>Ga0209800_10001477_pt1 | contig 24316 bp, 38 predicted proteins | sample Higcelweek8metaG_FD_187174 | JGI IMG/M metagenome (GOLD analysis project Ga0209800, IMG submission 187174) | Freshwater pond sediment microbial communities from the University of Edinburgh, under environmental carbon perturbations - High... | ecosystem: Environmental > Aquatic > Freshwater >...
AGCCCGCTCGCCTTCGCCCGCCTGGTCCGCGCCAATCTCATGCACAGAAAACGCATCGACCGCCTGATCGGAGACGATCCCAAACCTCGGATCGACCCCAATCAGATGATGCTGCAATGGGCGTGAACTTTAAACCGGACAGCCGTGGGTCAAGCCCGGGCATGACGGGAAAGGGGGAGATGTTAGGTTTTTCGGGCGGCGTCCGGGGGCAACTCCGGGCGCCGTTCGCGCTTTCATGACGGCACGAAGACTCCGCTTGCACCGGGGGGCGAGTCTCTGTATAACCCGTGGCTCCGGCCCTTCGGCCGTCCCCGCAAGAGTTCCTGCCGCTGATCACGGCGGGGCTGACTGCGGGGGGTTCTTTGAACCGAAACGAGATTCACAATGATCGGCGCCCCGATATGAACCGGGGCGCCGATCCGATTTAACGGATGACGTGAAATGGAAAGCCAGAACATCCGTATCCGCCTCAAGGCGTTCGATCACCGCGTGCTGGATCAGTCCACCCGCGAGATCGTGAACACCGCCAAGAGGACTGGTGCGCAGGTGCGCGGACCGATCCCGCTTCCCAGCCGGATCGAGAAGTTCACCGTCAACCGCTCCCCGCACATCGACAAGAAGTCGCGCGAGCAGTTCGAGATTCGCACCCACAAGCGTCTGCTGGATATCGTTGATCCGACCCCGCAGACCGTGGATGCCCTGATGAAGCTCGACCTGGCCGCCGGTGTCGACGTCGAGATCAAGCTCTAAGGAATCAACACGATGCGATCCGGTCTCATCGCCCAGAAGGTCGGCATGACGAGGATCTTCACCGAGGACGGCACCCATGTGCCCGTCACCGTGCTGAAGGTCGACACCGTGCAGGTGGTCTCGACCCGCTCTGTGGAAAAGGACGGCTACACCGCCGTTCAGCTCGGCGCTGGTACTGCCAAGGTGAAGAACGTTGCCAAGGCGCAGCGTACCACCTTCGCCGCTGCCAAGGTCGAGCCCAAGAAGAAGCTCGCCGAATTCCGCGTTGCCCCCGAGAACGTTCTCGAGGTTGGCGCCGAGCTGTCGGCCGCCCATTTCATCCCCGGCCAGTTCGTGGACATCACCGGCAACACCATCGGTAAGGGTTTCGCCGGTGGTATGAAGCGCTGGAACTTCCGCGGCCTGGAAGCCACCCACGGCGTGTCGGTCTCGCACCGCTCGCACGGTTCGACCGGCCAGCGCCAGGACCCCGGCAAGGTGTTCAAGGGCAAGAAGATGGCCGGCCACCTGGGTGACGAACAGGTTACCACCCAGAACCTGAAGGTGGTCTCCACCGATGCCGAGCGCGGCCTGATCCTGGTCAAGGGTTCGGTTCCCGGCGCCGAGGGTTCGTGGGTCCTGGTCAAGGACGCGGTCAAGCGCAAGCTGCCCGAAGGCGTGCCGTTCCCGGCCGGCCTGAAGGCCGCCGACGCCGCCGGCGAGTAAGGATAAGCGCGATGAAGACGAACGTTATCAGCCTGGACAACAAGGCCGTCGGTGAGATCGAACTCGCTGACGAGGTGTTCGGCGTCGCGGTCCGCTCCGATCTGCTGCACCGTATGGTGAGCTATCAGCTGTCGAAGCGCCGTGCCGGCACCCACAAGACCAAGGGGATCTCCGAGATCTCCGGCACCACCAAGAAGCCCTTCGCGCAGAAGGGTGGCGGTCGTGCCCGTCAGGGCTCGCTGCGGTCTCCGCAGTTCCGTGGCGGCGCCACCATTTTCGGCCCGGTCGTGCGTAGCCACGCCTTCGACCTGCCGAAGAAGGTCCGCTCGCTGGCCCTGAAGACCGCTTTGTCGGCCAAGGCCGCCGAAGGCAAGCTGATCGTTCTCGATCAGGCCAAGCTGTCGGCTCCCAAGACCAAGGAACTGGCCACCCGCCTCAAGGCGCTGGGCTGGGGCTCGGTCCTGGTCATCGACGGCCCGGCGGTGGACGACAACTTCGCCCTGGCGTCTCGCAACATTCCCTTCGTGGATATTCTGCCGAGCGTCGGTGCCAACGTGTACGACATCCTGCGTCGCGACACCCTGGTTCTGACCAAGGACGCGGTCGCTGCCCTGGAGGCTCGCCTGAAATGAGCAAGACCATCTCGAAGGAGCGGATGTACGACATCATCCGCGCTCCCGTGATCACCGAGAAGGCCACCATGGGTTCCGAGCACAACCAGGTCACCTTCAAGGTGCCCCTGGATGCCTCGAAGCCGGAAATCAAGGCGGCCGTCGAGGGTGTGTTCGGTGTCAAGGTGACTGCCGTCAACACCCTGGTCGCCAAGGGCAAGGTGAAGCGGTTCCGCGGCCGTGTCGGTCAGCGTTCGGACGTCAAGAAGGCGGTCGTCACGCTGGCTGAGGGCAACACCATCGACGTGACGACGGGAGTCTAACGCCATGGGTCTCAAGACTTACAAGCCCACGACTCCGGGTCAGCGTCAGTTGGTGACCGTTGACCGGTCCGAGCTGTGGAAGGGCAAGCCCGAGGCTTCGCTGACCGAAGGTCTGCGCAAGAAGGGCGGCCGTAACAACCTGGGTCGCATCACCGTCCGCTTCCGTGGCGGCGGGCATAAGCGCCGCTATCGTCTGGTCGACTTCAAGCGCACCAAGTTCGATGTGGCCGCGACTGTTCTGCGTCTGGAATACGACCCGAACCGTACCGCGTTCATCGCGCTGATCGAGTACGCCGATGGCGAGAAGAGCTACATCCTGGCTCCGCAGCGCCTGTCGGTCGGCGATACCGTGATCGCCGGCGAGAAGGTCGACATCAAGCCGGGTAACGCCCTGCCGCTGAAGAACATCCCCGTCGGCACCGTGGTGCACAACGTGGAGCTGAAGCAGGGCAAGGGTGGTCAGATCGCCCGTTCCGCCGGTACCTACGTGCAGCTGGTGGGCAAGGACCAGGGCTATGCCCAGATCCGCCTGTCCTCCGGTGAGCTGCGCATGGTCCGCGGCGAGTGCCTGGCGACCATCGGCGCCGTGTCGAACCCCGACCAGCAGAACGTCTCGCTGGGCAAGGCCGGTCGCACCCGTTGGCTGGGCTTCCGCCCGCATGTCCGCGGTGTTGCCATGAACCCGATCGACCACCCGCATGGTGGTGGTGAGGGTCGTACCTCGGGCGGCCGTCATCCGGTCACCCCGTGGGGCAAGCCCACCAAGGGCAAGAAGACGCGTTCCAACAAGAAGACGGATGGCCTGATTATGCGCCGCCGTCAGCTGAACAAGTAAGGAGGGACGGGGTATGGCTCGTTCCGTTTGGAAGGGTCCGTTCGTCGACGGTTACCTGCTGAAGAAGGCGGATAAGTCGCGTGCCAGCGGTCGCAACGAGGTCATCAAGATCTGGTCGCGTCGCTCCACCATTCTGCCGAATTTCGTGGGTCTGACTTTCGGTGTGTACAACGGCCAGAAGTACATCCCGGTCCTCGTGACCGAAAACATGGTCGGCCACAAGTTCGGTGAATTCTCGCCGACCCGGACCTACTACGGCCACGGCGTCGACAAGAAAGCGAAGAGGAAGTAAGCCATGGGCAAGAAGCCTGCTGAGCGCGTCCTCGCGGACACCGAAGCCAAGGCCTTTTCGGCCTCGATCCGCACCAGCCCGCGCAAGCTGAACCTGGTTGCGGCCTCGATCCGCGGTCTCAAGGCCGAGACCGCCCTTCACTCGCTCACCTTCTCCAAGCGCCGTGTCGCCGAGATCGTGAAGAAGGTGCTGCAGTCGGCCATCGCGAATGCGGAAAACAACCATCAGCTCGACGTTGATCGGCTCTATGTGGCCGAAGCCTACGTTGGCAAGGCCATGGTGATGAAGCGGTGGCGCGCCCGCGCCCGCGGTCGTGTTGGCCGTATCGAAAAGCCGTTCTCGAACCTGACCGTGATCGTGCGCGAGCGCGAAGAAGCGACCGGGGAGTAACCAGATGGGTCAGAAAGTCAATCCGATCGGTCTTCGCCTGGGCATCAACCGCACCTGGGACTCCCGTTGGTTCGCCGACGAGACCTATGCCAAGATGCTGCACGAAGACCTGAAGCTGCGGGATCACCTGCGCAAGAAGCTGGCCCAGGCCGGTGTGTCGCGTGTGGTCATCGAGCGTCCGGCCAAGAAGGCCCGCATCACCATTCACACCGCCCGTCCGGGCGTGGTGATCGGTAAGAAGGGCGCCGATATCGAGGTGCTGCGCAAGGACCTCTCGAAGATGACCGGTGGCGAAGTCCACCTGAACATCGTCGAGATCCGCAAGCCCGAGCTGGACGCCCAGTTGGTGGCCGAAAGCATCGCGCAGCAGCTGGAGCGTCGCGTGTCGTTCCGCCGCGCCATGAAGCGTGCCGTTCAGTCGGCTATGCGTCTGGGCGCCCAGGGCATCCGTATCAACTGCTCCGGCCGTCTGGGCGGTGCCGAGATCGCCCGTATGGAATGGTATCGTGAAGGCCGCGTGCCGTTGCACACCCTGCGCGCCGACATCGATTACGGTGTGGGCACCGCCAAGACCACCTATGGTACCTGCGGTATCAAGGTGTGGGTGTTCAAGGGCGAGATCCTGGCCCACGATCCGATGGCCCAGGACAAGCGCGCCGCTGGCGAATCGGCTCCGGCCGAGCGCGGCGACCGCCGTTGATTGAAGGGGTAGCAAGAGATGCTTTCGCCCAAGCGTACTAAGTTCCGTAAGTTCCACAAGGGCCGCATCCATGGCGATGCCAAGGGCGGCACCCTGTTGAACTTCGGCGCCTTCGGTCTGAAGGCGCTGGAGCCGGAGCGTATCACCGCCCGCCAGATCGAAGCCGCTCGTCGCGCGCTGACCCGCCACCTGAAGCGTCAGGGCCGTGTGTGGATCCGCGTGTTCCCCGACGTGGCTGTTTCGAGCAAGCCCGCCGAAGTCCGCATGGGCTCCGGTAAGGGTACGCCCGAGTTCTGGGTGGCCAAGGTCAAGCCCGGTCGCGTGCTGTTCGAGGTGGACGGCGTGCCGGAGGAACTGGCCCGTCGTGGTTTTGAATTGGCCAGCGCCAAGCTGCCGATCAAGACCAAGTTCATCGTCCGCCTCGGGGAGTAATGGCCATGGCTAAGGCTACCGATCTCCGCGCCAAGTCCGACGATCAGCTCAAGGATTCGATCCTTGAGCTGAAGAAGGAGCAGTTCAATCTGCGCTTTCAGAAGGCTTCGGGTCAGCTGGAGAACACCGCTCGTGTCACGGCGATCCGCCGCGAAATCGCGGTGATCAAGACCATCCTCGGCGAGCGCGCCCGCGCTAGCGCGGCTTAAGAAAAGGACCTCTGGCAATGCCGAAGCGCATTCTTCAGGGCGTGGTGGTCAGCGACAAGATGGACAAGACTGTCGTCGTGTCCGTTGAACGTCGCGTGATGCACCCGATCTACAAGAAGTTCATCCGTCGTTCGAAGAAGTATCACGCGCACGACGAGAACAACACCTTCAAGACCGGCGACACTGTTCGCATTTGCGAGTGCCGCCCGATCTCGAAGACCAAGACCTGGGAAGTGATCGTCGAGCAGGCTTGAGCCTGCCCGACGATATCGACCTCGAAATAAAGGAAACTCGACATGATCCAGATGCAAACCAACCTGGACGTCGCCGATAATTCGGGTGCCCGCCGGGTGCAGTGCATCAAGGTTCTGGGTGGTTCGCACCGTACCATCGCCAACGTCGGCGACATTATTGTCGTTTCGATCAAGGAGGCGATTCCGCGCGGCAAGGTGAAGAAGGGTGACGTGCATCGCGCCGTCATCGTTCGCACCGCCAAGGAAATCCGTCGCCCGGATGGTACCGCGATCCGCTTCGATACCAATGCTGCTGTTCTGATCAACAAGCAGAACGAGCCCATCGGCACCCGTATCTTCGGGCCGGTCACCCGTGAACTCCGCGCGAAGAAGTTCATGAAGATCATCTCGCTGGCTCCGGAGGTGCTCTAATGGCCGGTTTGAACGTTAAGAAGGGCGATCGCGTCATCGTGATCGCCGGCAAGGACAAGGGCAAGATCGGCGAAGTCATCGCCGCTTACCCGCGCGAAGAGCGCGTCGTTGTCCAGGGCGTCAACAAGGTGAAGAAGCATCAGCGCCCGACCGCTGCCGCCGCTGGTGGCATCGTCGAGCAGGAAGCTGCCCTTCACGTTTCCAACGTCGCCCACGTCGATCCCAAGGACAATAAGCCGACCCGTATCGGCGTGAAGGTCCTGGAAGACGGTCGCAAGGTCCGAGTCGCGAAGCGCTCGGGCGAAGTCATCGACCGGTAAAGGGAGAGGGACACATGACCGCGCGTTTGCGTAAGCATTACGAAGAGAAGGTCCGGCCCGCTCTGCAGAACGAGTTCAACTACGCGAACCCGATGCAGGTGCCGAAGCTCGAGAAGATCGTGATCAACATGGGCGTCGGTGAAGCCGCCCAGGACGCGAAGAAGATCGAAGCTGCTCTGGCTGAGCTGACCCTGATCTCCGGCCAGAAGCCGGTTTCCACCAAGGCCAAGAAGTCCATCGCCCAGTTCAAGCTGCGCGAAGGCCAGGTCGTGGGCTGCAAGGTGACCCTGCGTGCCGACCGCATGTACGAGTTCCTTGACCGCCTGGTCAACATCGCGCTGCCGCGCGTCCGCGACTTCCGCGGCGTGCCGGGCAAGTCCTTCGATGGCCGGGGCAATTATGCCCTGGGCATGAAGGAGCAGCTGGTGTTCCCGGAAATCAACTACGACAAGGTTGATGCCACCCGGGGCATGGACATCATCTTCGTCACGACGGCCAAGTCCGATGCGGAAGCCAAGGCGCTTCTCAAGGGCTTCGACATGCCGTTCGCGAGCTAATGGAGACCTCTCGCAATGGCTAAGCTCAGCTCCGTCGAGAAGAATAAGAAGCGCGCGAAGATGGCGACTCAGTTCGCCGCCAAGCGCGCTCGCCTGAAGGCGATCATCATGAACCGCGAAACCTCCCCGGAGGAGCGCTTCGAGGCCGCCTTGAAGCTGGCGGAAGTTCCGCGTAATTCGGCTAAGAATCGCGTGCGTTTGCGCTGCGAAATCACCGGCCGTCCGCGCGGTAACTACCGCAAGTTCAAGCTGTGCCGCAACAAGCTCCGCGAGCTCGGCAACCTCGGCCAGATCCCCGGTCTGGTCAAGTCGAGCTGGTAAGGGAGGCAGACGACTATGTCTATGACCGATCCGCTCGGCGATATGCTCGCCCGCATCCGTAACGGACAGCGAGCGAACAAGTCCACCATCGTTTCCCCGGCCTCCGGCCTGCGTGTGAACGTCCTCGAAGTGCTCAAGCGCGAGGGCTACATCCGCGGTTACTCCAAGGCCGAACTGCGTCCTGGCGTGACTGAGCTCACCATCGAGCTCAAGTACCACGAAGGCAAGCCGGTGATCTCCGAGATCTCCCGCGTGTCCAAGCCGGGCCGCCGCGTTTATTCCAAGATCGCTGACCTGCCGCGCGTGGCGAACGGTCTGGGCATCTCCATCCTGTCCACCCCGCGTGGCGTGATGAGCGATGCCGAGGCCCGCACCGCCAATGTGGGCGGCGAGGTCCTGTGCCAGGTGTTCTAAGGAGGAACTGACAGATGTCGCGAGTCGGCAAATATCCCGTGCCGGTGCCGTCTGGGGTTTCCGTCCAGATCGCCGGCGCCGAATTCATCGCCAAGGGCAAGCTCGGTGAAAACCGCATGCCCCTGACCGATGAAGTCGAAACCACCATCGAGGGTGACAAGGTCTGGGTGAAGCCCAAGTCGGAGTCCAAGCAGGCCCGTATGATGTGGGGCACCACCCGTGCCCTCATCAACAACCTGGTCAAGGGCGTGAACGACGGCTTCACCATCAATCTGGAAATCAACGGCGTGGGTTACCGCGCTGCGGTCGAGGGTAAGACCCTCAAGCTGCAGCTGGGCTACTCCCACGACATCGATTACCCGATCCCGGCCGATGTCACCATGAAGTGCGACAAGCCCACCTCGATCTCCATCTCTGGCAAGGACAAGCGCCAGGTTGGTCAGGTCGCTGCGGAGATCCGTGCGTTCCGTGGTCCCGAGCCCTATAAGGGCAAGGGCGTCAAGTACGAGAACGAGACGATCCTCCGCAAGGAAGGCAAGAAGAAGTAAGGAGCCCCGCTATGATGACGCCGAAGGAACTTTTCGAGCGCCGCAAGCGGCGCACCCGTGCGAGCCTCGCGAAGAAGTCGGGCGGCCGTGTCCGTCTGTCGGTCTTCCGCTCCAGCAAGCACATCTATGTTCAGCTGATCGACGACGCCCAGGGCAAGACCCTGGCGTCCGCCTCGACCCTCGAGGCCGATCTGAAGGGCAGCCTGAAGACCGGCGCCGACGTTGCCGCTGCTGCGGCCGTGGGCAAGCTGATCGCCGAGCGGGCCAAGGTGGCCGGCATCACCGAGGTGGTGTTCGACCGCGGTGGCTACATCTATCACGGCCGGGTCAAGGCCCTGGCCGATGCGGCCCGCGAAGGCGGCCTGTCTTTCTAAGGGAACGAGAATATGGCACGTACTCCCAATCCTGGAGACAGCACCGAGCAGCGTCGCGGCCGTGGCCGTGGCGAAGGCGAGGGCCGTTCTCCGCGTGGTCGTGGTAACGAGGGTCCTCGCGCCGAGCGCGAGGAATCCGAGTTCATCGACAAGCTGGTTCATATCAACCGCGTCGCCAAGGTGGTGAAGGGTGGCCGTCGCTTCGCCTTCGCCGCCCTGGTGGTTGTCGGTGACGGCAAGGGCCGCGTCGGTTACGGTTCCGGTAAGGCCCGTGAGGTCCCCGAGGCCATCCGCAAGGCCACCGAGCAGGCCAAGCGCAACATGATCAAGGTCGCCCTGCGTGAGGGCCGTACCCTGCATCATGACGTGATCGGTCACTTCGGTGCCGGCCGCGTCGTCCTGCGCGCCGCCCCGCCCGGTACCGGTATCATCGCCGGTGGTCCGATGCGCGCGGTGTTCGAGACCGTTGGTGTGGCGGACGTGGTGGCCAAGTGCCTGGGCACCTCCAATCCCCACAACATGATCAAGGCGACCTTCGCCGCGCTGGAGAGCCTCAACTCTCCGCGTTCCATCGCTGCCAAGCGTGGCAAGAAGGTTGGCGACATCATCGGTCGTCGTGACGGTGCCGCCGCCGCGGCCACCGCGGCGTAACGGAGGACCTGACGATGGCTGACAAGAAGACCGTCACCGTGACCCAGGTCGCGAGCCCGATCGGCCGCACCAAGGACCAGCGCGCCACCCTGGTTGGTCTTGGCCTGAACAAGATCCGCCGCACCAGCACCCTGGAGGACACTCCGTCCGTGCGCGGCATGATCAACAAGGTCAAGCACCTGATCCAGGTGGTCGAGGACTAATACTCCGACCGGTCCCCGCCCCCAAGGCGGGGACCGGCAACGAGGAATGAAGACAATGACGAAGCTCAACGATCTTCGCGACAACGACGGCGCCCGCTACAAGGCGAAGCGAGTCGGTCGTGGTATCGGTTCCGGCAAGGGCAAGACCTCCGGCCGTGGCGTCAAGGGCCAGGGTTCGCGTACCGGTGTTGCTCTGCACGGTTTCGAAGGCGGTCAGATGCCCATCTACCGCCGTCTGCCCAAGCGCGGCTTCAACAAGCCGTTCGCTCTTGAATTCGCCGAGGTCAACCTGGGCCGTCTGCAAGCCGCCATCGAGGCGGGCAAGCTGGACGCCGGCAAGACCATCGACGCCGCCGCCCTCAAGGCGGCTGGCCTGGTGAGCACCGTCCTGGACGGTATCCGCCTGCTGGGCCGTGGCGAGCTGAAGACCAAGGTGACCATCGAGGTTGCCGGTGCGTCCAAGTCCGCCATCGAAGCCGTCGAGAAGCTGGGCGGTTCGGTGAAGGTGGCGGAAGCCGCCGTCGCCGCCGAGGGCTGATTAGACTGACAGTTGCGCGCGTGGCGCCTCCCATGACGTCAAGGTCATGGGTTGGCGCCACGCCGCAATTGCTTTAAAAGCTGGTGTTCCCGTTCCGGGGACGGTCCCTTCCAATTTTGGGCAGGCGCCGGAACCGGTACACCAGTCAACGATATATCTTTCTGGAGAAGGGCATGGCCTCTGCCGCCGAGCAGCTTGCCGCGAACCTGAACTTTGGCGTTCTCGCCAAGGCCACCGAACTGAAAAAGCGGATCTGGTTCACCATCGCCGCCCTCGTGGTTTACCGCCTGGGCACCTGGGTGCCGATTCCCGGTGTCGATCCCCACGCCATGGCCGATCTGTTCAAGCAGAGCGGCGGCGGCCTGTTGGGCATGTTCGACATGCTGGCCGGTGGTGCGTTGCAGCGCATGACCATCTTCGCGCTCAACATCATGCCCTACATCTCCGCCTCGATCATCCTGCAGCTGATGACGACCGTGGTTCCCGCCCTCGAAGCCATCAAGAAGGAAGGCGAGGCGGGCCGCAAGAAGATCAACCAGTACACCCGCTATCTGACCGTGCTGATCGCCATCTTCCAGTCCTACGGCATCGCCGTCGGCCTGCAGGGCATGAATAGCAGCGCCGGTCCGGCGGTGATGATGGACAACCACATCCTGTTCCAGTTCACCACCGTGGTGACCTTGACCGGCGGTACGTTGTTCCTGATGTGGCTGGGTGAGCAGATCACCGCCCGTGGCATCGGCCAGGGCACCTCGCTGATCATTTTCGCCGGTATCGTCGCGCAATTGCCGCACGCTCTGGCCGCCACGCTGGAACTGGGCCGCACCGGCGCCCTGCATCCGCTGGTGATCATGGTGCTGCTGGTGCTGTCGGTGGCCTCCATCGCCTTCATCGTGTACATGGAGCGCGCCCAGCGCCGCCTCATCGTGCAGTATCCGAAGCGCCAGGTGGGCAACAAGATGTATGGCGGCGAGTCTTCGCACCTGCCGCTCAAGCTCAACACCTCGGGCGTCATTCCGCCGATCTTCGCCAGCTCGCTGCTGCTGATGCCGGTGACGGTGGCCCAGTTCACCGCCCAGAACGGTCCGGAATGGCTGAGCACTTTTGCTGCCCTGATGGGCCGCGGCCATCCGTTGTATCTGGCGCTGTATGCTGGCCTGATCATCTTCTTCGCGTTCTTCTATACCGCCGTGGTGTTCAACCCGGTCGATACCGCCGAGAACCTGAAGAAATATGGTGGCTTCATTCCCGGCATCCGCCCCGGCAAGAACACCTCCGACTATCTGGACTTCGTGCTGACCCGCCTGACGGTCGTCGGTGCCGCCTATCTGGTCGGCCTGTCCATCCTGCCGGAATTGCTGATTGCGAAGTGGTCGGTGCCCTTCTACTTTGGCGGCACCAGCCTGCTGATCGTGGTGACGGTGACCATGGACACCGTTGCCCAGATCCAGTCGCATCTGCTGGCGCATCAATACGAGGGACTCATCAAGAAGTCCCGGCTCAGGGGCCGTCGCGGTTAATCCGCTCCGGCCAACAGGGGAGAAACTAGAGATGAATCTGGTTCTGTTGGGGCCGCCCGGCGGCGGCAAGGGTACCCAGGCCAAGCGCCTGATGGACAAGTACGGTCTGGTTCAACTGTCCACCGGCGACATGCTGCGCGCCGCCGTCGCCTCGGGCTCCGAGGTCGGCAAGCGTGCCAAGGCGGTGATGGACGCGGGCCAGCTGGTGAGCGACGACATCGTCATCGCCATCATCGAGGATCGTCTGGACGCCCCCGACACCAAGAACGGCGTCATCTTCGACGGTTTCCCCCGGACCGTGGCCCAGGCCGAAGCGCTGGATGCCATGATGATCTCCAAGGGCAAGAAGCTGGATTTCGCCATCGAAATCCGCGTTCCCGACGAGCCGATCATTGAGCGGATCACCGGCCGTTTCACCTGCGCCAAGTGCGGCGCCGGGTATCATGACAAGTTCCAGCGTCCGAAGACGGACGGTTGCTGCGATTCCTGCGGCGGCACCGAGTTCACGCGCCGTGCCGACGACAACGCCGAAACCGTCTCGAAGCGCCTGGCCGCCTATCACGCCCAGACGGCGCCGCTCATTCCCTATTATCAGGGCAAGGGCAGCTACCATCTGGTCGATGGCACCCAGGACATCGCGGACGTGACGAAATCGCTCGAGGGAATCCTCGGCGACGCTCTGAAGGGCTGATATAGGGGAGCGGGGAAGAGTCTTTACGTTGACTCTTCCTCGATTCACCCTATAATCGCGCACCTTCGGTTTCCCCCATGTCGGGCGAGGCTCGATGTGGTGTTTTTAAATTCCGGCCTCTGGGGTGGGCCCATGCCGGGTGGAGAAAGCGGGGGCGGATCATATCCGTCCGCCCTTTGATCGTTTGAAGGAGTAACCAGCTTTGGCCCGTATCGCTGGCGTCAATATTCCGACCAATAAGCGCGTTCTGATCGCGCTGACCTATATCCATGGCATCGGTCGTACCAAGGCGGCTGAGATCTGCACCGCCCTGGCCATTCCCGCCGAGCGTCGGGTCAATCAGCTGACCGACGACGAAGTGCTGAAGATCCGTGAGCTGATCGACCGCGACTACACCGTCGAAGGCGATCTGCGTCGTACGGTTGCCATGAACATCAAGCGGTTGATGGATTTGGGCTGCTATCGCGGCCTGCGTCATCGCCGTGGCTTGCCGGTCCGCGGTCAGCGCACGCACACCAACGCGCGCACCCGTAAGGGCCCGGCCAAGCCGATCGCCGGTAAGAAGAAGGCGACCCGCTAAAAACGCGACGAATTTAAGGATCACCTCAGATGGCTAAGCCTGCTGCTGCCGCGCGCCCTCGCCGCCGCGAGCGCAAGAACATCACCTCGGGCGTGGCGCACGTTAACGCCACGTTCAACAACACCATGATCACCATCACCGATGCCCAGGGCAACACGATCTCGTGGTCGTCCTCGGGTATGCAGGGCTTCAAGGGTTCGCGCAAGTCGACCCCCTATGCCGCCCAGGTTGCCGCCGAAGACGCCGGCAAGAAGGCGATGGAGCATGGCATGCGTACCCTCGAGGTCGAGGTGAAGGGTCCGGGCGCCGGCCGTGAGAGCGCTCTGCGCGCCCTCCAGGCCGTCGGCTTCTCCATCACGTCGATCCGCGACGTCACCCCGATCCCGCACAACGGCTGCCGTCCGCGCAAGCGCCGTCGCGTCTGATCGGATCGGTCCCTATCGGGGCGTTACCGCCGCCTCCCGTACTCCGGGAGGACGGCGGTCGTGCCGTTCAGGGGCCTCGGATTGTTCCTAGCATTGAGGTCACGCTCGTGATTCAGAAGAACTGGCAGGAACTGATCAAGCCCTCGAAGCTTCAGATCGAGGCCGGGGCTGACCCGTCCCGTTCCGCTACCGTGGTCGCCGAGCCGCTGGAGCGCGGCTTTGGCATGACGCTGGGTAATTCCCTGCGCCGCGTGCTGCTGTCCTCGCTGCAGGGTGCCGCCGTCACCGCCATTCAGATCGAGGGCGTGCTCCACGAGTTCTCTTCGATCCCCGGTGTTCGCGAAGATGTCACCGACATCATCCTGAACGTCAAGAACCTCGGCCTGCGCATGCATGGCGAGGGCCCGAAGCGCATGCACCTGCGTGCGACCGGCCCCGGCGAGGTCAAGGCCGGCATGATCGAGGCGGGCCACGACATTGAGATCATGGACCCCGACCTGGTGCTGTGCACCCTGGACGAGGGCGCCAAGCTCAACATCGAGTTCACCGTCGAGACCGGCAAGGGCTACGTGCCCGCGTCGCAGAACCGTCCCGAGGATTCGCCGATCGGTCTGATCCCGATCGACGCCATCTTCTCGCCGGTCAAGAAGGTCGCCTACAAGGTCGAGAACACCCGCGTCGGTCAGGTTACCGACTACGACAAGCTGTCGATGGTGGTCGAGACCAATGGCGCCGTGACCCCCGACGACGCGGTGGCCCTGGCCGCCCGCATCCTGCAGGACCAGCTCCAGCTGTTCATCAACTTCGAGGAACCCACCGCGGTCGTCGAGGAAGAGAAGAAGGACGAGCTGCCCTTCAACAAGAACCTGCTGCGCAAGGTTGACGAGCTTGAGCTGTCGGTCCGTTCGGCCAACTGCCTCAAGAACGACAACATCATCTACATCGGCGATCTGGTCCAGAAGACCGAAGCCGAGATGCTGCGCACCCCGAACTTCGGCCGCAAGTCTCTGAACGAGATCAAGGAAGTTCTGTCCCAGATGGGCCTCCACCTGGGCATGGAAATTCCGAACTGGCCGCCGGAGAATATCGAGGAACTGGCTAAGAAGCTGGAAGAACCCTACTAAGGGTTCCCCTGGTTTCCGGCGCGACGCTGGGTTTCCGCCCGCGTCGCGCCGCAGTTTTTTCAAGGGCCATGACGGCCCGCCCCGTCCGTACCTGATCGCAGGGCGGCCGGGAACACCATCGGTCCTCGCGCCGCGAGGCCAAGCCAAAGGAGTGATCCCATGCGTCACGGTATGTCCGGTCGTAAGCTGAACCGCACCAGCTCGCATCGTAAGGCGATGTTCGCCAACATGGTCAACGCGCTGATCAAGCACGAGCAGATCAAGACCACCCTGCCGAAGGCCAAGGACCTGCGTCCGATCGCCGAGAAGATCATCTCCCTCGGCAAGTCCGGCACCCTGCACGACCGCCGCCGCGCTTTCGCCATCCTGCGCGACGAGGCCGTGGTGGCCAAGCTGTTCTCGGTGATCGCCGAGCGCTACAAGACCCGTCAGGGCGGCTACACCCGCGTGCTGAAGGCCGGTTTCCGCTATGGCGACTGCGCCCCGATGGCTTTCATCGAGCTGGTTGACCGCGACCTGTCCGCCAAGGGCAAGGATTCCGGTCCGACCGCCGAGAAGTCGGAGGAGGGCGAGGAATAATCCTCTCCCGCCGCAAGGTAGACGAAAGGGCGTCCCCGCAAGGGGGCGCCCTTTTGCTTTGTGCAAGGGGGATCGGGCCGGGTTAAGCGGTTTGGTCGTCAGGGGCGGCGCAGATCCGTTGAACCAGATCGCGCAGCCAACGATGGGCAGGGTCGGCATCCTGACGGGGATGCCACATCAGGGACACGGTCACATCCGGCAATAGACCGGGCAGGCCCGCGATACCGAGCCCGGCCCGCAAGGCCCGGGTTTGCCGGTCCGGCACGGCGGTGACCAGATCGCTGCCCCGAACCAGGGCAAGGGCGGCGGTAAAGGAGCCGACCAGGGCGACGACGCGGCGTTCCAGACCTAACCGCTCCAAGGATTGGTCGATGAAACCTCGGCCCGGGCCGCGCCGCGCTGTCACCACATGATCGGCGGCGGCATAGGCGGCCGGGGTCAGGGCGGCCCGTCCCAGCGGGTGAGCCGCACGGAATGCCACCACGAAAGAATCGTGGAACAAGGCCCGCGCCCGCAATTCCGGCGCGGTGTCGTCCCCGACCACGCCGGTATCCAAATCAATGTCGCCCGACCGCAGCGGCGTGCTGTCCTTGTCGGTCTTGGGCTGAAAGCTGAGGCAGACGTTCGGCGCCTGCAGCGACACCGCCGACAGCAGCGCCGCCCCGAAACTTTCGACAAAGCCTTCCCGGCATCGGATCACGAATGTCCGCCGCAGATGGCGCAAGTCCGGGGCAATGGCGGGGCGTAATAGCGCGATGGCCTGTCCGGCGGTATGGGCGACCTGATCGCGTAATTCCAAAGCCCGCGGGGTCGGGACCAGTCCACGCCCGGCCCGCACCAGCAGCGGGTCGCCGGTGGCTTGCCGCAACCGGGCCAGGGTCCGACTCATGGCCGAGGGGCTGAGGTTGAGGCGCCGGGCTGCGGCAGCGACACTGCCTTCGGTCAGCAGGACGTCGAGGGCGACCAGCAGGTTCAGGTCTGGCACGGTCATGGCGGCCTTCTGATATAGCGTCTACTGCACTTATATAGTGAAAATGCTGCGCCTGCCGCCACATATGGAAATCGCCTAGCGTTCGGGATGTGCCGTCTTTCCGAAAGGTCCCGCCATGGCGTCAGTCCCGCATCCCTCTCGTCTTCCCCTTGGCCGTCTGGCCGTGCTGGGGGCGACGATCCTGTTGCCCTCCCTGGCGGCCAGCGCGTCGAATGTGGCGCTCCCCTCCTTGGCCCGGGATTTTGCCGTGTCCACCGGCGACGCCCAATGGGTCGCCACCGCCTATTTGGCGGCCATCACCGCCACCCTCGTCCTGGCCGGTCGGGCCGGTGACCGGCTGGGGCGCCGACGGGTGCTGGTGATTGGGAGTGGGGTGTTCGCCGCCGCGTCGGTCCTGTGCGGTCTTGCCCCGACCCTGGATGTGCTGGTGGCCGGGCGCGTGCTGCAGGGGATCGGTGCGGCGGCCATGATGGCGCTGACACTGTCCTTTGTCGGCGACGTGGTTGCCGTGGAGCGGGCGGGAAGCGCCATGGGGTTCTTGGGGACCAGCTCGGCGGTCGGCACCGCGTTGGGGCCGATGGTCGGCGGCGTACTGATTTCCGCCTTCGGCTGGCCGTCGCTGTTTCTGTTCATGGCGGTCCCGGCGTTGGCATTGATGGTGCTGGCGCAGCGCAGCCTGCCGATCGGCGAGGCGTCCGGGCGTCGGGCGCAAGGAGTGCCCGCCCCGGCGGGCGGTCGCGCCCGCCTGTGGGGAGGTCTGATCGCCAGCGCCCTGGTGGCTGCCATTCTGATGTCCACCCTGGTGGTTGGGCCGTTCTATCTGTCCGCCGGGGCGGGTCTGTCGCCGATGCGCTTCGGCGCGGTGATGAGCATCGGGCCGGCGGTGGCGGCGTTGGTCGGCTTTCCGGCGGGGTGGCTGGTGGACCGCTCGGGCAGTTTTCGGGTGACATTGGCGGGGGTGACGGGCATCGGGGGTGGCAGCGTGATGCTGGCGCTGTTGCCGCCGATCTTTGGCGTCATCGGCTACGGCTGCGGATTGGCGCTGCTGACCGCCAGTTACGCGTTGTTCCAGGCGGCCAATAACACCGCCGTGCTGGCCTGCGCGGGGGCGGGACGGCGAGGCACGGTGTCGGGGATGCTTAATCTGGCCCGTAACCTCGGCCTTCTGGCGGGCTCATCCGTGTTGGGGGGCATTTTCGCGGATTCCATTCCCGATATGGCGCATGCATTACCGGAGATGGTGGGCGATGGCGTGCGACGGGTGTTTCTGATCGCGTCCGCCCTGGCAGCCGTGGCGGCCTTGTCGGTGATTGGGACAGGGCGGGTGGGCAAGGGCTGATTCGCCCCGGAAACACAACAGGCGCCCTGTGGGCGCCCGGATTCTCTCCAAAACTCAACAGGCGCCCTGTGGGCGCCTGGACTCTCTCGGAAACTCAACAGGCGCCCTGTGGGCGCCTGTCGGGGATCGCGTTGTACCGGTGGACTCAGGCGGTGATGTCGAGCACCTGACCGGGGCCGCTGACGGGCGGCGGGGACGAGGCCTGGGCGGCCGGCTGAGTGGCGGCGGCGACGATTTGCAGCACTGCGGTGTCCTGTTGCAGCGACTGCTTCATCATCTGAGTGGACAGGTTCTGGGTGAACTCTGCCCGCTTCATCGTCATTGCCATCTCGGCTGCGGCGGCGACTTCCATCATCGTCTCCCTACGACGGATCAGAAGTGATCATAGCACGGAACGCACATCGGAGTCATGCAAAGGCGTCGATACTCAGGACGCCGTGCCGAACAATTCGCGGGTCAACTGGTTGATCAGGTGGCGGAAGCGCTCGTCGTCGGCGCCCTGGACCTTGGCGACCCAGCCGCGGATCGAGGCCAGCAGGGTGGCATCCTCGCAAAAGGCGCCGTGCACGGTGATGCGGTCCCCGGTTTGCGCCAGGGTGGCGACCTGCCCCCGGCACAGATCGCGCGGGTCGGTGTTGTCGGGGGCGTTGAAGGCCAGGACCACGCGATAGCGCGGCTGCGGCGCCTGCTGGGGATCGGTGGTGAAGGTGCTGGGACGGCCGAAAATGGCGTTGGTCATGGCCTCGGCCACCGCCACCCGGAAGCGTGCGGGCGGCAAGCCGAAGGGATCGCCGTGGATTTCCACCAACAGCGGGCCGTCCTTGGTGGCGTAGATCATGGACGACCATGTGGCCGGACTGCGCCAGCCGCCCGCAACCGTAGCCGGGCCGTCGCCGCAGCCGGATACCAGCGTCGCCAGCGCCGCCGCGCCGACTGTAAGAAGCCGCTTGAGCATGGCTGTCTCTCTCCCCTTCGTTGCCCGACCATGATAGTGGGGCAGGGCGCCCGGCGCGACCATCGGGTGATCTCCCTACCCATCCGGCCTGGCCCAGCCCATACCCCCAGGCGGTTGTGTGCGCAACCCGCACCAGGGTATGGTTGGTTCATAAACGATAAATGGGCGGAAAACCGCCTGGATCAGGGGTGGGGCTTGACTGATTTCAACAATCTTCGGGTGCTGGTCGTCGATGCCAACGCGCATATTCGACGGCTGATCACCACGCTGCTCGACGCATTGTCCGTCAAGGACGTGCGCGAAGCACGTTCTCCGTCCGCCGCCGTGCCGATGATGCTGGACCGTCCGCCCCATCTGATCATCGCCGATTTCACCGGCGATTCCACCGAACTGGTGCTGTTCGTCCACCGCATCCGCCAGGGCGAGCTGATCGACGCCAAAACGCCGGTTCTGGCGGTGGCGGGCAGCACCCATCACGCGGTGCTGGAGCAGGCGTGGGAAGCGGGCATCGACGAGGTGATCGGCAAGCCCATCTCGGCGCTGGAGATGATCCGCTGTTCGGCGCAATTGCTGGAGGCGTTCCTGCGCCGTCATCCGGCAGTTCAGGCGGCGGGCTGAGCCATGACGGTCGGCGAATTGGGCATCGATCCCGAAGCGTTGGCCCGCGCCGAAGCCGCCTTGGCCGCGTTGGGCGGCGATTATCCGACCTGGGCCGCCAATGACATCGACCGTCTGCGCGCCGCCGTGGCGGCGTTGCGCCGGGCGGGGCCGGGGGGAAGCATGGAGCAGCGGGCCGAAGCGGCACGGCTGGTGTTCGCCATCGCCCACGACGTCAAAGGCCAGGCGGCGACCTTCGGTTATCCGCTGCTCAGCCGTTTCGGCGCCGCCCTGTGCCGCCTGACCGCCAATGGCGAGGCCGCCTGCGCCACCCGGGCCGAAGCGCTGGTCGCCGCCATGGGGCTGGTGCTGCACGGCCACATGACCGATGAGGGCGGCGAGGGTGGCCGGGCGCTGGTGGCGCGGTTGCAGGGGCTGGGCATCGACGTGCCGACGCTGACGTGCTGATCCCGCCTTGCCACGATCGGGCCGCAAACCGATAGTATAGGGAGAAGAATTCCCTTCGTGGCCCAGAGGTTCCCTCCATGATGCTGTCGCGCTTTTTCCTGCTGCGGGTTCCCGCCCTGGCGGCCGTGACCGTGGCCCTTTCCCTGTCCGTCGTCGCTCCGGCCGCCCATGCCCAGCAGGTCCCCGCCTCGCGCGAGCAGATCAAGCAGAGCTTTTCGCCGGTGGTGAAGGCGGCGGCTCCGGCGGTGGTCAACATCTACACCAAGCGTTTCGTGCGCACCGCCGCCTCGCCGCTGTTCGCCGATCCGTTCTTCCGCCGCTTCTTCGGCGATTCCCTGCCGCCCGGCGCGGTGCAGGAACGGGTGCAGCGCTCGCTCGGCTCGGGCGTCATCGTCGCCACCGATGGCACGGTGATCACCAACCACCACGTCATCAAGGATGCCGATGAGGTGACGGTGGTGTTGGCCGACCGCCGCGAATACGAAGCGCGCATCGTCGGGTCGGACGAACGCACCGACCTGGCCGTGCTGAGGATCGATCCCGCCAAGGGCGAGACCCTGCCGGTGCTGCCCATGGGCGATTCCGATGGCATCGAGGTGGGTGATCTGGTCATCGCCATCGGCAATCCGTTCGGCATCGGCCAAACGGTGACCAGCGGCATCGTTTCGGCCCTGGCCCGCACCAATATCGGCATCACCGACTACCGCTCGTTCATCCAGACCGACGCCGCCATCAATCCCGGCAATTCCGGCGGTGCCCTGGTGGACATGAACGGCCGCCTGATCGGCATCAACAGCGCCATCTATTCCAAGGACGGCGCCAATCACGGCATCGGCTTCGCCATCCCCACCGCTCTGGTCAAGACCGTGCTGGCCAGCCTGACCAGCGGCGGCAAGGTGGTGCGGCCGTGGCTGGGCGCCAGCGGCCAGGGGGTGACCAGCGAACTGGCCCAGGCCATGAACCTGCCGCGCCCGGCGGGCGTGGTGCTGAACGGCATCGCCAAGGACGGCCCCGCCGCCCGTGCGGGCCTCAAGGTCGGCGACGTCATCACCCTGGTCAATGGCCGCGAGGTGGACGACGCCGAGGCCATGCGCTTCCGTCTCGCCACCCTGCCCATCGGGTCCGATGCCCGCATCACCTATCTGCGCGACGGCGCCGAGAAGCAGGTGGACGTGCGCATGGTCGCGCCGCCGGAAAATCCGCCGCGCGACACCACCGATATCGGCGGCACCAACCCGTTCACCGGCGCCACCCTGGCCAATCTGAACCCGGCTCTGGCGGAAGAAGTGGGCATGCCCAACGGTATGACCGGCGTGGTGGTGCTGCGCATCAAGCGCGGCTCCATCGCCAACCGTCTGCAATTCCAGCCGGGCGACATCCTGTTGCGCATCAACGACCGTCCGGTTTCCAGCGTGGCCGAGGCCAAGGCGCTGCTGGCGGCGCGCAGCGATCTGTGGCGCATCACCATCAACCGCGAAGGCCAGACCCTCAGCTTGCAGGTCGGCGGTTGAGCGGGCTTTTCGACCGTGACGAGGACCGGCCGCTAGCGGAACGCCTGCGGCCGCACTCCCTGGATCAGGTGGTCGGGCAGGATCACCTGATCGGCCCGACCGGACCGCTGGGCCGCATGCTGGCTGCTGGGCGGTTGTCGTCCTTCATCCTGTGGGGACCGCCGGGCTGCGGCAAGACCACCATCGCCCGTCTGCTGGCGGAACGCACCAAGCTGCATTTCGAACCGCTCAGCGCGGTGTTCTCGGGCGTTGCCGATCTGCGCAAGGTGTTCGAGGCCGCCCAGCGCCGCAAGGACATGGGCCAGGGCACCCTGTTGTTCGTGGACGAGATTCACCGCTTCAACCGGGCGCAGCAGGATGGTTTCCTGCCCTATGTGGAGAACGGCACGGTGGTGCTGGTTGGCGCCACCACCGAAAATCCCAGCTTCGAGCTGAACGGCGCGCTTTTGTCGCGTTGTCAGGTCATGGTGCTGAACCGGCTGGACGACGCGGCGCTGGAGGCGCTGATCGCCCGTGCCGAAGAGATGATCGGTCATGCCCTGCCCATTCAGGACGACGCCCGCGCCCAGCTCAAGGCCCTGGCCGACGGCGATGGCCGCTACTTCCTCAATCTGGTGGAGGCGCTGTCCATCCTGCCACCCGAACCCAAGCTGGATGCCGCCGGGTTGGCCGGGGTGGTGCAGAAACGCGCCCCCGCCTACGACAAGGACCGCGAGGGCCATTACAACCTGATCAGCGCCCTGCACAAATCCCTGCGCGGGTCCGATACCGACGCGGCGCTGTACTGGATGGCGCGCATGCTGGATGGTGGCGAGGACCCGCTGTACCTGCTGCGGCGGCTGGCGCGGTTCGCGGTCGAGGATATCGGCCTGGCCGATCCCGGCGCCCTGACCCAGGCCATCGCCGCCTGGGATCTGTACGAGCGCCTGGGCAGCCCCGAGGGCGAGCTGGCCCTGGCGCAACTGGTCATCTATCTGGGCACCGCGCCCAAATCCAACGCCGGCTACACCGCCTATAAATCGGCCATGCGCAGTGCCCGCCAGACCGGTAGCCTGATGCCGCCCATGCACATCCTGAACGCACCCACCAAGATGATGAAGGATCTGGGCTACAGCGCGGGCTATCAGTACGACCACGACACCGCCGAGGGCTTCTCGGGCCAGAACTACTTCCCGGACGGCATGGCGCGCCAGCGTTTCTACGATCCGCCCGAACGCGGCTTCGAGCGGGAATTGCGCAAACGCGTCGATTACTGGGACCGGTTGCGGGCACGCAAGCACAAGCCGGAATGACGATGTGTCGGGACGTGACGGAAACTTCCCTAAATTTGAACGTAAATTAAATGTGTTGCACCTCGTTTGCATTCTGTGGATATTTCGATCCCGGATGGGCTGCCGAGGCAGCAACGAGGTAACAGTTTGGCGCGATTCAATTTTTTGATCGCCGTTGTTGGCCTGGGGCTGCTGCCCCTGACGGCCACGGCTGGGGAGGTAGCGCGGGCCACCTGGTACGGTGCCGATCATGCGGGACGCCCCACCGCCAATGGTGAAATGTTCGATCCTTGGGCCATGACCGCCGCACACCCGACCCTGCCGCTGGGCACGCTGGTCGAGGTCAAGCGTCTGACCAAGAACGCCAAGAATGGCGCCTATCACAGCGTGATCGTCCGCATCAACGACCGCCTGCTGGCTGGTCGCGGCCGCATCGACCTGTCGGAAGGCGCCGCCCGCGTGCTGCGCTTCCGCAACAACGGTGGCGGGCCGGTGGAGATCACCGTGTTGCCGCAGGTCGCCTCGGCGCGTTAGATTTTTCGGCTATTCGCATTTTGGGGGTGATCGGGCGGCTGTCGGCGTCGCCTCCTCTGGATGCTCCAATAGATACCGGTCGGCGTAGACCGTCTCCATGGCCAGGGGCTGCCATCCGCATTGCTACCGTCAGCAGCGAAGCGGGGTAGAACGCAGCCTCGGGCTGGGGGAGTGGCCAGCAAAGCCGCGGCACCGCCCAGATCCTGGCGTTCGGCCCGGGCCTGGGCCCTGAGCAACAGGGCGGGCGTGGGCCACGGGGAGTTCTCAGGGGACGTTCCTCGGTTGGCAGGGCTCGATCCTATCAGCCGCCGTCGCCCGGCACCAATGGCGAGGGCGCACGGGACTTTCTGCTGAAGAAGTGTGTTTCTGGATGGCATTGCCTCCAATGGTTGATATTCTCTCGTTGAGATTCCCAGGGCGAGAGGAGAGGCCGTGTCCAGCCGCAAGTTCTTGCCGCCGACGACGAAATACGCCGGAACCGAACTTCAGCGGAAGGCGGGGACGGTGCGCGGGGGGGGCGGCCCGATTCACTCGCCGCCATCGACCCGCTTTCAAGCGGCGGCCGCCCAGTGTGCGCTTCCAGCCCCGGCCAAGGCCGGACGGGCGGTGGCGCCACCACCGACCCGGTTCCAGCCGGGAGCGATCCACCAAGCCTCCTCGCGTCCCGCCGTGGTGACGCCGAAAATGACATCGGTCACGGGGCATGGGCACACGGTGTTACAGCGTGTCACGCTGGCTACTGACGACTTGGATGACGGCCCCGAACTGCCTTCCATCAGCGAATTCTTCCCGGATGTGAGGGTCACTTGCGTCAACAACTACGGAGCGATGGGCCGCGACGGCGATTTTCTGAACGGCGCCACTATGAGGGCCGAAGGAAGAATCAACGTCCTGCTGCCGGACATAATCCGCTTCGGTTTCGTTCAGATCGTCACCGCCAGTCGACGGGAGCGCGTGTATGAGGACGAGGCTGGGAGTGTGTCCGTCGTACGGGAATTCAAGGCTGTTCTCGATGGGGATGAAAGCGACAATCCCGGCCATGGGTTCTATTCAGGCAACGGCGTCCGCAACACGCTTGAAGCCGCCCAGGTCACCGATGAGCCGAGCTTTTTCGTGGACAAGACCTATCGGCTCAAGTCCAGGACGTTAAGGCGGAAGTCAGCGCGGATGCGCGACGAGTTCCTTCTTGCATTTGTTGTTATGAAGGCCAGCGGTCTGATCAAGATGTGGGAGAAGACGTGGGGGTATGACGTCTCGGTCGATTTCAATACGAACGCCGTCACTAGTATCAGCATTGATGGACCTGGAACCCATCTTTTGATACCGCAGCCCATGACCATTCCTGGAGGCAAGCTCGCGACACGCTATGACGATCGCGACGACGTGGTGAAAGAGCTGTGATCCGGGGAAGATCCGAGCCGATAATGGAGATGCGGACGCTATCGGTGCCAGAGGTCGCTTTCGAGGTGGCGCTGGACATCCCGGCCTTCTATCGCCGGGTGCCGCTGACAGTGCCCGAGGGGACCATCGGGCCGACGCTGGCGGACCTGGCCGGGATCATCGACGACATCGAGCATGGGGTTGACGATCACCCCTGACGAGGGGTGATTAACACATTGCTGGTAGAGGCCGGCTCAACCCCAAAATGCGAATAGCCGATTTTTCCCTCGCCGGGCGGGTGCATCCGCACCCTTGTGGGCGCAGCCCACCCTCGCAATGCTCGGGCCGCCCCGTGGGCGTCGTTTGCTCCTGTGGGGCGGCACGGTCGCGCCCGCAATGATGGGGTGGACGGCCCCTGCTCACCGGCGTCGCAATGCGCCAAAGTGGTCGTTGAACACACACCACTTGAAGACGGGGGCCGTCCATGAACGAAATTAGCATGATCGGGTTGGA
>Ga0209800_10001478_pt1 | contig 24310 bp, 27 predicted proteins | sample Higcelweek8metaG_FD_187174 | JGI IMG/M metagenome (GOLD analysis project Ga0209800, IMG submission 187174) | Freshwater pond sediment microbial communities from the University of Edinburgh, under environmental carbon perturbations - High... | ecosystem: Environmental > Aquatic > Freshwater >...
TGCCATCTTGATTCCTATTATCAAACCGATTACGGAAACCCTGAATATCAATCCTCAGATGGCTGTCCAGGCATTCCAATTCGGTGATGGTTTCACGAACATCGTATCCCCGGTCTTGGGTTGGACCATCGGTTCCTGCGCAATGGCTAAAGTTCCGTTTGATAAATGGCTGAAGTGGTCCTTGCCAAAAGTCCTCATCATGATCGTCATCTCATTCGTGATGATCTATGTCCTCAATATGATGGGCTGGACCGGCGTTTAAGTTTCAATATCTGAATAAACCTGATAAATATCCTGTGCCTTTCCTTAAGAAAACAGATCCTTGCCCTAGGGTCTGTTTTCCGTCATAAGGAAACCACGCGGAAGAATGAAAAAACAGGTTTTCCGTTTAGAGATGATATAGCTTAAAATAAGACTTAAGTTAAACAGAAAAAATCGAGAGGTTGAAAATATGGAAGATACCCTAAGAATTGAACCAATGACAGCGTCAGACTGGCCGGAAGTCGCCGCAATCTACACCCAAGCCATCGAGAACGGTGGCGCAAGCGTCCTTGACGAATGTCCCCCCTTCGAGGAATGGGATAAGAAACATTATCCCAATCTGAGATATGTCATGAGAGATAAAGATAAAGTCGTCGGATGGTGTGCCTTGTCCCCTTTTTCCGAACGTCATGCCTATCGGGGTGTCGCGGAAGGAAGCCTCTACATTGACAAAGCCTACCACCGCAGTGGGATAGGCAAAGATCTGATCCTGTATCTGATCGAGCAAAGTGAGATAGCGGGTATTTGGACAATCTACTCCAAGACCTTCACGGATAACATGGCAAGTCGTAAGTTACAGGAAAACGTCGGTTTCAGACTGGTAGGAATCCATGAGAAACTGGGTCACGATCGTTTCGGAGTGTTCCATGATATCGCCGTCTATGAAAGACGAAGCCATAAAGTCGAATACCCAAATGAACAATAGGACTGATATGCGAACATTCAAAACCATCCTCTTCGATCTAGGCAATGTCATCATCGACTTCTCCGCATTTTCCTTCGTGTCTGAAGTCACCCAGGATATCGATACGATCAATCTCCTCGTCAATACGGTCTTCCATTCGCAAACCTGGCTGGATCTGGACCAGGGCATCATCACGGAAGCCGAAGCCCTCGATAAAATCCATGCCCAGCTTCCGGAAGAGGTCCATGCGATCGCAGATAAGATTTTTGCTCAATGGCATCTTTATTTAACCGAGAACAAGGACATGACCCAACTGGTTTGGACGCTCAAGAAAAAGGGTTACCAGCTGATCCTATGTTCCAACGCAGGTGTCCGCTATCATGAGTACATCGGACGCATTGAAGCCTTGACCCATTTCGATGACATCGTCTTCTCATGCGATCTCTTAATATCCAAACCGGATCGTCGTATCTTCGATGTGATCCGTGACAAACACCAACTCGATTACAGAGAAACATTCTTTATTGATGACAACGCTTCGAATATCAGAATCGCCATGGACCTTGGGATGGGTGTCTATCTCTACAACGGGAATATCAAACTCTTGAAACGGTACATGGAAAAAGTCGAGATACTCTAAGGTTGATATCAAACTCAGGATATTATCTGTCTCATAAATTCTAGTGTTTAAAAGGGGAGAAAATCACAATGATTGATTTCAAGAATGGGAACTATTTTAAGCTGAAGCCGGTACCTACCGAATCCTTGAGAAAAGACGTCGAAATGTTTTTGATCGATGGCGAGGAACTACTAGGCAGTTTTCAAGCTGTTCGCGATAAAGTCGTGATTACGACCAAACGCATCATCGTCATCAACGTCCAAGGATTGACAGGCAAGAAGGTCGACTATACGTCCTTGCCTTATACGAAAGTCCAATCCTTCTCCGTCGAAACGGCGGGCTGGGTGGACCTGGATTGTGAGATAGAACTTTGGTTCAGTGGTCTTGGCAGTGTGAAACTTGAGATCATCGGGAATTTCGACATCGTCCGCTTTAATAAAGTCCTCTCTGAATTGATTCTGAGGTGATTTGATGAAGTGCGCATGGTTATGAATCAAAGGTGGGATCAAACATGAAAGAACTCTTCATCTTCGATATGGATGGATTGGTATTGGACACGGAAAAAATCTATTACCGCTGTTGGTTCGATGTCGTTAGACATTTTTCACTTGCCATGAACGAGAAAGACGTCGAAGCAACCATCGGGATGAGTTCAAAATTGGAGATCGATTACTTCAAACGATTCACCGATATCCCTTTCGACACGTTGATGGATGAGCGCGAAAAGCGTTTCTGGTCAATCGTGGAACAAGAGGGGATCAAGGTCAAAGATGGGGTAGTCGACACACTTAGAATACTAAAGGATAAAGGACTGAAAACGGTCATACTCACTTCGACCCATCAGGATCGGGCACTTCATCTTCTTGAGTTATCCAAGCTTACCCACGAATTTGAATACCAAGTGTTTGGGGACATGGTCGAACATTCTAAACCCGCGCCAGACCAATACCGTTTGCTAGAAACGATGACGACGATCGATCCATCCAAATGGATCGCCTTCGAAGATTCCTATAACGGAATCAAAGCCGCGAACAACGCGGGGGTCGATGTCATCTGGGTCAAGGACCTTGTGGATATCCGCGGTCGCGACGCCCATTATCTTAAAGCTTTCGATTCTTTCGATGAAGTCAAAAAAACAATCCTTGCGGATTGATTTTTTATCTCATTCTCATGACCAGGCTTTGGATCACGACGATCTAAGGTTATGCTAATTCCATTTAAACAAAGCGAACGTACATTTGTACATTGACTTTTTACGTCATTTTGAATATAATTAATTGGTATAAAAATACAATAACATGTATAAAGGTGATGTAAATGACTAAATTGTTGATGGATCGATTTGCAGTGATGAGTGTTCAATATGTTCAACATTCATTTGATTATTATATTGAGTCGATGGTCAAATGCGGGTATAAACATATTGATTTCTGGGGAGGGTTACCACATTATTGTCGCTTGGATTATCCAAATCCAAATGAGGCAAAAGAAACATTAGAAAAAATTAGACATAGGATTGAAGAGGCTGGTTTGGATGTTGTTATGTATACCCCGGAAACATTAGCTTATCCTTATAGTTTGTCATCAAATAGACCCGAGACAATCAAAAGAACACTTGATTATTTTGAGATGGCCATGCAAGACGCAAAAATCTTGGGCACAGACAAAGTCTTCTTGAATTCAGGTTGCGCGCCAAGAGATCTAGATTTGCAGGGTTCAATGATTCGACTGATCAAGAATATCAAAACGATTTGTGAAGTTGCTCAAACATATGGAATAACCATTGTTATGGAACAACTTCAGCCCTATGAAAGCAATCTAGTGATCGACATACCGAGCATGAAACATGTAATTGATGGAGTAAAAATGCCAAACCTGAAAGTTTGTGTCGACGTTGTGGCAATGGAAGTTGCTAAGGAAAGACTTGAAGATTACTTCGCCGTTTTTCAAGACAAGATCGAATTGATCCACTTAGCAGATGAATGTCACTATGTTCTTGGCGATGGAAATTATCCTATTAAAGGATACATGTATACGTTGGAAAGAAATAATTATCAAGGATATATTACGCTTGAGATCAATGATTCGATATATTGGTTGAATCCACACGATTCAATGCAGAAAACGACTAAGGCTTTAAAAAGGCTACTAGATTTATAATTAGTATCACGAAATCATAACTAACTCTAGTGAGACGAAAGGACTATCATGAAAATTGGACTATTTACTTCAGGCTATCAAAGGAATCCACTTGAACACGCGTTTGAGGATGCCAAGAGATTCGGATATGATTACATAGAACTTTGGGGAGCGAGACCGCATGCTTATCCATATGATCTTAAGAATGGTGACATCGAAGAAATCAAGAGACTCATCAAGAAATATGACATGCCTGTATTGGGTTATACACCAGAAATGAATGCATACCCATATAGTTTTATGATTGGATCTGAAACTATGCGCCAGGATAGTATGAATTACCTTAAAATCAGTATGGATATGGCGAAAGAAATGGGTGCAACTTTTACTCTGATTTCCGCGTCACATGCCGGTTATGAAACCAGTAAGGCGGAAATCAGAGAACGTCTATATAAAAGCCTCCGAGAGTTAGAGGCATATGCAAGTTCAATTAATCACATTTTAGTTCTAGAAGCATTAACCCACTTTGAATCGAATGTATGCACTAGTGCAAATGACCTAAGAGAAATCCTAGATGAAATTGATTCACCTCATCTAAAGGGTATGTGTGATATCGTACCACCCTTCGTCCAAGCCGAGAGCATCATGGCATATTTCAATAAGCTTCAAGATAAGATGTTTCATATGCACATTGTCGACAGCGACGGATCTAGTGATACGCATTTCTTACCAGGTGAAGGCAGGTTACCGCTCAATGAATTGATGGCGGAGTTGAAAGATATATCTTATCAAAGGACTGCGACCATAGAGTTGGTGACAGCATATATCAACGAACCGAGGTTCTATGCGAAACGTGCGATTACAAAACTCAGAGAAATGATGAAATAGAAATCAGATAAAATAAAAAACAGTATCCAATCGAAGTGAACTTTCAACAAAGTCTGAGACTGAAAGTATTTCTTAATTCAAGGGATACTGTTTTTAATATTTTAGAGAAGATGCATCAAATCGTTATTCCTTTTATATAGTTCATTGAATATACTTTGGAGATGATTGTATTTTTCGTGATTTGTCGGGTTCGGGACATACTGTCTTGCGACTTTTATCATTTTCCTAATATCGCCAAAGTCTTTAAAAAATCCAATTCCCATTGCAGCTAACATTGCATCCCCATAACTGGCTCCAATCGTGATCTCAGCAGTATTCAACGTCATGCCAGTTACGTCAGACAGGATTTGCATCCACTCTGAATTTTTTGTGCCTCCACCAACGACCATGATGTTATTGATCTCAATACTGTTCTCAGAGAATATCTTAAAGTGTTGTGAAATTGAATAACAGACTCCTTCCAAGGCGCTCTTATAAAGATGTTGTTTGGTATGGGTGAGTTTAAGACCGAAAATCAAGCCCTTCGCGTTTGGATCGTTGATAGGTGTCCTTTCTCCAGCAAAATAGGGCAATGTTATCAACCCATCAGATCCAGGCTCGACATCTTTAATCGATTCCGACATCAATTGATAAGCGTTTATTCCAGAAAGTCTTTCATATTCAATGTATTCATGGAAAAGATTATCGCGATACCATTTTGTTAAAGTGCCAGCAGCATTTGTTCCAGCGGAGACATCAAATGTGTTGGGTATGATAAACTCTTCTCGCCAGATGCGATCATCATCAATAAGTCGGTTAGCACATAAGATCATATAGACTGATGAACCAATTTGAATCATCATATCACCTGGTTGGACGACCCCAGTACTAATGGCTTCTGCACCTGAATCATCGGTACCGACGATAACAGGTGTCCCGATGGCTAACCCAGTTTCAAGTGCTGCTTTGTACGTTACATTTCCGGCAACCTGAATAGTACTCAAGACTTCAGCCAGATGGTCTGGGCGACATACAGGCTGACAAGTTTCGGGGTTGGGCGAACCATCTCTGTTATATAGAGGATTAAAACTCGCAAGTCCTAAAAAGCGATCAACGGTGTAACGTCCAGTTAATTTGGCAGTAAGAAAGGAGGAACCAGTTAGGAATTTAAAAGTCTGTGAATACACTTCAGGTTCGTTATTCTTGATCCAAAGAATCTTTGGCATAACATCACTCGAACACAATGGGCGACCATACCATTCTTTGATTTTTTCTTTCCCCCAATAATCAGTCAACCATTCCATTTCCTTTTCAGCCCTTGAATCAATCCCATAAAGAATAGCTTTACGTAAAGGATTACAATCTTTATCAACCGGCAAACAATCGGCTCCTAAAGCACTAGTGCCAACAGCTTTGATATGTTTAGGATCTACACCACTAATTTTCAACAATTCCTTTGAAATCATGCAAACATCACGCCACCAAACATCAAGTGCATCATGCTCGAAATGGTTTTTCTGAGGATTCTCAAGTCCATGAGGGACAGCGTGTTGAGCAACGATCTTAAAATCTCTATCGACAAGAACGCCTTTACTTTCATATGTACCAACATCGATACCCATGAAAAAGCTTTGATTGATGTTACTCATATTGTTTACGTAGTCCGCACACAACTTCCATGAATGATTTTACGCGATTGACATCTATTCTTTCCTTGAAGACGCCATCGATTTTGAATGTAGTTCCCACGATGGCTACATCTGCGTATCGCAATTTCTCTTGAACAGTATCCAAGCGAACACCTGTGTTACAAACAACGACTACATCAGGATTAACCGTTTTGACATCTATCATCAGTTGATTGTCGACATCCTGTCCTGCTGCCGAAGCTGAGATACATAATCCATCGGCATCTGTTTTGAAAATTACGGATTTCGCTATAGAGGAAAGTGGTCTTAAGTCTAAATTACGATCAGATTCAGGATTGATGAAGTATAACATCTTGAGATTATCAAGATGTAATTCTGCTTTTCGTCTTAGAAGCATTGAAAAGTCATTATTATATAATCCTCCATCTCCAACATAAACACCGCTGAAAGTTCCGCGGACGAAATCAGCGTCAACTGCAGCTGCCAATTCAATTGTTGCCAGTCCATCTGAGATACAATCTACACCAAAAGGTACATTAATCTCCGATTTCAGTTCGCCAATAACGCGAGCCATTGCGGCCGGTGTAATGAATTGCATGTTTCTCTGGTATGGAAGACTAAATTCATTGCTGATAAGGATGCCATCAACACCACCCTTTAGCAACGCATGAAGATCTTCTCTAGCCTTTGACACGACGTCCTTCATCGAATCACCGTGTTTGAAGAGAGGGTCGCCTGGTAAGGGCGATAGATGTAACATCGCGATAATCGGCTTCTTAACATTAAACATTTTTTCTGTCCACAACATAGTTCATCTCCCTGTGTCGATTGACACATTTATACCTTGTTGACTACTAAGTATTCTTACAATAAACAACTCTCCCTTTGAAGTAAGTCATTTCAACATCGACTTTTAAGATTTCTTGATCACTGAAAGAAAATAAATCATTACTCATGATGACGATATCAGCACTCTTACCTGCTTCGATTGATCCTGTAATGGACTCAATACCTAGATTAATAGCACCACCCATTGTCCAGGCATAAAGTAATTCGGATATTGTTAATGTGTTTTTAGGATTGAAGGGTATGTTAGAGTCATTGAATAAACCAAAGCAGGCATTATGTATTGATTCCGGGATGTTTGGATACAACAATGGAAGATCTGTGGAACAAGACAAGATCACGCCTTTATCAATCATTGCTCTTCTATTCCAATAACATATCATTCTATCACCAACGCGATTTTGTATCATTTTTAGTTTATCTTCAGAAACGTAAAGACTCATAATCTGAGGATAGATTTCTCCAATAATTCCAAGCTCTGACATCTTTTTGAAATCTTCGGCATCACTGAATTCGAGATCGGTCAGAACGTGTTTATTCAATAATTTTCCCGTTAAGTCTTTCTGGCATTTGTCAAATATCTTAATCGCTTTAGAAATGGCTGCATCTCCTTGGGTGTGCAAGGCGAAACGGAAACCATTTTCATCAGCTGCAAGAACCTCTTGCTCAATCGCGTCGTAATCGATATTCAAGTCGCAAGACGATGCCTTATCAGAATAGAATGATTTTAAATCGCCTTCATGGACGCTCAATGAACCATCTGTCATCCGATTGTAACCAGAGAAGCGCAAATCCATAGAGTTTAATTTCTCGCGCACGTCGTTTCCAAAATCCAGATTTAGACTGCTAGAAACAGGTTGTGACATAAAGTGGGATCTTAGGCTCAATTTACCTTCCTCATGTAACTCCTCTAGAACATTCGTAAAGCCGTCATAATCATCAAAGGCCATGTCCTTTAATCCGGTAATTCCGCGTGAGTTCATCATTGCCATATAATCAAGATAAGCCTGTTTACTGAAGACTTTGTCACTAAGGCACTTACTCAATTCGGTTCTGAACTCTTCAGGTGAACAATCATCCCCATTAATCCCGATACTTAAAAGCATATGTCCAGAAAAGAAACAATGTGAATCGATGAACCCAGATGTAATTGTTTTTCCCGGGAAATCAAGAACGGTTGTGGAAGAACCAATCAGGTTATTTCCATTGCCTTCTCCGACAGATAATATCTGACTGTCTTTGATTGCTATGTAACCATCTATAAGTTTGGTACCAGTAAAAATCGAATTACTTCTTAATAATTTGTCTGCACATGTCATTTGGCTTCCTCCTAAAATACTCCCGCATAAACACCGATGATAGATAACAAAATGATTCCCCAAAATATCACATAAACCCTGACTTTATGTCGAATACAGAACAAAACAATCGTGAACAAAACAGAAGATAGAATATGACTAATAAGCGAATAGTCTGTGAATGCCTTTAGCTCCATTTTGATCCAATTGACCAAAATGGCTCCGAAAAGTAGAGATACGACGATATTCAAGAAAAGGACAATTCGCTCGAGAAGTGGATAGATCGCTTCCAGTGAGTCAACTCCATATAGATATCCCCACCTCAAACCTAAAATACGCACTGTTAGATTTGGAATATTGAATAAGAGAAGAAAACTGATCGGACCCCAATAGGAACCATTCAACGCCATGGTTATACCAACGACAGCCGATATGATTCTAAGAGTTCCCCAAAAAATTCCATCACTGATTCCTGCCAAGGGACCCATGAGATCAGTTTTTGTCTTGTTAATTACATCAACTGGGATTGTGGGATCGTGATGATACGACATTTCTTGTGAGACTGAGACACCTAGAATAAAAGGAGATGCGACACTTGTGGTATTGAATAAACTCAAGTGCCTTTGCAAAGCGTCTTTTAATTCTTCAGGTTGCGTAAATAGCTTTTTAAGTATTGGTTCAATGCTATATGCGTAGCCTAAACTCATCATCCGTTCATAATTGAAAGAAGCTTCAATCGAAAATGAACGGATTACCAAAGTGATGAAATCCCTAGTGGAGATTTGTTTAGAATTCTTCATCAGTGACCTCTTCAAAAGACTTCATTCTATTAAAAAGCAAATATCCAACAGCAAGAATAATCGAAACACCAATGAAATTGAGCATATCTGTAATCACAAATAGAGATACCACGAAACCAATGAATGGGAACCCCATCAGCTGTTTATTTACGATCATATTGAATAATCCGGCTAACCCAATAACAGGAAGAATGCCTGATGCGATATCTAATCCAATTAAGATTTCGTGTGGTAATAATGTAATGAATGATGGTAATAGTAGACTCAAAACATGAAATACTATAGTGACAGCAAGAGCTAATATGGCAATCGGCAATAAGCTGCTTTTCAAATGAACCCACGACACAGAATTCATCATTCCATTTTCGATGTTAATGTCAATTTCTCGGACAAGTTTTGCTATATATATTTTTTGGAAAAAACTCTTTAAGAATGAACCTATCGGGGCTAGAGTGAATGCCAAAATCATTGCAACACCGATACCTTGATGATTGAGTAATGCTAAAGAGATTCCTAAGATACCGCCAAAAACATAATCCGGAGGTACTGTCGCTCCAATACCCATCAAACCAAGCCAGATTATTTCCAGCATTGCTCCCATGAAGAGTCCGCTTTGGATATCATGGAACAGCACTCCAAGCAATCCACCGGTAACTAGAGGTCTTCCAATGAAACTTGTCGCGAAAAAGTCCTGACTATAGGCTAATAAGGCAATCAAATATATTCCCAGAATTTCTGTTAACATCATTTCAAATTAGACTCTGCAGAGAAACGACAGGATCCGAAGGCGCTTGACGAACATCTATTTTGACTTCATGTGCCATTAAGTCCTTTAGTAAACGGATTTCCTCTTCATTCAGATACACGGAATTTGCAATTGTTCTAGAATTGACAGATTGTGCGGACAGTCCAAGATTCACTGATTTTATAGATGGACAAGTTTTACACAAGCGATAGAGATCATTTATGTTTTCAATCAGAACAATGAGATTATATTTTGTAGTAACATCAGAATTCAGGATATCGGCTGCCTCCTGAATTGATTTAATGACAAGTTTACAATCAGAAGGTTTTGCCATGCGTAAAATTTTTTTCCTCGACTCATCAATAGCGACTGCATCGCTGGCAATCAAAATACTGTCTGCTTTCACATTACCAAACCAAACATAAGCGACCTGACCATGTAACAAACGATAATCAACTCTAACAAGTTTCAACATAGTCTTGCCTAGAAACTTTCTTCGCTGTATAGAAGATCGAGTTTAGTACAATCCACAATTCCAGTACGGGCGTCATTGATTGCGTTTACTATGATTTGATCTAAAGGCATATCAGGATCTTGGGTCAATAAAGAGAGAATCAATGCTAAATTCATGCCAGCAATCAATCTCGTATTTTCTCTCATGATAGGCATCAACATTGTATTGACGCTACCACCGAAAACATCGGTTAAAATTATCAAGGATTCGTCAGGATCTAGTGAGTTTTGAGATTCTTTAGCGATTCTTAAAGCATCCATCGGAGGGTCAAAATACGCGCAAATCGCCTTCAGGGGGATATTTGCACCCATAATCATACGGGCGGTATCAGCCATTCCCGAAGCTAATGTGGAATGGCTGACTAAGAGGATTCTTAATCTCATAATTGTTTGTGTCCAAGACCATGCCCATATAATTTGTGGGGATATAAACGGGTATCGATCCCAACTGCTTCAGTTGCCAAAGCGGCATAGATATGGAATGGGATAATCATGAATATGGGAGAAAGATCATCAGTTGTCTGATGAGGAAAAACAAAGTCTTTTTCAGTTGCTGTTGAGGGATCTGCATTGATAATGAAGACATGTTTTGTTATTGGACGACAGAAATCGGCTGTCTCAGAGACGCGTTCAGCTTCAGACGCTTCTTGACGAATCATGAAGAGGTAATTATTATCATCAAAACCCATTTCTGGACCATGTAAAATTTCTTCTAGCTCAGATCCAACTACCTTCCGATGGAAACATTCTCCAACTTTAAGTGCGGCTTCAAGAGCGGTAGCATAATTGATGCCATAACCTCCGACATCGCCTTTTTGCATCATGAGAAGTTCATACTTATTACGTTCAAAATAATCCTTTGAAGCTTCTATGACTGATGGAAGATGACTAATCATCGTATCAATCTCCAAAAGGCGTCCCGAATATGATTCAGTTTCTATTTTTCCTAAGGCTAGTGCAATATCCAATGCCCATAAATACAGAGTTAAAACCGCAACGGTATACCCGCGAGTTTCAGGTGGTACCCATTCGACACCTGAAAGTAATTTGACAGTCAAATCCGCGAAAGCCGTAATTGGGCTTTCAATTGCATCTGTAAGAACAACTGTACGAAATCCGGCGTCTTTCGCCTTTTTTACAGCGGAGATTGTAGAGAAGCTTGTACCAGACTGACTGAGTGCAATGACAAGGATCTCATCCTTTTGAAAATGATTTCCTAGGTTAATGGTTTCATATAAAGCAAAAGTCTTGGGGGGAATTACTGAAACATCTACAGAAAGGTATTTCGCAAAGTATTTCTTTAATATAAATGACGCATGATAGGATGTACCTGAACCTACCATATAGACTTTCTTTATCGGATACTTTCTGAATAATTCGACCATCGGGTTTGACGAGATTTGATAGTTTTGTCTTAAAGATTTCAACGCTCTGGGTTGATCCATAATATAGTCCATCAGCGTCCACTGCTGCTCATCCATGTAATTCCTCCTCGGCTACATTTGCCTGTTATCATTTACCATCTTACGCCAATCGTATAAAATAAACAAGTACATTTGATTTCATACCAATTATAAAATTTTGAGAACTTACTCATGTAAAGCGTACCAATATTGAGAAATATGCGAAAAATCACAAAAATATCGGCTTGACCTTTTCGTTTTGGGTGGTATACTCATCTTGTAATTGGTATATAAATAAGTTCATCCTGTATATTACAAACCACCAAAATCGCAGGTATACCAGTTAAATCAAGATCAAGGAGGATCATTATGCTTAATATTGACAAGAAAACAGTAGATTTCTTAGTAACTGATAATATGGTTCATGAGGTTGAAGAACTTTATCGTAACAATTATCCTCAAATCGAATCCTACGTAGCCGTCATGAAGGAACGCGATATCAAACGGGTCTATTTTGTGGCTTGCGGGTCGCCTTTATGCGCGTGCCAGAATGCGGCACTATTATTCCAGAAGTATTCAGATATACCTGCTATTGCTTATAGCGGTTGGGATTTCTTGGACCAAACGCCTTTTGCTCTGGACAATAGAACGTTAGTAGTGGGTGTCAGTCATTACGGAAAAACCGAAGAAGTTGCTGAAGCGATTAGAATCTCGAAAGAAAAGGGTGCAATGACAATTGGAATCACCCGCGATGCCAGTGGCACTTTATTGAGTGACATGGCGGAATTCGTAGTTGGATATAATGCGGAATGTATTTGGGAAATGCATTTACTTACAACCTATGCGATTGCCTTAAATTACATGCAGGCGACTCAGCCACATCCGGAAGTAGCTAAGATTCTGACGGATTTACCGAAAATTCCTTCCATCCTGAAATATTTGGTAGATACTCAAGAAGAAAAATCAAAAGAATTAGGAATCATGGCAAGTGAATGGAACATGATTTATACTGTTGCTGCTGGCGTTTTAACACCTTTGGCTTATAAAGAAGGAATCATTACCATGCTTGAGTTCACTTGGACACATGGATCGATGATAAATGCTGCTGAGTTCCGTCACGGACCGTTGGAAGTTGTTGATAAAGAGATTCCATATGTTTTTATGCTCGGCACAGATGAATCCCGCCATACTACTCAACGTGCAATCGACTTTGTCAGTCGTTACAGCGATCGTGTTATTGTATTCGATGCAAAAGATGTCAATCAGGATCTGCACCCGATGTTAGCGCCAATGACTTTATTTGTACCTTTGGAATACTTCTACTACTATCTTTCAATAGCAAAAGATCACAATCCAGATGATCGTCGTTATTATGGTGGAAAAGTAGAATATTAAACTAGACTAAAAGGAAACCCTAATGAAACTCGTAGCCGTTGGCGATAATTGCATGGATGTCTATGAATCTCTGAATCAAGCATTCCCCGGAGGGAATCCCCTGAACGTATCGGTGTATGCCGTTCGTTTGGGTTTGCCTGCTTCATATATCGGAGCAGTGGGTACTGATGAGAATGGGGCAATCATGCACAAAGCCTTAGAGTCGAAAGGCGTAGATACCAGTCATCTTAAAATCCTAGAAGGAAAGACCGCAGTAACGCAAGTGGAATTAGTCAGTGGAGATCGAATCTTTGGTGATTATGATGAAGGTGTATTGAGAAATTTCAAACTTTCGGATGAAGATGTGGAATTCATATCAAAGCATGATTTGATGGTTACTGGACTGTGGGGAATGATAGAAAATGATTTACACCGAATCAAAGCCAAGAGAGTTCCTATTGCTTTTGACTTCGCCACAAAACTTGATCATCCAACAGTAAATATTGCAATGCCATTTACAGATTATGCATTCTTTTCATACGATGAGGGCGATAACGAATTTATCCGATCCTACATTATAGAGAAATTCGCAATGGGACCAAAAGTAATCATCGTTACGATGGGAGAAAAGGGCAGCATGGCCTATGATGGCATCAAGTTTTATCATTATGGAATCGTGCCTTGCCAGGTTGTGGATACAATGGGAGCTGGAGACAGTTATATTGCTGGATTTTTAAAAGGTATTCTTGAAAAAAGAGAAATTTCAGAGTGTATGGCGATGGGGGCGCAGAGTAGTAGTGTCACGCTTGGGTATTTAGGGGCTTGGACAATATAGTTTGAATTATTGAATTGTCAAGCCAATTGGTATAAAATTAAATAATAAAAAGAGAGGTCAAAAAATGGCAGCCGTAAAAGTATCTCCTCGGGAAATTGCGTTTGAAAAGCTTCTCTTTTTAATTATCAAAAATAACTATCCGCCACATTTCAAATTACCATCAGAGCGTGAACTAAGTGAAAGATGGGGTCTTAATAGAATGACCCTTAGATCTGCAATCGACCGTTTGATATCAGAAAATGTTCTTTACTCTAAAGGTGGATCTGGTACATACGTTGCAGAGCCAAAATTGGTTCGCGATCTTCACTATCTAAGTTCACTTACAAGTCAAATCAATAGGATAGATCAAACACTTAGAACAAAATTCCTTTCACTACGCATTGTTGAGAGTACAAAGAAAATATCCTTAAAACTTAAAGTCCCTATTGGTACCCCAGTCTACGAGTTAATTCGCTTGCGTATCATCAACGATATCCCGGCGACTTTGGAAACGATTTATTTACCAAAGCAGCTTTACCCTAATCTTGAAAGATTTGATTTTGGGAATACATCTCTTTACGATATTCTTGAGAGAAATTATGGAGTAACTCCTGATTGCGGTCAAGAATCCATCAGTGTAACCTATGTCACGGAGGAAGAGGCTACCTTGCTTGAAATAAACGAAGGGGATCCTATTTTCTTTATAACTGGAGCAACTAGTGATGTGGATGGATCGGTGATAGAGTATTACAGGTCATTATTCAGAAATGACCGATTTGTTTTGACGACAACTTCTATCATCAAGGAGCAGACTCATGAATAACGATAGCGGTAAGATCAGTTACAAATCACCCATATATTTGCAACTTAGGGAAATCGTCCGTAATAAAATCGAAGATGGAGAATATTTGCCGGGCGTAGTAATACCATCTGAGAACGAATTTGCTGAAAAATATGGAATAAATCGACAAACTGTTCGCACAGCCATTGATGCCTTAGTTCATGAAGGTCTTTTAATCCGACTTCAAGGCAAAGGCGTATATGTAAGTGGAAATAAATTTGAACAGAATTTGGATGAAGAAGGCGGATTCTCTCAAAACATCAAAAAGAAGAATGCGTCTATTCGCACCCGTCAAATCAGTAAGTATCGTCGGAAAGCGGATCAATATTACGGAGAACTTTTCAGCATAGACCAAAACGCCGATATGTTCTATGTAAAGAATCTTATTAGTGCTAACAGCGCACCACTATCACTAGAAGAACTATATATCCCAGAATATTTGCTGCCAAATTTTATGGATAGTGACTTAGGGGTCTTCAACATTCGTGAAATTTACACCTTTTACGGAATTGAAATAAGAAAAGTCGTTCAGAGAATCCAATTAGCCAGTTTGAACGAGAGAGACTACAAGTATCTTGGAATAGATAAAAAAATCGGAATCATTCAATTACAGAACATCTGCTATGATTCTGATGATAAGGTAGTTTTGATCACTGATACATACACACGAAGTGATCAATGCAATTTCAACGTTTCATTTAAACGTGATAAATCCAGTGTCACTCTGGAACTTGACTAATAGTTGATGAGCAATGTAGAATAGCAATGTAGTTAGCGCACATTTTTGTGTGCTTTTTTATTTAAGAAAAGGAGTCTATATGAAAATCGCACTTTTTACAGCAGGCTTTTCAAAGTATCCAATCGAGAATGCCTTTGAAGCCGCCCATAAATATGGCTATGATGGAATTGAAATCGGAGGGTACCGTCCTCATGCATATCCTATCGATCTTGTGAATGGAGACTATAAAAAAATCGTCGCGTTGTCAGAAAAATTTAATCTTCCCATTGTAAGCTATGCACCGGAAAATAATGGCTCTCCTTATAGTTTAGTATTTAGGGATGAAAAGATGAATGCAGAAAGCTTAGAATATTTCAAAACAGCCATTGACGCATCAAAACTCATAAAATCACAATATTGTATGTTCGCATGTAATCATCCAGGTTATGGGAGAGATAAGGAAGTTGTTAAGAAGCAATTCATAAATAATATGAAGATCTTAGCGGAACATGCAGAAAAGGTTGGCGTGACGATTATACTTGAGCCTGTAACACCTTTCGAAGGAACCATTTTAGTTACATCAGATGATTTAGTTTGGGCTGTAAGAGAAATTAATTCTCCCAACGTAAAGGGTATGTTAGATCTTGCTTGCCCGATTTCTGCTCGTGAACCCGTCATCGAGTATTTCAATAAATTGGGAAAAGATCTTCGTCACATCCATTTCATTGATGCAATGAGCGATTGTGAGGATCATTTGATTCCGGGAGACGGAGCAATTGATTTTAAGCATCTTGTAAAAATGTTGAGAGATGTTGATTATGATGGGTACTTATCGATTGAATTGTTTACAAGATATGAGACAGAGCCGGATTTTGCGACGGCTCGTGCGATAGAAGTTGTGAAAGAACTGCTAGGAAGGTAAAGAAAATGGACTTCAAATTCACGAAAAAAGAGCTTTTCAATTGGTGCAGTATACCTGTCGAGGAACTCGACGGACATAAAGACCTTAAGGTCGATTTACGTCTTCACCCTGATCGTAGAACAACTATGATTAATGTTGGAAATATGATGGCGGATGAGTTGATTGAACACAACAACCTTGGGATTGTTACAAAGTGGATTCTCCCAGCAGGACCGATGGATGAGTACAATGTTTTCATTGAACGCGTGAATCGCGAGAGAATCAATTGTCAAAATCTCTTCATATTCCATATGGATGAATTTTTAGATTGGGAAGGTAGACCATATCCGATTAAAGATACATACGAATCACTTGAAGGAACCATGAATGCCGGGTTCTATAATCGAATTGATCCTGAATTAGGCGTTCCGGTTGAAAATCGCTATTGGCCTCGAATCAATGATCTTGATCGTTGTGATGATAAAATAGAGGAAATGGGCGGGGTCGATACGGTTTGGGCAGGAGTAGGTGCGCATGGGCTTGTTGCATTCTGTGAAGCACCACGAATGTATTGGCATCGTATATCGGAAGAAGAATATGCTAACAGTAGAACACGTATTGTAGATATCAGTGAGGATACGATTGTAGCCCTCAGTCAAAGGACATTTGGGGTTTGTTATGATAGGATACCTCCGCGATCTGTGACACTGGGATTCAAAGCGATGCTATCTGCAAAAAAGGCGGTTCTTATGATCGCTACTGGTACCTGGAAAAATACGGTTGTCAGGGTTGCGCTTTTCAGTGAACCGACGCTTGAGTATCCGGTGACTTTATTCGCAAAATACATTCCAGAAGTCATCTTGATGACGGACATTAATACAGCAGATCATCCGATGTCACATGAAATTAAGGGTTGGTAATTGTCCTTGGTGACTATTTAAGCTGAATTGAAAAGGAGAAAAATATGGATTTATTCTTTCCGATATCTATGATATTGATCACAATTCTATATGCCTATCGAAATATTAAAGGGAAAAATCGTGCGTTGAAAGCAACGAACGAAGTTATTCAACAATTGAACAAACAAGGCCTTGTGCTCACGAAGGTGAGTCAAAGCAAAAAAATGAACAACCTATTGGTGTTTCTGATTTTCCTAACAATGGCAGTATTTTTTATTCAAGATGATTCTGGACTTTACATCATTCGTTCAACATGTCTTTTCATTTTAGTTGTTCTCATCATTGAAAGTGTCTTTATAGATTTGAAATACACGCTTTTCTTTAACGATAATGGATTTGTTAGATTTGGAAAATACTATCCATACAAGAAGATAAAAGCTGTTGGATATTCAAAACAATTCTACCGTCCAGGAAAAATATTCTTCTCAGACAACACGTCAGTCAGTTGTTTTCAAGACGGATTGAAGACTATTTACGACCAGTTCAGCTTATATCAAACCAATAAAACATTATTAACGTCTAAATTGGTATAAAATTAAATATAGTTATTTAGTAAATACGCTTATATTTAAGATGTAAGCGTTTTTATTTTAATAAAGATAAATAAATATCAATTAATTAATACAAGAAGATATTGAAACTATACCAATTATATGCTAATATTCGAATGGTGGTAATTAGTGGTATACAAATATAATAAGTTGATTGGTATGAAAGGAGATATACATGTCAACAAAAAGCAAGGAAGTTGAAGTTGGGAATGAGAAGTTAGGTAGAAAGTTGTCATTGGCTGCGGTTATCGCTATTGGTGTAGGAACAACTGTTGGATCGGGCATTTTCTCATCAATCGGTGGCGTTGCAGCTGCTGGTGGATCGGCAATTGTTGTTATCTTGGCATTCTTGATTGGTGGGGTTATCATGATTCCACAAAACCTAGTTTATGCTGAATTATCATCGGCTTATCCTGATAATGGGGGATCATATGTATATTTTAGAGAGGCCGGTTCAAGACCGTTAGCTTTCATTCAAGGTTGGGTTTCATTCTTCGCTACTGATACAACAGGTATTGCAATCATGGCATTAGCCATCGCGAACTATGTATCCTACTTTGTCCCAATCGAAGGTCTCGGATTGAAATTTACTGCCGTTTTATTCGTACTCGTGTTCACAGCTCTTCACTGTTACAGTGTTGAAAAAGGTGCAAAATGGCAAACATTTATTACAAGTCTGAAAATCTTGCCGTTTGCATTATTAGCTGGTTTGGGGCTGTTCTACGTAAGAGGTGACTTAATCTCGACCCCAGCATTGGCAAGTGCTCCGGTAGGAATTGGTGCACTACTGGCAGCAATCTCAGCTACGACCTGGTCGTATGATGGAATGCAGTCCGCTGCATTCGTAGCAGGGGAAGTAAAGAATCCTGAAAAGAATATGGTTGTTGGTTTGATTGCTACAGTTCTTATTGTTACAGTACTGTATACAGTATTGGCAGTATCTGCTGTTGGTCTTCTTCCGTTAGATATTCTGTCATCTTCTGCGGCGCCGATTGCCGAGGCGGCAGCACAGATTCCATTTATCGGATCATTTGCCGGAACGCTTACCGCTATCATGGGTATCGTCGTTATTATTGGTTCACTTTCAAGCATCATCTTCATCCAACCGCGTATGCAGTATGCTATGGCTCAAGATGGACTTTGGTTCAAACAATTTGCTAAGGTTCACCCGAAGTTTGAAACTCCAATGTTCTCGATTCTTGTTCAATCATCTGTTGGTATCTTCTTCATCTTCGGATCAAACATCATTGAGCTTCTGGGGTATTTCACCTTTGCAATCTTGCTAAGAAGCACGCTGACATTTGCTTCAACATTCGTACTTCGTAAAAAAGCAAATTACAATCCGACTTATAAAATGCCTTTCTGGCAATTAACGACAACTCTAGCTATGGCTTCTACACTTATTCTGTTGGTTTCTACATTCCAATGGGCACCAATTCCAAGTTTAGTAGCTACTGGTTTAGCCGTCGTCACAGGCTATCCTGCCTATCTCTTCTTTGAGAAGAAATACAAACAAGACCCTGCAAAAGCAAACGTATAAAGTATTACAGTCATACCACCAATAAAAAGTTAGGAGTAATCAGTATGTCTCATTTTTTTGAAGGTCTAGTAACCGAATTGATCACATCATACAAAGATGACAAATCGGTTGATTACCAAAGAATCGGAGAATTAGCGGAATATCAAGTAGCTTGTGGTGTTAAACACCTCTTCATCAATGGATTTGGTGGAGAAAGTCACATGTTAACCTTGGAAGAACGTGCGAGGGTACTCGAAACAGTCGCCAACAAATGTCAAGGCAAAGCAAAAATCATGGCTTGCGTCTTTGTTTCAACAGTCGAAGAGGGTAAGAAACTGATTGACTTGTATGAGGGCAAAGGATACGACGCGTTATGTTTCACAGCGCCTCCATTCTTTACTTACACAGAAGACGCTTTATATGACTTTACATCTCAGTTATTGAAATACACTGATAAACCAAGCTATATCTACAATTGCATCCAAATGGCTACACTCTACTCTCCGGATCTTCTCGCCAAACTGAGAAATACTCACAAGAATCTTTATGGATATAAAGATGCAACTAAAGATATTGTTCATTTCATGCAATGTCTGATGCGTATTAATTCTGAAGAATTTGATTTCTTAGGTGGATGTGACGCTACTATAGCTCCAACCATCATGATGGGGGCATGCGGAACCGTATCATTCATGGGAAATCCGTTCCCTAAAGAGACTAAAGCTGTTTGCGATTATGCTCTTGCTAATCAAATGGACAAAGCTATGGAAATTCAGTATAGAATACTCAAGATGAGGAATTTATTCAAACAAACGCCATTCAATGCAGGCTGGATCTATGCAATGCAATTCATGGGTGGTCCAAAAGCGGAAAACACTAGGATGACAAGTGGAATGCTACAAATTTCCGAGGAAATAATGGCAGAAATCCGCAAAGAACTCAAAGAACAGTCATTTATTTAAATCAAAATCAAATCGAGTATAGGGGAAGAATTTATCCAATAAATTAAGCGCTAACTACGTTTTGGATAAACTTCCCCATCATTTTAATAGGATTGGAGAATCAAATGGAAGATACACGTACTTTTCTTTATCCCGAACTATTCACATTTAAGAAGAAAATTCTACTAAAAACAGATGAATTTACATGTTCGGTTTTCCGTTATTCCACAGGAGTCTGTGCCGTACATTTATCAAATAGTGCCGGGTCAATCATCTTATTGCCTTTCCAAGGTCAGCAGATATGGAGAGCTGAATTCCTAGGTCAAGCATGTACCATGAAGTCCATTTTCGAAGAGCCGGAGAATACGACTCGGTTCGGTCTTAATTATGGTGGATTTTTAATACATTGCGGATTGAGTGCAAATGGAAATCCTTCAAAAGAAGACAATTATTCTTTACATGGTGAACTTCCAAATGCACTTTTTCAAGAAGCGTATTTATCGCTAGGTAAAGACGATACAGGTAATTATATTGCGTTAGGCGGGAAGTATACTTATCGAAATAGTTTGGAATATCATTATGAATTTGAACCGCTTGTAAAATTGTATTCAAAATCAAGCAATTTCCAAGTTGATATTGAAGCTAGAAACCTTAGAAGTAAGCCAATGAAATATATGTATATGGCGCACATTAACTGGCTTCCAATTGATGGATCAAGATTGGTATATAGTGCTTTGAAAGACAAAGATCATATCGAAGTCTATGATGATACATTTGGTATGCAGGTCGAATCCGGAAGATTTGGAGAGTACGTTAGAAGACTCATTATTAATCCGACAATCTCTGATTTACTAGATTCAAAAACTCAATATTATGATCCTGAGCTCTGTATGTTCATCAAGTACGAACATGATGAACGAAAGATGGCGCACGCTATGCAAATACTGCCAAATGGGAAAGCATTTTATGTAGGATTTAAAACCGATACTTTGCCAAATGCAGTTCGTTGGTTTGCACGGACTGGAGACGAAGACGCAATTGCTTTTGCGATTCCAAGTATAACGAATCATCTCGGCTTTGCTTATAATTTGAAAAGAAACAATATTCGTGATATTCCAGGACATGGTAAAGTTTCTATGCATATGGAGATTGGATTATTGAATTCGATAGAGACTCAAGAAATGGAAAAACACATACAGTCAATAATAGATTGAAAGGAAATTATGATGAAAAAGTTCGATGTTATCGTTTTGAATAGCCATGGGGTGGGTCAAGTTTGTTATATCAAGCGCCTACCGGTTCTTGGAGAAACCCTTCGAGCCTGGAATTGGCATGTGGAAGAGGATGGCGGAAAAGGTACAACTGTCGCTGTAGCCCTAGGAAGACTGGGGATTCAAGCAGCATATATTGGTAAAGTAGGACGCGATTTATGGGGTGACTTAGGATTTAAATGGATGGGTGACGCAGGTGTCGATACAACTTTTATGTATCAAAGTGATGAAGTCTCAACAGGCACTGGTTTAATCATGATTGATGAACAAGGTAGAAATACCATTGTCGATGGTGATAGTAGTCTTGAAGCATTGACAGAAGAAGAGATTAAAAATGCATTAGACGCAATGAAGGAGTCAACATATTTCTCGACAGGATTCGGGATGCCAGAGAAAAAAGCTCTTTATGGTGCACGATATGCCAAGAGCCTTGGAATGAAGACAATTTTAAATGCAAGTCCGTTACCTGATCATGAAATGGGTGATCTTAGTTATATCGATTATCTTGTAATTAATGAAGTTGAAGGTAAAGCTTTAGCAGATTTACCAAACGATACACATGAAAATTATGAGACTGTCATTAAACTAGTCAAGGCTATCCATAACTGTAAAACGGTGGTTATGACGCTTGGTGATGAAGGTTGCATGATTCTAAACGACGAATTGATTTCTTTGCCTGGAATTAAGGTCAAAGTTGTAGATACCACAGGTGCTGGTGATAGTTACCTTGCTGCATTTGTAGCAGGTTTGGTATGGGGAAAATCATTACGTGAAGCCGGTGAATTTGCTATTCAATGTTCCGCTCTCAAAGTAACCAGACAAGGGACAATACCGGCATTTCCGACCTTAAAGGATGCACAAGCATTCATCGCCGAATCCAAGTAGAGATTTATGATCAAGGCGGTTATTTTCGACATGGATGGTGTCATAGTTGATACGGAATTTGCATATGTAGATAGAATGAAACGCTTTTTAAACTCGGAATGTATTCATCCCAGTCAGGAACAATTGTGCTCAATCGTGGGTTCAAGTGCAAGAAAACGATGGGAACTCATAGATAGTTGGTATCCATGTCCAATAGAAGAGGATGATTTTGAAAGAAGATTCAGTGAATATTTCACTGAAGAACCAATCAATTATAAATCTATCCGAGAAGAGACTTTAATCTCTACTCTAGAAGTTCTTGTTGAAAATAAATATGCACTAGCGATTGCATCATCCTCGTCATTCGATGAAGTAAGTAGAATCATAAAAGAATGTGAAGTCGATCGATATTTTGCAGTTATCGCCTCCGGGGACATGTTTCATGATTCAAAACCGAACCCTGAAATATATTTATTTACTGCGAAAAAACTGAATGTGCGTCCTGAAGAGTGTTTGGTTATCGAAGACTCCCCATATGGCATCGTAGCCGCTAAACGGGCGAATATGATTGTTGTTGCGAAACGTGAAAACAGATTTATGTTTAGCCAAAATGGTGCAGATTATTTCGTAGATAACCTTTCAGAAGCTATAGATATTCTTAATCAAATCAATCAGAACTAAATAATAGAATTAACTTCACACTTCCGTAGCAATTGACCTCTATAATGAAAATAGAGGTTTTACCATGAGCACGATCCTGATTGCGGATGACAATCCCCAGATTACATCCATCCTGAAGAACTATGCGGAAAAAGAAGGTTACGCAACCGTCATTGCGACCGATGGTTTCGATACCCTCAATAAATTGACCGATGACATCGACTTGGTCCTTTTGGACGTCATGATGCCGAAGCTCGATGGTTTTTCTGTGTGCAAGGAAATCCGTAAGACATCGAATGTTCCTGTCATCATGGTCACCGCCAGAGGCGAGGATCACGAAAAGATCATGGGACTCGATATCGGCGCGGACGATTACATCGTCAAACCCTTCTCGCCCCAGGAAGTCATGGCGCGTGTCCGCGCCATCCTGAGACGTTTGGAACATCCCGCCGGAAAACAGATCCTCAATGTGGAGAACCTCCACATCGATATGGACGGATATGTCGTGTCCATCGAAGGCAAGGAAATCCTACTCACGAAAAAAGAAACCGAATTGCTCTTCACCCTTGCGTCCGCCCCTTCAAGGGCTTTCTCACGGGATGCCCTGCTCAACCAAGTCTGGGGCTATAACTACTATGGCGACTCACGGACGGTCGATGCCCATATGACACGCCTCAGAGCTAAACTGGATCAGATCGAACATCCCAAATGGTCGATCAAAACGGTCTGGGGTGTCGGATATAAATTCGAAAGAAGCGGAGAACCCCAATGAAATCCGGAATCACCCGCAAACTGATCTTCTATTTCATGGCCGTCATCATGGTTTTCACCTTGATCCTGGTCGTGATTTTCAATCGCAACTACCAGAGCCAAACCAAGTCTGAAGTCGAAACACAACTCCTGAATGAATCCCGGCATCTTGTGGAAATCATGGAAACCAACGGAACCCTAATGTTTCAAAGACAAACCCTCGACGACGTACTTGGACGATTGGACCTCAAAGATGTCCAGATCTGGTTCATAGACCGTGACGGAGACATCGAATACCTCACCGATGAAACGATGGGTATGG
>Ga0209800_10001479_pt1 | contig 24298 bp, 19 predicted proteins | sample Higcelweek8metaG_FD_187174 | JGI IMG/M metagenome (GOLD analysis project Ga0209800, IMG submission 187174) | Freshwater pond sediment microbial communities from the University of Edinburgh, under environmental carbon perturbations - High... | ecosystem: Environmental > Aquatic > Freshwater >...
AGGCAATTATCTGTAAACAGAACGAAAAATTTATAACAAATAATTGCAATAAATGATAGAAAGTATACATTTTAATTTTTTCCAAATAGACAGGCATTTAAAAAATAGCTAAATTTAACAGAAACTAAATAAATATTCGAATTGTTTCATGTATATTGAATTAAATTTTAGTCAATTCAAATATACAAATATAAAAACTGCGTTTGACAGATTTAAATTCTATAAAAATCACTATTGCTTTTTAATACGATTCAATCAATACAGAGAAGACAACCGAAATCAAGCGTTGCACTTGTTTTGTAAATATATATATTAGTTTTATTCACAAGCAAGAATCAATTTAATTTTTTATTTTCTTTCAGTGTAAACTGATTGTCTGCATTCTCGAGTCCAGATAACTATCGGATGTCGTAAACTCCTTTTAAGGAGCACAGAGATCTTCGACGAACCAAAGATATGTCCTCAGTCCTATGTGAGGAGTACTTGGGTGCGGACAGAAAAGGGCAGAAGAGATTCATAATGATTTATGGTATAACTCCTGTAGCAGTCTTACAAAGACACAAAACATAATATCACTCCCCTTTCAAATGCAGAATGAGGATAGTCATAAAATTTCTTAAATCCAGTCAATGAATATCAATTAAAAAATTACTTATAAACAGGCTGTAAAGAAAGAATCGAGTGTAAATACACGGTTCCAATGTCAGAAAAACCACTATTCATAAGATATCCGCAGTTATTTGATAATAATCTACAGTAATTATTGAAAAAAATGGCTGTAACACTGTTAAAACAGTTATTTTTTTAGTATTTTAAAAAGTTAATGCATCTGATTTTTTCTAAATCCGGAACATTAATAATTTAGCTCCTTTTTCAGAGTCGTTAAAAGTTATTAAACGGAGTCTGCGATGATTGTTACAACTGTTATGGTACATGTAAAGTCTGAATTCATTGACGGTTTTATTGAAGAATGTAAAAAAAACCATTTAAATTCTATAAAAGAACCTGGAAACTGCAGATTTGACATTTTGCAGAGTGCTGATGATTCATCAACCTTTATGCTTTACGAGGCATATGAAACTGCACAGGCAGCAGCCGAACATAAAAAAACTGCGCATTACGATGCGTGGCGTAATTCCGTGGCTCCAATGATGGCAGAGCCGCGCAAGGGCATTCCATACAATTCAATTTGTCCGTAAAGGTAATTTTAATGAATAGATTTGAATTCCTGAGGACTCCGAAAATCATTTTTGGATCCGGTGAAATACAGAAGCTCGGTAGTATTGCCTGTCAATTCGGCAGCAGGGTACTGCTCATTCACGGAAAGAGTTCATTCACATCAGGCCCCTATTATAGTCCGATCTGTAAATCGTTTACAGATCAGTCAATCAGCTTTTACGAATATGAAATACCTCATGAGCCCTCTCCTTATCTTATTGACAAAGCAGTACTCATGTTTTCAAAGCATTCCATACAATGTGTAATAGCAATCGGTGGCGGAAGTGTTATTGACAGTGGAAAAGCGATATCCGCAATGCTGCCTTTAGAGGCGCCAGTCACAGACTATCTCGAAATTGTTGGAAAAAGTAAACCTGACGGAAGAAAAATCCCCTTTATCGCAGTCCCTACTACATCAGGAACCGGAAGCGAAGCGACATCAAATGCTGTGATAAGTAAAACAGGCGTTGGCGGATTCAAGCGTTCATTACGCCACGATCTCTACATTCCTGATATTGCACTCATCGATCCGGCACTTTCGCTTGACTGCCCTCCGCACATAACTGCTGCCTGCGGAATGGATGCACTTACACAGCTTCTGGAGTCTTATGTATCAACAAAAGCTTCACTCTTTACCGATGCACTTATAGAGAAGGCATTGCCTTTTGCAGGCAGGCATCTTGTCAATGCAGTAAAAAACGGAGCAGATATTGCTTCCCGTGAAGGCATGGCTTATGCATCACTGGTTTCAGGAATAACACTTGCAAACGCGGGGCTTGGAGTTATACACGGCCTTGCATCTGTACTTGGCGCTGCATTTCCTATTCCACATGGTGTTGTCTGCGGTACTCTGCTCGCCCCGGCAACAAAGAAAACAATAGAACGTCTATCCATGGAAAATGCCGAGACTGCCGCCTTGCGTAAGTACGCATCAGCCTGCAGACTGCTTACAAACAGGGAATATCATGACACCTTGTCAGCATGCAGCGCACTTACAGAATATCTTGAAAATCTGACACATACACTTTCAATAAAATCACTTTCAGATTATGGTATCACAAAGAACCATTTTAAAATTTTACTGAATGAGAATTGCAATAAATTCAATCCGGTTCAACTTGGTAACAGCGACATTATTTCAATTCTGGAAAGCCGTACTAATTGACATCAGCAATTTTACTTTTAATTATCAAGGAATTATAGATGATAAGAAAATTATTACCGTTAATTTTTGGTTTACTGATAAGCACAGTCAGTGCATTTGATATTCAGATACCTGTTACATCCGACACTCTTAAAAATGGTCTCAGGGTAATCATAGTGCCCGATACAAATGTTGCAGTCGTTTCATGCAGGCTGTATTACTTTGTCGGTTCAATGTATGAGGGACCCGGGACAACAGGATTATCGCACATGTATGAGCATATGATGTTCAAAGGGACAAAAACTCTTGGTACAAAAAATTACCAGAAAGAAATCCCTATCATGAAATCAATTGACAGTGTTGAAAAGCAGATCAACACCCTTATTTCAAAAGGTGTATCAGAATCTGACAGCAGCATAATAATTCTTGATGAAAAGATCAACTCTCTTCTTGACAAGCAGCGCCAGTATATTAAAAAAGATGAGATCTGGGAGATATACCAGAATAATGGCGGAAGTCAATTGAATGCATGGACTGCCGACAACATGACAGCATATATTGTAACGTTGCCGAAAAACAAAATCGATCTTTTTTACTGGATTGAGTCTGACAGAATGAGAAACCCTGTGCTGCGTGAGTTTTACAGTGAACGTGATGTTGTAACAGAGGAACGGCGCATGCGTTATGAAAACAGACCTCTGAATAAATACTGGGAGCGTCTCAATTCGCTTTTTTATGTGGCTCACCCCTATCGTCAGCCGACAATCGGCTGGATGCCTGATATAAGATCCTACACGCGTGAAAAAATGGAGCAGCATGTCAATAAATTTTATACACCGGATAATGCAGTGCTCATTCTTGTCGGCAATATTTCACCACAAAAAGCGCTTAAAAGCATTAACAGATATTTTGGAACTATTCCACGGGCCAGGCAGCCAAAGCAGGAAGTTGTCACACAGGAACCATCTCCGATCGGTGTGACGACATTTACAATGTACGACAACTCAAACCCGCGTATCGACATGATGTTTCATACACCGGGGCATCCTGATCCTGATCTTTACAAATTAGATGTTCTTGACGGTATTCTGTCTGGAAAAACAGGCAGGCTGTATAACCGTCTTGTAAATGAGACAAACCTCTGCATTGACGCAGGCTCCGGAAACGATTCGCGTCTGCTCAATGGCGATTTCAGTGTATTTGCAATAATGAAAAACACAACAAATCCCGACAGTGTTCAAAAAATCATCCTTGAGGAAATAGCGAAAATTTCAACTACACCTCCTACTTCCACTGAGATGATGCGGATTAAAAATGAGATTCGCATGTCCTTTGTATCCGGGTTAAACAGTCTTGAGGGGCTTTCAGATCAGCTGGCATCGTATGAACGCCTGGGAAGCTGGAAGGATATGCTTGAATACCCTGATATTATTGCATCAATTAAAGCAGAAGAAATTCCGGCAATCGCGAAAAAATATCTTGATCCGTCAAAAATGACCATAGGTAAACTTCTATACAAAGAAGATAAGAAACAGTAACAAATTAAACTTAAACATATATCTGACTGGAATTTTATAAAAATGAAATATACAAAAAGAATATCAATGTTTTTCATCCTTGCATTTACAGGCATTGCTTTTTCTCAGACACAATCCATTCCATCGCATCCATCAAAACTGAAATTTGATTCACTTGACTGGTCAGTACCGATGGGTGAAGAGTACCGGACAGTACTTAAAAATGGATTACGTGCCTATATTGCACCTGATTCCACATTACCGCTTGTCGAAATTTCAGGTTATGTGCGCACAGGTACACTCTTTGATCCATCAGGCAAGGAAGGCCTCGGACGTATGCTTGGAATACTTTTACGATCCGGCGGTACTCAAAAATATCAGGCAGATACTCTCGATAAGATTATTGATCTGGATGCAATGAATTTTTCATTTTCTTTCAATGAAGACGCATGCAGTTTCAAGGCAAGTTTTCTATCCGAATTTTCAGATACAGCATTCACTCTTCTTCGTCAGATGCTATTTTTTCCAACCTTTGAGCAGAAAAAAATCGATCAGCAGAAATCAATTTACATCGAGGCAATAAAACACAGATTTGACAACCCCGGGCCGACACTGGAATTTGCATATGATAAGGCGATGTATCCAAACACTCTTAACAGCAGGGCATCAAGTGAAAAGTCTATTTCATCAATAACACGTGACGACCTGGTTAAAATGCATAAAAAATATTTTCTTTCAGGAAATATGATTATTGCAATATCAGGATCATTCAGCAGAGATTCAATGATTGCAAAGCTCGAAAGTAAATTCCCCGGAAATGGCGCAGTAAAAGACACCACATTTCCATTGTTTGTCTGTAAACCTGATCTTAAATCTCTTATTGTGAACAAATCGATCTCACAGGCTTATGTACGAATCGGTATACCGCTTTTCAAGCGTCCTCACGCTGATTATTATCCTGTAATGATACTTAATGAAATATTCGGCGGCGGCAGTTTTACATCAAGATTAAGTTCAAGAATCCGCTCTGATGAAGGTCTGACATATTCGATTTACAGTTCAAGTGAATCAAATTATACATTCCCGGGGACCTGGTACATCACATTTTTTACAAAATCGGAATCATTTCTGAAGGCTTCCGGAATCATTTTTGATGAAATTGACAGCCTTGTTAAAAACGGAGTTACAGACAAGGAACTCAGTGATGTAAAATCGGTTTTAATATCAGAGCTGCCGTCAATGTTCAGATCTCCTTATGATATTGTGTCAACTTATGCATATAATGAGTATTATGGCAGACCATCTGATCAATACAAAAAGTACCCTGAAGAAATTAAAAAAGTGACAAAGAGTGAACTTCTTGCCATTGCAAAAAAATATCTTATCAAAGACAACTTCACATTTACAGTTGTTGGTGATACATCAGCGATTCTTAAACAGAAAGACTCTGTTTTTTCCATTAACAGTAAAACACCTCAGAAAGCAATGGATGCCCAGGCGCTTCCATTACTTCCTTAACAACAAGGAGATTTTATGAAAATAGGTATCGTTGTCTACTCAAAGACCGGCCAGACTTTTAATATTGCAAGAAAGATTGAAGCACAGCTGAATTCTCTGAATATCGAGACAAAAATTCTGCGGCTTCAGGCTGAGGGGAATATTGCTCCCAGATCAAATGATGTCACCATTGTCAACCCGCCATCTCTTGACGAATACGACGCAGTGATTTTCGGACTCCCAGTATGGGCCTTTACAGCATCACCTGTACTTCCGGCATATCTCAGACAGCCGCTTGATTTAAAAGGCAAAAAAGTTTTAACATACGCGACAATGGGTTTTCCAATGCCATTTCTTGGAGGAAACAAAACTCTTATACGCGTCAATTCCCTATTGCTGAAACAGAATGCCGTTGTAAAGCCGGGTGAAATTTTCAATCGTAAAACTATACTAAATGAATTGAAAGTAAATGAAATTGTCAAGAGAATTGTTGACAAAATCAAATAAGTAAAATTATTTTTTAAAACAATGATTATTGAATTTCAAAAGGAAATGAATGCTTAAAGAAAAGATACTTAGCCGTAATTCCGGAATACTTCTTTACGGTTTAACACCTCCTAAACATGATAATACTCCGGACAAATTCAGAGAGATTGCGCAGAAACAGGTCGAGCGGATAAACAGCCTTCCTGTTGATGGTCTAATTTTATACGACATTCAGGATGAGTCCGGGAGAACCGATTTAACACGTCCATTTCCTTTTATGCAGACACTTGATCCTCAGGAATACAGTGAAAACTATCTCAAAGGCTGTTCAGTTCCGTCAATAATTTACAAATGCGTCGGAAAATATTCATTAGACTCATTCACCAGCTGGCTTGATCGTAAAACATCTTCACAGCGCTATTCAGTATTTGTCGGAGCAGCATCAAAAAACCAGTCAATATCCTTATCAATGAAACAGGCATATTCACTGCGGCAGATACACAATCCTGATATAATTCTTGGTGGTGTGACGATTCCTGAGCGGCACATAAAAAATGGTGATGAGCACCTGCGTATTATTGACAAAATAAATAACGGATGTCAATTTTTTGTTTCTCAATGCGTTTACAACCTTGATGCATCAAGAGACATGCTGTCAGATTTGTATTATTTTGCATCTGAGAATAATATACCGCTTGTACCTGTAATTTTTACATTGACACCATGCGGATCAGTCAAAACACTGCAATTCATGGAATGGCTCGGAATAAGCATCCCGAAATGGCTCAAAAACGATCTTATTCATTCCGGTGATATCTTAAGTAAATCCATGGATATCTGCAAAATGATAGCTGATGAGCTTATCGGCTTCAGCAAAGAAAAAGGAATTCCTGTAGGATTCAACATTGAGAGCGTAGCAATAAGAAAATCAGAAATCGAAGCCTCAATAGAACTGCTGAATTATGTAGTAAAGTCAATCACTCCCCCTCCGACAACAATATCGTCCTGATACAGGACAACGGACTGGCCGGGGGTAACGGCTTCCACGTCCTGCTGGAATTGCACCTTGAGCACATCGCCGGTTTTGGTTGCGGTACATGGAATCAGATTCTGAGAATAGCGTACCTTTGCAGTCAGATTATCAGGAAACGGGGGTTCCATGAAAAAATTGCAGTTTGAGGCAGTAAGTTCCCTTTTGACAAGATCTTTTTTTTCACCAAGAAGAACAATATTACTTTTTACATCAATTGACACAACATATAATGGCCGGCCGCCCGCGACACCAAGACCTTTTCTCTGTCCGATAGTATAATTAGGAGTACCGGTATGCATCCCCAGTTTTTTCCCTGTTGTATAGTCAATAAAATCTCCCGGAGTACTTATAACGTTATGTTTTTTTAAAAAACCACGGTAGTCATTATCAGGAATAAAGCATATTTCCATACTTTCGGCTTTTTCGGCAACTATAAGTCCAACCTGCCTGGCAATTTCGCGGACTTCCAATTTGTCTATATCCTGTAATGGAAAAAGTGTGTGCTCGACACATTCAGGTGAAATACCATAAAGAAAGTATGTCTGATCTTTTACAGGATCCTTGTGTTTTCTGAGAAAAGATTTATCTCCGATCTTTTTAATACCGCAATAATGACCGGTGGCAATGTAGTCGAAGTCACATGTACGGGCGTAATTATAAAGATATCCGAATTTCAGAAACTGATTGCATCTGACACATGGATTAGGTGTTCTTCCCATTCTGTATTGTTCAACAAAATCAGTAATTACCTGTGTGTAAAGATACTCGGAAAACTGAAGCACATAGTGCGGCATGTCAAGTTTTTCACACACTTTTCGCGCGTCACGCGTCGCATCTGGGCCGCAGCAGCTTGCAGTCCCGTCAGTGTCTGAAACCCCAAGACACATCGTTGCTCCAACAACTGTATAACCCTGATTCCTGAGAAGTACAGCAGCAACAGATGAATCTACACCGCCGCTCATGGCAACAAGGACTTTCTTTCCCATATTATAGAATCCAGAAGAAAAGGTTAAGGTTAAGAATGAGGATGAGATTTTAGAATTGAGATATTCTCATCCTTATCCTCATTTTCATCCTTCCTCAAAATAGCATCCCACAAATGTAAAAAACAATTATTTTTATATCGCAAGAACAGGATAATAATTTTAAAATTACTATTTATCTAACAACGAGGAGTCAAAACCAATGCTGCAATATACAAATTTTAAATACTGTCCGAAATGCGGTTCCATGGAACTTCTTGTTTTTGAATCGAATGGAATGAAATGCATTACCTGCGGATTTGTTTACTTTCATAATACTGCGAGTGCTGCCGCGGCTATTATAGAAACATCTGCGGGAATACTTATCGTAAAACGGAATCATGAGCCTAAAAAAGGACTTTTTGATGTACCGGGAGGGTTTGTCAATTACAGGGAATCTCTCGAAGATGCACTTAGGCGTGAAATCAGGGAAGAACTTTCTATTGAACTGGAATCTGTCCAATATTTCGGATCATTTCCAAATATTTACAAATTCGAACAGGTCACATATTTTACAACTGATGTTTTTTTCAGATGTCCGCTCAAGTCAGCTCCTTCAATCAGAAATAACGATGAAATAAGTGAGTACATGTGGTGCACTCCTGATACACTTCCCATTGATCAATTTGCATTTGATTCTGCAAAAGGAGCATTTGCCCTTTACAAATCAATTGTCTGAGATTTGCAGTACAGTACCCATATTTTTCTATATTGCTTCTCGATTTCTTTTGCATAACCTGCATTATTCATAAGTTCAGACTGCAATAATTCTGAACGCAAATTCATTCTCAGGTCGATGAGTCTGCTGATGTCTTTTGAACTGTCAATCGCTTTCTGTAAATAGTCTTCCCTTGAATCAGCACACCAGTCTCTCATCCCGCAATGGTATAAAACACTTGTGACCATTCTTGCCGCGTACCGTTCGCCGGATAACGTAATTACCGGCACACCCATCCACAATGATTCGCATGCAGTTGTGTGCCCGCTCCATGGGAAAGTGTCAAGCTGACAATCTATTTTATTGTAGATATCAAGATACCCTTTTTCAGGAATATCTGAAATAAATTCTATTCTTGACAAATCAACACCAGACATTTCAAACCACTTTCTTAATCTGCCGATTACACCTGATGTCAGTGTAGTACGAAAAATAATCAGTCTGGATGATTTGATTTTCTGTAATATTTCAGCCCATAGATTAATTACAGCCTGATTGAGCCGTGATGTCGTATGCAGTGATCCGAATGTCATATATCCATTTTTTAATGCCGGAAGAGGGCCAATATCCGGTGTGTTCTGAAGTGGCGCAAATGTACAGAAACATCTGTCAAGATAGAGAAGCTTTTCAGTGTAATACTGCTGACTTTCATTATTATCTGTCACATTGTCAGTTATTCTGTAGTCAATCGATTGCAATCCGCTTGTGCATGGATACCCGAATGCGCTTACTTGTAAAGGGGCTGCACGGAGTGCAAAAACACCAAGCCGGTTTCCGCCCATATGCCCGGCGCAATCAACAAGTATGTCGATTTTATCCTGACGCACTCTTTGCATCATCTCATTATCTGTCAACCCTTGCGTCTCTATCCATTCAGCACATTTTGACTTGAAATCCTGAGTTTTACTGTCATTATGAATAACCTGGGCATAACAGTAGTTTTCCACATCCCTGCCCTGATTTTCAAACACCGGCCAGAGAAACTGTGCCACAGGATGTTTACAGAAGTCAGGAGATACATATCCTATACGCAGCAATTTTTCAGGTTCCCTGATATTATCAAAAGTATGGTGTCCGATTGACTGCTCTTCTCCCCATTTTCTGTGGCATATACTTATTTTGTCAATAGAATACTTTTCATTATAATTTATTGTCAGGAGCAGATTATGATATGCATCATAATATTCCTTGCGGGAAGCAACAAGATCAGCAAATATTTTTTCTGCACTTTCAATTTCTCCAAGAACCTGATATGTCTCACCGAGATTCAGATACGCGCCCGATATCCCAGTATCGAACCTGACAGCATTTTTAAAGCACACAAGTGCCTCATCAAGCTTATTCCATTCCCTCATTATCAACCCAAGATTAAAATGCGCCAGAGCATAGTCGCTCTTGCATTGTAAAGATTTTATATAGTAATCTTTTGCTTTTGTACTGTCCCCCTTTTTCCAGTGCAGATTTCCAATTCCATTAAAAATCTCCGGATTTTCAGGATAGTACGAAAGCATTGACTCAAGGGCAATTATTGCGGTATCATACAGCTTCTGTTTATCAAGCGCCTGAATGTAATTGGCACAGATTGTCATATCATCCGGTTTTAATTTAAATCCACGGGAATAATAATAAGTTGCCTTTATCATATCTCCTGTCATCTCATATAGTAAACCAAGATTATTGCAGACAGCATGTGATCTGGGCTGCAGCATATGTGCTTTTTCAAGACAGTAAATAGCTTCTGTCATATCACCGCCGGCAGCCCTTATAGTAACTGCCTTTTCAAACCATATATTGCCGTTATCAGGATGAAGTGATAAATATTTGTCAATAATGTGAAGGGCATCGGAATATGCGCGGTTCTGCCTTAATACTGCTGCTGCATAAATAACTGGTTCGACGAGATCCGGAGCTTTTTCAATCACCTCCAGATAAACCCTAAGTGCTTCAGAGATATTGCCTTTATGATGTTCACTGATTGCATATTGGAGGTTTTCATTGTAATCCATAAATTTCCATCCCAAACTCATTTTATAATCATATGTAAAATGAGTCAATGGATCGTGTAATCATAATTATGAATTTGATCAGGGATACGCCAGCCTCAATCAATAATATAATAATGCTTTCTGACAGTCGGTTTCAGAAATGCATCAAAATGCCACCATTCGATTGACAACGGATGAAAACCGCCTCCAATCATTGCGTCACGAAGAATTCTGCGGTTTCGTATATGTTCTTTTAGCAGCATACCTTCTTCAACGTATTTTTTCTCAAGCCGCGGCTGAGAACACTGTGAGAAATCATCCATATCTGTTCCCATATCAAGCCTGTAGCCGTTTGAGTCAATAATGGTAACATCGACTGCGCATCCATAATTATGCATTGAGCCGGTTGCAGGATATGCTATATACTTTTTCATCGGTGTATACTTTACAAGAGCATACATTTCCCTTTGTACCTGACGCGGCCTGAAACCATCAGCTACAAGAAGGCGGTATCCGGGATATGACTCTCTTAAGCAGGCGCTTGCAACTGATAATTTCTCTGCAGCCTTCAACCGCAGAAAACAGTGTCTTACATGTCCGTAAACATCAGTGCCCATGAAATTCTGCTCGGATGCATATTTAAGCTCTACTTTTATTGTCGAATCGAATTCATGAATGTCAACCATCCCGTGATGTTTGATCAGGTAACTTTCATAATTACTGTCGTTTACTGAAACATAACCGGCTGCGCTCTCAGAAGCTCTGATTGACAAAACATAAAATAGCAGAAGAGAAATAAAAACAAAGCATTTAGTCTGTATCATTTTCAACCTTGATCATATTAATGAATATTCTTTATCACTATCTCAAAAATGTAAACTCATGTATTCATAAAAAAATTTTACTCAAACCCTCATGATCTATTTTTCAGTCTCATACGAAAAACAGGTTTTGGTTTGACAACTTTTTTTTCAACTTTTTTTTCAATCTTCTGATGTTTATTAAGCCAGCATAATCCGGCATTGTATATTACATCGTGATTACCATCGAATATATTAAGAATAACATCATCGGAAGTTTTCCGGTAGAGTAATTTCATGCCGGCATCTGAATATAGCGGATCATCATACGATTTATTGAAATGATCCGGCATAACTCGATTTCTGTTAATAAAATCAATATCATCCTGAAGAATGTAATCATTTTCATCTGCAAGATCATTAAATGCCATTATTGCATGTCCAGGTGGAACATACATGTCCCCTGCTCCTGCCGCGATCAAAATCTTTACACCTTTTCCTTTTGCATTTATCAAGTAGGAACTGACACTTCGTTTTTTACACTCTTCGCAGGCCTGTGTACCCCAGAGAGGTGCACCACTGCAGGAATTCGCAATATGCTTTGAATAATCATGTTCTGAACCGATTGTTGTTTCGTACCACAAAATAAGATCATAAACAGGCACCCAGGCAACTGCAGCAGTCCACATCTCCGGAAATCTGCCAACCATAATGAGAGTCATCATACCGCCGCCTGAAAATCCCGTAATGTAAACTCTTGATTCGTCAATATTGGCAACCTGTTTTGCATATGTCACAGCGTCAAGGACATCCTGCACGGCGAGTTCTGATCCGGTAGCTTCAGGGCCTGTAAATTTCCCGCGGTAATCCGGGTGGATCATCACCCAGTCATTCTGAACAGCCCAGATTCCATATGGAATACTATACTGTTGAAAGTAATTCTCACTCCAGCTGTGAAGAGCGACAAGAAGAGGTTTTTTCTTTTCGGAGCCGCTGTTATAAAAAAGTGCCGGCTGAATCTTCCCGTCAGCTGTGGACTTTAATTTAACCTCCATCATCTTAGGAATATGTTTATACCAGGCCTCTTTGGCAGTTAAATTCATAATTGGAGATTTGGCAATCCTGTAAAAAGTCTTAAACTGATAATCTTCAATAATTTTCACCTTTGGTGGCTTTGAACCAGACTCAGAAGGCGTATTGCAGCTGATCATAAGAGACAGTACAGCAATCAGGATTATGCGTATTTTACCTATCATTTTTTAATAAAACCACCCAATAAAAAACCACTTAAGTGAATTTAAGCCCATAAGACTGAACAAATCTCATTTTGGTGAAAATGAGACTGCCAGGAGTCCATTCTTTAGAATTCAAATGTGAATTATTTCAGTAAAATAGATACCTGACATTAATGAAGCAATAGAAGTAATCATACAGGGAAAATAAGATTCCATAATATTCTTATAAAAACACCTTCGGCAGATAATCTCAAACGCATAGACAAAGTCACTTATTTCTATATCGGATCGTTCTCCGACAGAGTACCTTTTTTCTATCGTAACATAGCATTATGTCTAATTATGATATAAATTAACTATATGATAAATTGATTAAATGCTATCTGAATAAAGAATCTATGGATTATCCCTATACATGCAAATTTATCATGTTTACATTTTCAATCAGTCTGGCTATTACTTGTTAATTAACTTGAGGAAATCAGATGAATTGATTTCCATAATATATTCTTAACCGAAAGGAAGTACGCATATGTGTAAATTAAAACACTTGCGCGCCACTGTAGTTGCTCTTGCATTTGGAACTCTTTCACTTTTCTCATGTTCTGAGAAAAGCCCGACCAGTGCTTCTGCTGGAAATCAATCTAAAGAAACAGGTTCTGTAATTGTCACATTACCTGATCTGTCTTCTTCATTGAAAAAAGCTGGTGCATCACTGGATACAAATGCGCTCACACTGCTTATTACAGCGCCTGATATGGATACAATAAAGTATTCCTGGCCAGTGTTCGATCTAAGAGGACAGCAGGTAAAGATTGATGGAATTCCATCCGGAAACAGCCGTTTCTTTTCAGGTTACCTGACAAACAAGTCTGGAATCCTGACACACTCCGGAAAAGTTGAAGCGCAAATTATTTCAGGTGCAACTGTCAAGGTTTATCTTAAACTTTCAGGCGTCGGCAGTGCTGATGTCTGTATTGAAGTTGAAGGATATCCTTCAGCCTGCAGTTCACAGCCGGATACAATAGTTGTTGATAATTGTATAAAGGTCCAAACTGCACAAGGATCTTTCGATGGAAAGATTAATGCGACAGTCTATGGAGATTACACGATTTTCGGCAATCTGTATTTTTTGCAGAACTATGATACTACCTATTATAACAACAATGATACTGCCCACTATAATATTTATGATACCAATTATTATAATATTATCAAACTTGTTGAATCGAATACCAGTAACAATATCAAAAATATAAAAGCTATTGCATACGACCATTCTGCAGGTGAATATTATCTTATTGATTTCAGCATTGACCTTAAGTCAATGAGAGTTTTAAGCGGGTATATAAATGGTGACAAAAATGACACAAATGAAATCTTTGCAAAATTCTATGGAGTAGATTGCGGTGGAAGTCCGCAGGATACATTCTCACTCTACAATTGTCTGTCCATATCAACACAATACTTTACAGGTGAAGGAAATGTCTCCCTATATTATGCCGGAAATTATCTGATCAAGGGCGACTTGACATTTGCTGATTCTTCTGTAAAAACAGGTTATCAGCTTCAGAAGCTTGTTCAGGTGACAGAAACTGTAAATGAAAAATATCTTGAAATAATTGCTTTCAATATGTCAAGTGGAACCTATCATTATCTGGAATTGCATATAAATATGAATACAATGAAGGTTTCTTATGGATATATACACAGTGACACCTATAAAAATTCAGAGGTCATTACTAAATTTTACGCAATAGAGTGCGGCGGTGCCCCTCAAGATACACTTGTTGTCAATAACTGTCTCGCTTCACCACTGAGTTCAGTTCGAATTCATGGAAACATTTCCCTGATCATGTACAATAACACACCTGCTTATGGCGGACTGACTGTAATGAATTCCAATGATACTTCTGTTTATGCATATCAGAAGGATATGAAAGTTACAGACTATTCTTCAGTCAAGTTATGTGAAACTATTGTAATGGATAAAGGAACCGGGAAATTTCATTTTCTGAGATTCGAGCTTGATATGAAATCAATGATGATTACAAAACTTAGTCTTTACAGTACAGAAAGTCAATCATCTCCAGTCATCGCCTCTCTTTACGGAGTAGACTGCAGCGGAGTGACATCCGTATTGCGTTAACCTTCCTGTCTGCCGGGGACACTAAATGTGCCCCGGCACTGAATTAATCCTGACAATTCATTATTTATATTATTCACAAAAGATAACACGAGATACATATCAACGTTTACATAATCATAATATCCAGCAATCTGTTTCAAACATCTCCGGACCATATTATTTTATTACCTTTATATCGACATTTACTAATACCTTACTATTATTATGTTCAACTTGCTTTTTACTTTTACAATGTGGTTCCCTGCCATGCATCTTGTAAACTTCAGCACATTGCACTGTAATATTATTATTCGGCATGAAATCAGAGCTGAAATTAAATGACCTGTCATTGTCTTTGCGCATGGGTTCCCAGTTCTGATAATGTATTCCTACAACATTGCCGCTCTGGTCTGGAAATACTTCGCCCGGATAAAGTGTAACTCCCGGACAATCATAACGCACAGCATACTGATTGTGTCCAAAGTAAACAAGTGAAACTGATTCATCCGGTGTATGATAATCATCAAGAACTGGTCTTCTGTTATTATCTGCAGTAAAGTAATAGAAATAAGCAATGTTTGAGACCGGTTCATTACCGGTGTTTACAATGAATATCCGGGGCTTTGATATATTTTTCTCATTCAAGCCTTCATCTTTTGAATATGCCGTAATAGAAACCTGTGAAGTTGCACTGCCTGTTAATAATGATAACACAACAAAAAACATCGGGAATCTGACTGCAGCCATAATAAATCTCCTTTATTTATAAAATGCCTCATATTAACTGAAAAATATTCGTAAATTCTTTATATGGACGGCCCGAGGAGAAAAAAACGCTCAGTTTTTCTGAAATTCAATACACTTGATATTGCTGACAGCATCAGCTAATTTTAATCTCAGCATACAGACTCAGCCTGATTTGAGATGTACCGGAAATGTTAAATAAAAGGTGAAAATGGAACATATTGAATGGTATCAGTGGATTTTACTGGCATTGTGCCCTGTTGCAGGGTGGGTACTAAGGGATTTGATTCACGGAAAAAAACGTAAGTAAATAGTACTTTTTATAATAAATAGTGTACTGAGAACTATATTTTTAATAATTTTCCTCAGTGATATAATAAGTAATTTGTATTTAATCTGAAAATAACGTATCTTAAAGCTCGTGATAATAAAAAAGGAGCTATTCTGGTGAAAATTGTCCGAAATAATGATGTGATACAGTTAGAACTTGGTAACGAAGAAGTTATTGTAATTAAAAGAGAATGGATTGATAATCTCAAACCCCTCCCATATGATAAGTTCGGTGACTATATCAAATCAAATATCTATCCTGCCCTCTCAGACAAAGAGAGAATGATCTGGAACCGGGCCACAATCAGTAATGTAGAGTTACAGACTGCCTTGCAGGAATTTACTTCAGATACAAATATTTAATTGATCAGACATGCATACTCTCTTACTTTAGCAAGAGAGTATGAAATGTCAAACACAGCCGTTTTATTAACATATCAACAAGCTCCACAAATTATATCCAATATAAAACACTAACGCGGTAAATTTTAGGTCTGTTTTGACAGACCGGATTATCTTCCATCTTTTGTGTTCAGGTTGTAAGTTATGTGGCTTTTACTAAGTTTTATTTCAGCATTTTTTCTTGGAATATATGATATTGCAAAAAAAAATGCTGTCACCGGTAATGCAGTATTTCCAGTGCTCTTCTTTTCGACATTATCGGGTGTACTTTGCACACTTCCAATGATTATTATTTCTCTTGTAAATCCGGCGATGGCTCAGTCGTGGCATATTTTTATCCCGCCGCAATCTGCTTCAATGCACATTCTGATTTTTTCTAAATCAATAATTGTAGGCACATCCTGGGTACTCTCCTATTTTGGTTTAAAGCACCTCCCTATTACCATTGCATCTCCGCTTCGTGCCACAGGACCATTATTCACTGTTCTGGGAGCAGTTTTACTATTTGGTGAACGCCTGACATCAGGCCAATGGTCAGGTATTGCCATGATTTTAGTTTCCTATTTTTTATATTCAAAATCATCCCGTAAAGATAAAAAAACAGACGCACCTGTTATCTGGATAATATTTATGATACTTTCTGCCATAACCGGTGCTGCGAGTGCCGGATTTGACAAGTATCTGCTTCAGACAATGGCCCTGCCCCCTCTGTTTGTACTCTGCTGGTTTCTTTTTTACCTGTCAATCATTTACGGCATTATTGCCCTTTTGTTCTGGTTTCCGCAGCGGGCAAAATCAACACCATTTTCCTTCCGTTTCGCGATTATGCTCGTTGGTATTCTGCTTGTTATAGCAGATATTGTCTATATGACTGCACTTTCCAATCCGAATGCAAAGCTTGCTCTTGTTTCGTCAATTCGCAGATCAAATGTGCTTATTTCATTTATTGGCGGTTTTTTACTGTTTCATGAGGGTAATATCAGACAGAAAATAATCCCGTTCGCAGGTATTATCATCGGGCTTATTCTTATTATGTTGTAAATTGAAACTGCAATTATTAAAAATACTGATAATAATCGATTTAAATTTGAATTTAAACTGCTTCGGTTTTATCATTAAATTATGACCTGAGTGAAATGTTTCTTTACCGGTTTCAGAAAACTATATTCCGGTGTATAATTATTTATTGAGAAGTGCAGGTGTATAGTAAAACACAAAAAAGTACAGAGTGGAGAAAAATATGAAATTTATTAAAGCATTGAAAAATCTGAGTATGCTGCTGTTAATATCAGGCGTGTTGAATTTATCACACTCACTTACAGGCAAAGTTATAGACAAAAATGGTGCGCCAATTGATGGAGCCCTGATAAAACTTGTAAATGCTGATCAGTCTGTAACATCGAAAATTGATGGAACATGGGATATTTCAGTATCCGGCGCTGTAAGGCCTGCCCTGAAAAAAAGTCTGCTTCCAAAGCCACTGCTTAAAGGCAATACTCTCCATTTTTCAGTCAGCAGTGATTATGAGTATGTAAAGGTGAGCATATATTCTCTTAACGGCCGCTTCCTGTACAATGCACTGGATCAGAAGCTTGCGGCTGGTTTTTACCGGCTGAATCCGATCAATCGTTCACTTGATGCAAATACCTATGCGATACAGCTGCGAATCGGCAATGAGACCGCTAACTTCAAACTACCTCTTGTAAACGGCGTAACTATCGGGACTTCTCTCCAAAATGAGATCAGCGGTAGAGCAGGTACTGAAATGAAGAGACAACTCGAAAAAAGAAAAGTTGTAATTGACACTGTGAAAGTTTCAAAAAGCGGCTACACATCCGCCGCAAGTACAATAAATTCATATGAAGATTCAATAACTGTCACTCTGGAAGCTTATGCACCTTCATATCATCTGAATTCGCCCAATCCATGTTACAACAGGTTTTATGTTGACAGCTGCATACCGGGTGACCCCAGTTCCGCATGCGGCGGCAATTGCCGTGTTGCCAACTCATGCAGCCCGCCTGAAGATGCAAGTAAAGCCGATCTGCCCAAGACATTTATATGTCCGAAATTTATGCTTTACAGTTCAGATATGCTTCAGGCTGCAAAAGACGATGCCAGACTTTATGGATGGAATGAAGATGATCCGCCTTTCAACTACGGAGTCGTAGGTCATGACCCTGACGTTGGAGGACTTGACGATGTACAGAGCAGCTGCTGTCAGTGCTACCAGATTGTCTATGTTTCACCTGAACCAAGTTCTCCTCAGCCACCTGATCTGCCATATCCGAAACCGCTTATTGTTCAGAGCTTCAACACCGCCGCAAGCGGCCCGAAAGGATTTGATGTGTTCATGGGAGCCGGCGGATATGGTGCATTCAACTCATGCTATAAAGACGGGGCATTCAGCAATACTACAAAATTCAACGAATTCATCTATGACGGGTTTCCATATCAGAACCCGGGCAGTGGAGGAATATCCTTCCTGAGATGCCAGGAATGCCTGCAGGGCTGGCCTGTAACTGTTGAAGGTGTAGAATCAGCTGCCTGTCAGGATAAGATCAAGTCTTTGTGTGATCAGGCACAGGTCAACGCCTCTGAACAGGTAACAGAAGACACAAGACGCTCATGCATTGAAACCAACAAAATTAAATCGCTTTATCACCAGAACTGGCAGGTTATGGTAAAACGTGTACAGTGTCCGCAAAACCTGACACGCGTAACAGGCTGCCGGCTCAAGGAAGACAAACTTCCTATGCCGCTTTCCAAAGTGCAGACCCCGAATGATGCCAAAACCAATGGCACTTTTTCAGAAGGTTACCACACTACAACAATGCAGGACTGCTGCAAGCCAACCTGTGCCTGGGCTGACTGGACAGTGAAGTATAATCTGCCCGTCGATGGCGAGTGGAATTCATTTTACTCTTGTGATAAAAACGGAAAACCAATCACAAAGTAAATTTACATTTGTATGTAAAAGAAAAGCTCTCCTCAGGGTTCCCCTTTTTTGGGGAACCTGATTTTAAATCATACAGAAAAAAGCTATCCAGTACTGTTATGTTTACAAATAATATAGGAGACTGCTGACTGAACCCAATCTGTTCAGGGTGTCTTATCAGCCGGAGGAATCACATTAAATTTCCGTGTCCAGGCTTTTTTAAGCAGTTTTTGATCCGCGAAATCAAGTAGCGCCGACCAGTCTTCCGCGGTCATCCCATGCCCCCCGGCCCGGAAATTCAGGCCGATATCTTCATCGACATTGAGAAACTCATAAACCGGCAAAGCACCCAGATAAGTCTGCACTGCGGCGTATGCTCTGCCATACTCATCTGCAAAGGAGTTACACATGATAAACAGGCGTGGTGCGGTAAGCGCAGGAAGCCAGTGCTGATCGCATGGAAGGCGTGTTGTCTTGTTTTTAAAGTCAGGCAGAAGAGGTCCGAACCAGTAGGTATTCTGATCCACAATTTCTGTGATACCCTGCCCCTTTCCTCCACCCATCTCTTTACCGGAAAAGCGAAATGCCATACCACCGGCAACCGGAGCAGTAAGCGCAATCCGTTCATCAAAAGCACCTGCAAGAAGAGCAGCCTGACCAAGACGTGAAGTTCCGGTAACCATGATTTTTTCTCTGTCAATAAGAGAGTCCGTTACCAGATAGTCAATTGCACGTGAAATGCCCCATGCCCAGGCTGAAAAATCTCTCCAGTCATAATCGGGATATGATGGGAAAAAGCCACTTGTTTTCCAGCTGGCTGCATCTGCGCCAAGCTGGTTATATGGAATTGTTGCAACTGCATACCCGCGTTTCAGAGCTGCCGAAGAAGCGCCAAGACTTGTTTTTCCTGCACTGTAATCTAATGAAATCAGAAGCGGGTATCCATTCGTTTCAGGTTCTGTAACAGGCGTGAAAATACCAAGGTCAAATCCACATTTGTCACCGGGACCGAATGTAAGGTGCATCATGCGGTAATCAGCACTCTGCCCACTCACTGTAACCCGGCTGACAGCTGTTGCCACAGTAGCCTTCACGTTACCCGGCGGAGGAGGCATATGTCCGTATTCGTAATCTTCAAAAATCTGAATCATCTCCCTGCGGCGATCTTTCCACTGATCAATCGTAGTGACTTTCGTTCCGTTATTCATAGTCAACGGAGATGGCATCTCTTTAATGACCGGCAGATCTTTCACTGCAATCACTGTGGACTTTGCAAGATCCATCATGATTTCAATGCCGGTTTGCCTGTATGATGAAACTGTTTTTTTCACTGTAACGTAACCATTTTTTGTTACAATAATGGTATCCGCCTCTGCTGCGGCAGCACTGTTTATATTCCGTAAAGCACTGTTTACTCCTGAAATATTACCGCTCATTAAAATTTCTCTGCCGGTACTTACAAGCTTCCGGGTTATAACGGCTTTATCAATTGTAATATTTAATATATAAAGTCCCTGTGCCAGTTCAGGAAGTGCAAACGTATGTAAACCGGCATTCGTTACACCTGACTCAATTACATGATTTCTCTTTCCATTACCGGAAAAAACCGAGATAACAATATTATTGACATGTGATATCAGCGACAATTTCAGCTGTCTTCCTGATATGTCAATGTTGTCTACATTTTTTACAGTGTATCCATATGATTGTTCATTATTTACCGCAGTGCTGCCGCCTATATTAAATTCACCGTTTACGCCGGTAATATTTTTCTTTGACACATCAGATACAAGTGTCACTGTTGCGCCGGAGACTGCAGATCCTTTTCCATCATAAACCGTACCGCTCAGAGATATCTCTTCTCCCATTGCGTAAACATTCATACAGCAGAATATAAAAGCAATATTACAGAACTTTAACATCAGCGCCGCCTTTATCAATTCGTTAATCTGTTACGTACAAATTTGTGTCATTTTCAAGAACCGGCGCAGTCCAGTCAATCCAGCTCGAACGGGTGACAGTGCCGCCGGAACCAGCTGTGATTTTACCGGTTTCCGCAGTCTCGTGTTTCAGAAATTTAGTAATATTTTTAATCAGGGGATCAGTGTATTCGTTTACATAGGTGCAATGTCCTGTGCCATTAGGGGTATTTGAGTTATAACTGAGATTTTTTTCAGCTCCCAGTGCCTTATATACTTCAGCCCCGCCAACAGCAGACATGTTGCCTGCAGGTGCACCCATTTGCGTTGCAGACGGGTTTTCCAGAATCAGCAGTCCGCGTGGGGCAAATGTGGCTATAAGTTCATGAACATCAACAGGAAGCTGGCTTGTATTGAGTACAAATGGAGCAAAGTTGTTGCTCAACCAATTCAGTCCGTAATAGTTATTTTTTGTAGTTTCCTTTCCTAATACATCGACAATACGGTAGGCAGGAACTCCGGCTGTACTTGTTTCATGAGGAATAGTGAGCGCAATACGTTCATCAAAAAGACCTATGGCAAAAGCACCCTTACCGGAACGTGAGCATCCTGTGACACCAAGTCTTGAAACATCAATAATGCTGGCACCAGACTCCTGCAGAACATCGATCATCCGGCTGACACCCCATGCCCAGGCCATTAAAAGACCTGCCGAATGATTTCCTCCATAGATATCATAAAATTTTCCGGGGTTGGCTTTACCTCTTGATTGCTCCGCTGTTCCCTCAACACCCAGATCATAGTTATTGTAGTAAATAACAGCAACACCCTGCTCTAAAACACGGCTTTCACCCAGCACCAAACCGCCGAAACCACCTTTTGCGCCAACATTGATTATTGCAGGAAAAGGCGCCTGTCCCTTGGATGGCAGTACGATTACAGCGCTGAAATCAATTTTTTTGCCCAGATCCTCAACATGTACTGAAACCTTGGTATTTGTTACAGAACCGCTCACAATCTCAGGTTTTGCAGGTTTTTCACCATAGATATATTTCTCTGCCTGCCTGAGTATTTCCTGTCTGCGGCAGGGCCATTCACTTTTTTTTGTCATCCGCTTTCCGTCAAGCTTCATAAATGGATCGGGAAACTTTGAAATTTTTGACAATTTTGCCGCATCTGGTAAAGCAGGTACGATGCAGCCAGTGCAAGTGTTTTCCACACCGGCAGCATACGCGTACACAGGCTTCTGTTCCAGTAAAATGGCTATTGCGGTTTGTTTGTATGAAGAAATTGCTTTTTTCATAGTCTTGAAACTGCTCTTTTTTACGATCAGGGTATCAACACTTTCCACAGCACTGCTGCCATAGATACGTAATGTATTTGTTGTTTCAGATACATTATCGCTTAAAATAAATTGATTGCCGGCATTAAGCAGTTTCATGGATTTAGTATACTTATCGGTAGTTATATGCAAAACATAAAATCCAGGCGCTGCTTCGGGAAGCATATAGGTATGCACACCTGATTCCATTTTGCCAAGAGCTATCACAGCCCTGCTTTTTCCATTACAGGAAAAAATCGAGATAAAACCGGCATTGACTTTTGATATAATGCTAAACCGTATCTGTTTTCCCGATACACTTACACTGCTGATATTCTGAACCGTACTTGTAAATGTGCTGCCCCTGCTTAAAGCCGTACTGGTAATAGTAAATTCGCCGCTTGCATTTGTAACTGTTTTCATATTTGTATCAGAAACAAGGGCAATTGCAACCCCGGAAACTGCAGCATCCTGTTCATCAATAACTGTTCCGCTCAAAGATATCTCAACACCAGCAGCCGAAGAAAAAAGCATACAGCACAAAATAAAAACCAGTTTACGCAACTTTGACACCATGTCCGCCTTTACATAAAGTAATCAATTGATTTATGAGATATAAACAGATCATAATCAGGTTATTTTGACAAAAATAAATGAGGTATTATATACCTTTCAACAAGGAGCCTGCTTGATGAATTTGATACACATAACGTGGAACGTTTATCAGGAAAATATAAAGCCGAATTGTTTTTTTTGACGTGAAAATAATATCTCTGGAAGCACTTTACGTATACATTTTGTGTACAGAAATATTATTTGTAAAACATGTCAAATAACATTTGTCAACAACACATTTATACTTAGTGACCCCGGAGGTGATGCAATCAGGACTTTCAACACACAAAATTACTATCCCTGCGCGGGCAGCAGTATTTTAAATGCCGGCAATGCCGTAACAGTTTCCAATGCCTCCAATCCGTTCCACCTTCCCCTGTTGTCTTTACTTACTGCAATAGCAGTTACGTATTTTCTTCATCCACAGGTTTGTCACTTTAACACCATTATTCAGTTGACAATTTATTAACTTTATGGTAAAATTGCCAAAGAATACGTGTTATATTTCTTCATCATTTCAATATTGAAACACTTTAAAATATATGGAATCATGAGTCTATGCATTCCTGTGTAGGTCAATAAAAGATTTAAGGAGCATAAATGACCCTGCAGAACACAAATTCATCATCAGATGATGAGCCTGAAAACAGTGAAGTACAATACAAAATATTATTTGAACAGGCAGCTGTTGCTATTGCAATTTCCCGCGGGGGAAAAATGGTTTTTGTCAACAAACGATTTGCTGAAATGCTTGGCTATACTGATGCTGACGAGATTATAGGCAGATCAATGTTTGAATTTGTTGCTCCGGAATCACAACCTGAAGTGCAGAAACGTCATGAAAATACGCCATACGATTCAAAAGTAATGGACTCGTCTGAACTTGAAGCAACGATGGTCAAGAGGAGTGGTACCAGATTTATTATACACGCAGCAATATCAAATGTACATTTACCGGACGGTATGGCATCACTTGCTTTTGTCACTGATATCACTCAAAAAAAAGAAGCCCAGGAAGCACTTAGGAAGAATGAAGCGGCGCTAAAGAGTTTTTTTAATACCACCCCTGTGGGTCTTGGACTTATAACCGATGGCATATTTTCCAAAGTCAATAAAGCATTATGCAGTATACTGGGATATTCGGAAAATGAGCTGATTGGTTGCAGTACATCCTGTTTATTTCTGGAAAACTCTCAGGAGTCTCTCCGTGTCAAACAGGAATTACTAAGACAGATTTCAATTAACG
>Ga0209800_10001480_pt1 | contig 24290 bp, 19 predicted proteins | sample Higcelweek8metaG_FD_187174 | JGI IMG/M metagenome (GOLD analysis project Ga0209800, IMG submission 187174) | Freshwater pond sediment microbial communities from the University of Edinburgh, under environmental carbon perturbations - High... | ecosystem: Environmental > Aquatic > Freshwater >...
AGCCCCTTACAACTTTCGTCGTAAGGGGCTGATCTTTCTGGTGCCGAGGGAGAGAATTGAACTCCCCACACGGGGATTTTCAGTCCCCTGCTCTACCAACTGAGCTACCTCGGCAAACGTGAGAAAGGTCAACTACCCGAAGTGCGCGCCCTTTGGCAAGGAAAAAGTGCGCTGCGGGGAGCAGAAGTTCGCAAGCCTAGAGACTGCGCACAATCATGCTCGCCAACGAGCGGGCCAGATCGCGGACGTCAGGGCGGTACACTCCGCTGCGTATCTGGTCCTTCAGCTTACCTAAATACTCTATGCGCTCCATTTCTTCAGGCTGTGTGCAGGATGTCTCCGCCACTTGCGGCCCTGTGCGGGGCTTGGCCGCGCCAGCTGTCTGCTCGGTCATTGTGTCTCCTCCCTTCATGGCTCTGCCCTGCGCGCGGCAATGGTCGGTCGTGCCTTTGCGCGCGGGGAAAACAGGCAGGGGCGGAAGGCCGCGGTGGGTGGGCCTGCGCCCCTGCCCGAAATGCGGCGAATTCCCTTTCGCCCATCGTCACGGCGGTCCTGATCCTGGACTGCCAGCAGCGGAAACCGGTCGGTCAGCCCCGTTGCTGGCTTCTTATCGGCGCTCCTGGCCCTGTTGATTAGCCCACCCATCACACAATTAATAATTCCTAGCCTTATCCTTATAACTCAAGGCAATAGCTCTACAGAATGAATCGATAACAAAAGATTGATCACGCCCGGCCCCACGGCAAGCAAAAAGGCTTGGAACACGCGAACGCATTCCAAGCCTTTTTGCTTGCCGCAAGAGGCGCTCATGGCGCCCCGCCATCATTACAGCGTGCCCATCTCCACAAACCGCAGATACAGCTCGCGGCTTATCCAGGCATCCGTAGCGGCGTAAACGATCTGCTTTGTGGACAGGGCCTCGCGCGCCCAGTTGGAGCACTGCGCGCCCTTGCTGATGCGCACGCCCATGAGGTTGGCGGAAAGATTGCGCAGGCCGTGGGTCATCATGCCCAGGCACTTGGCCACTTCGCCCAGATCCACAAAGCGGCGCTCTGTGAACTCGAAGTGCTGCTTCAACCCCTTCAGGTCATCCCGCACGGACACGCCGCTCTTGATAATGTGCCGCGAGGCGAGCAGCTCGGCGAGCATGGCCTTGTCCTGCAGCTTGGCCAGCTGAAAGATGTACACATCCTTGTGCCCGGCCAGCTGGAGCAGGGCCGGGGGCGGAATCTGCCCCTTCTTGAAGATGGGCCGGGTCTCGGTGTCGAAGCCAAGCAGCTCCTCCTCGTGCAGCACGTGCATGGCCTGGTGCAGCTGGCGGTCGCATTCCACAAGAATGATTTTGCCCACAAAGGCGGTGAGGGGCAGAAGGCCGATTTCCTCAGAGGTGAAGACGCGGCGATGCTCTTCGGGCATTTCCGCGCCCTCGCGCACAGGGGCCAGGGGCTTCAGGACGGCGGGGTCTATTTTACTCATTTTCACGAATGGTGTTGAAGCTTATGTCGGACCATTTTTCCTGGGTGTCCTCCAGCCGCCACTGGCTGGGGGCCAGATAGGCCAGATTGTCCTCGGCGTCTTTCGCCAGGGAGTTGTGCATGGCCCGTTCAAAGTCGGCAAGCTTGCGCTTGTCGTCGCAGGCGATGAACCGCGCGCAGGTGTACTGCACGGGCTCGTACAGCGCTTCCACGCCGTATTCATCCTTAAGCCGCGCCATGATGACATCGAACTGCAGCACGCCCACGGCGCCAAGGATGTAGTCGTTGCCCTGCAGCGGGCGGAACACCTGCACGGCGCCTTCCTCGGCCAGCTGGCCCAGGCCCTTCTGCAGCTGCTTGGCCTTGAGCGGGCTCTTCAAAATCACGCGGCGAAAATGCTCCGGCGCAAAGTTCGGAATGCCCGTGAACTTGAGCGGCTCTTTTTCGGTGAAGGTATCACCGATCTTGATGGTGCCGTGGTTGTGCAGGCCAATGATGTCGCCGGGCCAGGCCTCGTCCACGTTGCTGCGGTCCTGGGCCATAAAGATCGTCGCGTTGGCGATGGTCACGTCCTTGCCGATGCGGTGGTGCCGGAGCTTCATGCCGCGGTTGAAACGGCCAGAGCAGATGCGCAGAAACGCGATGCGGTCGCGGTGGGCCGGGTCCATGTTCGCCTGGATCTTGAACACCACGCCGGAGAATTCCGGCTCCGTGGGCTCCACCTCGCGCGTTTCCGGCGCGGTGGTGACGGCGATGCGGGGCCGGGGGGCCGGGGCCAGCTCGACAAAGGCGTTCAGGAGTTCCTGCACGCCGAAGTTGTTGATGGCGCTGCCGAAGAACACCGGTGTCTGCTTGCCCGCCAGGTAGCGCTCGCGGTCAAAGGGATAGCCCGCCCCCTCCACCAGCTCCATGTCGCGCCGCAGATCGGCCGCCTGCTCGCCCAAAAGCTCGTCGAGCTGCGGGTCGTTCAGGCCCTTGATGGTGAGGCCTTCCTGAATTTTCCCGCCGTGCGTGGCGGAGAACAGGTGCAGCTCGTTCTTGAGGATGTTCCAGGTGCCTTTGAAGCTCTTGCCCATGCCGATGGGCCAGGTCATGGCCGCGCACTCGATGCCGAGGCTCTCCTCGATGTCGGAGAGGAGTTCAAGAGGTTCGCGGCCTTCGCGGTCCATCTTGTTGATGAAGGTGATGATGGGCGTATCGCGCAGGCGGCACACGTCCATGAGCTTTCTGGTCTGCGTCTCAACGCCCTTGGCCGAGTCGATGACCATGACAGCTGAGTCCACGGCAGTGAGCACGCGGTAGGTGTCCTCGGAAAAATCCTGGTGGCCGGGGGTGTCCAGCAGGTTGACGGCGTAGTCCTGGTAGTCGAACTGCATCACCGAGCTGGTGACGGAGATGCCGCGTTCGCGCTCCATGGCCATCCAGTCGCTGGTGGCGTAACGCGCTGCCTTGCGGGCCTTGACGGTGCCCGCCATTTGGATGGCGCCGCCGAAAAGCAGCAGCTTCTCCGTCAGCGTGGTCTTGCCGGCGTCCGGGTGGCTGATGATGCCGAAAGTACGGCGACGGCCGACTTCACGAGCCAAATCTTTAGCAAATTGGGGATCGGTCACGGGTGCTCCAAAAAGGGGGCGGCGGACGAAAATACGCGCCGCCGCATGGAAAATCGCGGCACTTTCCCTCAGATGCGCTCAAAGGTCAAGCTTGCCGGCCTGCGGCCCAACGTGCGGCGCACGGTCAAGGCAGGTCGAATCCCTGCCCCCCAAAGCTGCCGAGCACGCGGGAACGAACCGCATATCGTTCTCGAACTCAGTGTTTTTCCCACCGCTAAATCTCACCACTAAGGGGGGATCACAAACGTATCTGCTTCCGGTAGCGGTCGTATTCGCTCAACACGCAGCCGCAGTACTGCTGCCGGTAAATGCCCCATTCCTTGGACAGGCGGATGCCCTCCTGCCAGCCGGGGCGAAAATCCTCGCCCAGAAACTCCAGCCCGTTTCCGGCGTGCCGCGCGCCGGCGTCGAGGATGGCCTGGTGGTTCTGATACTTGCTGTAAAGCAGCGTGCTGCTGTAGCGCGCAAAGCCCAGGCTCCGGGCCAGGCTCGCGGCCCGCTCCAGGCGGATGTCGTAGCACAGGGGGCAGCGCTGGGCCATGTCGGCCATGCCCGCGCCCAGGACGCCCATCCTCTCCAGCCAGGGGCCGGGAAAGGCGGCGGCCTCGTCATCCTGATCCGCCAGAATGACCGGCACGGAAAGCTTCTCCGCCACGGCGAGAAGCCCCTCGCGGCGGCGCAGGTACTCCGACAGGGGGTGTATATTCGGATTGAAGAAGTAGAGCGTGGGCGCAAGATCCATTTCGCGCAGGCGCAAGATGGACGTGATGCTGCACGGACCGCAGCAGGCATGGAGCAGGATCGCGTTTCCCGCCGGAGATGTGCTCATGGCGCTGGCTTTGTTGTTGTAGACTGTTGTTCTTCCGAGACGGCCGCCTGCGGTGGCTGGCTGGGCTGCACCGGCTTCTGCTCCCCGCGGGACAAGGCATCCGAAACTGCGCGGGCCTCCGGGAAATTGCGCGCCATGAGCTTAAGCACCCGCGCAAGACCCCAAAGGGCCGCGAAAAACAGCAGGGTGACTAAGGCTTCCACGCGCTCCCCTTTGCCCTCTCCGCCCAGGCTGGTCGGGCCCGCTACGGCAGCTTGGGATCGACAACGATCTCCACGCGACAGTCCACGCGGGAGCCCATTTCGGTGAGCAGCTCGCGCTTGTTGTTCAGCATGTAGATGGCCAGCTCCTGGCCCACGGGCACCTGCAGAGGGCTGGGGCAATTGGGCCGGCGAAGCTGACGGTGGATGGTCTTCATGGCTTGCAGGGCCTGCCATTCCAGGTTGCGGCGGATGCCGGTGCCGCCGCAGCAAGGGCAAGGCTCCGTGGAGACGCTGATGGCCGAGGAGCCCAGACGCTGGCGGACCAGCTCCATGAGGCCGAAGGGCGAAATACCGGAAACGTCCGTTCGGGCGCGGTCGCTCTTGAGCGCCTGGCGCATGACCTTTTCCACCTCGCGCAGGTGCTTGCCGTCCTTCATCTCGATGTAGTCGATGATGATCTGGCCGCCGATGTCGCGCAGACGAAGCTGGCGGGCAATCTCCTGGGCGGCCTCGGTGTTGGTCTTGAGCGCCATTTTGGCAAAGCTCTGCTCGCCGCCGATCTTGCCGGAGTTGATGTCCACGCTGGTGAGCGCCTCGGTGTGGTCGAACACCAGCCGCCCGCCAGAGGGCAGCGTGACTTCCCGCGAGTATATCTGCTCCACTTGCTTGGTGAGTCCGAAGCGCTCCCACAGGGTGCGCTCGTGCTCGGTGTGCACCTTGACCATATTCGGGCTTTTGGGGAAGGCCAGCGCCACATACTCGCGGATCTGCTCGGCGGTGTCCGGGTCGTCCACCCACACCTCGGAAACATCCGGGGTCAGGTAGTCACGCGCGGCGCGCACGGAAAGCTCCATCTCCTTGTAGACAAGGGAGGGAGCCTTTTCGGTCTGGACCTTCTTCCGGATGTCGCCCCAGAGGCGGTGCAGGTACTTGTAGTCGCGCATGAGCTCGGTCTTGGCCCGGCCTATGCCCGCGGTGCGCACAATGAGCCCCACGCCTTCCGGCGGAGAAATCTGGTCGATGACGCCCTTGAGGCGCTCGCGCTCCTTCTCGTCCTCGATCTTGCGGCTGACGCCCTGCTGATCGCGGCCAAGGGTATAGACGAAATAACGCCCCGGCAGGGACAGGTAGCTGGTGACAAAGGCGCCCTTCTTGCCCGTGGGCTCCTTCACCACCTGGACAAGGACCTCCTGTCCAGGCCGCAGCACCTTCTGCATCAACGGAAAGCGCGCGCCCTTCTTGAGCGGGTAGGAGCCCTGGTAGTATTCCGGGTGCACTTCGTCGATCTGCAGAAAGCCGTTGCGCTCCGCGCCGTAATTGATGAACGCGGCCTGCAGGGCGGAATCGATGTTGTGTATGTAGCCCTTGTAGATGTTGCCCTTGGTTTTGGCCTGGTGCATCATCTCCACGTAATATTCCTGAACCGCGCCATCCTCGGTGAGCACCACCTCGACAAGCTCGCCGGGCAGCACGCCGATGAACATTTTCTTGCGCTTCTTCTTGCAGTCCGTAGTCTTTCCAGCAGGCGCGGCCTCGTCGCCCTGGTCTTCGCAGTATTCGGAAACCAGGCCCTCGGCTGCGTCATCAACGCTCTCGTCAAAGGCGGCGTCAGCGGCAGCGGAAGCCGCCTCGGGCTGGGTCTTGGCCTTGCCAGAGCGCCTGCCCCGGCTGCGGGAACGGCTCTTGGGCTTTGCGTCCTGGGGGTCGGGCGCAGGCTGCTGGCCGGATTCCGAGGGGGAGGGAGAAGAGCCGGCAGCTTGGCCGATGCCATAGGCCGCGTCGACAGCCTGGGCCTCACCGCTGGGCGTCCGCGCATCGTCCCGGCCCGAAGCCTGGGAAACGGGCTGGTCGGCGGGCTGCTCGGAAGCCTGGCCCGCGGGCTTGTCCTTGCGTCTGCGTCCTCGGCCGCCGCGGCGCCCCCGCGAACGCTTGACGGGCTTGCCGTCCGCGCCGGGTTCAGCGCCAGCCGGTGTTTCTGCCTGGGAACCGGCCGGAGCGGCCTGTGGGGAATCAGCCAGGCCCGAAGGCCGGTCGTCGTTTTGGTCGGTCATGAAAGATCCTCGATCCTAAGAAAATTGAAGAAATTCGGTCTGCGCGCACAATGCGACAGCAGGTCCAGCTGGGGGAGCCGCCCGCAGCGCGGCGTTCAGCCGCGCGCTTGATAAAAAACGCCGCCGTGCGCATCCGTCGGCATTTCTGCCTGCGCACCGTCCTGACGGACTTCTTCCGCCAGGCCCTGGGCCAAGAGTTCGGACAAGGCGCGCTCCACATCACCGATGGGTGCGAAAAGTGCGCTCGCAAGCTGCGCGGCTGTCTGCGGCCTGCGCGCCAGTGAAGCCACAATGCGCGCGCGAACCTCGTCTTGGGCCATGCCCCCCGACTGTTCTTGCCTCTTTTCCGAACGTCCTGCAAGTGCGGCCCGGCCATTGGCCGTTCCTTTCGCCAATGCTCCCAGACGCTCACGCCAATGCTCCAGCGTTTGCCCGTCCACAGGCCGGGCCCAGGCCTCAGTACCCGGGCGGGAAAGGGTCACCACATCCACCCGGTCTGGTTGCAGATTGTTGCGGTACTCCGCAAGGGCCTCGAGATTCCGCGCCGAATCGTTGACGCCCGCCACAAGCAGCACTTCAAGAAACAGCAGGGTCCGGCTCTCCCGGCGGAAGGCCAGAATGCCCTGCGCGATGGCTTTGGGGGCCAGGGCCGAATGCCCCCGGTTCACGCGGGCGAACTCTTCCGGCACCAGGGAGTCCAGGCTCGGCAGCACCATGTCCGCGCACGCCAGCTCCGCGCGCACGGCCGGATCGGTCATGAGGCTTGCGTTGGTCAGCACGGCCACGGGCACGCCGGGCAAGATGGCGCGCGCCCCGGCGATGATCCGGGGCATGTCGCTGTTGAGGGTGGGCTCGCCCATGCCCCCAAGCGTCACCACATCCGGCAGGGGATCGCCGCGCCGTGCGCGGTCGGCCTCCCAGATCCGCAATTCCGCAAGCAGCTCTTCGGCGGAAACATAGGGCGCGCGGACAAGAGTCAGCCGCACCAGCGGGCCGGCCTCGCAATACACGCAGTTCATGGAGCAGATGCGCACGCCGAGAAGGTCCAGCCCAAGGGACCGTCCCAACCGCCCAGACAGGACCGGCCCGAACACATAGCGCAGCGTCCCTTGCTCCATCTCCGCTCCCTTGCGCGCCCGCGTCCGGCTTGACGCCGGGCGGCGCGCCCTGTAGGCCCTGGTCAACGCATCAAGGCGGGGCCGCTCAGCTCCCGCATCCACTCGGAGGAATCATGATCGAAGCCGGACAGCTTGTGCTGGTCATCAGCCCCAAGGGCAAACGCTTTATACAAGCCATGGACCCCGCCAAGGAGATCCACACCCACGACGGCCGCATCCTCATGTCCGACATCTCGGAAGCGGGCTTCGGCGGCATTGCGCGCTCGCATCTGGGGCACCCGTACCGCGTCCTCAAGCCCACGGTGTACGAACTCATCAAGGGCGTCAAGCGCCAGACCCAGATCATGTACCCCAAGGAGATCGGCTACCTGCTGCTCAAGCTGGGCGTCACCCCCGGCAGCCGCGTCATCGAGACCGGCACCGGCTCGGCCGGGCTCACCCTGGCCCTGGCCACCTACGTGGGCGATACCGGCATGGTCTACACCTACGAGCGCCGCGAGGAATTCTACAAGCTCGCGCAAAAGAACCTCGCCCGCGTGGGCCTGTCGCACCGCGTCACCCAGCATCTGGCCGACATCGAAGAAACAGGCTTTGAGCAGACCGACGCAGATGCGCTGTTCCTCGACGTGCGCGTGCCTCAAGATTGTCTGCACCACATCCCCAAGGCCGTGCGCCCCGGCGCCATGTGCGGATTCCTGCTGCCCACGTGCAATCAGGTGAGCGACCTGCTGCGCGGCCTGGAGCAGGGCCCTTTCACCGAACTCGAAGCGCTGGAGATTCTCGTGCGCCGCTACAAAACCGTGCCCGACCGCCTGCGGCCGGAAGACCGCATGGTCGCCCACACGGGCTTCTTGGTGTTCGCGCGCTGCATGGAGAACCCGGAGCCCTTCACCCGCCCGGCCAAGGCGCCCGTCAGCGAGGCCGATCCCGAACTCGGCCCGGAGACCGACGGCCTGCTGGACAGCGGGGAAGAGGACACGGAAGCGACGGAATAGACGGAAGGCCCCAGAAGAGAAGACTTTTTTCTGGGGGAATGATTCCCTCCGAGCCCCCTCAAGCAAAAGCGAAGGGCAGGAGCGCGCATGCTCGCTCCTGCCCTTCGCTTTTGGGGAGGCACCTGAAAGGAAAGAATGGCTAGAAAGCCAGAAATTTAGTCCATAGGGCGGAAATGGGCATGACGAGGAAAAGGCTCGGCAGCATGCTCAAGATGGGCACTTCGAGCAAACTGCACTGCCGCAGCCCCGTGCCCAGCATGATGATGCCGCCGCAAGCCGAGAAGTCCGCGAGCATGGCCGGAGTGGTCAGCGGCACCACGGCGCTGGCTAGCAGCAGGATGGCGGCCTGGAGCAAGAACTGCGGCGCGGCCAGGATGCCCACGACGCCGCCGATGCTGGAGGCGAAGAGCATGGCCGTTGGCAGGTCCAGCAGGGCCTTGATGAAAAGCAGGGACGGATCGCCCGTCATGCCCTCGCGCATGGAGCCCATAATGCCCAGCCCGCTGACGCAGAAAAGCACGGTGCCCACGGCGAACTGGTCGCGGAAGGCCTGGGCGGGCAGATTGGAGGCTTGCTGCTTCTTGCTGCGGAAAAGCCCCGCGATCCAAAGAGCTGCGCGCATGACCCCGGCCTCGACGCGGAGCACCTCGCCCAAAAGGGTGCCGAAGAGCAGAGAGACGACCACCGGAGGCAGCGAGTTGCCTTTGGAGGTCATGGAAACGCCAATGCCAAGCGTGATGCAGCTGAACACATACATGAGCTTGGTGCGAAAGGCCGGAGTGATGAGCTGCCCGCACAGGGAGCCGGTGAACGAGCCGAGAATGATGCAGATGCTGTTGACGAGGGGACCGAGCATTGATGTTCTCCGTTTGCTGAAGGGGGGTGATACCCCTTTGTCCCCGCAACATCAACACGGCCCGGGGCGGGCCCGGCGGCGGGCTACTGGCCCTTCAGCAGACGGACCTCGCGCTGGGGGAAGGGAATCTCCACGCCGCCCTTTTTGAAGGCGTCCCAAATGGCGAGGAGCACCGCGCTGCGCACGTTGCCGATGCCCGCTTCGGGGTCTTCTATCCAGAACCCGAGGCAAAGGTTCACGCTGGAATCAGCGAATTCCGTCAGCAAAGTGCGGGGGGCCGGGTCCGCAAGCACACGCGGCACGGTGAGCGCGGCCTCCTCCATGAGCCGCATGGCGTGGCGCGGGTCGCACGCATAGGAGACGCCCACTTCGGCGCGGATGAGCAGGCGCGAGTCGTTGTAGCTTAGGTTGATGACTTCGTTGCCGATGAGGTTTTCATTGGGGATGAGGTAGGCCTTGCCGTCCAGCGTCTCCACCGCGGCGTAGCGGGCGTTGATCTGGACAAGGCGTCCTTGCACCCCGCCGACCTCGATGACATCGCCCGGCTTGAGGGACTTGTCCATGAGCAGAATGACGCCGGACACCAGGTTCGAGAAGATCTTCTGCAAGCCGAAGCCGACGCCCACGCCCACGGCGCCGCTGAACACCGTGAGGCTCGTCAGATCCACCCCCACGGTGGACAGGGTGATGGTGACGGCCACGGCGTAGAGCCCGAAGCGCGCGCCCTTGGCAAAGAGCACCCGGGCCGAGGGCGAGAAGCCTTCCGCCGTGTGCAGGTGGTCGTCCAGAATGCCGGAGAGCATCCGCGCCGCCTGAATGAGCACGACGAACAGCGTGAATCCCTTGAACACCAGCAAAAGCGAAATGCGCGTGCGGCCGACGGACATGCCGAGGTCGTCCAGGAACTCCAGGGCCACATCAAACACGCCGAGGGCGTGCAGCACGGCCAGCACCCAGACGACAAAGGCCACCATGCGGCCCAGAAAACGGCTTTTGATGAGCGCGCCGGCCACGTGCGCAACCACCCAGGCCAGGGCTGCTGCGCAGGCGATGGAAAGCACCTGGTGCGGCAAGTGGAAGTGTCTGGCCGTGGCATCGGCAAAAAGCAGCAGCGCGCCGGAAACACCCGCCCAGGCGCAGTGCCGCAGTTCGTTTAACAGGGGCGCAATGCGCGCATCCGCCTTCCAGCCGGTGTCCGGCTCATGGTTCTTGCCGCCAAACCCAAGGGCCCGGCACAGGCCGTACGCCACAATGCACAGGGCCAGCGCTAGCAGCGCCTGCAAAAGGGCCGCCTTGCTGGTCAGGTGCGTCTGCACCCACTCAACGATCCTGTCGGCCCACTCCGCCGGATCACCGGAAAAAACGATCTCCGCCATGGGTGCGCTCCTTATGGCCATGGGCCGTCTTAAACTGCGGGCCTGCGCCCGTTCTCCGCAAATCCTGCGAACCGCGTGCGCACGGCGGGCGTATTCCGCTTACAGGGTGAACATCCAGGGCGAACCAATGGCCAGATCGGCCCAGGTGCCGAGAAAGACAAAGGCGGCGATGATCCCGTTCATGGTGAAGAAGGCCACGTTGACGCGGGAAAGGTCGTCCGCGTTGATGAGCCGGTGTTCCCACACAAGCACGCCGCCCACCATCACGGAGACTCCCAGGGCCACGATGCCCTGGCCCGCCGCGAGTCCCACCATGGGGAAAAGAAGCGCGGCGCAGGTATGGGTGAAGGCGGCGGTGAACAGGGCCCGGGGCACTCCCTGATAGGCGGGCAGGGAATAAAGTCCCTGGCTTTTGTCGAACTCCGCGTCCTGGCAGGCGTAAAGGATGTCGAACCCGGCCACCCACAGGGTGACGCCGAAGAACAGCAGCACCGCAGGGTAGCCCAGATGCGAAGGGGATACCGCCAGCCAGCCGGCCACAGGTGACAGGCCCAGCACGCTGCCCAGCACAAAATGGCACAGGGGCGTAAACCGCTTGGTGTGGCTGTAGAAGGCGCTCCAAAGAAGCGCCACGGGAGAGAGCAGCAGACAGGTGCCGTTCATGGCCGCGCAGGCGGTGGTGAAAACCAGGGCGCACAGGAAAAGAAAGCGCTTGGTGAAGGCCACCGAAAGCTCGCCCGTCACCAGGGGGCGGCCCTGCGTGCGCGGATTCAGGCTGTCGATGTCCAGGTCGGACAAGCGGTTGTAGGCCATGGCGAAGGAGCGCACCGCTACCATGGCGATGGTGAGCGGCACGAGTATGCGCCAGGAGGGAATGGACCAGTTCGGCCCTGGCCCCTCGGCCAAAAAGGCGCCGGTGAAGGCGAAGGGCAGGGCGAACACCGAGTGCTCGATCTTGATCATGCGGCACACGGCCACGGTGTCGCGGTACAGGCTCATGGGGCTTCCTTCTAGTATTCGTTGACCAGCACGGCTCCGCCGAGGAGCAGGAGCACACCCGCCAGCCGCTGCCAGGAGGCCTCGCGCACGGCGAAACCGAGGGCGCCGGTGTGGTCCAAAAGCACGGAGGCGATGAGCTGCCCGGCAATGATCCAGGCCATGAGCCCTGTGGCTCCCAGCTTAAAGGCCAGCACAATCGTCACCGCCACGAAAAACGCGCCCAGCGCGCCGCCGAACCAGCTCCACAGCGGGGCCGAACTCACCGCCGCCATGGTGGGCCAGGGCGTGCGCGTCACCAGTATGAAGCCCAGCAAGGCCACTGTGCCCACGCAAAAGCTCACAAGGGAGGCCATGATCGGATCGCCCAGAAATTCGCGCAGCCGCGCATTGACGCCCGCCTGAACGGGCATGAGCGCCCCGGCCACAAGTGCGGTGAGCATGATCAGTGGACGCATGGAGACTCCTTGCTGGGCTTAGGGCCGGGCCGGGGCCTCGGCGGGTTTTTCCGGCGCGGCGGGTGCGGACGTTTGGCCGGGCGTTTGAGGGGCCGCCTGACCAACGGCCTGACCACCTGTTTGCCCAACCGTTTGCCCTGGCGCCTGCGTGGCGTTGCCGCCCGCGTTTTGCGCATCGGTGGCCTGGGAAGGCTGGTCCACGGGCGGGGCGGGCTCGATCCCGGGCTCGTCCTTGGCCTCCATGACCTCCTTGAAGCCCTCGATCGCGACGCCGCGGCGCACCATGATGGAGTGGATGAGGTTCGAGCGGAAGGTCACATAGCGCTGGTCGCCCACGGCATTGAAGCGGATGGGGTTGGGCAGCACCGAGGCCAGGCGCGCGGCCTCCATGCTGGAAAGCGCGCTGGCGGACTTGTGGAAATAATGCCGCGATGCGGCCTCGATGCCGAAGATGCCGTCGCCCCACTCGGCCACGTTGACGTAGAGTTCAAGAATGCGCCGCTTGGAGAGCGTGTGCTCCATGCGCCAAGTGAGTATGGCCTCCTTCACCTTGCGGGTGAGGCTCTTTTCCGGCGAAAGGAACAGGTTCTTCGTGAGCTGCTGGCTGATGGTGCTGGCGCCGCTCGCGAAGTGTCCGGCCTTGAGGTTCTTCTCAAAGGCCTGCTCCATGGCCTCGTAGTCAAAGCCCTCATGCTGGTAGAATTTGTCGTCCTCGCCGATGAGTATGGCCTTGATGAGCAGGGGCGAGACCTGGGAAATGGGCACCCAGCGCTGGGTAATGGTCTTCTTCACGCCCTGCTCGGCCCACTGGGCCTCGCGCCATTCCATGAACGCCGTCTTGCCAGGGTTCTTTTTGGCCAGGGCGCCCACATCCGGATACACGAAAAACGACCCCATGTAGGCCGCAAAGCCCAGGGTCGCAACGAGCAACAGTTTCCAGATCAATCGGCGCACTGGGCCTCCCAGGGTGGGTTTGATTTCTGGACTTCTTACGCTCAAACGCCTCCGGCGTCCATGCCCCGCGCCAAAGGGCTCTCAGGCTTCCGGCCACAAAAATGCAGGCAAAAGGCGCGGAACCGCCGTTGCGCTTTACATATTTGTGCACCAAGGCTAGAATCCCCGGAGTCTGAAACTCTGCCGGAGACGCGCCAAAAGCCGCCCGGCCCCAACAATTCCGTATCCCAGGAGGCAGCCCCATGGATACCCCGGTTTTTAATTGCCGCAACGCCGACGACGTGCTCAAGGCCGTCAAGGAATACGACATCAGCTTCGTCCAGTTCTGGTTCGTCGATATCCTGGGCACCCTCAAAAGCTTCCAGGTGACCCCCCGCGAACTGGAAGCCGCCTTTGAGGAGGGCATGGGCTTCGACGGCTCGTCCATCCTGGGCTTCTGCCGCATTGATGAGTCCGACATGGTCGCCATGCCCGACCCCACCACTTTTCAGGTTGCCGCATGGCGCCCCAGCGACCGCCCCGTGGCGCGCATGTTCTGCGATATCCACACCCCGGACGGCCAGCCCTACACGGCGGACTCCCGTTACTGCCTCAAGCGCGTGCTGCGCAAGTGCGCGGAAAAAGGTTACACCTATTATTGCGGCCCGGAGCTGGAGTTCTTCCTCTTCGCCAGCGACCGCGCCACCGAGCCTCTCGATCAGGGCGGCTACTTCGACGCGCCGCCCCTCGACCTGGGCAACAACATCCGCCGCGACATCATCTTCGCCCTCGAGAAGATGGGCATCGCCATCGAATACAGCCACCACGAGGTGGCCCCCAGCCAGCATGAAATCGACATGCGCTACGCCGAGGCCCTCAAAATGGCGGACATCACCATGACCTACCGCGTGGTGGTCAAAGAGGTGGCCCGCAAGCACGGGGCCTACGCCACCTTCATGCCCAAGCCCATCCACGGCCAGAACGGCTCCGGCATGCATGTGCACCAGTCGCTGTTCAAGAACGGCAAGAACCTATTCTTCGACCCGGCCGACAAGTACCACTTGTCCCACGAGGGCAAGAGCTTCATCGCCGGCATTTTGAAGCACGCCCGCGAATTCGCCTGCATCACCAATCAGTGGGTGAACTCCTACAAGCGCCTGGTGCCCGGCTACGAGGCCCCCGTGTACGTGGCCTGGGCGCGGCGCAACCGCTCCGCCCTGGTGCGCGTGCCCATGTACAAGCCCGGCAAGGAGGCCGCCACCCGCATGGAGCTGCGCTGCCCGGATCCGGCCGCCAATCCCTACCTCACCTTCGCCATCATGCTCGCCGCGGGCCTGAAGGGCATGGAGCACAACTACCATCTGGCCGATCCCGTCGAAGCCGACATTTTCCACATGGACCAGCCCACGCTGGACAAGCACGGCATCACCTCCCTGCCGGGCAGCCTGTTCGAGGCCGCCGAGGAGATGAAGAAAAGCGATCTGGTCCGCGAGACCCTGGGCGACCATATCTTCACCAAGCTCTATGAGAACAAGATCATGGAGTGGGACCGCTACCGCACCCAGGTGACCCAGTACGAGATCGATCGCTACCTGCCGGTACTGTAAAAGAAGCCTCCGGCGGCCGGGGGGCATGATGCCCCCCGGTCCCCCTCATGCAGAAGGGCAGGGCCAAGCATCCGCTTGGCCCTGCCCTTCTGATTTGGCGTGGCTGGCATGAGGCGGCGGGAAGCAGGCCTTATAGCGATGCCGCAACATGTTCGTTGAGGAACAAGTCTCCAACGGCGGCACGACTTGTTTTTTGGTTGCCACTCAAGCGGAAAGGGCCGGGACGCGCATGCGCGTCCCGGCCCTTTCCGCTTGCCATGAGGGGGTTCGGGGGGAAGCATTCCCCCCGAAAAAAGTCTTCTCTTCTGCGTCTTCCCGTCTATTCCAACAATCCGCCCGCCTTTTGCAACCCCAAGGCCTGATACACGCGCCCCATGTCGAGGTGCTGGCGCAGGCTCGCGGCCAAGCGCTCCAGGGCAGGCTCCAGACCAAAATGGGTCTGCGGCGCACCCAGGGCGGAAAGTCCCTTGACGGTGCGAAGGGTATCGATGAATGCGCGGCGGAAGCCGTCTTCGTCAAATACGCCGTGCAGATAGGTGCCCCACACGCGGGGGAATCCATCGTCAGCGAGCGCGGCGTCATCCAGGCCAAAGGCCAGGGCCCGTCCAGCGGCGTCGACGAGCAGCGGCATGGCGGAACCGCCCGGGCCCGCATCCAGCAGGGTTTCGCCGTGATGAATCTCATAGCCGGACACGTCATGCCCGGTGCGCGGGTCGCGCACGGTGACGCGGGTGAGGGTCTTCTCGCGCTTCAGCTCGGTTGTGAGCGGCAGCAGACCGAAGCCTTCGCCGGATTTCTGCGTGGATTCCATGCTCAAGGGGTCGTCCACGCGGACGCCCAGCATCTGCAACCCCGCGCAAATGCCGATGATGCGCGTGGTTTGGGGCAGAGCGCGCAGGGCCGCAGCAAAGCCCGCGCCGCGCAGGAAGCGCATGTCCTCAATGGTGTTCTTGCTGCCGGGCAAAATGACGGCGTCGGGCGTGCCCAGCTCCAAGGCTGTGGTCACCAAGCGCAGGCGCACATCGGGTTCGGCGGCCAGCGGGTCAAGATCATTGAAGTTGGCGATGCGCTGCGGCACCACCACGGCGATGTCCAGGGCGTCTGGATGCTTGGCTTCCTGACCGGCTGCGGTGTTGGAAAGGCCCACGGAGTCTTCCTCGGGCAGGGCCAGGGCGGGCAGCCAGGGCACCACGCCAAGAACCGGGCGTCCTGTGCGGCGGTAGAGGAAATCCAATGCGGGCCCCAGGATGCTGGCGTCGCCCCGGAATTTGTTCAGCACATGGCCGACGACGAGCGCACGCTCGGCCTCGTCCAGGATGTCGAACGTACCGGAGAGTGCGGCGAACACCCCGCCCCGGTCGATGTCTCCCACCAGGAGCACCTTGGCCCCGGCGTGGCGGGCCATCTTCATGTTGACGATGTCATGGTCCTTCAGGTTCACCTCGGCGGGCGAGCCCGCTCCCTCCAGCACCATGACCTGATGCTCGGCGGCCAGGGAGTCGTACGCTTGGGTCACGGCGCGCCAAGCCTCCGGCTTGTAGGCGTGGTATTCCTGCACGTTCATGTTGCCGACGGGACGGCCCAGCACCAGCACCTGGGAGCCGGTGTCGCCGGTGGGCTTGAGCAGCACCGGATTCATGCGCGCATCAGGAGTCAAGCGGCAGGCCTGGGCCTGGGTGGCCTGTGCCCGGCCTATTTCGCGGGTGCCATCGCCGGTGTCGGGCGTCACGGCGGAATTGTTGGACATGTTTTGCGCCTTGAAGGGCGCAACGTCGAAGCCGTCCTCCAGCAAAATACGGCACAGCCCGGCGGCCAACACGCTTTTGCCCGCGTTGGAGCAGGTGCCCTGAATCATGAGGGCTGGCGTCTTCTTTTTAACCACGACAGCCGGTGCCTTGACGATGCCGGAGAAGCGCGCCAGGGCGTCCACCAGCCGGGCGTTTTCTTCTCTGGTGCGCACGGCGATGCGGAAGTAGCTGTCGTCCAGACCTTCGAAGTTCTTGCACAGGCGGATGGCCAAGCCTTCGGAAAGCAGGCGTTCAAAGAGCGGCTGCGCGCTCATGCCCACGCGGTCCAAACGGCACAGCAGAAAGTTGGCCTGGCCCGGGAACACCCGCAAGCCCGGAATCTCGCGCAGGTCCTTGGTCAGAGCTTCGCGCAGGCTCGCCACCTCACGAATGGTGCGGTCGCGGTAGTCCAAATCGCGCAGGCAGCGCGCCCCCACTTTCTGCGCCAAGGTGCCCACGTTCCAGGAGGGCAGGTTGCGCTTGAGGCGCTGCGCGTTGTCTGGCGAGGCAAAGCACAGCCCCAGGCGAAGGCCGGGCACTGCGTAGAATTTCGTCAGCGAGACCAGGACGATGACGTTGTCCGGTCGTTGGCGCACCAAGCGGCCGTTGCCGCTAGCCTCTCCGCTTTCGTTGTCGATGCCGGGCACGAAGTCCGCGAAGCTCTCGTCCACGACAAACAGACTTTGGGGAAAGGCGCGGGCCAAGTCACGCACATGCCGGGCCGGAACGCACACGCCCGTTGGGTTGTTCGGGCTGGTCAAAAGCACCAGGGCCGGAGTGGCAAGCAGACCGGCCAGGGCCTCCAGATCGGGCGCGAAACCCTTTTGCGCGGTGCAGACCAGCGGCTCGACGCCAAGGCCCGCCATGCGGCAGCAGCGATCGATGTCCACATAGGCGGGAACCGGGATGATGGCGCGGGTGAGCCCCTGCCGCGCGGCAAGCCGACAGATTACGGGTAAAAGCTCGGAGGCGCCGTTGCCGGCCAGGGCCTGGGTGGGCCAAACCTTGTAGAGCTCGCAAGCGGCCAGGGTGAGGTCGCCCGCCTCCGGATCCGGGTAATGCGCCACCTGCGAGAGAGCGTCGGCCACGGTCTCCGCCAGCCAGGAAGGCGGGCCGAGGGGATTGATGCTGGCCGAGAAGTCCACAAGTTCCTCGGGGCGCACGCCCGCGCGCTCCGCCATCTTCCATATGTTGCCGCCGTGGGCGTAGCGGTCGGCCTCGGGCAGACGTCCGGCAATGGTGGAGCCTGAAGCGTTGGCGGATGAGCCGGGGAATTGGGCCGGGCCGCCCAGCAGGTTCTGGCGCATGGGGCGCTCCTTGGCGAGGGGTGATGGATTTCGTCCCGTTTGCTGTAGCCCGGATGGCCCTTGTGGGCAAGACGCGTTTCGCCTGAGGAGAACGGATGTGCGAGACGCAGGGTTTTCATCAAAACACAGGCGCGTTGCGGGCGGTCTGACTGGCTCGCGCGGTTTGCTACAAGACGGCGTCACCCCAGGGCAAGGGCCATGCCGGATGCGCGCCTGCCCATCTCCCGGCCGGACCACTCCGGCGGCGCATCCCCGTTCAGGGCGCGTTCCATGCCAAGGCGCAGCCGCGTCAGCTCGCGCACCTGTCCCGTCTCATCCTCCGGCAGCCGCGCCGGGTCCAGCTCCAGGCTCACAGTCCCCGCATAGGCTCCCTCCCCCAGGCGCGCCAAAAATGGTCCGAGAGGCAGTTCGCCCGCGCCCGGCGGCAGGTGCTCGACAAAACCCGAGGCATCGGAAAAATGCACATGCCGGATGAGCCTGGCGGGCACCCGCGTCAGGTCGACCAGCACATCGCGTCCCGAAACGCCCAGATGGCAGACGTCGAGGGTCAGGCCCAGGCCTTTCCCCTGACATTCCGCCAGCAGCGTCCCCAGCGGATCGCGGCCGAACAGCCCCCCCGCGCCCGGCGCCCAGGGCAGATTCTCCAAGGAGAGGCTGATGCCCGGCGGGGCGTGCAAAAGACGTGGCAAATCCACGGCGCGGGCGAACCAGCGGGTCTGGATGGCGTCCTGAAGGGTCCCAGCAGGAGGATGCAAGGTTATGTGCACGCCGTGACGGCTGCATTCGTCCAGCAGGCTGGCGGCAAGGGCCACGGCGGCGCGCCAGGCGTTCATGTGCCCGCCCCAGGCGCTCCAGTTGCGGAAGGGCGCATGCACCACGCGCACCGGGCACAAGGCATGTGCCTGGTTCACTGCCTCGCCCGGAGCGATCTTTGCCGAACCCATGACCAGGTCCAACCCTGCAAAGCCAGCGGCGAGAGCCACGCGAGCGATGACAGGCAAGGGCAGATGAAACAGCGAGCCCGTAGACAACAGAACGTCGGCGCCCGTGGGGGAGCCGGGCAAGGCGGACGCGGGCGTCGCAAGGGTGTCGGCGGGCTTGTCCATGCCACCGGAATGCGCCCGGCCCGGTCAAGACGCAACGCAATTCCGGGGAACGGGGGCGGACGCGTGGTGAACGGCGGTTCTGGCCCTGCGGATGTTTTTACCCGGGGCTGAACAACCCGGCGAAGCGGCCGTAGCCCGCCGCCTCCAACTCCCCAAGGGGGATGAAGCGCAAGGCCGCAGAGTTCAGGCACCAGCGCTGGCCGCCACGCTCGCGCGGGCCGTCGTCGAACACATGGCCCAGGTGGCTGCCGGAGTGCCAAGCGCGGGCCTCGGTGCGGGGCGCAAGCAGCTTTCTGTCCGTGCGGGTGATGATGTTGCCCGGCAAAAGCGGCCGGGTGAAGCTCGGCCAGCCCGTGCCGGAATCATACTTGTCCTGGGAAGAAAACAGCGGCGCGCCGCTCACCGCGTCCACATAGATTCCTGGGCGGTGCTCGTCGAAGTACGCGTTCTTGAAGGGCGGCTCGGTGCCGTCCTCGCGAACGATGTGGAAGGCTTCGGGTGAGAGCAATCGCTTGAGTTCGGCCTCAACCGGCGTGCCCTTGGCCAAGCGCGACGTATATCCGAAGAGCGGGTCCGCCGATTCCTTGCCCCACAGTCGCGCCAGGGTGGCGTCGCGGCCGCAGCCCATGCGATACATCTGGTAGCGGCGGGCGTTGGTCCGACTGTAGCCCTGATGATAGGCCTCGGCCTTGTAGAAGGGGGTGGCGGGCAGCACTTCCGTGACCACGAGCCGGGGCAGCAGCCGCAGGTTCTCCAGCTCCGCGATGGCTTCGCCGGCCTCGCGCTCCTGGTCCGCATCGTGGAAAAACACCGCAGTACGGTATTGCGAGCCATGGTCGCAGAACTGCCCGCCGTCATTGGTGGGGTCTATGCGCCGCAAAAACCAATCCACCAGGGCCCGGTAGCTCACCAGCTCCGGGTCGAAACGCGCCTGCACGGCCTCATAGTGGCCGGTATCGCCCGCGCAGACTTCATCGTAGGTGGGGTTCGGCTCGTCGCCGCCGGTATAGCCGGAAGTGACGGACAAAACGCCTGGCAGGTGCAGAAAATCGGCCTCAAGGCACCAGAAGCACCCGCCGGCGAACGTGGCGGCAGGAAAAGAGTCAAGGTTCATGGCACCCTCCCGGGTTATCCAGAAGAAGTAGCCATCAGCCCCGGGAAGTCAACGCGGGAAGAGGGAGCCTAGCCGCCCGCCCGCTGCACAAGGGCGGCGGTGTCGAGCAGGAAGATGGCCCTGCCGCGCATGCCGATGAGGCCCTCGTCCTGGAATTTCTTGAGGAACTGGCAAACCGTCTGCTGGCAGGAGCCGGTCATGGCGGCCATCTGCTCCTGGGTCAGGCGCAGGGGCACCTCCACCGGAACGGCGGGGCCCGCTTCAGGCTGCTTCGGACAGGCGGCCAGGGCGTCCGCGCTCAGGGTGAGCAGCAGCCGGGCCATGCGCGTGTCCACATCGCAGGAGGCCAAGCCCTCCACCTGCTCGCTCAAATGCCGCAGCCTGCGGCCCAGAATGCGGATGATCTTTTGGGCCGCGCGGGGGTGGCTGGCCAGAAAGGTTTCAAAGGCCTCCTTGCCGACCTCATGGAGCACGCCCGGCAAAAGAGCCTGGGCCGCGGCGCGGCGAGGCTGGCAATCCAGCACCTCGGCCAGGCCGAAAATCTCGCCGGAGCGGCGCAGGAAAAAAATGGGCTCGCGCCCCCGGCGCGACTGGCTGAAAATGCGCACAAGCCCGCGCTCCAGGTAGAAGCAGGAGCGGCCCGGGTCGCCTTCGGCAAAGACCGGGGCGTCTTTCCGCAGTTCGCGCCGCCGGGCCAGGGCCAAAAAGGCCGTGCGTTCGTCTTCGAGTCCGGTGAAAAAGTCCTCGGCTCCAAGGTGCCAGAGCAAATCCATACGCCCCCCAATGGCCGAAGCCTGACGACGCTCACGCGCCGCCAGGCTCTGGTCCAAAGTCTCTGATAGCCGCGCAGGGCGGTTAGGGCAAGTCGGTCTTGGGCGCAAGCCTGTTTGCGTATTCATAGGTCGTCTCCTGACCGTGAATGTCCACGCATTTCCAGATGATGCGGTTCTTGGACATGATGGGCCGGAGCGAGGCCTTGTGATAGCCCAGCTGGTAGGGCATGCGCGTCTCTATGGCGGCGCAGGGGCAAACCTTGGTGCAGGACATGCAGTCCCAGCAGTCCCGGGTGCTCCGGCAGAAGGCCTTGCCCGTGGCGGGATCAAGAGCCATGAGATCGCCGGGGCAGGCTTCCTCGCAGCGCGTTTCAGCCCGGTCCGGGCAGCCGTTGCATTTGTTGGGCAGCACTCTTGGTGGCATGGTGTTCCTCCTGATTATTTGGGCTAAGACTTCTGGCGGTCGCCCGGAACGAGCTGCTCGTAGGGACGGGTGAAAGCCGTCACAACGCCCGACTCGGGATCGCGGCGGGTCTCCACGAAGCAGTCGAAGTTCACGTCGTCGCGCTCCGGGTAGTCGCTTCTGGTCTGCCAGCCCGCCCAGCGGGTCTCCTTGCGGGCCTTCAGGTGGTGCACCACAGCCTCGGACACGTCCACGCGGTCCATGGTCTCGTTGGCTTCCATCAGCTCGTGCAGGTCCCCGGCCTTGAGGTACTGGAACTGCTGCTGCAGCATGGCGATGTGCTTGAGCGCGTAGTCCAGGCGCTCCTCATTGGTGCGGTAGTACTGGCTGGTGCCGCCCGCGTACTCGTCCATGAGCCGCTGCAGGCGGTCCTTCATTTCGCGCGGGGACACGCCGTCGAACTCCGCGCCGCGCAGAAGCGGGGCGAACACGCGGGCCTTCTCCGCCTCGATCTGCTCCGCCAGCTCGCGGGAATCCTGGGCGGGCAGGGGCTGGGCGCTTTTCATGTAAGCGATGGCGCCGCGCGCGGCCAGCTTGCCCTCGGCCGCGCAGCCGCCAACGAACTTGTTCGGGTTGCCGCCAGCGGTCTCGCCCGCGGCGAAGAGCCCCGGCACCGTGGTCATGCGGTCCATTTCCACCCAAAAGCCGCCCATGGTGTGGCCGCCCATGATGTACGGGTCGGAGCCGTAGATCTCGATGGGCTCCTTGGTCACGTCCTGGCCCCGGCTGGCAAGGAACAGCACGAAGCTCGGCCGCTCGTTCAGGTAGTCGGTCATCATGGCCTGAACCTTGTCCGGGGCCATGTTGCGCGTGTCGCAGTAGCAGGGGCCGCGTCCGGCCAGCCATTCCTCCATGGGCGCGTTGGCGCGGATGTACCGGGGGGCCGCATCGCCGCCCAGGTGCGCGTAGCGGCTCATGACCTTTTCATCCTTGCAATTGATGATGGGCGCCTTGTACCCCACGGAGATGGTGTCCACCGGGCCGCAGAAGTCCTTGGTGCGCGTGGCCACCCAGCGCTGCTCCAAGCTCGAGAGCTCCGCGCCCTGGCGGAAGCCCATGGCATAGCCGGAACCGACGCAGTAGGGGCACATCCAGATCTGCGCGCCGGAATCGGTGGAGTCCGCCGTGTAGGACTTGTACAGCGTGCCCGCCCCGCCGGTGGAGACGATGGTCGATTTGGCGCGGAAGACGTGGAACACGCCGGTGCGCACGTTGAGGCCGGTGGCGCCGACGCAGCGGCCCTGGTCCATCAAAAGCCCTGTGCCCGCCACGCGGTTGTACACCTCGGCTCCGGCCTCGATGGCTTTTTCGGCCATGATGGGCTTGAGCTGCTCGCCGTGGATGGAGATGTCCCACTTGCCGCGATAGTGAATCTTGCCGTCTTCGTCGCGCAGAATGGGCAGGCCCCAGCGCTCCAGGTCGTCGATGGACTCGTTGAGCTCCTGGGCATTCGAGAGGGCCAGATCCTCGCGCAGGGGGCCGCCGCCCACCTGGGCGCGGGACCAGCGCACCAGATCCTCTGGGGTCTTGCCTTCAGGGATGTATGTGTTGAGGGCGTCCATGCCCGCGGAGCACGCTCCGGAGCGCATGATCTCGGCCTTCTCCATGATGACAATTTTGAGGCTCGGGTCCTTCAGCGCGGCCTCCGTGGCCACGAAGCAGCCCGCGTTGCCCCCGCCGATGATCAGGACGTCGCAGTCCACAACCTCAACGCATACATCGGCCAGCGTCTTCGGCAACGACTTTGCGCGGCTTCCGCCGGGTCTGTTAGCCATGGTGTCCTCCTTGAATTTCGATTGATTGGTTTTGCTCCGCCACTTGGCCCGCAGAGGGCGGGACTTCATCAATGCTGCGCTAGAACGGCCAGGGCGCGGTGGGATCCCACACGGGCAGCCCAAGCAGCGCGTACCAGGGGGCCATGACCAGAATGCCGTAGGCTATGGCCAGCAGGATGCAGACCCAGCCCGCCTTGGCGTAGTCCGCCGTGGAGAAGGTGTCCGTGCCGTAGGCGATGACCGCCGCCGTGATCTGGGTGGGCAGCAGGTAGGCGTAGGTGTCCGTGTCGCAAACCAGAAGCGTGAAGGAAACCGGATGCAGCCCAAGCCGGGGGGCCATGGCGAAGATCACCGGAGCGAGCATGGCCACCGCCGCCACGTTGGAGAGCATGCCGATGCGGATGATGTGCGTGCCCACCATGAGCGATAGCAGCACCTGCCACCAGACCATGCCGGTGACGAAGCCGTGGATGTTGTCCGCCAGCCACCCGGCCAGACCAGAAGATGTCATGGCGCTGGTCATGGTCAACGCGCCGCCCAAGAGCAGGAAGGTGCCCCAGATGGTGCGCTCCTGCACGGCTTTCCACTTGAAAGGGAACAGGCCGGGAATGAACAGGATCATCATGCCGATGAGGCCCACGATGCCCAGCTGATAGGTGTGCAGCTGCAGGGGGCTGCCCTTGCCAGTCATGAACAGCACGGTGATGAGGCCGAAAATGCCGAGAAGCGTCCACTCCGGGGTGGTCATGGGGCCCAGGGCCTGATGCTGGCGCTTGATCTCCTCGTGCCCGCCACCGATGGTGACGCCCTTGGTCTTAAAGTGATAGCGCACCCACCACTGGGTGAGCACGAACATGCCGAGGTAGGGGAACTGGAGCAACGCCCACTGGAAGTAGCCGATGTTTTTGAAGCCGTTCTTGTCGAAGATGCCAGTCATGATCAGATTGGGCATGTGCGCGGTCAGGATGAACACGCCGCAGATCATGCAGCCGTAAACCATGGACTGGATGACGATGGCCTTTTTGGCCTGGCGCTCGCGCTCCGTGTCGCCCAAAAGCTTGGTGATGCCTTGGATGACCGGCATGAGCGTGGCGGCGCGCGCATTGGCCGCAGGAATCAAAAAGGCCAGCACGATGTTGACGAAGAACATGCCCCAGATGATCCGCCCCACGCTCGTGGCCTTGAGCCTGTCCAGAATGGACAGGGCGATGCGCTTGTCCATCTTGAGGATCTGCAGCATGGCTCCGAGGAAGAAGGCGAACAGGCACAGCCAAACCTCATGGGTGGTGAAGCCGTTGAACGCCTGGCCCATGGGCGGCTTGCCCTCTTTCCAGGGCAGGCCGTGCGTCAAGATGAGCAGCGTGGGCACGGAAAGGCCGGTGATGCCCACGGGCATGGCCTCGGACACCCACATGACGCTGGCCCAAACCACCACGGCCAGCACGGACATGCCCTCCC
>Ga0209800_10001481_pt1 | contig 24284 bp, 24 predicted proteins | sample Higcelweek8metaG_FD_187174 | JGI IMG/M metagenome (GOLD analysis project Ga0209800, IMG submission 187174) | Freshwater pond sediment microbial communities from the University of Edinburgh, under environmental carbon perturbations - High... | ecosystem: Environmental > Aquatic > Freshwater >...
TCGAATAAATGTCAAAAAGAATTTGAGTTCAAAAAAAATATTAAGGAATGGTTTAATGAAAAAATAGATCCATTAAATACGAATGGTTTAACAAAGCCATTTATTAGAAAATATTTATTTGAGATTTTTAAAAATAAATGTTGTTTATGTGGATGGGGAAAAATAAACAAAACAATAGGTAAAATTCCTTTGGAGGTTGATCATATTGATGGAAATTATAAAAATAATAATATTTTAAATTTGAGATTATTGTGTCCAAATTGCCATAGTTTGACTTCAAATTATAAAAATCTTAATAAAGGTAATGGTAGAGGTAAAAGAAATAAAATAGAGTAAAATAAAGACATGGCAAAAAAGAAAATTTTAGTTTTAGCTGATCATATGCCTTGTGGACATAGATCGATAGCTAAGGCAATATTTAATTTTCTTAAAGAAAATGAAAAAGATAATAATTTTAAAGTTTTTTATTCTGAGATTAAAGCAGAAACTGGTATAGGTAATGATTTGTATACTTTTGCTTATAGATATTTACCAATATCAAACAGATGGGTAACTAAAATTTTTAATATTAAATTTATTAGAAATTTAGTTTTTAAGGGTTCAATTTTTAATTTACCAAGATTAAAAAAGAAAATTAATAGTATTAACCCAGATTTGGTAATTTCATCTTATTTTTTACATTCTTATAGTTTGCAACTTTGGAGAGAAGAAAAAGGAAAGGGTTTTAAATTATGGACAGTAGCGGCTGACCCATGGACAATTAATCCAATTTCTTTTGTTAAAGGCTGTGATTTACATTTAGTTTATGATGAAATTTCATCAAAGTTAGCTCAAAAATATGAAATTCAAAAAGAAAAGATTTTAGTGACTGGCTGGTGGACTAGACCAGAAATGTATAAAAGTTTTTCTAAACAAGAAACTTGTAAAAAATTAGGAATTAATCCAGACAGACCAATAATCTTTATTGGTGGTGGAAGTTTGGGGACTAATTCTTTAACTAAATTATTACCAATTTTACTTTTAATTAAGAAAAAAGTGACGTTTGTAATTAATACGGGAGTCGATAAATTTGCTTACGATCTAGTTAATCAATATGTTAAAACTTTAGAAAAATCAAAAAATTATGATATTGTTTGTATTAAAAATATGGGGTGGATTGATAATATGGCTGAGGTTTTGAGTGTTTGTGATATAGTTTTTGGAAAAGCAGGACCTAACTTTTTATTTGATTGTGTGGCTTGTAAAAAACCTTTTGTGGCGATTACTCATATTGGAGGTCAAGAAGATGGCAATATTGATTTGATTAAAAAGAAAAAGTTGGGGTGGGTAAAAGAAAAAAATAGTGAATTAGTGGATTTTTTATATAAATATTTGGATGCTCCAGAACTTTATCAAGATAAATTTAAGGAAACAATCAAAAAAGAAGCTAATAAAAATGAAAAAAGTTTAAAAGTTATTTTGGAAAGAATTAAAAAAGATTTAGTCTGAAGAAAATATTTTATCGATGATTTTTTGAGTGTCTTTATTTTGTTTTTTAATAGCTTTTTGGATTCTTAAGAAGAATGGTTTAAAAATTTGAGAATATTTAACATTTTCAATTTTTTTAATGTCGTATTGCTGACCGCCCATTTGATAAAGAACTTTTGGTGGAACATGATAACCACGGAGAAGAATATTAAGATTAAGTTGAAGATATTGAGTCAAAGATTTGAGGACACCTTCGGATCTTAAACGGCGAAGAGAAAAAATATAACGGGGAGTTGAAAGCATGATAAATTTATAATTATTATCATATAAGTTTTGAAAAAGTTGACTATCTTCGGCAAATTTTGTTTTAGTATCGTAACCACCGACATCAAAAAAAGCTCCTTTTTTAACGGCTTGCATGGCACCAAAAGAAAATGGTACTTTAAAAACTTTACCAGTTTCAAAAATAAGATTACTAAAAAAAGCAAACATTACTTCTGATGGTTTTTTAGAATCAACATTAATATAAGTAGTAAGAAAATGGGGATGTCTTTTTTCAAAAGCTTGAGCAATTTTTTTGAGATAATTTTTAGGAATTTGAGTATCGGCATCAAAAAATACAAGAATCTTTCCAATAGCTTTTTCAGCCCCAAGATTTCTTTGAAAAGCAACATTACGAGTAGTAGTGGAATAAAGATTAAGTGAAAATTTAGCTTTAAAATTGGTAGCTATTTGGGCAGTTTTATCATCAGAATTACCATCAACCACAATAACTTCAAAGTCTTTAAAATTTTGAGAATTTAAATTCTCTAATATTTTAGGAAGAAAATTCTCTTCATTAAGACAAGGTATAATAATTGAAAAATAAGGATTTTTCATAAAGAAAGTCCCACCAAAAGTTTTCTTCAATATTGGCTTTTCCATACTAAAAAATGTTGGGAAACTCATCTAAAGCGCAAACCCTAGAAATATGCCTCCCATTTCAGATGGATAGTTAGAAAAAACACCTTCTCAAAGTACTGCTTTTGATAGGACACTTTATTATAGTTCAAAAGTTTATAAAGTTCAAAGTTATAAAGTATAATAAGAGTATGACTGATAAAAAAAATAAAATAACCAAAGACATTTTAATTTTAGATTTAGTGGAGACTTACCCTAAAGTGGCTGAGGTGTTAACTGAAAAGTACAATTTTCATTGTATTGGTTGTATGGCCGCTTCAATGGAAAGTTTAGAGGAAGGAGCCACAGTTCATGGAATGACCGATGATCAAATTGACGAAATGGTTGCGGAACTAAATAAGATTATTGCTGAAAAATAATTTTAAAAAGCTAAGAAACGAAGAACAGTTTGAATAATAGGGCTAATAATTAGGCTAATAATGTTTGATCCACCAATAGGAAGAAAAAGAAGAACGATAATTAGAATAAAACCATATTTTTCAAAAGCTTCTTGCCATTGAACAGATTTATCTTGAGGAAGAAGGGCTAAAAATATTTTTGAACCATCAAGTGGAGGTAGAGGAAGAAGGTTAAAAATAGCTAAGATTACATTCATTTGAACCAGAATTGATAAAAATAGAATGGAAATATTGTTGAGAGGTAAAAATCTGACGATTAAAGAAATAATTAAGGCAAGAATTAGATTACTGACTGGACCAGCTAGAGAAATTATGGCTTCATCTCGTTTAGGATGTTGAAGATTATAAGGATCGATTGGGACTGGTTTACCCCAACCAAACCCCAAAAAGATTAAAGCAAGAGTACCAATTGGGTCTAAATGTTTAAGAGGATTTAAAGTTAAACGCCCCATTGATCTAGGAGTTGGATCGCCAAGTTTGTCGGCAGCTAAGGCATGAGAGAACTCATGGATAGTGATGGCGACGATGAGAGCTAGGGCAGTGGGAATTAGATATAAAATATTTGCCATATTTCAAAAAATAAGTTGATTTGATATTATACCTTACTATGAGAACATGCAGTTTATGTAAAAAGGGAACAAAAGTTGGTCGAAATCGATCACACGCCCAAAATCGAACACCTAGAACTTTTATGGCTAATATCCAAAAAGTTACTTTAAACGTTGGGGAAGAAAAAATCTCCGGTAGTTTTTGCACCAAGTGTATCAAAAAACTTAAAAACGAAGCTAAGGCTTAATTTTTTAGGTTTATTTTGTCTTAAAGTTTTTTATATTTGAAATATAATTTTCATTAGTGTGAAAAATTTAGAAAAAATAAATGATTGTTGGGTAGCAAATAAAATTATTTTTGGTCAATCTGTTGATTTAATTAAAAGAAATCCTCAAAAATATGGCAAAATGGTGCTAGGTTTACACTTAACTCCTTTAATTATGGGAAATACTTGTTGCCGAGATGCTTATTTTTTTATGAGACATGTTGATGATGTTTTAGATGGTGATTTAGATATTGGAAGAAATCCTTTGGAATATGTTGATGAAATTAGAACAGATATCTCTAATATTAATGAAGTTCATACTCACAATATTGGTATATTAGCAAAAAAATCTTTGAATTTTTTAGAAAAAAGAAAAAAGGAAACAGATAATCCAAGACAAGATTTTTTGAATGGAATTGATGTCATGATTCAAGATAATAAAAGAATGGTTAGTAAACAAGTTTTAACTGATCTCGAATTAAAAAAATATCATAATAATTCTTTTGACCCTTATTTTAATATTCTTTTTATGTGTATGAATTCTGGAATTAGGTCTTCAGATATAAATACTTTTTCATATAGTCAAGGATTTTCATATGCTATTAGAGATCTAGAAGCAGATTGGCAAAAAGGATTAATTAATATTCCTAAAGAAATATTGGAACAGGCAAATTTATTAGGAAATACAGATTTTAGAGAAGTTAATTCTAATTTGATTGTCAGGGAATGGATTGGTGAAGAATCTTATAGAACAAAATCTATTTTAATTCAGTCTTTAGAAGATATTTCTAAAAAACCAAACGAAAAAAGAGCTATTTTTTTAATTAATGGATTAAGTAAGACTGTTGAGAATATTTTAGAAACAAATATTCAGCCTAGAAAAATTATTTCTGTATCTGGTAATAATTAGAAATTTCAACCCAATTAATTGGTTTTTTGCCTTCAATTTGAACTTCGTTGGGAATAAATTCGTTTTTAACAATAGAAGAAGAGATAATTTTCATTTTTAAAGTTTGGTCTTGTTGATTTTTAACAAAAGTCCAAGCAGTTGGCCAAGGATTTAAACTACGTACAAACCTATCAATTTTTTGAATATCCCAATTCCAATCGATTTGAGCACTATCTTTAGTGAATTTAGGAAAATAAGATTTTTGAGTGTGATCTTGTTCAATTATATTAGTTGGATTGGAAATATAAGATTTAAGAATGTTTTCAAGATTGTCAGAAGCTAATTTAAAAGCTTTTTGATAAAAGCTGGTAGCAGTTTCACTGGAAGTAATTTCAAAAGGTAATTGAGTAATAATTGGACCATGGTCTGGAAGGGCGTCAATCTGAAAAAAAGTGACAGCAGTATTTGTTTCTCCATTTATAATTTGCCAAGGTCCTGGGGTGGCTCCACGGTATTTAGGAAGGGGGGATGGATGAATATTAACAATCTTAAATTTAGGAATATCAATCATTTCTTGAGTGAAATAAGGAGGACCAAAGGCAACAACTAGACCTAGATCGGGTTTTAGATCGTAGATAATAGATCGTAGATTGTCGTCAAATTCTTCAGGTTGGAATAATTCTAATTTGTTTTGTCTGGCAAAATCAGCAACAGGGTTGGGAATAATTTCTTGTTTACGACCGACTGGTTTGTCTGGTTTGGTAAAAACCGCCAAAACATTAAAATCTTTAATCTCCAGAAGTTTTTTAAGGATAATGACAGAGTAGTCGGAGGAACCAAAGAAAATTAGATTAGTCATGAGTTAGTTTATCAAGTTCGTCAAGTTTATAAAGTTATAAAGTTGATTTGATAAAATAGGTCATGAGAAAGATTGTTCTTTATCCAAATAAAATTTTAAGAGTCGTAACCCCGGAAATTGTTAAGATAACATTAGGTTTAAAAAAAGAAATAAGTGATTTAAGTTTGATTTTAAAAAAAGGGGATAATGCAGCTGGTTTAGCGGCACCTCAAATTGGATTAAATAAAAGATTTTTTGGAACCAAGGAAATTGGAGATGGAGGAATTAGGATTTTTATTAATCCTAAAATAGAAAAAACTTTTGGAGAAATGGTGTTTCCAATGTTGGTAGAAAATGGTATTGAAGATGATTTTTGGGAAGGATGTTTATCTTTTCCTGATTTTTTTGGAACAGTAAAAAGATTTTTAAAGATAAAAGTTAGTTGGCAAGAAATTAAAAACGATATTTTAATAGAAAAAGAAGATATTTTTGAAGGGTTTGAAGCAATTGTGTTTCAACATGAATTGGATCATTTAAATGGAATAGTTTTTACTGACCATGTTAGAGAAGATAAAGGAAAGTTTTGTAAGATGATAGGAAAAGAAATGGTAAAGGCAGACTTGGGTAAATTTAATTAAGAATTAATAATTAATAGTTTTCAATAATTTTTCCGCTTCGGTGTTAGTTGGATAAGAATAATCAACGGTTTTTTGAAGATTTTCTTTGGCTTTGACGAAATCTTTTTTGGCTAAATAAATTTGACCAAGAGCAAAATAAGCATAATCATAATTACTTTTTAAAGTTATGGCTTGTTGATAATAAGGAATAGCTTGGTCTGTTAAAGAAGCGGTTTCTAAAAATTGACCAATGGTATAAAAAATTTTGGCGTCGGTGGGGGCTAGTTTACTGGCTTTTAAAAGAGAATTAATTGATTCTTGATAATAAGTTGAATCTATTGTTGAAAAATAAAGGTAGTTTTGAGCTCGTTGTTTCCAAAAAGAAATATTGGCCGGAGAAATATTAACAGCTTGGTCTGAAGCAGAAATACTTTGATCTATATATTTTTGGTCTTTAGTAGTAACGGCAAGTTTAGCCAAAATATCGGATATTTTATCTAAATAGATTGGTTCATTGGGATTTAAATTAGTGCTAAGTTGGATTAAAGATAGGGCATCTTGATAGTCATTTTTGTCTTCATAACTAGAACTTTTAGCATACATAACATCGGCTAAATAAAAAGAAATGGTATTTTTTAGAAAAATAAAAGTGAAAATAATAATGATTGGTAACAAAATATATTGTTTAATTTTAAATTTAGTATTTGGTTTTATTTCAATTTCGTCTGGAATATTAATAAAAGCGGGGAGTAAAAAGAAAAATAAAGAAACTACAACAACTGAGAAACCAGCAAAATTAGTAATAAGTATGGTTGTGTAACTGGCTAAAATTGGAAGTGATAAATTTTTAATTTTTAATTTGAAATTTTTAATCAATGTAAAAATGACAGAAAAAATTACTAAAATATAAGTAATAAAGCCAAAAATTCCGGTGGTAGCTAAATAATTTAAATATTCATTGTGAGCTTTGTTGTAAAGAAAATCCCACTCAGAAGTTAAATTGTGTTCGATAGGACGAGTCCAATAATAAGAAAAAGCAAAAGTTTCTGGTCCAGTGCCAAAAATAGGAAATTTTTTCCAAAGGTCTATGGCTCCTTTCCAAACTATTTTTCGGATATCACCACTAGAAGTAACCAAGATCTTTGACCTGCCTGCCGGCAAGGCAGGTGATGGATTGTTGATCGTAGATGGAGTTTGGGTTGGTTTAAAAACAATATCCTTTATTGGGTTAGTAATTAAAAGTGAAAGAATAATTAATAATGAATAATGAATAATTAATAATTTACGAGAGTTTTTGTTTTTAAAAAAAGAAATTGCAAAATAAATGGCTAAGGAAATAAGACAAGCAATAATCCCTGATTTAGATTTAGTAAATAAAAGAGAAATAAAAAAGATTATCGATCGTAGATAATAGATCGTAGATAGAGAATATTTTTTTTGATTAAAAGCATTAATTGATTGATAAATACTAAAAGGGATAACAATACATAAATAAGCGGCGAGCCAATTTGGTTGACCAAAAGTGGAAAAAACTCGAGATTGAACATCTTGAACCCACCAATTTTTATCGATACCAAAATGCTCAGCAATTGCAAAGGCGGAGACTAAAAAAGCCGAAAAAAGAGAAAAATTGATTATTTTTTGGAAAAATTTTTGATCAATATAAACATTTAGAATTAAAAAGAGAACTATATAACTAACAAAAGAGAGTAAACCACCATTAAGTCGAGAATAATAACCAAAAATGGAAGTGTGAGGATCAATGGAAAAATAAGTGGAAATTAATTGGGAAAGAAAAAAAAGAAGTAAAAAAATATTTAAAATATTTTTTTTGATAAAAGGAACGTTTTTGTTTAAGACATTAATTAGATGAGTAAAGACAATTAAAATAGTGACAAAATAAACCAAATACATTTTAGGAAGTTCAAAAAGTTCAGAGTTGGATTGAGTGAAAAGTAGAGGGGTACAGAAAAATAAACTGAGAAATAAAAAATAGATGATTTTAAAACGGAACTTCATTGTTTTTATTTTAACTTAAAATCGGCTAACTTGTTATAATTTTAGAGTGAGAGCTTTTAAAAACATAAAAGATGAAATTATTAAGTTTGTAACTTCATTGAGTTGGGAGATTGGAGTTGATTTGGGAAGTAGTAATACTTTGATTTATCTAAAAGATAGAGGAATAATTGTGGACGAACCAACCATGTTGGCTCGTCAAAGAAAAAGACGATGGACAGGATTATCAGCCCCAAAAGTAACCACCAGTGGTCCAATTGCATTTGGTTTTAAAGCCAAATCAATGTTGAGTCGAGAACCAAAACAAATAGAGGTGATTAGTCCAATTAAAAATGGAATTATTTCTGATTTAGAAGGTTTGGAAAACTTAATTTCTTATTATTTAAAGTTGGTTTATGAAATTCCTTCAAAATATCCAAAATTATTGAAGCCAAAAGTTATCGTTGGAGTGCCAAGTTCCATTAATCAGGTTCAAAAAAGAGCAGTTCGATCAATATTTTTAAACTCTGGAGCCCGGGAAGTTATTTTAGTAGAAGAGGCAGTTTTGGCAGCCATTGGGGCAGGATTACCAACTGATACTTCCACTGGATTGGTAGTAGTTGATGTGGGTGGGGGAAAGACCGAAGTTAGTGTGGTATCTATGGGAGGAGTGGTAGTGGGAAGAGGAATTAAAACTGCCGGAAATGATTTAGATATAGGAATAATTAATTATATAAGAATGAAATATGGAGTTTTAATTGGTCAAAATAGTGCTGAAAGAATTAAATGCGAAGATAAAAAAATAGTTTTGGTTAGAGGTCGAGATTTGGAAACTGGTTTACCAAAAAGTATTAATTTAACAGAAAATGAAATTAAAGAAGCTATTAGTATGGAAGTAACAAAAATTGTTAAGTTGGTATCGTCGGTTTTAGATGAAACGCCACCAGAATTAATGGACGATATTTTAAAGAGAGGAATTTTATTGGTGGGAAATGGGTCTAAAATTGCAGGATTAGAAAAATTAATTGAATCAGAAACAAAAATTTTTACTCGAGTTTTAGATGAACCTGGTTTGGCGGTGATTAAAGGTTGTGGTGAATTGGTACAAAACAGAGAACTGTTGAAACAAATAAAGTTAGTTTCAGGGGTAAAATAATCTATGGACAGACAATTAGATGATAGTTCTTGGAAATATTGGGTATTAAGAGCAGGATTAATTGTTAGTTTTGGAATTTTATTGGTTAGTATAATTAAATTATCAGTAATTAAGGTTGGATATTACAAAGAATTAGCCCGAGAAAATAAAGTAGTAGAGACAGTTTTGCCGGCTTCAAGAGCTCAAATTTTGGATAGAAAAGGGAGAGTTATGGCTAAAAGTGAATATCAATATTTTAAACTGGATGGTAAAAATAAAATTTTTAAAAGTGTTGGGGAATTTGATGGAGAAAAGGTGGAAGGTGAAGATTTAAATTATGAAATAAAAAGATTTTATCCTTATAAGCAGTCAACTGCTTTTGTGACTGGTTATGTAGGAAAGGTTAATGATGAAGATAAAACTGGAAATAAATGCGAATCGGAATTGAGTGATCAAGAATTAATAGGAAGAAGTGGAATTGAAAATTTTTTAGATTGTCAGTTAAGAGGAGTGGATGGAAAAAGATTGATAGAGGTTGATGCTACCGGAAAATATATAAGAGAACTAGGAAGAGTGGAACCTCAAATTAAATCAGATTTAACTTTGTCGATTGATGCTTATTGGCAAGACAAAATTTATAAATTACTGGATGGAAGAAAAGCAGTAGTAATTATAAGTGAACCAAAAACTGGAAAAATAATTAGTTTGGTTTCAAGTCCAGCTTTTAATCCTAATGATTTTTCTTATGATGCCAATCAAGAAAATATTAAAAGTTATTTAAGCGATAGTGAAAATTTACCATTAGTGAATAGAGCCATTTCGGGAAGATACCAACCAGGGTCAGTTTTTAAAATTGTGATGGCGACAGCTGGATTAGAAAGTGGAGTAATTAATAAAGAAACATTAATTGAAGATACTGGAACATTGGTAATTGGAGATTATACTTATAAAACTTGGAGTGGAAGGTCGGACGGAATGGTGAATATAGTTAAAGCCATAAAGAGATCAAATGATATCTTTTTTTACAAATTAGGAGAGATGTTGGGATTAAACAGAATAGTTGATTGGTCAAGAAAATATGGTTTTGGAAGTAAAACTGGACTGGAATTAACTGGAGAATTGGCAGGAATTGTTCCAGACGAAAAATGGAAAAAAGAAATGAAAGGAGAAAGTTGGTATTTGGGAAATACAATTCATTTATCAATTGGTCAAGGAGATTTAGTGGTAACACCATTACAAGTAAATCAAATGACAAATATTATTGCCAATGGAGGTAAAAAGTGTCAAATGTCGATTTTAAAAGATAGTGAAGTTGATTGTAAAGATTTGAAAATTAAAAAAGAAAATGTGGAGACCATTATTGAAGGAATGAAAGAAGCTTGTCATAGTGGAGGAACAGCCTGGCCTTTATTTAATTTTAAAACTGAATTAGCTTGTAAAACTGGAACAGCAGAAGTTGGAGATGGGAGTAAAGATACTCATGCATGGTTAACGGCTTTTGCCCCAGCTGACGATCCACAAATTTCAATTACAGTGATGGTAGAAAAAGGAGGAGAAGGAAGTGATGTAGCCGCGCCAATTGTGGGGGATATTTTAAAAGATTGGTTTGATGAGCCAGACACTTTAGTTCCAAGATATACAACAACCGAAGAGGTTACAGAATAAAGTTTTGTGCTAGAATTTTGGCATGATTGAAATAGAAAAAACATTTTTGGTTAAAAATATTCCAACTGATTTGAATTTGTATAAAGTAAATAAAATTAAACAAGGCTACATTTCAGAACAACCATCACCTTTAAGAATTAGACAGAAAAACGATAAATTTGAAATTACCAAAAAGTTACCATTAAAAGAAGGTGATTATTCTTTAGCTGAAGAAATCAATATTCCTTTAACAGAAATAGAGTTTAATAAATTATGGCCATTAACAGAAAGATTTTTAGAAAAGGATAGATATAACATTCCAATTGGAAATAATTTAATGGCAGAATTAGATATATATAAAGGAAAATTAGAAGGATTGGCAGTGGTGGAAGTGGAATTTACATCAGAAGAACAAATGAATTCTTTTCAACCATTAGAGTGGTTTGGAAGAGATGTGACTCAAGAAGAATTTTCGAATAATAGTTTTTTGGCAGGCAAAAAATTTGAGGAAATTGAAGAATATATTAAGTAGATTAATTTAGAAATATGTTTTTTAACGGTTGACAGTGGTGATACTATATATAACAATGAAAGATAAAATGAAAAAATTATTAGTCGTCGAATCACCAACAAAAGCTAGAACCATTGGAAAATATTTAGGTAATGAATATGACGTGATTGCTACAGTTGGCCATTTAAGAGATTTACCATCAAACAAGATGGCAGTTAATTTGGATAATTTTGATATTGATTATGTAGTCGATTCTAAAAAGAAAAAAGTTGTCGAAGAATTAATTAAATCAGCTAAAAAAGCAGATCTAATTTATTTAGCCTCCGATCCTGATCGGGAAGGGGAAGCTATTTCTTGGCATGTAAAAACTCTTTTGGAAAATCCTAAAAATAAAATTGACAGTAAAAAAATTACTAGAGTAACTTTTCATGAAATAACTAAAGAAGCAGTTGAAACAGCTTTAAAAAGTAGTCGTGATTTGGATATGGATTTGGTTAATGCCCAACAAGGCCGACGAGTTTTAGATAGAGTTGTGGGTTATAGTTTGTCACCAATTTTATGGCGAAAAATTAGAAGAGGATTATCAGCGGGAAGAGTTCAATCGGTGGCAGTGAGATTAATTTGCGAAAGAGAAAGAGAAATAGAAAAGTTTACTAAAGAAAAATATTTTACAGTTTTGGCTGATTTGAAAAAGAATAGTCAGAAGTTTGAATCGGAATTAATTAAAATTGATGGTAAAAATATTTTTAAAAATGAAAAAATAAAATTATTTGATGGAGAATATAGTTTTACTAAATCTATTTTTAATAATGAAGAAGATGTAAAAAAGTTTACAGAAAATCTAGATAATAATTTTAAAGTTGAAAAAATAGACGAAAGACAAAATACTAGATTACCATTACCAGCTTTTACAACTTCAAAATTGCAACAAGCTGCTTCACGAAAATTTGGATGGTCGGGTAAACAAACCATGAGTGTGGCTCAAAGATTGTACGAACAAGGTTTAATCACTTACCATAGAACTGATTCGGTTTATTTATCTGATAAGGCAATTGCTGAGTTTAGAATTTTTATCGAAGAAGAATATGGAAAAGAATATTTAGTCGAAAAAGTTAGACTTTACAAAAATACTTCTAAAAATGCTCAAGAAGCTCATGAAGCAATTAGACCAACAAAAGCCACTCTTAAAACTTTTAATGGGGACCTTAGAGAAGTAAAACTTTATGAAATGATTTGGAAGCGAGCAGTGGCGACTCAAGCGGCTGGAGCTAGATTGGCAAGCACAACTATTAGTTTTTCTAATAAAGAAGGTTTATTCCAGTCTAAAGGGGTTAGAACCTTATTCGATGGGTTTTTGAAAATTACTGGTGATAAACATGAAGATCAAATTTTGCCAGAATTAAAAGTTGGTGAAGAAATTCCAAAGAACAAAATTAAAATTGAAGAATCAGAAACTAATCCGCCACCAAGATATAGTGATGCTAGTTTAGTAGCTTCATTGGAAAAACAAGGAATTGGACGACCTAGTACTTATGCTCCAATTATTTCGACCGTTTTAGCTAGACAATATGTCGAAAAAGATGAGGGAAAATTTAAGCCAACAGTTTTAGGTAAAGCGACTAATGACTTTTTAGTAACTAATTTTAAAGATGTTTTATCTTTGCCTTTTACAGCCGAAATGGAAGAAGAATTAGACAAGGTGTCTTTAGGAAAAATAGATTGGAAAGCAATGATGAAAACTTTTTGGAAAAAATTTGAAAAAGATTTGGAAGTGGCTTCAGCTGATGCCCAAAGAGTAAAAATAGAAACTGAAAAATTAGGAGAAAAATGTCCAGAATGTAAGGAAGGGGAGTTGGTAATTAGATTGGGAAAATTTGGAAAATTTGTGTCTTGTAGTCGATTTCCTGATTGTAAATATACTCGACAATTTCAAGAAGCAGCGGGATTTATTTGTCCTGAATGTGGAGCTGATGGAGTAGTTAGAAGAACTAAAACTGGCAGAAAATTTTATGGTTGTTCAAAATACCCAGTTTGTAAGTGGGCAGGTTGGAAACGTCCGTAGGACGTTTCAAGTTTGTCAAGTTGAAAGTTATAAAGTTTATCAAGTAAAATCAGAGTTTTTTGATAAATCCAGATAATATTCGAGATATTTCTATTGATTGGTTATACAAATTATCAAAATTTTCTTTAGAAATATAATTTAATTCTAAAGCTAAATACAACATTGAACGAACTTCACCACAGGAACCTTTAGAAATATATAAAAAACTTTTGAAATCTTTATTACTCATTTTTTCATAACCTTCAGCGATATTATTCATAATAGAAACAGCTGCTCTTAAAATTTGATCTTTAAAAGACAAATCACGACATTGATTAAATTGTTTATAAATTTCAATTACAAAAACTTTTGATTTTTGCCAACTAATGATATCTTCAAATCTGGTTATTGCCATATCAAATTATAAAGTAATATTTAACACAATAAAGATACTTGATAGACTTGATGAACTTTATAACTTGATAAACTGGTTTACTTCCTTTTTCCCCAGCGTTGTTGGGAAGTGGCGATGAGTTTGTCTCGTTGTTGGTTTTTACAAGCTAGTGGAGACAAGGTATTAGCATAGAATGGTTGAGTAGTTTCAGAATCAATAGAAAGTTTACAAACAATTTGATATTTACCAATTTTAATTAAATCTTCTGGAGGGAAAGCAGGTCCAAATTCTTTAGCTAAGACAAAAGCATCTTGATTACCAACTACGAAAGACATAATGGAACCAACGTTACCCAAAATAGCATCTTGAATAGTTTTGTCTAATTGAGACATATATTGATTGGCAATAATTAGATTTAATTTAAATTTACGAGCTTCGGAAAGAATTTTAATAAAAGATTCAGTGGCAAAATTTTGAAATTCATCGACATATAAATAAAAATCAGATCGGTCTTCACTAGTTTGAAAAACACGATTCATGGCCGAGAGTTGAATTTGAGTAATCAACATGGCACCAAGAAGAGCGGAATTATCTTCACCTAAACGACCGGTGGATAAATCGGCAATTAAAATCTTTTTTTGGTCCATAATCTCTTGAATATTGATTTTTGATTTAGCGTGAGCGACGGTGTTTCTGATATTAGTTGAAGAAATAAATTGACCAACTTTATTTAAGATAGGAGAGACAGCTTCGTTTTGAAATTTAGAATCCATTCGATCAAATTCGTTGCGCCAAAAATTGATTAAAGTTGGATTAGTTAATTGAGAAATACATCTTTCACGGAAATTTTTATTGGTTAAAATTTCAACGATGTGAGTCAGATCAGAACCAGGAACATTGACTAAAGTTAAAACAGCATTTCGTAAAATATGTTCAAGTCGAGGTCCCCAAGAAATATTGCCATAAAGTTTTTTGAAAATTGAGAGAACTCCAGAAGCAATTAATTCTTTTTGAGATTCATTTCTGGCTTCCAAAACGTTTAATGGATAAACATAATCTGGATCGGCAGGATTGAAATAACAACAATCATTAATACGACTACTAGGAATATAGTCCAAAATATTGTTACATAAATCGCCATGTGGATCGATAACAGCGACACCACGACCTTTACGAATATCATCAATGGCCATATTGGCAATAAGAGTAGTTTTACCAGTACCAGACTTACCAATAATATAAGTATGACGACGACGATCTTCACCTTCTTTAATTCCAAAAATAGAATCTTTATTTCTAAATTCAGTCTTAGCAAAGAAAGTAATTTTATTCTTTTCTTCTTGAGTTAAATTATCAGCAACTGGAAGATTTTCTGGAGGATCAGCATAAAGCTTTTTGCCCCAAGTAATGTTTGGAATTTTAGTTAAGATATTAGGAAGGTGCCAAAGAGCGGATAATTCTTCAGTATTTAAAACTTGATGTTTAAGTTTGATATTAAAATCGCGATTAAAAATTGATTTTAAAAGTTTATTTTTAGTAAAAAAAGTAGGGGAGAAAGCTTTAACAAAATTACCTCGAGGGGAAGCATAAGCTCCAAAAGAGGAAGCAACAGAAGTTAATAAAACTTTATTAGTACTAAAAAGATTAATTTGAGTTAAAAGACCAGGGAATTGAACTTTTTGTTCAAGAATAGCTTTGTCTGGGTGAGCCATTCTAATATTTTTTTCAGCATTAACTAAAATGCCATTTTGAATTAAATCAAAAGAAGCACTTTGCCAATTTTTAGGAGCGGAAGATAGAATAACTTGAAAAACAAAACAATCTTCAGAACCATTAACCCGAGAAAGTGGAGAAAGAACAGCATTGAGAGGATCAGTATCTTTAAAATCTTTGGTAGTTTTAAGAGGATAATTTTGACTTTTGTTTAAACCAAGTTGAGTAAAAAAGAAATTATTAGATTCAGTATAAGGAAGAAGATAATCATCGGATTTACGAATAATAGCGCTGGAATATTGAGCTAATATTTGGGATTGAAAAAAATCTAAACTATCGGTTGGAACAGCCATAAAAAAATGAATTTGGCCTTTATTTAAAACGATTTCTAAAGAAGCAATGGTTGATTTTTTACTACGAAATTTGTCTAAAAATGATTTTTTGGTAAATTGAGTGAAGTTGGATAAAAGAGAAGACATAGATTCGAAGCTATATTCATTATCTTGTGGCAGACGAATTTCCAGAAAAGTAAGTTTATTTTCGGTTTCGGACATAAGTTTATTTTAGCAATATTTTAGTACAATAGTCGAAATGGGAAAAGAAGTTGATAAAAAATGATTTATATATTATAATATAGGTTATATTTAGATAAAATTATGGAAGGAAAAAATAAATTTATAGATAGACCAAAAACTAATTCAGAAATAAGGGCTACAGAAGGACCTTTATTGGAAACAGAAATTCCAAAAAGAAACGTAGATGCTTTTGCTAGTGATTATGAAAAAATAGGTTTTAAGAAGGATAAAGTAGATGGAGTTTGGAAAAAAGTTACAGGAAGAAGATTTGATTTAAATGAATTATTAGAAGGGGATGTTAAACCTGAAGACAAAATGGTTGATTCTATAGTAAAAGAAAATCCTGTTGTTGATAAAAATACTACGGTATCCGATTTTACTGGATTTGATAAAAAAAGTAATAAAAAAGCACCAGTACTTGTGGAATTATATAATGATAGACAAGAAAAAAGACAAAATGATAGAAAAGTAGAGATTGATAAATAAAAATAGCTTTGGTTGTGCTATAATTCTCCAATTATAAATTTTGGATTTTTAACACAAGAATCCTGGGGTAAAAACCCGGTGTTAAAAGTTTTAATAAGGAGGATTCCGATTAATCGGGATACAAAACAATATGGCAGACAAAAAGAAAGTCATAACCAAGACAGTCAATCGAACTGGTAAATCTTTGGTTAAAAAAGCATTAGTGGTTAAAGCTAAAAATCAAAGCAATATCACTACTGAAAATATTAAAAAACTTAATGAAAAAGTTTTGGCTCACAAAGAAGCTTTGAAAAATAAACCGGAAGAAGTTGTTGTAGAAAAGAAAGATTTAACTAAAGAAGATAAAAAATATACTCTTACTGTTGGATTAAAAGATTTATTAAACGCTGGTTGTCATTTAGGACACAAAATTTCTAAAACTCATCCTAAAGCAAAAGAAAATATTTACATTCAAAAAGATGGAATTCAAATTTTTGATTTAGTAAAAACTTTAGCGGCTTTAGAAAAAGCTTGTAATTTTGTTTATAACCAAAAAAGAAATGGTAAACAAGTCGTTTTAGTTGGAACTAAAAGACAAGCTCGAGAAGTAGTCCGAAGAGTGGCTATTGATGCTGGGGTTCCTTATATTACTGATCGATGGTTAGGTGGTACAGTTTCTAACTGGGAACAAATTAAAAAACAAATTAAAAAATTAATTGATTTAAGAGATGGTTTAGAAAAAGGTAAATTTGCTGAATCAACTAAAAAAGAATTATCAGAAATTAATAAAGAAATTTCTCGACTAGACAGAAATGTCGGTGGTTTAGTTAATTTAGATAAAATGTTTGATGTTTTATTTTTAGTCGATGCTGGTTTTGAAAAAACCGCAGTTAGTGAAGCAAAAATCAAAAAAGTTAAAGTTGTTGCTATCACAGATAGTGATACTAATCCTTTAAAAATCGATTTTGCTATTCCAGCTAATGATGACAGTGTAAAAAGTGTCACTTTATTAGTCGAAGAAATTGGAAGAGCTATTAAAGCAGCAGGAGTAAAGTAGATCATCGATCGTAGATGATAGATCGTAGATATCAGTTAAAAATTAAATAAATAATTATGGATAATAAAAAAATAATTGAATTAGTTAAAAAACTTAGAGTTGAACTTGGTTTGGGGATTATGGAAATTAAATCGGCTTTGGAAGAAGCTGAAGGTGACGAAGCTAAAGCTAAACAAATTTTGAAAGAAAAGGGTTTTAAGAAAGCAGAAACTAAAGCTGAAAGAGAAACTCATCAAGGAAGAGTGGCTACTTATACCCATTCAACTGGAAAAATTGGAGTAATGGTTGAGCTTTTATGTGAAACAGATTTTGTGGCTAAACATGAGGACTTTGTAGGTTTAACTAAAGAACTTTGTTTACAAGTGGCCGCAATGAATCCAGAAACAGTAGAAGAATTAATGAAACAAGAATTCGTTAAAGATTCAAGTAAAACTATTGAAGAAATGGTTAAAACTTTGATTACTAAATTTGGCGAAAATATGAAGATTAATCGCTTCGCTAGATTTGAGATTTAAAAAACCTATTTTTGAAAGCAAAACCTCCCTTAAAAAAGGGAGGTTTTTTGTTATAATGAACCATATGATAAATTTCACTGACGTAAATACCCGAATGGAAAAAATATTGTCGTTGTTTATTAACGACATTGCTTCGATTCGAACTGGAAGAGCAACTCCAGGATTAATTGAAAATGTAGCTGTAACTGTTTATGGTGGTCAAAAAATGAGATTAATTGAACTTGGGTCAATTGGAGTCCCAGATGTTCGAAGTTTAACTTTTGAACCATGGGATCAAGCTTTAATTAGAGAAATTGCTAATGGAATTGCAGCGGCAAATATTGGAATGACTCCAAATGTTGATGGAAACATTATTAGAATGAGTTTGCCAATGTTGACAATGGAACAAAGAGAGGATTATGTAAAACTTTTGGGAAGAAAATTAGAAGGGGCTAGAGTGATGATTCGAGATGCTCGAGCTGATTTTAGAAATGATATTCAAAAAGCTAAACAAGATAAATCAATTTCTGAAGATGAATTTAAAAGAGATGAAACTGAATTACAAAAAAGTACAGATTTGTATATAAAAAAATTGGAAGAAACATCTAAAAAGAAAGAATTGGAAATTCGAGGATAATTAAAACCCCTCAAAACCCACCCACTCCGCCAGTAGGCGGAGCACCCTCCCTTGAAAAGGGAGGGCTATAATTAGTATGTGAGATATATTGCACCAGAAGAATCTAGGACAAGAATTGGTAATTTAAAATATTTTGAAGACTTAAGACAATTGTCGAAAAATAATAGAAAAAATCCAACTGAATCAGAAAAGTTATTCTGGAAAATATTAAGTTACAAAAAATTAAATTTAAAATTTACCAGACAAAAACCAATTGGAAGATTTATTTTGGATTTTTACTGTTCTAAATTATTGTTAGCGATTGAAATTGATGGTGGTTCACATAATAAAGAAGAAAATTATGATGAAGGTCGTGATTTATATTTAGAACAAAGAGGAATTAAAACAATTAGATTTAAAAATGAAGAAATATTAAATAATTTAGAAGAAGTTAAAAAATATTTATATCAAATAATTTCTAATAGAAAAAATGAATTAGGTGTTTAAGCCCTCCATTTTCAAGGGAGGGAAAGTCCTGAGTTTTGCGAAGGACAGGGTGGGTTTCAAATGTTAAAATCGAATATGGATTTGATAATTTTTGTAATAGCTTTGTCGGTGTTAGTTTTAGTTCATGAATTTGGCCATTTTTTTATTGCCAGAAAAACTGGAGTTAAAGTGGAAGAGTTTGGATTAGGTTTACCACCACGAATTTTTGGAAAAAAATTTGGGGATACTATATATAGTATAAATTTGTTACCAATTGGAGGATTTTGTAGATTATATGGTGAGGATGGTGAAGGAAAAGGAAAAGATGCTTTTAATCATAAGAAACCATGGCAAAAACTATTGATAGTTTTAGGTGGAGTTTTAATGAATTTAGTTTTGGCAGTTACGATTTTTACAATAGTTTATTCGATTACCGGAGTCCCAAAAGTAAATGATCAAGTTAAAATTTTAACGGTGGTAGAAAATTCACCAGCTGCTAGTGTTGGTTTAAAGGAAGGGGATTGGATTCAAAAAATTGGAGATAAAGAAATTAAAACAGCAGATGAGTTAACAACTGAAGTTGGAAAATATAAGGGAAAGAAAATAAAATTAATAATTAATAATGAAGAATTAAAAATTTATAACAAAGAGATTGAGATAGAAGTAAGAGAAAATCCACCAGAAGGGGAAGGAAGTATGGGAGTTGCGATTTCTAATACGGAAATGGTGAAAATTCCTTGGTACAGGTTAGATTTATCAATTAAAGCCGGATTTGAAGAAGCCTATTATTGGGGAAAAATTATTGCCTCTGGAGTTGGCCAGATGATTGGAGGTTTATTAACTGGTAATCCTCCTAAAGACGTTAGTGGTCCAATCGGGATGTATGAAGCCACTTCAGCTATTAAACAAAATCAAGGACTGCTAGCAGTGATTCATTTTTTTGGAATAGTGTCGGTTAATTTAGCTATAGTAAACATTTTGCCTTTTCCAGCTTTGGATGGGGGAAGAATAATTTTTGTCCTTTATGAAATGATTACTCGTAAGAAAGCTAATCAGAAAGTAGAGATTATTGCTAATAATTTAGGCATGATTTTGCTTTTGGGTCTGATACTTTTAATCACAATTGGTGATATAAGAAGATTTTTCTAAATTCAGCCAAAATTCATCTATTGACGAAGTTTTTTAAAAATGTTTAACTGATACTATATAAACGTATTTTTTAAACAAAATGAAAAAACAAAACGGATTTTCCCAAATTGTGATAATGGTAGTAATGTTGATTTTGGCTATAGCTCTCCCCGTAACCGCAAATCTCGTAAAAAAAGTTCAAGATAATAGAAGTAGCGCAGCTACAGAAACTATATATCAAGGTCTTATTTGTACTGGTCCTCAAAAAGGAAATGTTGTATGTCAAGGTAGTACTACATTTAAATGTACTGAAGAAATTAGTACTAATGGTCCTGTTTGGAAAAAAGTTGCTGATGATTGTAGTTGTACTAGATTTAATGATAGTGGTAGTTGTACAGCAATAAGTGGATGTGCTTGGGGTTATGTTGGAAGTTCAATGTCTTGTCATGCAATAACTTCAACTTGTTCAGCAACAAATTGTACAGCTTGTGGTGTTGATCGATGTACTGAGGTAGGTTGTGCTTGGGGTTATGTTGGTTCAAGTTTATCTTGTTCTAAACCTTCAACCTCAACTCCTGCTCCATCAACTCCATCAAACCCGGGTTCTGGTGTGCCATCAAATGTTACTTGTGGTGCAGATAATATAACAGCAACATTTGTTACTGGTGCAAATTGTACAAAAGCAGGTGGTATATGTGGTGATTTTAGTAGTACTCCAAAAGCAGGAAGTTCTTGTCGTATTACTGGTCAAACTTGTGGAACTATTAAAGATGGATTATGTCCTGGTGATACGACTGTAAAATGTTGTGTTGCAAGTACTGCTGCTCCAGCTCCTGTTAATCCAGGTCCTTCTGGTTGTGGAGCAGTTAGAAATCAATGTGATGGAAATAATTTAAATCATTGTGATGGAACAAATTGGAGTTTAGTAACAACTTGTAAGGCTGGTTGTGATGGTAGTAATAATACTTGTAAAGATGAATGTACCATTGGTCAAACACCTACTTGTTCAAATTCAACAACTAGACAATTTTGTAACAAAGATGCTGATGGTGGAATTCGCTTAAAAACAGAAAATTGTGCTAATGGTTGTGGTGTTGGTCCTACTGGTGCTGTTTGTAATGAAACTATTAGTTGTGAGGGTTCTATTTATTTAAAACAATATTCTGATGTTGCAAAGGATTCTTTTTATGGAAAAAATCCAAGAGCCCATTATAATCTAAAAGATAGTGCTAGAATTTGGTCATCAGCAACCTGTATTGGAGATGTTGCTTATAATTGTGATGCTGGTCACCCTTCTCCTTATAATACTCAAGTTTGTCAATATGGTTGTTCTAGCTCTAATCCTGGCCATTGTAATGGAGCTCCAGCTCCTGATTGTAGTGATGCTGGGAATTATTGTTGGAATAAGCCTTATAAAACTGGGTGTCTTGGAACTAAATTAGCTGTTCATAATAATTGTGCTGATAAGGCTAATTATTGTGCTGGAGAATACTATGCTACAGCAGAGGCTCAACTTAATAAAGATGTTACCGGAGAGATTTGTGGTGATCCTAAAGGTTGTATTGGAACTAAAGTTTGTACTACTCCAACTCCTGTAAATGGTGCTCTTGGTCCGGCAAATGGAACTATTGTAACAACTAAGCCAACATCCTCTGGAGCATGTTCTGCAGGAAATGTTACATGGACTGATGATAATGCAACAGATGGCACTTACAATTGGACATGTGCAGGTACAAATGGTGGAACATCAGTTAGTGGAAGTGCAAATAAAGCTGATTGTACAACTGGTAGTCAAAAATGTACTACTGATAATAAATATTATACTTGTACAGATGGATTATGGGCTCATTCGACCACAACTACTGCCTGTGCCACGGGAAAAATTTGTACTAGTGGTGATATTGGAACGGCTGTTTGTAAAGATCCTGCTTATGTAGCTCCAAGTTTTGATATTTTGTTTGCTATTTCTGGAGTTAAGGCTGTAACTCCTTGTTTGGGTGATCTTAAATTTAAAGTGGCGGTGGCTAAAGATGGTTTGTCGAATCAAATAACTAGTGAAATGACAGCAGTGTCAGTTGGAACAACAAATTATCTTGGTGATGCAATATTTAAAATAAATAATTTTGCTTTAAGCAATAACTATGCTTTAACCGATAAAATTAAAATTTATATTGGCGGTAAAAAATCGTTAGTAACTATTTATGGTAAAAATAATCAAATTGTTGGTTTCCCAGCTATGAATACTAGTCAAATATTAGTATCTGATTTAGCAACAGATAAAAGGATAGCTCTTTATAAATATCCAGTATTAAATGGTGATGTTGGTAGTGAAGGACATATTGGAGTTTTAGATAACATTGTTAACTCAGTTGATTTTGCTCTTATGAAAACTCAATGGCACACCAAATGTAATAATGGTCAAAATTTAGAATCTGATTTAGATGGTGATTGTTATGTTGGTAGTTCGGATTTACAAATTCAAAAGAATGCTATGGCTGAACAGATTGCTCAAAAAACATTTTAAAAATTAAAAAAAATAATGAAAAAAAATAATAATTTTGTAAACATTCTACTACCAGTAATAGCAGTAATAATAATTTTTGAGAGTATTACTTTGGTTTCTAAATTAGAAAATAATCAATCTACTTCGGCAGTTAATCAAGTTACGACTGTTACTCCAGTAGCAACTGAAGAAAAAAATGACACTATTGATTTAGTTTTTGCAACTGATAATAAAGAAATGGAAGTTGATAAAAAATATACAGTTAAACTTCAAGGATATGTTAAAGAAAAGAAAGCAATTGATGGTTTAGAAATTAATATAAACTTTGATGCTGAAAATTTAGAAATAAGTAATTTTGTTTATGATTCTAATTTAACTAAACCATTAATATCTACTGTTTCTAAAAAAGATGGAATGATTATAGTTAAATATCTTATCGAAAACAAATCTGGTTTGACTTTAAATGAAGGGGATACTATGCCTTTATTAACCTTTGACGTTAAACCAACCAAAATTGGAAATTACAGTTTTGAAGTTGCTACTGGTAATGAAGGAAAAGAATTTGCTACTATGTTTATAGAGAATACTACGGCAAAGGCTTTGTCTTTTTCGAGTAATAAATTAGAAATTAATGTAGTTGACAAAAAATGAAAAAAATAGGATTAAATTTGTTGTTAGGAATTGCTTTTTTAACTTTATCGACTAATGTAGTAGCGGCAGCTGATCCAAAATTAACTGTATCTCCAACTAGTGGAACATATAATGTGGGTGATACTTTTAAGATAACTATTGGGATTGATTCAGCTGGTCAAGTGGCTGGAGCAGCTGATGCAGTGGGAACTTTTGATTCAGATAAATTGGAATTGACATCTGTTGATACTTCGACTGATATGGTTTTTAATACACAAACTAATGCTGGAGGAACTTGTATGCCAGGTAGTAATACTGAGTGGGCTAGTGGTAAATTTAGTACTACTTGTTATTCTAATATGACGGCTGGAGACACAGCTGTTAAAGGAAATTTAGTTGTACTTACTTTTAAGGCTAAAGCAACTGGAACTGCTAATGTAAATTTTACTTGTAATGGTCAAACAGGAGATTCAAATATTATTCAATCAGCAACAGTTAAAGATATTATTGTTTGTAGTGCTAATGATAGTGGTTCTTATATTATAGTTTCTTCTGGGGCAGTGGCTTCAACACCAACTCCAACTGCAACTATTACAACTACTACTACAGCAACTGAATTACCTAAGACTGGTGGAATTGCTTCAACTCTTGGTTTGATTGTTTTTGGGGCTGTTAGCTTAGCTTCAGCTTTGTTTCTTAAATTCCTATGAAAGGTAAAATAAATTTAAAAACTATTTTAGTTTTTGGAATTCTCATTTTGGTGATTATTTTGTCGGTAATTGGAGTCAGAACTTTTAAGAATATGACAAGTAATGCTAGTGCAGATTATGAACCTCAAGGTTTAGTATCAACTCCAGCAACTGATGGTAAGAGTGCAGTGGTTTCCTGGGAAACTGATAAGTCGGTTAAAGCTT
>Ga0209800_10001483_pt1 | contig 24252 bp, 20 predicted proteins | sample Higcelweek8metaG_FD_187174 | JGI IMG/M metagenome (GOLD analysis project Ga0209800, IMG submission 187174) | Freshwater pond sediment microbial communities from the University of Edinburgh, under environmental carbon perturbations - High... | ecosystem: Environmental > Aquatic > Freshwater >...
CCCAGGGCATGGCCCGGCTCATGGACGAGCTCGCCCAGCTTTTCGGCCCGGACGTGCGCGTCTCCGTGCGCTCCAGCGCCACCTGCGAGGACTCCGAGGCCACCTTCGCGGGCCAGCACTCAACCGTGCTGAACGTGAGCGCCCAGAACGTGGGCAGGGCCTGGAAGGAAGTCGTGGCCAGCACCTTCAGCCCGCGCGCGGTCTACTACCGCCGCAGCATGGGCTACTCAGACGACGACGTGGTCATGGCCGTATTGTGCGTCACCATGATCGACGCGCGCGCAAGCGGCGTCATGTACACGGGCGACCCCAACGGGCACCTCAGCGGGCACCTCAGCGGCGGCGGGCGCGGCGGGCCGGACGGCGACGACATCCTCATCAGCGCGGCCTGGGGCCTGGGCGTCAGCGTTGTGGACGGCTCGGCCAACACGGACTTCTACTCCGTGCGCCGCAAGGACTCCGCCATTCTGCGGCACGAGGTGGCGGTGAAGCCGCTGCGCCTGCGGCTGCGGACCGAGGACGGCATTTGCGAAGAGGACGTGCCCCAGGCGGAGCGCCAGGCCCCCTGTCTGGACGAGGCGAAGATCACCCAGCTGGCGGCCTATGGGGTGCGGCTGGAGGAACACTACGGCCAGCCCCTGGACATTGAATGGGCCCAGGACCAAAGCGGAAGGCTGTTCATCCTGCAGGCCCGGCCCCTGGGCATCACCCACGCGGGCCAGGACGATTGCACCCTGACGCCGGAAGCCGAGCCGCTGCCCGGTCACGAGGTCATCCTGCGCGGGGGCGACATGGCCGCGCCCGGCAGCGCCGCGGGCCAGGCATACATTTTGACCAGCGACCACAATCTGCCCGCCGTGCCACAGGGCCATCCTGGTGGCCCGGCAGACCTCGCCCACCTATGTGCCGGTCATGGACCGCATCCGCGCCATCATCACCGAGGTGGGCAGCGTCACCGGGCACATGGCGAGCGTTGCGCGGGAGTTTGGCGTGCCCACCCTGGTGGGGCTGGAGAACGCCACCACGGCCATCATGCCCGGAGAGGACATCACCCTCGACGCCACCAGCCGCGTGGTCTACCGGGGCACTGTGCCGGAGCTCATCCACGAGAAGTCCTGCGTGAACCTGATGAAGGGCAGCCCGGTGTACAAGGCCGCGCAGGAAGCCCTCAAGCGCATGGCGCCCCTGACTCTGACCGATCCCAAGGCGCTCAATTTCTCGCCCGAGGGCTGCCGCTCCCTGCACGACGTCATCCGCTTCGCCCACGAGATGGGCATGCGCGAAATGTTCGACATAGGCGACGAGATGGAGGACGCCAAGGGCGCGGTGCGCCTGCGCGCGGGCCTGCCGCTGAACATCCTGGTGGTCGACATGGGCGGCGGCCTCACCCCCACTGCCCCCAAGAAGGTCGTCGAGCTGGAGCACATCAAGAGCGCGCCCTTCCAAGCCCTGCTCCACGGCATGACCGACCCCGGCGTGCGCTGGCTGGGCGGCGTGGGAGTCAGCCTCACTGGCTTCGCCACCATCGTGGCCGAATCGCTGATGACCGACGCCAACGCCGACGGCAGCATGGGCGGGCCCAGCTACGCCGTGGTGAGCGACCACTACCTGAACTTCAACACGCGCCTGGGCTATCACTTCGCCGTGGTGGACAGCTTCTGCGGCCCGGCCATAAACGACAACTACATCGCCTTCTCCTTCAAGGGCGGCGCGGCGGACATAGCGCGGCGCTCGCGCCGGGCCAATCTCATCGCCCAGATATTGAAGCGCCTGGGCTTTAAGACCGAAATCAAGGGCGACATGGTGCGCGGCGAGATCAAGAAGTATACGCAGAGCGACCTGAAGCAGAAGCTCGACATGGTGGGCAGGCTGCTCGGAGCGGTGCGCCTGCTGGACATGATGCTCTCTGATGACGGCCAGATAGGCTGGTACGTGGACGAGTTCTTCAAGGGCAACTACACCTTCGCCCGGCCGGAGGACCCCGCCCAGGCGCCCAAGTAGCCGCGCCCGGCAAAGACCAAAGGACAAAGAAAAAGGCCGGAGGGGAGCGATCCCCTCCGGCCTTTTTTGCCATCATGCCTCGTCTGGCTGGTGCACGAACACCTGATTGCGGCCACGGCGCTTCGACTCGTAAAGGGCCTTGTCCGCAGCCTCGGTCATTTGCCGGGGCGTCATCTCCCCCCTGGAAGCGGCAATGCCCACGCTCAACGTCTGCCACAAGGGACCGATGGACGTATCCAGCGCAACGTTCTTGAAGCGCTCGACCACGCGCCGCATGACGTCCGCCGCGGTCTGCGCATCGGCACCGGGCAGCAGCACGGCGAATTCGTCGCCGCCCATGCGGGCTATGGTGTCGACCTGACGCAGCTCTCTGCGGACGGCTTCAGCCATCTGGACGAGCACGGCGTCGCCGACCATGTGCCCGTGCGTGTCGTTGACCTCCTTGAAATGGTCCAAATCAAGGATGGCGAGGGCAAAGGGCTCGCGGCTGCGGGCGGAGCGCGCCACCTCCCGCTCGATCAGTTCGCCGAAGGGACGCCTGTTGTAGCAGCACGTCAGGGCGTCGTGCTGGGCCTGCTCGGCCAGCTCCAGGTTCAGCGCCTTGAGCGCGCGCCGCTGGCTCCGGTCGCGGATGCCGTACACCAGGCTGCCCAGAAACAGACAGCTAGCCAGATAGATGGAGAGAAAAAACCAGGTCGCGCGTTGGAGGAAAAGCCTGTCCGTTTCCTCAAGGATGTTTTTGAGGTTGTGGAACCCGTATACCGTCAGGCTCTCTTCCGGCACGCGCGTCACGTACCGCAGGCTTGGGTGCGCGTCGCCGCCAATGTGGAAGGCCTCCTGCCCGAAGACAGAAACCGGGTGCATGAATAATTTCTCCAGGCTGTCGCGCCTGTAGAGCAGGCGGCACTGCTGCTTGGTGAGGGTGAGTGCGGGCGCGCCGGGTATGGCCGAAAGCAGATAATCGAGTCCCGTGGAAAGCACCACAACGCCCATGGCGTCCACAATGACGCCGGTTGGAAGGGAAATCTGGTCCGCCAGGGGTTTGAGCCCCATCTTCAGGCTCAAAACTCCCGCCACTTTGTCGTGCCGGACAACGGGAGAGGAGAAATGAAACCCCGGCTCGCCGGAGACCCGGCCGACGACGAGCTGCATGTTGCGCTCGCCCCGCAGGGAATGGACGACATAGCTCCTGTCGCCCAGGTTCATGCCGATGAGGTTGGGCTCTTGGACGGATTCGTCTGAGGCGATGCAGATGCCGTCCCGGTTGACGAGCACCACCCGGCTCAACCCAAGGGTGGCGGCTATGGACTTGAGGCGGCGGCGTGCGGCAGGCTGGGCGCCGGGCTCCTGCAGCGCACTGGTCAGGAAGGGATCCTCGGCGAGCAATGAGGACATGTTGCGCATGGTGGCGAACTTGAAGGAGACTTCCTCCGCAATGCTGTGGGTCCTGGCCTGCAGTTCCTCCATAGTGGCGGCGAAAACCGTCCGCACGTGCCGTTGCCGCCATTGGGAGGCATGCACATTCGCCAGCACCCCGGCGGTAGGAAGGGCAAGAATGCCGCAAAGGAACAGCACAAACGCAAAATGTCCTTCAATATAACTGCGCATGTGTTTGAAAAATGTCGTCATCGCGTCCTGGGCGCACGGCGGCGGTCTGAAGAACGTTGCCGAAAAAGACGGCAACGTAGTCATAACATTTCTACTGAAGCGACAGGGAAAAAGCAAGGGGATGCGCGGAATCCGCGTGAAAGCGGACAAAAGAAACGACCCCGGCAAGCGGTTGGAGGCAGAAGAAAGGATGGCTGGGCGTGGGGAGGAAGTGGAGCCCATGAACGGAATTGAACCGTTGACCTCTTCCTTACCAAGGAAGTGCTCTACCGACTGAGCTACATGGGCGTCATCGCGGACGGACGCAAGCCCCTATCGCGCCACGGCAATGAGGTCAAGAGAAGATTTGCCTGGACGGCAACCTGAACCGGCAGCGCCATCAAGACTACCAACTACATTATAGCCACGCAGAACGAGGTCAGCAGCCCAAATGCCGCTTCCGGGCTGATCGACGAGCGGATCAGCAGTAAGGTGTCGCAGGACGAGACGGCGGCCCTGGCCGTTGACCTGGGCATGACCGTGGACGAGCTGCTGGCCAGACAGCAGGCTACCGCGCTTCAGGGTCGATTTCTTTCCATCCACAGGAGGAAGCTTGATCTACCCACGCGTTCCAGATAAGACTTTCCCCGCTTGCAACCGCGCATCCGCACCACCACCAGGGGGAGTGCAACAGGCATTGAGACTGGATCAAGCGACGGTTCCTCGACTATAAGATGGGGGCAGCCCTTCTCCGCATACACAATCCGCTAGGAGAGATGGCGGAAGATCCAAGTAGCAAGGCCGGCATCAGACTCCTCATTCCTGCGGTTTCGACCTTGCTGGTCATTGCGGGCAATGTCCCTTTCTTGCTCTAATACTGACACAAAGCAGCCACCCCTCACGGCATTGGCCACCAACGGCCCCCCAGGAGAATTGAGTGACGAACACGTTCAATAACAAGACAGTCAAAGCCTTGCCCCTACTCAAGCGCAGCATCGGCTACTTCATGCGCTATAAAAAACGTGTAGCACTGGCCATCATCGGGATGGCTGTGGTAGCTCCGTGCTCTGCTGCCAGCGCCTGGCTGGTCAAAAAGACCGTGGACGACGTGCTTATCAATAAGGACATTGTCGCGCTCAAGTTCGTCACCTTGGCCATCGTAGTGCTCATGACGGCCAAGGGCATCTTCCGCTTCATGCAGAACTACTACATGAACACGGCAGGCATGTACGCCGTCAACGATCTGCGCAACGAGATCTACGGCAAGGTCGTGTACCTGCCCATGAACTACTTCAACGAATCCCAGGTGGGGATGTTGATGAGCCGTGTTCTGAGCGACGTGGGACTCATCAGTTCCAGCCTGCCGTCCATCGTCATGCTCACGCGTGAGCTTTTCTCCGTCATCGGCCTTGGCGTCTATGTATTCTACTTGGACTGGAAGCTCGCCTTCTGGGGCACCATCGTGCTGCCCGCCGCACTGTATCCGTTTATCTATTACAGCAAGAAGATGCGCAAACTGGGGCGCCGCTCCCAGAGCTTCGGAGCCGAGGTGAGCGCGCTGCTGCAAGAGGGGCTCTCGGGAATCCGCATTGTCAAAGGATTTGCAAAAGAGCCGCAGGAGGCCCAGCGCTTCGTTGATCAGAATGCCAAGCTGGTGAAGAACAGCAGCAGGCAGATTCTTGCCAGCGAGCAGAGTTCCCGCGTCATGGAAACCATTGGCTCCTTCGCCGCCGGGCTGGTGCTGTGGTACGGCGGCAGCCGCGTCATCGCTGGAGAGCTGACCACTGGTGCGCTGCTTTCGTTCCTCACTGCGCTGGCCCTTTTATACGACCCTATCAAACGCATAAATTCCGCTAACATCGACATCCAAATGGCGCTCACCGGCGCGGAGCGCGTGTTCGATATCATGGATACGTCGGACGCAATCGCCGAGCGAGGCGGCACCGCTATCATGAATGAAGATTTCAAGGATCTGCGGTTCGAGCATGTGCTGTTCACATACAATGGCGCCAACCGCCCCGCGCTCGACGACATAAACCTTGAAGTGCGCGCGGGCGAACGCGTGGCCATCGTCGGATCCAGCGGCTCTGGCAAGACCACCTTGGCGAACATGGTGCCGCGTTTTTTCGATCCGCAGGGAGGGCGCATTCTTTTAAACGACCGGCCACTTGCGGACTATAGCCTTTCCAGTTTGCGCCGCAGCATGGGGCTGGTCTCACAAGATGCGTTTCTTTTCAACGCCAGCGCAGCTGAGAACATCGCGTACGGCGCATTAAACGGCTACACGCAGGAAGAGGTGGAGGCGGCGGCCAAGGCGGCCTATGCCCATGAATTCATCATGGAGCTCCCTGAGGGCTACAACACCATTGTCGGCGAACGCGGAGTCAAGCTCTCCGGCGGACAGAAGCAGCGCCTCACCATCGCCCGGGCGATCATGAAGAATCCGCAACTCTTGATCCTCGACGAGGCCACCAGCGCGCTCGATACCGAAAGCGAGCGCATCGTGCAGTTGGCGCTCGAAAATCTCATGGAGCACCGCACAAGCATTGTCATAGCGCACCGGCTGTCCACCATTCTCTCCGCCCACCTCATTGTGGTCATGAGCGAGGGCAAGATTGTGGACATGGGCAAGCACGCCAAACTTTTGGAGCGCTGCGACATCTATCGAAATCTCTACGAGCTGCAATTCGGCACGCTGAGCGAGAAGTGAGCTTAAGTAAGGATAAAGAGACCCGGCCTCGGTCGGGCGCAACCACAATAGCCGCCCAAGGTAAGCGGCCATGGAGAGGCAATGTTATCCATTGAACACAAAGATGGTGGCACCATAATCTCGATCTTGGGCCTCAAGATCAAGCTAACAAGCGGCTTGCACCTGGAGCACGACGATGGTGGCCCTTACGGCTTGTACGACTTGATTAAAGCGCGAGCAGGCGTCCCGTTCTGCGTCCGAGGCGTCATGGCCCAGCATGGATGGGCCACGGATAATGTATTGAAAACAGACCTGCTGAATGCGAAATGGCTGATGCTATGCTGGAACAAGCGCTACCAGGACGACTGGCGGACCAAAAGTCAAGTTCCCTGTGAGATTCTCGGCGCGCCTTTTGCTCATTACAGAAGGGCCACAGGCATAGGTATCGCGCCCGAGGCGCAGGGAACCGTGTGCTTTCCCGCCCACGCCCTCCGGGAGATCAAGCCAGACTTCGATCTTGATGCTTATTGCGCACAGCTTTCCGCGCTGCCTGAAGAATTCCAGCCTGTAACCATCTGCCTGCATCCCGCAGATATTATTTTCTACAAGCTGGACCGGAAATATCAAAGCCGAGGCTTCTCCACTGTATGCGCTGGCCTTGATCCGTCACGTCCATTCTATGAGGCTTTTTACGACATTCTGCGCCGTCACCGGTTCGCCACATCGAATATTCCAGGGTCGCATCTCTTCTACGCGGTCGAGATGGGGCTTCCCTTCTTCCTCATGGGCGAACTGCCCGTCGAGAACAACCCTGGCGTGAATCTGGACATGCCCTTAGGTGATAGCCGCATGACAGACTCGGTGATCGGCAGGCGCGTGTGCGAATTGTTCACGGATGCACCGAGGGACATTGTCACTGAGGCCCAGAGGGATTTCGTCCTCTCCGAGCTTGGCATGAACGACTGCCTCTCATCGGAAGAGTTAAAGTCCATGCTGCAGAAAACTACGGTCGAGCACTATTACGAACCTCACGTTTTCAAACGCTATCTAAAATTATTCAAAACCATGCTCCGACACCCGGTCCATGCTGGCGAAGCGCTGCGCTTCCACCGATTCATAATGGAGAGTGTTAATATGTTACAGTCACCACAACGTTAACAGTTACTCGCGAACGCGGCACCATCGGAGGCCTAGACAACCAGCAGCCGTCGGTATAAAAAATTCGAGGTTCGTCGATTCCCAGCACCCGAACAGCTTTCGGGGCGTGTTGCAGACGCGCCGGGGTCACAAAGTGGCATGGGTGGGATATTAAACGGGGGCAGATCAAGCCGAAGCCGGCAAAGATTGCCACCTGTTCGGAGCATACAACCGCACTGACTACGGGGACAACTTCCAGACGCTATGCTTAAAAACGCATCCATTCTCATCACCGGAGGCACCGGCTCTTTTGGGCACACCTTTGTGCCCATGACCCTAGAGAAATATAATCCGCGACGCCTAGTGATCTACTCCCGCGATGAAATGAAGCAATGGGAGATGGCCAAGCTTTACGGTGAAGATCCCCGCGTCCGGTTCTTTATTGGCGATGTTCGCGACAAGGACCGGCTGGCAAGAGCTCTGCGTGGCATTGACTTCGTCGTCCACGCCGCCGCCACAAAAATTGTCCCCACTGCGGAGTATAATCCCTTCGAGTGTGTCAAAACGAACGTACTGGGCGCCATGAACCTGATTGATGCCTGCATCGACCAAGGCGTAAAGCGTGTTGTCGCCCTGTCCACGGATAAGGCCAGCAGCCCGGCGAACCTTTACGGCGCCACAAAGCTGACCTCTGACAAGCTGTTCATCGCGGGCAACTCGTATTCCGGCGGTAGCCTGACCCGCTTTGCCGTGGTGCGCTACGGCAATGTCATGGGGTCGCGCGGCTCGGTCATCCCCTTTTTCCTCACCCAGGCGGCCAGCGGCGAATTGTCCATCACCGACGAGCGGATGACCCGCTTCATGATCACTCTGGAGGAGGGCGTGGACCTTGTGTGGCACGCCTTTGAGGACATGGTCGGCGGCGAGATTTACGTCAAGAAGATCCCCTCCATGAAGGTCACGGACATCGCCCGCGCGGCAGCTCCGGAAGCTCGGCACAAAAGCATCGGCATCCGCCCCGGGGAGAAGCTGCATGAGCAGATGATCAGCGCCGAGGACGCCTTTTACACTTATGAATACGCCGATCACTACAAGATCCTGCCTTCGATCTACGGGTGGAGTTCCGATCCGCATCGCATTAATGACGGTCGGAAGGTGGAAGAAGGTTTCACCTATTGCTCGGATAACAACAAAGAATGGATGAGCATCGAAACCCTACGCGTCTGGATCGAGGCGCATCGGGACACAATAGGCAACATCTGAGCCATGATTCCATATGGTCGCCAAGACATCAGCCAGGATGACATCGACGCCGTCGTCTCAGTCCTACGTTCTGACTTTTTGACTCAGGGTCCCTGCGTGCCGGCCTTCGAAGAGACGGTCGCGGGATATTGCGGCGCGGCCCACGCAGTGGCCGTAAACAGCGCCACCAGCGCCTTGCACATCGCCTGTCTGGCCTTGGGCGTCGGTCCCGGCGACGAGGTCTGGACTACACCCATCACCTTTGTGGCTAGCGCCAACTGCTCACTTTATTGTGGAGCCTCTGTTGGTTTTGTGGACATTGATCCGCTGAGCTACAACATGAGTGCAGAGCGCTTGGCCGAGAAGCTTGAACGCGCGGCGAAGGCCGGCTGCCTCCCCAAGGTGGTCATTCCCGTGCACCTATGCGGCCAGCCATGCGACATGGCGTCAATCCACGAGCTGAGCCGACGCTATGGCTTCCGGGTCATTGAGGACGCCTCTCACGCCATCGGCGGATCCTACAGGGACGAGCGGATTGGCAGCTGCAATTTCAGCGACATCACGGTGTTCAGCTTCCATCCGGTCAAAATCATCACCACGGCCGAGGGCGGCATGGCCCTCACCAACGATGAGGTTCTGGCTGGGCGCATGCGTCTTCTGCGCAGCCATGGAATTTCGCGCGAGGCGGCGGAATTGACCCACGAGCCCGACGGCCCCTGGTACTACCAGCAGTTGGCCCTCGGCTTCAACTACCGCATGACAGATCTGCAAGGGGCGCTTGGCGTCAGCCAGATGCATCACGTCGACGCTTTTGTGGCCCGACGGCACGCTCTGGCTGAGCGCTACGACAAATTGTTGGCCCCCCTCCCCGTGACCACGCCCTGGCAGCACCCGGACGGCTACTCTGGCCTGCATCTGTACGTCGTGCGCCTCAATTTGGACGCCATCAAGCGCACGCGCCGCGAGGTCTTCGATTTTTTGCGCGCCAAGGGCATTGGCGTCAACGTGCACTATATTCCGGTGCACACCCAGCCGTATTACCAAGCCATGGGCTTTGCCCCAGGCGACTTCCCCGAGGCCATGCGCTACTACGAAGAGGCCATCAGCCTGCCCATGTTCCCCAAGCTCACCGAAGCCGAACAGGACCAAGTCGTCCATGCCTTGCGCGAGGCGCTCCAATGTCCCGCCTAGCCCTCGGCACTGTCCAATTCGGCCAAGCGTACGGCATCGCCAACAGCAAAGGGCAGGTGCCCCAGGACGAGGCGCGGGCCATGCTTGCCCTGGCCGCGGCAAGTGGCGTGGACACCCTGGACACCGCCGTCACTTATGGTGAAAGCGAGTCCTGCCTCGGCGCAATCGGCGTTGGCAACTTCCACATCGTGACCAAGCTGCCTGAGGTGCCCAAGGGCTGTGAGGATCCAACGGCCTGGGCGCTTCGCGAGCTTCAGGCATCCCTCGCACGGCTAGGCGTGGATCATGTGCATGGTCTGCTGCTGCACCGCCCCGCACAGTTGCTGGGGCCAGACGGCGCGGAACTATACCGGGCCCTCGCGGCTCTCAAGGACGGTGGACAGGTGCGCAAGGTGGGGATATCCATCTACTCGCCCGATGAATTGGAGGCCATAACCCGGTTGTTCCGCATTGATTTGGTTCAGGCTCCATTCAATTTGGTGGACCGCCGCATTGAAACCACAGGCTGGCTGCGACGGCTCAAGGATGATGGAGTGGAGGTGCATACGCGTTCCGCCTTTTTGCAAGGGCTGCTGCTTATGCCGCAGGAGGCCCGCCCCAAGAAGTTCTTGCCCTGGGCCGGGCTGTGGACGCGTTGGCACGACTGGCTGGCGCAGAGCGGTGAATCCGCAGTACGATCTTGTCTTTCCTTCGCACTTTCCCATCCAGAAGTGGACCGCGTGCTTGTGGGGGCAGACAGCACGGCCCAGCTTGCACAAATCATCGAGGCCGCACGCGAGCCGCTGAGCACGCTGCCCAATCTGCGTTGCGACGACGAGAATCTCGTCAATCCCTCGCGCTGGAGCCAATTATGAAAACCGCAGCCATTATTCAAGCCCGCATGAGTTCTACCCGTCTTCCGGGAAAGGTGCTGCTGCCTCTGGCTGGCGTCCCCGTGCTCGCACATGTTGTGCGTCGCTGCCAATCCTGCAAGACAGTGGACGAAGTGCTTGTCGCAACCTCTACCGATGCGAGCGACGACGCCATCCAAACATGGTGTGGAGCAGAAGGCGTGCCCTGCGTCCGCGGCAGCCTAAATGACGTGTTGGACCGCTACCATCAGGCCGCCGTTGCCAGTGGAGCCGACGTCGTGGTGCGCATCACAGCGGATTGTCCGGCGCTTGACCCTACCATCGTGGATGAGGTGGTGCACGGCTTCCACGCTGGGGGCTACGACTACTACGGACTCTCCGGTGAATTCCCGGATGGGCTCGACTGCTCGGTCTTTGCCTTTGCTGCCTTGGAACGCGCCTGGCGCGAGGCGAGTTTACCGTCCGAGCGGGAGCATGTGGGCCCATACATCGAGAAACACCCCGAGCTATTTAAATGCGGTGGCCACAAGAAGTTCAAGGGGTTGGCACACCATCGCTGGACCCTGGACGAACCGCGGGACTACAAATTTCTCACAGCCGTGTTCAACCGGCTGCATAAGGATGGCGGGATGTTTCTCGCCGCCGATGTTCTGGCGCTTCTCGAGCGGGAGCCGGAGCTTCTCGCTCTCAACAGCAACATCATCCGCAACGAGGGCTATTTGAAGTCCCTCAAAAAAGACAGGGAAAAAGGCCATGTACAGTCTTGAAGAACTGAAACGTAGTTCCGGCGTGGCACTTTACAATCGCGCCAAGACGCTCATTCCCGGTGGCACACAGCTCTTGTCCAAGCGGCCGGAGATGTTCGCCCCAGATGTGTGGCCTTCTTATTATTCCAAGGCCAAGGGCTGTCGCGTGTGGGACATGGACGGACGTGAGTTCCAGGACATGTCCATCATGGCTGTGGGCGCGTGCATTTTAGGCTATGCGGACGACGAGGTGGATGACGCTGTGGTGGCCGCGTTGCGCAGCGGCGTCAACAGTTCTCTCAACTGCCCAGAGGAAGTGGCCCTGGCCGAGGCGCTTATTGAGCTGCACCCGTGGTTCGGCATGGTGCGCTACGCCAGAAGCGGCGGCGAGGCCATGGGCATGGCCGTACGCATCGCCCGTGCCCACACCCGGCGAGATCTGGTCATGTTCAGCGGCTACCACGGCTGGAACGATTGGTACCTTGCCGCCAACCTAGCCGACAGCGCGAGCCTGGACGGCCAGCTGATGCCTGGCCTTGAGCCCAACGGTGTGCCACGCGGCTTGCGCGGCACGGCCATGCCCTTCGACGCCAACAGCATCGAATCCTTGCGCGAGAAGATCCAAGGCAAGGAGAAGGAGATCGCGGCCATCGTCATCGAGCCCGCCCGAGGGGAAGACGCGCCGGCTGGCTACCTGAAGGATTTGCGCGCCCTTGCCAGCGAAATTGGCGCGGTGCTGCTATTTGATGAAATCACCAGCGGTTTCCGCATGTGCGCTGGGGGCATCCATCGCAACTATGCCGTCCACCCGGACATGGCCGTGTTTGCCAAGTCCATGGCCAACGGCTACGCCATGTCCGTGGTCATGGGCACGGAAAAAGTGATGCAGGCTGCGCAAACATCGTTCATCTCCAGCACCAACTGGACGGACCGTGTGGGCCCTGCGGCCTCGCTGGCCACCATAAAAAAATATCTGCGCGAAAAGGTGGATGAGCACATAATATCCGTTGGCGAGAGCATCAAGGAAATTTGGCGCAATGCGGCTGCGAAGCACAGCTTGGATATCCATGTCACCGGCCTGCCCACGTTGGCGGCATTCAACTACAAAAGCGGCAATAGCACCGCTTTGGAAACGCTTTTCACTATCGAGATGCTCAAACGAGGTTTTTTAGCCTTCCGCCAATGCAAGGCCTCCTTTGCGCACAAGGAAACGGACCTCACTGCATATCAAATCGCCATCGATGAAGTCTTCGGCGTTCTCGCTGCCGACCGCGAAGGCAAAGGGCTCTCCACGCCTGTCCACCACTCGGGCTTCCAGCGCCTGACGAAGGAATAACATGACGGCGAGCCCAAAGGCATTCACGAACTGGTGCGGTCACGAAAGGCTGGTCGTGGCCTCGGCCAACGGCTTCGAGGTGATTGACTGCCAGCAATGCGGATTCAAGTGTTGCGCCCCGAGGGTGGAACGACTCACACAGGAGAAGTCGTTTTATCGCAGATGGTAGTCCATTGATTTTGATTGGTGGAATAGCGTCTGCGAGCACCGTTACGATTTCCTGGGGAACAACCTGCCCGAAAAACAACGGTGTGAGGACTGTGCTGCGTTGCAATCTTCAGTTGTTGCTACGAGAAAACCAGGCGCAGTTGAAGCCACGGGGAAACGCACCGGCATGTTGTCATGCTTTTAATATTTAAGCTTGTGGAGTAGCCATGACACCTTCATCCGTCTTACCTTGGGCAAAAATTGACAGCTTCGCAGGGAACGCTAGCAGCCCTACTCTGACAGAATATCGCCCATGTCCGATTTGCGGGAGCTTACAGTCTCAAATTTTGCTTACGCTAGATGATTTTCAGTTTTTCAGCGATTCGACAACAATTCCAAAGCGTGTGCAAATTCAACAAGTGCAATGCAAGAACTGCCATGCTCTCTACCTCAATCCCAGTTATACCCCCATTGGATTTAGATATCTCTTTGCCGAAGCGGGACAGAGCTATGGATCGATAGTGGGTAGACCTCATGAGCAAGTAGAGTGGTTGACTCGCAAGGGCCTACTTGGTGAGGCGGCAGTATTCCTTGATGCGGGATGTTATGACGGACGTTTTTTGAGCTTTTTGCCTAAGCGTACACGGCGGATAGGTGTCGATATTGACGCACCAGCCATCCTTCGCGGAAGAGAAAAATATGGTACAGAAGGCATTGAATTCATTCAAGGTGCGTTCGAAGACTTTGAGTGCCCTGTAAAACCAGACGTTATATCCATGATTCATGTCTTAGAACATCTTTGCAATCCTTATGAGGTGCTCCGTCACTTACACTCAATATCTCACCCTGGGACACGACTGGTCGTTGAAGTGCCTACACTTGAGAAGGGGAAGACGAACGACATTAACGGATTCTTTTCTGTACAGCACATGACACATTTCAGCATGTGTAGCTTAGGTGCTTTATTCACTCGCTCTGGGTGGGAAATTGTGGAAAGGGAACAAATGCACGGCTATAATGGGTACAGAGTCGTTGTCAAACCCGTCCAAGCCTGTGGAACAGCAATCGGAAACATTGCTGACAGGGCAAAGACATACGAATACATGGCCGAGTGGTATCAGGGGTTGTCAAGTATTGCTCACAAAATAGAGCTGTTACCGGCATCGGACAAAGTCATTATTTGGGGTGGAGGAACGCACAGTGAATTTCTCTATCACGTGACCCCCCTGTTCCAGCAGTTCCCAGACCGATTGTATGTCATTGTAGATAGTGATCCATTAAAGCAAGGTAAGAGTTGGCGAGGTGTACCTATCCTTTCGCCAGAAGTACTCAAGGGGTACACATGGAAGGATGAGCTTTTGGTTATATCAAGTTACGGTGGGCAGGATGAAATTGCCGATTCTGCCGCCAAGTTAGGTATACCTGCTGTTTATGTAACAAAGCTGTACGAACGCGTTAGCGTGTATTGAGGAGACGAAACATGCTGCTCGCCGAATGGACTGCAGAAGTACTCAAAAATAATGCCATCGATAGAGTCTTTCTCTATCCCGGCGGGACAATTGCCCCTCTTGTCAACGCATGCTTAAAAGCGGGCATCAAGCTTAAGTGCTTTAAGTCAGAGCAGGGTGCAGCCTATGCCGCGCTCGCTTTTGCACGGATCACAGGAAAACCCCAAGTTGTCATGGTCACGTCAGGTCCGGGTGTGACCAATGCCATGACCCCCTTGGCTGATGCCTATTATGATTCAACCCCCCTCGTGCTTTTCACGGGGCAAGTTGGCACTGGGGATCTGAACTCGAGACCATCTGTGCGGCAGAGAGGCTTCCAAGAAACCCCCACTGTTGCATTAGCAACCCCCATCAGCAAAAAGGCCTCCTGCATTATGACTCCCGGCGACGCTTTCCGTGATGTGCCAGAGGCCTTTGCGCTCGCCCTTTCAGAGAGAAAGGGCCCCGTTGTCATCGATTTCCCGATGGACATGCAGCGCCTGGAATTGGCACCGGAACAAATTCCAGCCTTGCTTGGCTCAGCGCTGGAGCTTGCCGAGAAACATGCAGAGCCTCTTCGGTTAGAGTTTGTTGAAGAAATTGCCGCAGCAGCGGCGCAAGCGACACGCCCGATCCTATTGCTTGGTCATGGCGCTCTTGAGGCGCGTGCGTATGCTGAATACAAAAAGCTGGCGGACAAGCTTGGCGCATTTGTCGTCACCAGCCTCTTGGGCATTGGTGCACACGATACCGAGGCGCCAAACCATCTGGGTTTCATCGGCCACACGGGGCATTGGGCGGCCAATAAGGCTGTTCACGACTGCGATTTTCTGCTCGTCCTCGGGTCTCGCTTGGACGTTCGCCAAACGGGGACCGTCCTAGAGAGCTTCGTCCCCAATGGACGAATCGCATGGGTAGACAAGGACCCTGTTGAACTCGCCAATGCTCGAATTACTGCCACTTGGAAAGTCTGTTCTGATGCAGGCGTGTTCACAAAAGAGCTTCTCAAAGCTTTGCCAACCTCAATTGAGAAGACGGATAGCGTCTGGAGTGAAGACGTGCGTGCGATGCGGTCAAGCCAAATTGACGATGCGCCGAAAGATGGCTCGTCATGCCTTGAGCCTCGCCCCGTTTTACAACGCCTTTGCCATTTCATGAAGCAAACAGCCTTTACGGTAACAACGGGGGTCGGCTGCCACCAGCATTGGGCAGCCCGGCATCTTCCTTTTCGCCCGAATGACCGTTCCCTTCTGACTTCAGGCGGACATGGAACGATGGGGTACGATTTGCCATCTGCAATTGGCGCGGCCATGGCGCAGCCAGAGCAAAAAGTTTTATGTGTCGTTGGCGACGGCTCTCTCCTTATGAATGTGCAAGAGCTAGCCACATTAAGTGAGATGCGCCTTCCGGTGAAGGTTCTTGTGTTAAATAATAGCCGGTTGGCAATGGTTTCACAGTTCCAACTCATTACATGGGGAGCAGACCCCACAACAGGCGACTTCCAGGCTCCAGATTTTTTCGCAATAGCCACCGCCTTTGGAATTGCGGCTGAAAAAATGGCTAATAGCACCAATATGGATGACAAACTTTCGAATTTCTGGACGTCTCCTGGTCCAGCATTGCTGGAGATCATTATCGACCCTGAAGCGGATGTGGTTCCTATGCTGCTTGGTGGTCAAAAAATGTGCGACATGTGGATGGGCCGCACGGCATGAGCGGCGGAAAAGTCGCTTTTGTCACCGGAGCAAGCCGGGGAATTGGACGCGGAATTGCCGAAGCTCTTCTCGCAGCGGGCTATCAGGTCGCGATCGGTTATAACACAGGCAAGAATTTGGCTGTGTCCACGGCGGATTCATCTAAGACAGCCCTCGCTGTGCATGTTGATGTCTCCAATGCTCTTTCCATAGAAAAAGCCGTAAGCCAGACCGAAAAACAATTCGGCCCCATCGATATCCTCGTTAATAATGCCGGCATTGCTCAGCAGAAGCCTTTTCTGGAATTGGAGGACACAGATTGGGAGAGGATGATCTCGGTGAACCTCCTCGGAGCGGTGCGGTGCTCGCGGTGCATCCTGCCATCAATGATTGAGCGCAAGCGAGGGCGTATCATCAACATCTCCTCCATTGGCGGCCAATGGGGCGGCATGTTTCAGGTTCACTACGCTGCAGCGAAAGCCGGACTGATCAATTTCACAATGTCGCTGGCTAAGTTATACTCCCGGCAGGGTGTCACCTGCAACGCTATCGCTCCTGGCCTGATCGAAACAGACATGATTGCGCAAGAAATGCAGGACCCCGCTGCGGAAGCGCGTATTGAAGGCATACCGATGGGCCGGCTGGGCAGCGTGCAGGAAGTCGCGGCGACAGTGGTCTTCCTGGCATCGGATGCCGCCAGTTATGTCACTGGACAAACGATCAATGTCAATGGAGGCCTGTACTTTGGGTAAAACCCTTATGATCATAGGCGCCGGAGTCGAGCAGGTCCCGGCTTATGAGGCAGCCAAGCGTCGTGGACTCACGATTGTCGGCACGGACATGAACCCCGACGCACCGGGATTTGCCTTAGCGGATCGCAAAATTCTTGTCTCGACTCGCGATGCGGAATCAACGTGCCGAAAAGCGGTCCGCTTCCACCAGGAGCACCCGCTCCATGGTGTCATGACCATCGCAAACGATGTCCCGTTCACGGTGGCCCTCACGGCCCAGACCCTTGGGCTTCCGTCCATCAGTCTCGACTCTGCACGTTGTGTCGTGGACAAAGTCAGAATGAAGCAGTGCTTCTCAGCTTCTGACGTGGCCTGTCCCTGGTTCGCAGAGGTTGAAAGCGTCGAAGCCCTGCGAAGGCATCTTCAAGCCAAGCCGGGTCAGAGTCATGTTCTCAAGCCCGTCGATGGCCGCGGTGCCAGAGGTGTTCTTCTGCTGAATGAGCAGATTGATCTCAACTGGGCTTTTGCGGAATCAAAGCGCTGGGGCGATTCTGGACGCTTAATCCTCGAAGAGTTCATTCCCGGCCTCCAACTCTCCACGGAATCCTATATTCTTGAGGGACAGTGCTACACGCCCGCCATGGCGGAACGCAATTATTCCAGATTGGATGAATTCCGTCCGAATATCATTGAAGATGGTGGTACCATCCCTCCTCCTATAGATGATGCGACGAGAGTGGCCGTAAACGACCTTATTTTGCGCGGTGCAACAGCATTGGGGATCACCGCTGGAATCGTTAAAGGGGATATTGTTATAGCTGAATCTGGCCGCCCCCTGATCATTGAACTGGCGGCGCGGCTTTCCGGCGGTTGGTTCGCAACACATCAGATTCCTGCGGCATCTGGCGTCAGCCTTGTTGACGCGGTGATCTCGTTTGCGCTTGGCGAGCCGATTTCAGCAGCGCAACTGCAGCCAACACGCAACCGGGCAACGGCCATCCGCTACTGGTTTCCACCTGCCGGAACCATACAAAGCATTGAGGGAGAAGAAAAACTGCAGACCACGCCAGGTCTTCTTAAATATGATTTTTTCAGAAAGGTTGGGGAGGTGCAGCCGGAGATTCGCATGCACCCTGACCGGTTCGGGTTCGTGATCGTTGAGGGTGACAACAGGGAGGAAGCGCTTTCAAATGTTGCGCAGGCCCTTGCATGCGTCACGGTGAGGATTCAATGAACCCCATGTTTATTGCCGAAGTCTCTAGCAACCACAATCGCGACCTGTCGCGTTCTCTCGCGTTCATCGACGCGGCGGCGGCGGCTGGGTGTGGTTCGGTCAAATTCCAACTTTTCAAAATCGACGAACTCTTTGCGCCAGAGATTCTTGAGCAATCCGAGATGCACCGCCGGCGCAAACAGTGGGAGCTCCCGCTGGATTTTTTGCCGCCCTTGGCGCAGCGCTGCCGCGAGCGCGGCGTTCAATTCTCGTGCACGCCCTTCTACCTTGAGGCCGTTGCAGAGTTGGAGCCCCACGTAGCTTTCTACAAGATAGCTTCCTATGAGCTGCTTTGGGACAATTTGCTCGCTGCCTGCGCGAGCACGGGCAAGCCAGTAATCCTGTCCACCGGCATGGCCACACTGGATGAAATCCGGCATGCCGTAGATGTGCTGCGGCAAAACGGCTGTGCTTCACCTACGCTGCTGCACTGCACCTCTGCCTATCCCACACCTGCGGCAGAGGCCAACCTCTCGGCCATTGAGACCATCCGCAAAGCCACGAACTGCGAGGTCGGCTGGTCCGACCACACGGTCTCGCCCGCCGTCATCCACAGGGCCGTGCACCGTTGGGACGCGCGCGTGGTGGAGTTCCACCTGGATTTGGACGGGACCGGCGAAGAATTCACAACAGGACACTGTTGGCTCCCGGAGCAGATCGGCGCGGTCATCCGCGACATTGCGACCGGGTTAGCGGCGGATGGCGATGGCGTCAAGGCACCCACGCCGTCTGAGCTGCCAGATCGGGTTTGGCGTGCGGATCCCTCGGACGGCTTACGTCCTTTCAAGGAAATCCGTGCACAATGGCGCAGTGTGAAGTAAGCAAGGCACACGTCACATGACCATCCTCATCTTTTGCCAGGCAGGCCCAGGAATTGGCCTGGGCCATTTGTCACGCTGCATTGTGGCGGCTGGGGCGCTTGCCGATGCAGGGCTGGCGCCGCGCCTGCTCATTCAAGGGCCAGAACTCCAGCGTGAAGATTTGGAGCTATTCCCGCACACGTTCATTCCACAAGATGCGCCGCTCCTTGAAGCCGTGGCCTGGGCGGCCAAGGAGACAAAAGCCAACGCTGTCGTATTCGACCTGCAACCGCGTTTGGTGCCGGCAGGAATGGATTTGCTCCTGGCCGGACTGCGTGCGGCCGGTCGACGGACCGTAGCCATAGATGGGATGCTTGAGCATGCGCGAAACCTGGACCTGATGTTCATTCCTTCGTTTCGTTTCACCCCGCCACAGGATCTGCCGCCGGACGCGAACGTCCTCTCCGGCTGGGACTGCTATCTGCTCGATCCCGCGCGTGGGACGGCGGATTGGCGACCCGGCAAACGAGTGCTTGCACTCACGGGCGGGAGTGACATCACTGGCCTGGGCGCCACCTGGCCTCGCCTGCTGGACATGGCATTGCCAGTGGACACGAAACTCGACTGGGTCACCGGGCCCTATGCCCCACAACCAGTCTGGCCAGCCCATCCGCGCATCGGCATGACCAACCACCAAGCTCCGCAGGGGTTGAGCGGACTGATGGCGAACGCAAACTACGCGCTGACCATCTTTGGGGTGAGTTTTTTCGAGCTACTATGGCACGGCGTGCCCACGGTGGTCTTTTCGCCCTATGGCGGCAAGGATGATGGGGAGTTGGCGGGCGTAGCCGCCACGAAGGCCGCCCTAGTGGCCAGCAATGAGGGAGAGGCGGTGGCAATGCTCCACGCCTTGATGGCCGACGGCGGACAGGCGCTTGCCCTTTCCCGTGCGGCAAGACAATTGCTTTCCACTCCCGGCGGAGAACGTTTCGCCCGGGCTGTGGGCGAACTTTGGGAGTGAGCATGGCCCGCGGTTATTTGATTTTTCATCTGAATCTGGCCTTTTCCGCCATCCCCACTCAGGCGCGGGCCGAGGTGATCCGCAAATGCTATTGGCCCCTGCTCAAGCTTGCCGAATCCACAAGTATCCCAGTGGGAGTGGAACTCACAGGATGGACGTTGGCGCAAATAATGGAGCGCGACCCGGCCTGGGTGGAACATTTCGCCGGGATGCTGCGAAAGGGGACTTGCGAAATCATTGGCAGCGGCTGGACCCAGTGCATTGGTCCCCTGCTGCCTTATGAGGTGAACCGCTGGAACCAGAAACTTGGCGTGGAGGCCTATGTGCGAATGCTCGGCACACGGCCCCGGCTTGCCCTTGTGAACGAGCTGGCTTTTTCCAGCGGCTTGGTGGACGTTTATGCCGAGGCGGGCTACGAAGGGCTCGTGATGGACAGGGACAATGTGCGCTTGGCCTTGCAATTAAACGACGCCCCAGTCTCCGCAGTGCCAACACACGCCTTGGGTGCAGCGGGCAGCACGCTGCCTGTGCTCTGGTCCGACTCAATTCTTTTCCAGCGGTTGCAGCGTGTGGTCCACGGCGACATTCCAATGGCCGAGTACCTCACCTATGTGGAGTCACGCGCCGCGCACGACGGCGTTGTGCTGCCTGTGTATTGCAATGACGCAGAAATATTCGATTACCGCCCAGGCCGTTTTGAGGCCGAGTCACGCCTGCACCCAGAGGGCGAATGGGAACGCCTTAAGCGCGTGTGCGCGCGACTGAGCCAAACTCTCAAGATGGAATGGCTCAGTCCCGGCCAGGCTCTGGACGAACAGATGCGCACCGCGCAGCCAACAGCGCGCCATCTTAGCTCAATCAGCCAGCCCGTTCCTGTCAAGAAACAGGCAAAATACAACATCAACCGCTGGGCGGTAACAGGACGCAACGACCTGTGGTTGAACACCAGCTGCCACAGGCTTCACAGGGCCCTGCTCATTGCGGGAGCGGGTGCCGAGGACTGGCGCGAACTCTGTGAACTGTGGGCAAGCGACCTGCGCACGCACATCACACCCGACCGGTGGGAAGCAGGCCTTAAGCGCTTGCAAACCATGTGCGCCCGATGGGACATTCCGCCCCTGGGGCACAGCCAAGCGGCTGTGATGCAAGAGTTGCCTCCCTGCAGGGACCTGCCGCCAAACGTTGGAGTGGAACAGGACGAGGAAGGACTCCTCTGGACCATAACAACGCCGACTGCGCATCTCGTGCTTAACGCCCGCCGAGGCCTGGCTATCAAGTCCTTGGCGTTCCGATCGCACAGCTTCTTGCCGCTTGTGGGCACACTGCCACAAGGGTATTTCAACACCATTGAACTCGGTGCGGATTTTTATTCCGGCGGCGTGCTCATCGAAATGCCTGGTGAACGTGCCCGCGTGACGGATTTAGAGTGGGTGACGCCGAAAATGCGCTTGGCTGGCACGGAGTTGTTGATCTGTGCACGGATTCCGCTTTCGCGCGGGACGTTGCAAAAAATCATTGCTCTGGACTTGGAGCAGGAGCGCGTGCGCCTCACTTATGAATTCCAGCAGTTCGACCGTCCCCTGGGCATAGTGCGTGTCAGCATTTTCACCCTTCTCCCGGAATCGCTCCTTCTGCCCCTCTCCGTACGGTGCGTCAACGGTGGCGCTGGCGAAGAAGCTTTTGAGGTAGACCGTGAGGTGAATCACGGTCAAGCGGCGTCGGCGCTGGTCTCCAGTTCCGCAGCATTCGGCGCGACAGATGGTCGGATGAGCATCGAGGACGCTTCGGGCAAAGGACTTATCTTTCAATGGGACCCGGCAGATTGCTCGGCAGTGCCCATGTTGAAGCACCTAAAGGCGCAAGACAAGCACCTCACCCGGCTCTCCTTTTCCCTTTGTGAACTAGATGACACCTCTCGCCCTGGCGGGCAGCTCTTGCCGTTTTCCGTGGAACTGAGCCCCTGCTAAAATTATGACAGGCAGATAACCATGCTGATTTTCAAGTGATTTTGCTAACGCAAAAGGGCTAGAAAGCGGGTGCTTCCTAGCCCTTATCATTGGCTGGTCGGGGCGACATGATTTGAACATGCGACATCCTGCTCCCAAAGCAGGCGCGCTACCGAGCTGCGCTACGCCCCGAAATTCTCGCGGTTCCCTACGGCAATTCCCCGGCCCTATCAAGGGCAAAGGACGCTAGGCGGCTTCCGGCTTGCTCCCGCTCCACTTGGCCACGGCAACGGCCTCTTCGACCAGCATCACCGGGATATCCTCGCGCACGGGGTAGACAACGGCGCAGGCCTGACACATAAGACCATCTTTGCCGGGCAAAAGCGCAAGCGCGCTGCGGCACTGGGGGCAGGCCAAAAGGCCCAGCAATTCTTCATTCATGGCCATGCGCCACCTCCATCAACGTGAACTGACCCACCTATACCCGAGCCTGCCCGTGCGCACAAGCCGCACGTCCACCCTTGACGCGGCAAAGGGTTCGGCTAATAGGTAATGCAGAAAGATACGCCTTTCATCTATGCAAAGCACGAGGTTCGCCATGCACCAGCGCATTGATCTGCACACCCACTCCACTGCTTCCGACGGCACCCTGCCCCCTGCGGAGCTTATGCGCGCAGCCAAAAAGGCGGAGCTTGCCGCCATCGCGCTCACCGATCACGACACCTTCGCAGGCCTGCCCGAGGCCCGCGCCGAGGCAGCCAAGCTGGACCTGGAGCTGGTGCCTGGCTGCGAGCTTTCGCTGGATTACAACGGCCGGCCCACGCATATGCTCGCGCTGTTCATCGATGAGCGGCCCGGACATCTGGTCGGAGAGCTGACGCGGGTCATGCAGGCACGGGCCACGCGCAATGAGGTCATGCTGGAGAAGCTGCGCACCGTGGGCGTGAACCTGAAGCGCGAGGATGTGGAGCGCTACGCCACCGGCGTTGTCGGCCGCCCGCACATGGCCCAGGCCATGCTGGCGGCGGGCGTTGTGCGCTCCTTTGAGGAAGCCTTCAGCCGCTTTTTAGGAATTGGCGGCCTGGCCTATGTGCCCAAGGCCAAGCTCACCCCTGTGGAAGCCATGCGGGCCATCCACGCGGACGGCGGTCTGGCCGTGCTGGCGCACCCCTATCTGCTTTCGCAGCAGCCGCGCCAAATCGAGGCCATGCTCACGGAACTGGCCGCGCTGGGGCTTGATGGCGTTGAGGTCTACTACACGGAGCACTCGGACAAATACACGGCGCTTGTTTCCGGCCTGGCCCAGCGCCTGGGGCTTCTGGAAAGCGGCGGTTCGGACTTCCACGGCGCGGTGAAGCCCGGTGTGGCCTTGGGCCGCGGCCGGGGCGGACTCTTTGTGCGCGGAGAACTGCTGGACAGGATGAAGGAAGCCCTGGCCGGAAATTAACAAGAAAAACTATCATTCCCTTGCATGGACGCATCGCCATAGGCTATATGTCCACGCAGGGCGAGAGCGCAGTGAAGCGGACTCGCCGCAGCCAAAGCCAGGAACAAACGGCACAAGCAGGAGAGACGCCGCGCATGGAAGCACAGCAGGAGCCCTCTCAGGCCACAAGCATAGGCAAGGCGGCCCTTGAGGAAGCGCGGGGCGAACGCCAGATTGAGCGTCTGCCCGGCGTGCATCTCAAGCTCAAGGTGGGCAACCCCATCTTCCTGCGCCTGCTTTGCGTGGAGCAACGCTACGAGGCCCGCATCGTCGGCCTGGACCCATATACCTATTTCATCGTTCAGGCGCGCCTGCCACAGGACACTCTGGCGCGCCTGCCGCAAAATCCCAACGCCATCGGCCAGCTGGATGCCGGCGGCACGCTCTTCGGCTTCCGCACCGAGGTGCTGAACCGCATCAGCCACCCGGCCCCGCTTCTGTTCCTTTCCTACCCGGACACGGTTGAGCGCGTGGTGCTGCGCCGCAACGAGCGCGTCAAGGTCTCCGTTCCGGGCAACATCCACGGCAGCTTCGGTGAACACGATGTCATGGTGGTGGACTTGGCCCCGGAAGGTTGCCGCTTCACCACCCGCTCCAGCCTGAAGAGCCCCTTGCGCACGGCCAAGCCGGGTGAGCGCGTCTTGCTGCGCTGCGAACTGGGCGCCACCTGCGGCAAGCCCTTCCTGGCCCCTCTGGTGCTGCGCCGCATCAGCGAACAGCACGGGCGCATCAGCATCGGCGGCCAGTTCGTGGACTTGAGCGAGGAGAACGCCGCCATCCTGCATGAGTACGTGCACCGCGTGCAGACCCTGCTGAGCGATTAACCTGCTGAAGCCGACCGGCTAAAGTCCCTTTCTCTCAATGAACCGCAGAAGCAGGATTCCGCC
>Ga0209800_10001484_pt1 | contig 24252 bp, 17 predicted proteins | sample Higcelweek8metaG_FD_187174 | JGI IMG/M metagenome (GOLD analysis project Ga0209800, IMG submission 187174) | Freshwater pond sediment microbial communities from the University of Edinburgh, under environmental carbon perturbations - High... | ecosystem: Environmental > Aquatic > Freshwater >...
AGAGCTTTTATCATTACTTAATATGTATTCATTTCCAGGTAATTTAAGAGAATTGCGCGGAATGATTTTTGATTCAGTCAGCCAGCATGTATCAGGAACAATATCAATTGACACATTTAAAAAGAAAATCGGGGATTTGACAAATACAGACATTTCTCAGAAAGAGGAACATTCGCACATTAATTCGTTTCTGTTCCCGGATCCGCTCCCGACTCTTGACATGACAGAAAAAGCACTGATTGATGCGGCCTTGAAACGCGCGGAAGGCAACAAATCTCTCGCTGCGCACATGATAGGCCTTACCCGTCAGACACTAAACAACTGGCTCAAAAAAAACTGCCCTGAATCCATCTCATAGCTTATCCTTATCCGTCCTCTTATTTCTGTGTTAATTTTTTTTACACTGTAAAAACTATCTACTTTTTATATAAGATTGATTTATAAGTAATTTACATTTTTAATCAAATTTTTCCGGCAATTTTTTTTCCACTTTCATATCAGGCAGCATTATCAGCGCTCATTCATATAAATGATTGTCATCAGACAAATTATCGTCTTTAAAATTTATTGGTATTATCTTTGCATATAAAATTACCGTACATATAATGGTGATTTACCTTACCAGGAACGGTTATGACAATTCTTGATCATTTTAATAATATTCTCACCTATATCCCGCTTGTGGACAAACAAGACTTGTCTGTGCTCCCTGCGATTGTTGCTGAACTTGAGCAGATTATGCTTGACGAAAATGTACCTGAGGCGCTGCTGCTTCAGGTAACACGCTGCTGCAAGCTTGTAGAGCATATAGCACTCAATGAAACTGATTTTGACAAAGGCATAAACAAGTTATCTCAGAATGTCAATCGTCTACTTACGTTTGTAGAAAAAAGTGATCTTTATAAATCCCCCCGAAATCCGCCTCCTGAAATTGGAGATGTCGATTCAGTTGACACATTTGATCAGGTTGCTGATGAAATAGTACAGTTTCGCATAAAGTTTGCATCAACACAGAAATCAATTCTTGAAGATTTTGAAAGATGCATTCTTGCATTTGAAAAAGGCGATAAAAAATCATCCGGTGAATTAAAGCGTATTCTTCACACATGGAAAGGTGAATTCGGAGTACTTGAACTCCCGGTGTACTCATCACTGATTCATGAAGTGGAAGATGCATTTGAAAATAACAATCTGACGGCAGATCAGCTGTTTTACTTTAAGGATTTTATTAGCAATCAATTATCAATGATCGCATCCGGTACTTTTTCAACTACTCCGGATTTTGATCGTGATAAGCTTTTTTCTATTAGTACCAGGCTTGCGGCACCGGACCCTGATGCAGCAGTCAAGCCTCAAATACAATCAGATTCTCATAATGAAAGAAAAATTGAACCACATGTTCCCCAGTTCAACGAAATGGATAACTCATTACTCTCTGATTTCATAGTAGAATCAAGAGACCATATTCACACCGCAGAATCATTTTTACTTACTCTCGAATCAGATCCATCCAATAATGAGAATATAAACAGCATATTCCGTTGCTGTCATACAATAAAAGGAGTAGCCGGATTTATCAATCTTCATGACCTATGCGATTTTGCCCATACAATGGAAAGCATGCTTGACAACAGCCGAAAAGGTGAACTCAGACTGAATGCGGCTCATATTGATCTTCTCTTAAGGTCAATGGATTGCCTGAAGGAAATAATTCTTATTATTGAAGAATGTATGAGTGGTATTCCATACCGTCTGCCGCAGACATATTCTGATATTCTTCTGACACTGAAATATGTCATTCAAAACAGAGGTTCTTTTCCTGCTGTCAATAAAAACCAGACTGATTTCAATGCAGCTCCTCCTTCTTTACAACACAATGTTAAATCTGAAAAACAGGTTGAAAATACTGATCAGGAACCCATTTCTCCATCTCCAGAAAAAAACGTTCCTCCGGTTCATGCAGAAGTTTTATCGGGTGAACATCCATCCCAGTCAGTTCAGGGAAAGACTCCCGCCGGACTTGAAGAATCCATCAGGGTTCCGGTTCAGCGGCTTGATCAGCTTATTGACGCAATAGGAGAAGCTGTAATCGCACAGTCAATGATTACCGCCGACCCTTCTATACGTTCATCAAAAAATCAGAGTCTGCATACAAAAGTGGCTCAGACAACCATGATCATGCGTCAGATTCAGGAACTTTCGATGTCATTGCGCATGGTTTCTCTTAAGTCTACTTTTCAGAAAATGGCCCGTCTTGTTCGTGATCTAAGCAAAAAATCGGGCAAGGAAATACAGTTTATGACTGAGGGCGAGGACACTGAACTTGACAAATCAGTTGTAGAGCACATCAGTGATCCTCTGATGCACATGATTCGCAATTCCATAGATCACGGACTTGAATCACCACAGGAACGTGAGGTTTCCGGTAAACCATTATCCGGAACAGTCGAGCTTCGCGCTTATCACAAAGCAGGCAGTGTGTATATTGAAATCCGTGACGACGGCAAAGGTCTTGACAAGACAGCAATACTCAACAAGGCCGTAAGTAAAGAGCTTTGCAAACCGGATGATAAACTGACGGATGCAGAGATATATCAGTTCATTTTCATGCCGGGTTTTTCAACAGCAAAAATAATCACTGATATATCTGGGCGCGGTGTCGGTATGGATGTTGTCAGACGCAACATCGAATCACTCAGAGGATTTGTCGATATAACTACGGAACCCGGTAAAGGAACAACATTTACTATCAGACTACCGCTAACACTCGCGATTATCGACGGGATGATCGTTCGGGTGGATTCATCAAATTATATAGTTCCTACATTGTCTATTGTTGAAACTATTGTCGCAAAATCAGATCAGCTGGTCAATGTTCTTGACAAGGGCTCACTCATAAAAGTACGCGATAAACTGATACCTCTTGTCTATCTTTCTGAAGTATTCAGCAGTAATAACATGCCAATAAACAATTCCGGCAAGATCGCATTGATAGTTGAGGATATGATCGGCCGTAAAAGCGCCATTCTTGTTGACGAAATAGTAGGTCAGCAGCAGGTAGTTATAAAAAATCTCGGTACAGCGCTTGGCGATATTGCAGGAATAAGCGGAGGCGCTATTATGAGCGATGGAACGGTCAGCCTGATTATTGATGTAGGAGGTATTTTAAAGTCGGCTTATAATTGATTAATAAATAATCACATGTTACTAAAATCCTATTTTTGGAGGAATGTCATGAGTAAAGTTCAAACAGCCGGTAATACTCTGATGGAGCAATCTGTCGGTGATAAACTCGCTGGTAAATATCTGACTTTTAAACTTGCCCAGGAAGAGTACGGGCTTGAAATTCTGAAAGTTCAGGAAATTATTCAGATGCAGTCCGTAACACGAGTGCCCCGGACGCCTGATTATGTCCGCGGTGTCATCAACCTGCGCGGAAAAGTGATTCCTGTTGTGGATCTCAGGAAGAAATTTCTGCTCGAACTGCTTACAGATACCGAAAAAACATGTATTATAGTTGTTCAGATATCAAGTAATGATACTGTTGTTGTAATGGGTATTATTATTGATGAAGTCAAGGAAGTTCTTGATATCAAATCAGTTGACATTGAAGAAACGCCGTCATTTGGATCCAACATCAATACCGAATTTATTTTAGGTATGGGTAAAGTGAATGGAAGTGTCAAAATCCTGCTTGATATCGATAAAATTCTTTCTACAACAGAACTTACCACAATCATTCAGTCAACACACTCTTAATTTTAACACAGGAGCTCTCATATGTTTGGAAATTTGAAAATTGGACTGCGTCTGGGACTTGGTTTCGGCATAATACTTTTTCTTTTTGCATTCATGGGTATTTTTTCATTTCTTAAAATGAATACCATTTCGAATGATGTTAATTCTATTGTAAACGATCAATATCCAAAAACAGTTTACTGTAATGATATTATTGATCAACTTAACAACGTTGCGAGAGCCCTTAGAAACATGGCCCTTCTGACAGATTCGGAAAAAATTGCTGATGAAGATTCACGAATTCCGGAGGCTGCAGCAATTGTGACAGATGCAATGAAAAAACTGAATGAGGCAATCAAGACAGATGAAGAAAAACGTCTAATGGCCAATTTATCCGAGGTCAGAACTAAATACATTGAAAAACAGACAGAAACCAGGAAGTTGATAAAAGATAATAAAAAGGATCTGGCAACCGCCCTTCTTATAGGTGATTTGCGCAAGGCACAAAATGAATACTTCACTATAATTTATGATCTTATCAAATTACAGGACACAAAAATGAAAGCAGACGGCAAGAAAAGTATTTCTGCGATTGAAAACACTAAAATCATTATTATGACGATTATCATTCTATCTATACTTATTGGTATTATTGCAGCCCTTATTATCACAAAATCCATCACAGGACCTATTTCACGCTGTATTGACATTGCCAACAAGGTCGCAGCCGGAGATACAAGCACAATTATCGAATCAACTACGAAAGATGAAACCGGACAGCTTCTTTCTGCGTTTGGCAAAATGATTGCAAGCATCAAGAAACTTATTACAGATATCAATTTTCTTGCATCGTCTGCTATCGATGGTAAACTTGCCACCAGGGCTGATGTCAATCAGCATCAGGGTGACTATAAGTCAATTGTATCAGGAGTAAACAACACACTTGACGCAGTAGTCAATCCGCTCAATGTCGCTGCAAAATATGTTGAGGATATCAGTAAAGGTATTATTCCGGCGCCTATTTCAGACAATTACAACGGCGATTTCAACATTATCAAGAAAAACCTCAATACTATGGTAAAAATGATGGAAAACCTTCTAATGGAAACTGACGGTCTTGTCAATGCAGCACTTACAGGAGCCCTTTCCACACGTGCAAACGCCGGTCTTTTTGTCGGCGGATGGAACCAGCTTGTCGGCGGATTCAACAAAACGCTTGATGCAATTCTTGAACCGATCAATGAAGCGTCAAATGTTCTTGACAAAGTCGCAGCAAGGGACCTCACGGTCCGTGTCAACGGAGATTACAAGGGAGATCTTGCTAAAATCAAGAATTCGCTTAATCTTGCGGTTGACAATCTTGACAAAGCATTACAGCAGGTTTCAGAGGCCACAGAACAGGTTACAAGCGCAAGTCAGCAGATTTCATCAGGAAGTCAGAGTCTAGCGCAGGGGGCAAATGAGCAGGCAAGTTCTCTTGAAGAGGTTTCATCAAGTCTTGAAGAAATGTCATCAATGACAAAACAGAATGCTGAAAATGCCGTACAGGCGAAAAATCTCTCGGGAGAATCAGACCAGAACGCAAAAACAGGTTCTGAAGCGATGGGCCGTATGTCAAGTGCAATCAATCGCATAAAGGAATCATCCGATCAGACTGCAAAAATTGTCAAGACAATTGACGAAATAGCAATGCAGACAAACCTCCTTGCGCTTAATGCCGCAGTTGAAGCCGCAAGGGCCGGTGAAGCCGGGCGGGGTTTTGCGGTTGTCGCAGAAGAAGTCCGCAACCTTGCGCAGCGCAGCGCACAGGCCGCGAAAAACACAGCCGACATGATTTCTGAATCTGTCAAGAATGCCGATGACGGTGTCAATATCGCGACTGAAGTGTCGAAATCTTTTGATTCCATTGCCACAAGCGCAAAGAAAGTCAATGATCTGATTGCTGAAATCGCAGCAGCGTCCCAGGAACAGTCACAGGGAATTGATCAGGTAAATACCGCAGTTTCACAGATGGATAAAGTGACACAGCAGAATGCCGCGAATTCCGAGGAATCAGCAAGTGCTGCCGAAGAACTCAGTTCACAGGCTGAAGAGCTTAAAACAATGATTGATCAGTTTGCGTTAAGCTATGCTGTAACACAGAATAAATCAATAAATACAGTACGTACAGAGTCAAAGAGACGGGAAACTGCTCCTGTTTCAGCGCATAATTTTCACAGCGATGTGAAAAGCTCCGCGGCAAAAAAAACCTCCAGAAAAACGATTAAAAACGAGGATATCCTGAATCTTGACGATAACGTATTAAAGGAATTCTGATTTCCCGGACTTTGATCTGAATAAATATTACGCCTTCTCTTTTTGTCTATATAAAAAGAGAGGGTGGTTTTAAATAAAACAGCCATAAACATCTATTTTTATCTGATTATACTATGAAAAAAAATACTTTTGATCTTTTCCGTCAACTGATTTATAATAAAGCTGGTATTGCGCTTGGAGAAAAAAAAGAAGCGCTTGTTGCCGCACGTCTGAATAAACGTGTAGACAGCCTGAACTTTCAGTCATTTGAAGAATATTATAATTATGTAAAGAATGACACCAACGGAGATGAACTGGTTCAGCTGCTTGATTCAATCTCAACAAATGTCACACACTTCTTCAGGGAACAGCAGCATTTTGATTTCATAGCGAATCAGCTCTCGGACTGGTACTCTCATGGACAGCGCAGATTCCGGATATGGTCTGCCGGATGTTCATCAGGTGAAGAACCGTATACAATTGCAATGACTCTCCATGAACTTTTCCGGGATCAATCAACAGACACAAGAATTCTTGCGACCGATTTGTCAACTAAAATTCTATCCCGCGCAATTAATGGAATTTATTCTTTGCGTGATATGGAAAAAATTCCGGCAAAATATGTAAACAACTATTTTAATAAAATATCAATAGACGATAATATTCACTATCAGATATCTCACGAGTGCAGATCCCTGATTACATTTCAAAGATTGAACCTTACACAGACTCCTTTCCCGATGAAAGGGCCTTTTGATCTGATTTTCTGCAGAAATGTTATGATTTATTTTGATAATGACATGAGAAAAAAACTTCTTGAAGATTATCACCGACTGCTTAAAACCGGCGGGTACCTTCTTGTCGGACACGCTGAAAGCCTTACCGGTATGTTAAGCGGACTTAAATCTGTAAAACCATCAATCTATCTTAAACAATGATTGATGAATTAATTTACTTTTATTACAATTTTGATATATTATTAAACTGAAGATATAAGCGAAACAAAGGCAATCCAGAAGAATAAATTTTATGGAACTGTTTACAACGTGGAGTCAGTATGAACATTCTCATAATTGAAGACGATATTACAAGCGCAAAAGTTTTATCGCGAATCCTTGCGACGTATGGAAATATAACGATCGCGACAGATGGCAGGCATGGGATTTCCATTTTTAAAGAATCTGTTAAATCAAAAACACTTTTCTCTTTTGTTTTCCTTGATATCATGATGCCTGAAATTGACGGTCAGGAAGTACTCAAGGAAATCAGGAAAACCGAAAGTGAGAATGGAATACTGGGGTTTGATGCAGCAAAAATTGTCATGACTTCTGCACTGGATGACAATAAAAATATTATGCAGGCATTCCGGTCTCAGTGTGAAGGATATCTTGTAAAGCCGCTTATCAAGGATAAAGTGCATCAGGAGATCGAACGGCTTTTAACTAATTCACGATGACAGGTCTTTACTTTATGAAAACAACAGTCGGTGTGAGCGATATGTTTATAAGCAATAAAAGTGGAGATATCATCGTCACCCATGCCCTTGGATCATGTATTGGTCTTGCGATTCATGATGCAAATGCGTGTGTCGGCGGTCTCCTGCATTATATGCTGCCGCTTTCAAAAATTGATGAAAACAAATCGAATGTCAACCCATATATGTTTGGAGATACTGGTATTCCTGAGCTTTTTCAGCAGGCATACAGGCTTGGAGCAAAAAAAGAGAACATTTCTGTTGTTATGGCCGGAGGTGCTGATATTCTTGAGAACTGTAATTATTTCAATATCGGCAGCCGCAATATTGCCATTGCAAGAAAGATGTTCTGGAAAAACGGCATTCTGCTCTCCGGTGAACAGACAGGTGGAACTATTCCACGCACAATGTATCTGGAAATCGGTACTGGAAAATCCTGGGTTACCACTCATGGTGCGAAAACTGATCTCATGTAAATCAGCAAAGATTAGAAGGAATCGTTATGGCGTACTCAATTTTGATTGTTGATGATTCAAACATTATACGCTCAATGGTCAAGCGTACTATAAGCATGTCAAAGCTTCCGGTGCATGCATTCATGGAAGCAAAAAACGGACGCGAAGCAATTGACATTTTAAACAGCAGCTGGGTTGACATTGTATTTACTGATCTTAACATGCCGGTAATGGATGGTCTGAGCCTCATAAAAACAATGAAACAGACTGTTGACCTCAATGATATACCGGTAGTGGTAATAACCACTGAAGGCAACACAAACCGTCTTGACGAATTAGTAAATGCCGGAGCTTACACCTGTCTGCGGAAGCCATTTACACCCGAAAAAATACGTGATGTAATAACCACTGTTCTTGGAGTATGGGATGCAAAACAATAAATCACAGATTCTCCTGAAAGTTTCAGAATCTATTTTTGAAAAAGTCGCTTTCATTTTTACTAACGATACCGGTCCGCAATGTAAACCCACGACACCTGACTGGGACGCCCTTGGAGCCCGCCTTGATTTCTCCGGAGCAAGCAATGGTACAATCACGTTGTGGATCTCTGTCAATCTTGCTGTAAACATTGCATCAAACATGCTTGCTCTCGAAAAAAACGCAGACATTGAAAATGCCCATGATGCTGTAAATGAACTCTGCAATATCATATCAGGCAATTTTATTACCGAAGCATATCAGAATTCTGATATTGTACTCGGCATCCCTTCTATACTTGACTCGCGCGAACTGAAAAGTGATTTTCTCAACCCTGACGCCGTCTGGTTCAGTTCTGATGACGGGCCAATTTTAGCAATTGTAAAAGAAGTATGATTAAAGTACTTATTATTGATGATTCAGCTGTTGTGCGTCAGGTTTTGTCAAGTGAACTGTCAAAAATAGATGGAATAGAGGTCGTAGGTACTGCATCAGATCCATACTTCGCACGTGACAAGATAATTGCATGTAAACCGGATGTGTTGACTCTTGATATTGAGATGCCGCGCATGGATGGTCTTACATTCCTTAAAAAGCTAATGGCCCAGTATCCGATTCCGACCATTATTCTCAGTTCACTGTCTCAAAAAGGAAGTGAAACCGCGCTTGAGGCATTGAGCTGCGGCGCAGTTGATGTACTCTGTAAACCCGGCGCTGCATATACAGTTGGAAATATTATTGAGATTCTATCCGATCAGATCCGTGCCGCATCCAGAATTGATATGAATAAACTGACAAAGAAGATTTCCGCCGTTCCTGTCAAAAAAGAAACAGCATCCCTTGCCGCTACAACAAATAAGATATTGGCGATTGGCGCATCAACCGGCGGCACCTCGGCAATTGAAGAGGTTCTGCTCTCAATGCCTGTCAATGCTCCTGGAATTGTTATTGTTCAGCACATGCCTGAAAAATTTACAAAATCCTTTGCCGATCGTTTAAATAATATATGTGATATAGAAGTGCGCGAGGCATGCACTGGTGACAGTGTCCTTCCAGGCCTTGCCCTCATTGCCCCAGGCAATCATCATATGATTACCCGCAGAAGCGGTGCGCGCTACTTTGTTGAACTGAAGGAAACCCCGCCTGTATTTCATCAGCGCCCCAGTGTCGAAGTCCTCTTCAACTCTGTAGCCATGTTTGCAGGCAGGAACGCAGTAGGAGTGATACTTACCGGAATGGGAACAGACGGTGCCCAGGGTCTTCTCGCAATGCGTAAAGCAGGCGCCGTCACGATCGCCCAGGATGAACAGTCAAGCGTTGTCTGGGGAATGCCCGGCGAGGCCGTTAAAATCGGTGCGGCGGAGCATGTTCTGCCGCTTGAAAAGGTCGCTGAGAAGGCGCTTTCGATGCTTCGAGGGTAGGGTGTGTCTGAATGAATAAAATGCAAACCTGAAAAACATTTGAATCTCCATCTTATTATTTACATTATTTGATGGAAAATTCCTTTTTACTTTGAACCGTTCCAGTAAAACTTGCAGGGGGATGGACTCAAGATGTTTAGCACCATTTGAATTTAGTAAATTATCGCGCAACAAACGATAAGATATGCAGTCGGCGCCGCCACAATCGCACAGTATTAACAGTCAAGCGTTGTGGAGAAGCAGTAAAATCGCTCGCGGCAGAGCATGTACTGCTGCGGGCATCTTTTTATTCCTGCAATTCCCAGAATTTACTTGCCCGGATAATATCCCTTATATCAATTGTTTCACTGCCGGTATCCGATAATTTGAGATTATGTGCAGCTGTGAAATTAGGATCGGTTTCGAGAGATTCAAGTTGTTTTGATATTTTTGAAATATCCTGAATATCAACAATTAAATCATGATTTACATCTCCCAGAAGATGTGTCGGATAAATCAGAATTTTATCTTTAATGCGAATCGCAAGTTTTGGTGTTCCAAATGATGATCCAATCAAAGCCATTGATAAAGAGTCTGCAGCAATCCGTTTTCCAGCGCAATTGAGATCCTCTTTGTAAGTTAAAATTGAAAACGCACTATCAATTGTGAAGACTCTCAGAATACCACCAGAGAGTATAATCAATTCTTCGTGACCATCGTTGTCAAGATCCAGAAGAACCGGGACACCTTTGAAATCGGTAAACGATTCCCCCAATGCGTTTTTACACTCGATACCGGAAGTAATAATTGGCACAGAATCGGTTCCACTGTTGGGATATAGGAATAGTCCATGTCCTTCTAAGTTGACAATCAGATCTTTCTTTCCATCTTTGTCGGCATCAATCACAATTGGATAGAATTTTGCCCCTGGATTTCTAACCAGTGTTTCTATCGCCCCATTATGCCCGATAACGACTATATTTCCAGACCTGTCTGACAACAGACAGTCGTAAGCACCATTGTTATCCCAGTCTGCAAAAGTGTGATGTATCGGGTCAAACCCTGCGGTTATGTTTCTAAATCCTGCTGATTGAAGCTGATACGACCGTTTGTTTATGTTGTCAAGTCCGTTATAACACACACTCCCATTGAGAGATGTAATAACCAGGTCTTCAATTTGATCTTTGTCAAGATCAACAAATGAAAAAGATCCTGATTCTGGATTTGCTCCGGCAGTTCCAATGGTCAGAGTATCAGGTGAACAAACCATGATTGGAATTGACGGTTTAAGTGTAACCGATTGGACTATAACAGAATCGGCTTTAATATTAAATGCAATCCTTTGTGCACGATATCCCGCAGCCTGAACTTCAAACCAGTAAGCACCTTGTTGTGAAGAAAATGTTATTGTATCGTGCCCAAGATAATTACCCCTGAAAGATCCCGAAGGCATTTCAAAAATCTGTGCACCCGCTTGATTTACACATATTTTTAGAGACCCGGATTTTCCAACTGAAATAGTCACTTTCATGCTGTCTGTCAATATCCCGTCGGTAGCATAAAAAACCACAGGATGTATTCCGGAAGACATTGGAGCCTGACATCTGAACGTAGCCGTTGCATTTGCAGAAGTTATAAAAATAAATCCTGGAATATCACTCGCAGCGGAAAGCATGGGCTTCGAGCTATCATTATCCGGGTCAAACGCACTGACACTGATTTGAATTATTTCGCCAGGGCTTGCACTGACATCGGAGATATAATCGATTACTGGAGCACAATTGACATCACGCACAAAGACATTGATTACAAGAGTATCAGAAAATACCTGATCAGTGGCTCTAACCGTTATAGTAAAATCTCCTGAAACATCACAGGCAGGCTTCCAGATAACTTCCGCGGTACCGTTTTTATTGTCAACCACAGAAGCCCCCGATGGACCATTTATCAAGTGCAATTGTGGAATTGTCCTATCAGGATCGGTTGCTCCTATTTTCATAACCATTTCAATGTTTTGTTCAATGGTCGTATCATTGCAAAGATTGAAAACCGGACCAGTCAGATTGTTGTCAGTTACATTTATAGTAATATATCGATCAACCTTCACTGTTGTATCAAACGCATCGATCGCGGATATTACAAAAATCAATGTATCAGGGCTGGTTGGTGTCCATGTAAAGACACCGGTACCATTATCGGGATCGGTCGTAAAATGTGCACCTGCAGGCAATACGGAGGTAGTAAGTAACGGAGGAACTACATCTAACGAATCAAAGGCCGTTGTCAGAATAGTAATCGGTAAATTAACAGATGTATTTACCTCTGAAGTTGACACATTAAGAGTTGGTGGAGAACAATTGACATCCTCAACTTGAATCATAAAAGTATCACGGACCTTAGTTGTAGGATCAGCCCCATCTGTAGCCTCAAAAACTACCACATAATAACCATTTTCATCACCCTTGGGTGTCCAGGTAAATGTCCCGTGTCCATCCAGATTATCTGCAAAGGATGCTCCTGAAGGAGTATTGACAAGTCTGATTTTGGGTATGATGCCATCACAGTCGTTTACTCGAACAGCAAGGCTGAATGGCTGCTGTTCTTTGGTCTTCTGTAATGCAATTGGAACAAAAACTGGTGGGAAATTAATATCATTCACTTGTATCTGGAATTGTGAAACAGAGGAATCGACACCATCGGATGCCTGCACTGCAATAGTATACAGACCATGATCGGTGCATCCTGGCCTCGAAACAAGGGTTATTGATCCATTAATATCAGTTAATTGGACAAACGTTGGCGGGTTAAGTAAAGAGACTCGCGGCACAGTGCCATCAGAATCGGATGCAGAAACTGCAAATGTAATCTGATCTCCTTCATTCATTACAGTATCTGAAGGTATCGTTAACATTGGAGCACGATTGCGATTTATCAATATAGACTGCAAAGAGGAACTGCAGTTACCGTTCATATCACAAGCTTTCCATGTAATAACGGTAGTTCCAATGAAAAATACCGTATCTAAAGGAAGCCCATCGCTTCTTACAGCGCTCACAGAGACACTTGAACAACTGTCAAATGCTTTGGCAGAATCGATCTGGACCACAGAAAATTGCCGTAAAGCACTAATTACGATCGTTGTATCGTAGGAAGTAGTGATCTGCGGAGGAATGGTGTCTTTTACAATTACCCGCTGTAATTGTGTTGCGCTGTTCCCGTTACCATCATTGTAGGTCCAGGTTATTTCGAAAGTATCCTGACTACTATATATCGGTGGATCGGTCGTTGTTGCGGTGATTGTTCCGGCGCAATTATCACTCGCAGTTGGCGGGGAGAGCGTTACTGAACATGAACCATGAATCACCGGTAAAGTCGCAACCGCAGGAACCGGAGCAAGAGAGTCGATGACGGTAACAAATACTGAATCAGCGGCACTGCTGCCTTCATCATCGACAACCGTCAATGTAATTCTGCTTTTGCCGGCTGGAAGCGTGACAACTGGTGTTGCTCCCGTCCATGGTCCGCCCGGACCATTCCAGGTGTAAGTGACAATTGCCCCTCCATCAGGATCGGTCGAGCCGCTTCCATTGAGGGTGACATTGGCATTACAGGAAGTACTCGCCCTAACGCTCTGATCTGGTCCTGCTTCAGCAACTGGTAGAAGATCCAGAGTGGCAATCCAGCTCACCTCTGACCATCCTCCCCAGCCGGTGCCGTCAAAAGCCCTCACCCTGCTGTAGTAAGTTTGGTTGTTTAGTAAAGACAATCCTGCGTAAAGGACGCTCTCAGCGGTTCCGGTCCCCACGGCTGGGTCCCACATAATGGTGCCGGAGCCATTCGGCCCGGTCCACACTTCCACTTCATACTTGCTCTGCGGGTTGTATTCCGGGTCGCGATAAGTCCAGGTTATGGTCGGAGTAGCGCTGATCGCGCCGGTCACGGTAACCGGATTTGTCGTCGGTGGTAAATTGGGAATCGGATTCCAAAGATGATTGGCATGGTTAGAGAATGCCGTGTCAAGAGTCGTTCTCCGCATCATCGCGACAATTTGATCGAGGCCCGTGGACGTACCAGTATAAATGAAACGAGCGTTTCCCGAAGCATCAGTGATGCTGGAATCCGTTCTTGGACTGTGGGGACCACTGAGGATCCGGAAAAGCACCTTTCGTCCGGCAACGGGATTTCCAATATCATCATGTACATGCGCGACGAGTGTATCGATCGTCCCGACGATATTCGTGTCGGCACCCGGAGAAAGCAGCATGTCTTCAATAACGACTCCGTTGCGGACGGAGAATATATATCGCCCATTAACAGTCGAGTTCATTCGGTTATTGATCAGACTCCTCGGACCCGCATCGAGAAATGCACCCGCAGTTAAGGATCCAGGGTGGGAGTAAAAGGTGTTTGTTCCGTTGGACCAGCCCATGGAAGCCGTTGTTGCCCCCCCTAAACCACTGCCATTTCCGTTGCTCGCCGTTCCGGCCTCCCATTTGATTTTGTCGTAATTGTACTCGAGATCGAAGTCGCCGGGTGCAATGTCCGATCTGTCGATGATGATCATCTGAAAGCTGTTGCGAATCATCGTGTCACTCGCAATACCTCCCTCACAAAAAAAACCGACATTGATCCAATTGACGCATAAAACATTCCTCGTATTGCCTGGTGCTACAGTGAGGGTGCTCCTGCCGTATCTGGTTACATCCCCGTAAAAGCGTGTATCGACATCCGCGAAAAACGCCGCAAACATCGGCTGAGAATTCTGCTGAATCAAATAGGGAGTGTAGGTTGACAATGCATCAGAAAATGTGAGGTTGCCGTTGTTGTTGACCCAGACACTGTCGTAATTGATGCCGTTAAAATTTATTTGAAATCCCAGTCCTGCTCTTTCGCTATCACTGTCGTCCACTCTAATCAAGGATTCAGAAACGGAAATGGGCCGTATCGCCTGGCCAAACGATGAGGCATACAAAATAAAAAATAGACAAAAGTAGAAAGGGCCCGCTTTTTGAATGGCGTTTAACGGTGGAGTCATGGTCAAATCCTTGATTTTGCACGCCCGTAAAAACCGTACGGGAAACAATATTAGTAAATGATTTAATATTATGGAAAGGTATAATATAATATACCGCATTTTCTCGATATCAACAAAATTCAGTGGTCGTAATGACAATTGCGTTTATCATCATTTATTGTCATTTGCAATATAAGGAATACTTAACAAACAATAGGTGATGTCGTTAACGCTATAAAACCAATGTTTTCCTGCCTCACTGTCAATAGATTCAAAAAATCTGCGAATTCAATCTTCCCCTGAGATTCGTCTCTCAACATTGAATATTTTACCGATAACATCATCATGTTGCACCTAACGAATGTGGCTTTAATATTTTTCCTTCCTGAACAGATAATGATAAAAGCAATGGCGTAAAGAGTTTGTCCGCGGAACTATTGGCAAAATAGTGTTTCAGATGTTTCTTTTTTGGCAGAGTTTATTGATTCTTTCATCAAAATAATCAGCAGACTCAGGAAACATATATTGTCAGCAGTCTTTACAAAGTGTAGGTATTATAATTTTACACCGCCGGACTGCACTTCGAAATACCCGCAAAGTTTTTACTCCGAAATAATCTTCCCCGACACAGAAAAATCCGGATTTGACATCTGCCAGAGTGAAACCCGTCGTATAATACCGTTTGGTAAACTGGCTGATTTCCCTGATATCACTGTAGTATAAAGCATCTTTCCGTTAAGATTAAAAAACATCAATACCGTTCCCTGTGGAAGCAGTCTTGAAAAATGCAGTTTACCTGTTTTGTAAGAAGTGAAAATATTACAATTGAATGCTTCTGCCTGTTTATTCTGTTGACGAAAAACAATTCCGGTTGTCCTCCGGTTTGAAAGCAACCAGGAAAACAGACCTGGTTCTATGCGCGCCATTTCCATTGCAGGTACATGATCCAGATCCGGATATTCAGTGTATTTCACAGCGGTCCCACCGGCATCAAGAATTGACTGATAGATAGTCCTGTCGCTCTCTACCGGATTTGTACCATCCTTCGCACCATGAATAATCCAGAGTGGCGTCTCGGCCATATTCTCTGCTCCCTTGTCTTTTGTATAGCCGACAACAGAAACCGCACCTGCAAAGCGCTCCGGGAAATCCATGAGCAGGCGGTAAACGCCTTCCCCTCCCATTGATTCACCATACAGATATTGACGGTTTTTATTGAAGGCTGTACCTGCTATCAGACTGTCAAGTTCGTTAAGAGCATTGACCATGGCAGAACGCAGATTCTCATCGTAAGTCCCGCCCCAGTCTGCACAATTGTTTTCTAAAGCGGGTGCTGTAGGGAGAAACACAGCACAGGGTTCAATCGCATTGAGTGATGGAATAACCCAGAACTCCTGATAGAGCGGATTGCCAGTGCAATAATGCAGATACATTACTATTGGAAGCGGCTTCCCCGTGGATTTGGGTACATATAATGCCATTGGGGTTTCGTTATAGGTCCAGGTGATGAACCGGGCCGAATCACCGGCAGAATCCTTTAGATTTACAACCGGTGCCGCATAAATATTGCCGGAGCTAAAATATAGAGAGATCATAAAAGCAACTGCACAGAAAGTATTCTTTACTGAAACAAACATCTGATGCCTCCTTATATATGTATCCATTCTGTGAATCAACTCCTGACTGATATTTATAAATTTACACTGGAGATTTATTTTAAATTACATTATGGTGATTACGGTTTCCAGAAAGGAAGCGAATTGTATAGACTCAACATATTGACATAATCGCACTACCATGTGCAGTGGCTTCCACCCTTTTAATATGGTGATCAGAAAACCGGACAGCCGGTTTTAATTGTACCGGCAATAGCCGAATATTACTTGCAATTCAATATTCAGATATATTTCGTTATTATCATAATCACTTTAAAATCAATTGATAGCATGTTTTTTAATCACATTATTTGTACTCAAATAGGTACAGAATTTTTCCATAAACAAAGAATGGCAGGAAAACTGTACAAGTTTTAACTATACTTATAATATGAGATCAATAGAGTTTTATACTGATTTTCGGCAATACCTGAAGGATTTTTATAATTATAAAAAATCGGCAGGACACCACTTTTCATACCGTCAGTTCAGTCTCAATGCCGGACTGAAATCTCCATCAATATATCGGGAAGTTGTTGCCGGGAACCGGAATCTGACTCAGTTAACCATCATGGCATTCATTAAAGGACTCAGGCTTAATGAGCATGACGGCAGATTTTTCGAAAATCTGGTTCATTTCAATCAGGCAAAAAACGAAGAGTTAAAAAAACAATACCTTGCAATCCTCCGGGGGTTGCGCTACCGTAAACCACAGAAAAACATACCAGTGCATCTTTATGATTACTATGAAAAATGGTATCATCCGGTTATACGTGAGCTTGCATCTGCAATGAAGTGGAACGACGATTTTTCGCTCCTTGCAAGAGCTGTCAACCCGCCGATAAAAACATCCGAAGCTCGTGAAAGCATCGAGCTTTTACTGAGCCTGGGCTTTCTTAAAAAAACATCCGGCTGCATGTATGAGCAGACCCATCCGGATATAACTACTGGCGCTGAAGTCAATTCTCTGGCCGTACGTGCATTGAACCGGGAGTATGCGCGGCTTGGCCTGGAAGCAATAGACCGCTTTCCGCCGACTCAGCGTGATATTTCGAGCGTGATCATGGCTGTACCGAAAGCCCGGTTCGCGGAACTCAAACGGGAGATCGTTGAATTCAGGAGAAAAATCATTTTGCTGGCTGGTGATGATTCGATGAAACCCGACAGTTTTTATTCTCTCGTCGTGGAGTTCTTTCCTGTAGGTCAATCAATTTCTCCACAGGAGGCGAATCATGAAAAAGCTGATTAAAATACTCGCTCCTGCATTGTTTGGCATATGTTATTGCACCGGTGGCGGAGGGGATATAGCCGGAACAAGCGAACAGGGCAATGCACGTGTTATAGCCAGTGTGTATGCATCATCAGGCAAGCCCGCATCCGGAGCTGCAATCAGACTCCGGAGGGCTGACTATGTCGAAACATTGATGTTATCCAATCACTCTTCACATAATTATGCTGATATGGTCACAGATTCAAATGGAACATTCGCCATAGATTCGCTTGACACAGGATATTACACGATCGAAGCAACCGATAGAACCAAAGAGGCAGTTCTCATCAGGTTTACGATTTCGGGCGCAAAACCCTGGACAATTCACCTGAACGCCGACACACTGCGCCCCTTTGCCACGATCAAAGGCAGGATCGATCGCAACTCGCCCTTTGACCTGCATTTCATACAGGTCAAAGGGCTGGAACGACTCGTTGAAATTTCGGATGACGGATTTTATTCATTATCCGATCTTCCTGCCGGAATATTTTCTTTAAGGTGTATTGGTTCTGATTCGCTAATCAGTCCTGTGGAAATTACAAACATAGTTACCAGGCCGAATCAGATCACACTGGCACCCTATAGCGGCTGGATTTTTTCAAAAGATATATTTCTGAATACAACAGGCTCAAGTGCAGATGTGGCGGAGGATGTGTATGGATTTCCTGTGCTTGTCAGGCTGAGTTCGGCTAACTTCTCATTCGGTGAAGCAAAAACAGATGGCGGGGACATACGGTTCGTCAAGGCTACTTCTGATTCCACACCGTTGCCATTTGAAATTGAACGCTGGGATCCGAGTGCAAATCTTGCAGAAATATGGGTGAGAACAGATACTGTTCACGGTAATGCAAATGTAAAGTCATTCGTCATGAAATGGGGCAACCCTTCTGCGCAGACTGTTTCTCAGACCAAGCTGGTTTTTGATACATCCGACGGTTTTTGCGGTGTATGGCATCTTGCCGGCCGAAGCGACGCACAGGCGCAGGATGCCACATCAAACGGGTATAATGGCACTGCAGTGAATGTGGATGCCATTGAAGGAATTATTGGCGGGGCCGGTGCTTTCACGAGCGTTAAAAAGAGCTACATTGTCATGCAAAATACAGCCTCAGGCAAACTCAATTTTCCGGAGAATGGACGGTATTCTGTTTCAACATGGGTCAATTCCGACAGTATTGACTACAATCGGGTCATTCTCGGAAAAGGCGACATGCAGTATTACCTCAGAATACACGACTTTAACTGGCGGTTCTCTGATTACCACAGCTTACCGTCAACCGGATGGGAATTCACCGAATCTCCCTATTCATTCGGTAAATGGGTATATCTATGCGGTGTACGGAATGATACAAACCAATATTTATATGTAAACGGTGTATGTGTTGACAGCAGCAAAATATTCGACAGCAACGACGGTCAGCGCAATGAATCATTTGATGTTGAACTTGGAAGGCGCCTGCTGCCAAACGGGTCGGATGGACTCTACTTTTCCGGATCAATTGACGAAGTGCGTATCTGCAACACTGCAAGAGACAATAACTGGATCAGGTTGTGTTTTATGAACCAGAGTAAGAATGACGCTCTTGTTCAATTTGGAAATTAGCAATCATTATTGGGGCCTGTTATTATGAACAACCTTGAAAACGGTATGATAATCGTCCGCTGATTGATTAAAACAGAATTTCTTTCAAGGATAAACGTTTCCGTACAAGAGTTGGAGATGGTCACCGAATTACATCAGGATTTTAAATGAAAACCTTAACATCAGTCTGTTTTTCGATGCTCTTTATGTCAATGAGCGCTGCCACGACGCGTGTTGTCAATCTTATGGGAAGATCATTCATCAGTAAAACAACAACAGGTTTTAATACAGGCACCGGAGTACTGATCCATACAGAAAGTAAATCTGCCGGCAAACCTGCGATTGACACAGACAGATATTTACAAAACAGACAAACAGGGAAAAACTGATATGTTACAGACAAATCTTTACATATGGCTATTTATTCTTGCAGCCGCCGCATCTGCTGCGCCTGCTGCATTTCCTGGAGCGCTCGGGTTCGGTGCAAATGCGACCGGAGGGCGGGCAGGAAAAGTGTATCATGTTACAAATCTCAATGACGCGGGAGCAGGTTCATTCCGCGATGCAGTGAGCGCGGCAAACCGAATTGTTGTTTTTGATGTCGGCGGCTGCGTGACGCTTAAAACCGCTGTATCTGCTAAAAGCAATTTAACAATTGCAGGCCAGACTGCTCCCGGAGAAGGAATCGGCTTTATAGGCGGAGAAATTTCTTTCGCCAACTCTTCGAACGTTATCTGCCGCTCTATCCGGGTAAGACCCGGAAGCGAAACCGAAAGTGACAAGGATGATGCCCTGAGCCTTTACCGAGCGAAAAATATAATTCTCGACCACTGTTCATTTGAATTTGCCCCCTGGAACAATATCGATGGCGTTGGAGATAACGGTGCAGGAAAACCCGTGACCGACATTACATTTCAATATTGCCTCATTGCCAATCCAACAGGCCAGCAGTTCGGCTCGCACTGCGAATCAGTGAATGGCAACTGGGCATGGTTTTACTGCATATTCGCGAATTCACATAACCGCAATCCGCTTGCAAAGGTAAATGATATTTTCGTCAATAATGTGCTATATAATTATTCAGCCGGTTATACAACGCACACGAGCACCCCTTTCAAGCATGACATTATAAACAACTACTTCATATTCGGTCCGGCATCAACCGGTACCGACAATACCTGGTTTCAGATCGACAAGAATCAATCAATTTACTGTTCAGGCAATCTCAAAGATAAAAATATTGACGGGGTGCTCAACGGCGATCCGACGATCCCTTACTGGTATCAGGGTGAAGGCACAATTCTCACATCTCCCTGGTCGCCGCTGCCATCGACTGTCACCGTGTATTCCCCGAATTCCGCATACCGCGTTGCAGTATCGCTTTGCGGAACGCTGCCGCGCGACCAGATGGATTCACTGATTATTAATCAGGTCAGACTTCTCGGCAAGGGAAGCGCAGGGTTGACAGATGGAACAGCGGGCCCAGGAAGCGGTCTTTACACCTCTCAGACACAGACAGGACTTTTAAACAACGGTTACGGAACAATCAGGGGCGGTACAAAGGAGATCGATTCCGACAGCGACGGCATGCCCGACTTCTGGGAAAAAACCGCTGGTACAAATGTAAACCTCAACGATGCCATGACCATCGCATCCGACGGATATGCCAACATCGAACAGTATATCAACTGGCTGGCCGGTTTTCATGCCATGACCCTCAGCACCTCCAGCGCTGTAATCGACCTTTCGCAATATGCGGCAGGGTTTAACGGCGGCAACATAGTCTATCGCGTTGACAGCGCAACAAACGGGAATGTCATCCTTGACCCCGACGGCCATACAGCTAAATTTACACCCGCAGACAGGTTTGGAGGCCTTGCATCATTTGATTTTACAATAAGCGGTTCCGACAATTCATCGTTTGGCAACAAGGTAATTGTGGCAGTGGTGCCGTCAGGTACTACTGCCACAAGTGACAGATGTATAAAATCAGACAAAGAGCGTTATTTACATATTGTAAACACAAACGGACAAAACATAATTACCATAGACAGAGCATTCACCCGTATCCATATTTCAGTTTTTGATCTTTCAGGAAAGTTGCAGCTGCAAAATACTGTGGAAGCGGATAAACCGGATATGAAAATTGACATCAGAGGTTTACACGGAGGTGCGCATGTATTACGGTGGCGTACAGACAATGGAATGCACGGACTGCGATGTTTCAATGATTACGAACTGCTTTACAGATAACAGGAGCTGTATATGTCAATTAAATTTCGACTTTCGCTGACACTGGCAATTGCCTGCGGATTTGTCTGTTTCAGAACGCCGGTAACAGTATCGGCAGATACTGCAATAGTAAAGAAGACATTCGATTTTGTCATTGGAGTTGATGGTGACTTCAAAGCTGCCCTGACAGCTGCAAAATCAGCTGCAGCCGGAAAACGTTTTTATATTTTTTTCCCAAACGGTGAATACAATATCGGCACACTCACCGGAAACAGCAATCAAATGACAACCTTCACTACTTCGAACGTATCGTTTATCGGACAAAGCGCAGACAGCACTGTCATCTTTAACAAATCTGTCAATGAAGGTATCGGTATTACTTCAACGCTCTGTTTTTCCAATGCAAACAATCTGTACCTGCAGGATCTGACAATTCTGAACAAAGCCAATTATGGTGATGCGTCAACCTACTCAATGACCGGTCGTCATGTCGCTGTCATGGAACAGGGAAATGACATCATTTATAAAAATGTCAAACTGTTAAGCACTCAGGACACCTATTACACAAAAGGGAAAAGAACATATTGGGAAAACGGTGAAATCCACGGGACTACAGATTTCATCTGCGGCGGCGGAGATGTTTTATTTAACAGATGTCTGATATACACCGATAGAAACAGCACAATCACCGCTCCGGCCACAACAACTTCCTGGGGCTATGTATTTTTGGACTGCACGATTGACGGATCAATAAGCACCTATAATCTCGGACGTTCCTGGAGCAATCAGCCCAGATGTGTATTTGTCAATACTACCATGAAAAAAATTCCTTCAGCCGCCGCCTGGGGTGATCCGATGAATGTCGTCCCTGCGCTTTTCGCCGAATACAACAGTAAGACCGCATCTGGCTCACCAGTAGATTTAAGCAAACGACGCACCACCTATACCAAAGGCGCCACCACAGTCACCCTGAACCCAAGGTTGACAGCTGAACAGGCTGCAAAGTACACAACAGCCAATATAATGGGTGACTGGAAACCAGATCTTCTTACTGCACAATTGAGTGCTCCTGTCCTCATGCGTGATGGTACGACCATCAGCTGGAACGATAACAACAGCGCACTCTGCTATGTTGTCTTCAAAAATGGTAAATATTACAAATGTGTAACATCCAACAGTTGCGACATAGCCTCTGACACACAGGCGAAATATACCGTACGGAGCGCAAACCAGATGGGAGGCCTGGGACCTGTTTCAGTACCGCCAACGTCAGTTTCAATGTATGACGACAAAAACAGACATACTCCCCGGTCGCTAACTTTTGATCCAGTCCGAAAGACACTCTGCATTCATTTTTCCCAGGCCGGGAATCTGAAAGTAACCATTATTTCGCTCAATGGCAGAACACTGTATTCCGGAGAACTCATTTTAAACTCAGGAACCAGTTATGCTGAAATTCATCTGAATGATTTTAAAAGTGGAAGACATATAATTAAATACGAATACAGCAATTCTGTCAATGTCGAATATGTGGATCTGTTTTAACAGGTGCATTGAACACAGGAGCAATGGTTATACCCATATTCTGATTATAAACACTGATTGACATGCCATTTTTCAAAATGAAAAGAGAGATATGAAAAATCTTTTACCTGTAATAAAGACAATAATGCTGGGCATCAATTTGTCAGTTTTTCTTTACAGTACAGCAGTCGCAAAGACAGTCAGATTGTGGATTTTCGGTGATTCCACGGTTAAAGATTATACTAACGCACAGGATGAGTGCAGTCCTGCGCTTAGAATCGCCGGGTGGGGAGAATTTGTCAAGGATTTTATGCGAAGCGACAGCCTTAACAAAATAAGCAATGTTATTATTGCCGACAGCGTCATCGTTGACAACTGCGCCAATGGCGGCCGTGCCGCCCGGACATATGTCACCGGAACAGACAAGGCTATCCTGCAGAATGCCTACAACGCAATGAAAGCGGGCGACTACATGTTTATCCAGTTCGGTCACAATGATGAGGCCGATTGCACCAATTATCCGGACCGATGTACGACAATTCCTGATTTCAAAAAATATATAGGAATGATGGCTGATTCGGTGCTTAACAAAGGGGCAACCCCTATTTTTATAACCCCAATGGTGCGCAATGCATGGCCTGAATACAATACACACGATAACACTGATGGCAAAAGGACCAACCAGCAGGTTGGCAATTTTTCACTGGCCATGCAGGAAGTTGCAAAGGAGAAAGGAATCCCATGCATCGATCTTACGCAGCGTTCCATTGACTTATTCAACAGTGTCGGAGATACTGCAACTAAATACCAGTATTTTAGAATTCCGCGCCCCGGTGCATCACTGCCATCAGGATGCACATTGAAAGACGGTACCCATTTCCAGCCTAATGGTGCAAAGGAACTTGCCCGGCAAATTTTCTTCGGTCTTCAAAACCTTTACAAAATCAAAGTGGTCATTGCAGATACAGCCAGGGGAACTGTAATGGGATATTCAAACGGAGTCAAAGACAAGGCCAACAAGAACTTTCTTCAATTGACAAATAATTTCGGCAGCGGCGAAGGCTGGTATGAAAGCAAATACAATCCCACAGTAAAAATTACTGCCATCCCGAAAAAAGGGTACAAATTCGCAGGCT
>Ga0209800_10001485_pt1 | contig 24248 bp, 36 predicted proteins | sample Higcelweek8metaG_FD_187174 | JGI IMG/M metagenome (GOLD analysis project Ga0209800, IMG submission 187174) | Freshwater pond sediment microbial communities from the University of Edinburgh, under environmental carbon perturbations - High... | ecosystem: Environmental > Aquatic > Freshwater >...
TTAGTAAAAAAGATTTCATAACTTTATGGTGACCTAACAAAAAATATGATGCGGTTATATCAAGGCTTTTCGGATTTTCAGTCGAAAGTCGGGTTAAAGCAATATGTATCGATATCGACAACGATGTGTCAGCATTTTCATATAACTCCTTTGGATATAGATAGAATCTTTAAAGAATATTCAAAGTGTTCTTTGCAAGAATATATAATGAATCAAAAAATTGATGAAGCAAAGAGACTTCTTCTGATTCCAGGACAAAACCCTTTTGATGTTTATCAAAAAGTTGGATTCAAAGATAAAAAATACTTTGAAAAGATTTTTAAACAAAAAACAGGTGCCCGAGTAGAAGAATTCGCATCACTCGAAGCGTGGTGGGCTTCGCAAGGATTATAATTAACAAAAAGATGAGTTTTATAACTCATCTTTTTTTGCGTAATGCTTACGATTTTCGAAAATATATGTCATATAAAAAGATAAGGTAAACTATTGTAATTGTTAATGAACAATGAGAAGGAGTGGTATTGAATGAATAATTTATTAGAATTAGCAAAATCAGCAAAAAAAACTACTGACTATTTCTGCAAAACCGTAAATGAATTATTGGAAATAAGGAACGAATATAATTACACAAGAGAAGAATGTTTATTATTTGATAGCGGAGAAGAAATCGTATTTTTTGATAATCAAGAAGAATTAGAAAAAGATGTTGAAGATTTTCAAGATTATATAAAATCAAAAGAATACGAAATTAAGACTGTTGTATCGACTATTAATGGAAGGATGGCTTTTATCTTGGTATATTAGTATAAGCCAAGATAGTGAAAGGATTGAATAGAAATGTTAAAAGTGTTTTCTATAACTAATACAATTAGCGAGCTTAGGAAATATTATGTTTATAACAACGAAGCTATTTCTTATTTTGAAATAAATAATGGCTTATGTGAAAATTTTGCTTCTGATGTTATTGATAAGCTTGGTGGAGAAACAAAAGAGTTATTTTTGGTTTTTGGAGAAAATTTCATGATTGGATTCAATGATGAAGAATATGAAAATGATATATGGGATATTAATCTACTGAGTACACATTGGGAAAAAGTGGTGCCATTGTATGGATTGACGTGGGATGAGGTGAATAAAATATCATTTGGAAACCATGCGTGGATCGTTTTTCAAAAACGACATTATGACGCTGAATGTCCAGAGGGAGTAGATAATTTTTTTGAATTACCTATTTTTCAAAGGTATATTGAACACTATATTAAAAATAAGTAGTATATGATACAAAAGATGAGTATGAAATTAATTTTCGTGCTCATTTTTTTTACAAAAAAAGTGTAAAATCTCTTTTACACTTTTTAAAATTTACGTCATATGTAGGTGTAAATTTTAAAATCTAATTAGTTTATCAATATAAATATGATAAACATGAAAGGAGCTGAGAATATGTGTAGCCCACCATTAGCGATTGATTATATTAATTTTATTATTAAAGAATGATCGGCCCTGCTGCCTGTAAGATAGAGGACGTGTGTCTGTACTATCAATCCCAAAGGAAATTTAATTTTCATATTTCACTTTGGTCGCCGTAAAAAGAACAGACTATGCAATAATGTCTGGGAAAGGAGGAAATAAGATGCCTATAAGGAATAAACCGTATACTTAGCTACATATAAAATTATTATGTAGGCAAAAAATCTTAAAAAATGAAGCTTCCTTAATTTAGGAAGCTTCATTTGTGTCTCAAAATGAGAGAGGACTGATTGATCGTGAAAAAAATAATTGAAATAATTGTATTAGTCATGATTGTTATTTTTACATTAAGTATTTCATTGACAACAGCGGCTGCTCCAGTTAAAAACAAAGTGAAAATTGATGGAAAAGATACAAAAATAGAGACTGTTGTTATTAAGAATCAAAATTACATTCCAATAAAGCAATTAGATTCATATTTAAAAACAACAACAAGTTATAATAATAAAACAAAGACTATCATTATAAAACAGAACAAAAAAACAATAAAATTTCAAATTGGAAAATATGGATCTAAGATAATCAATGGTAGAACATTAATTCCAATAAGAGCTCTTTCGGATATTTTTAAGTACAAAGTGTTCTGGAATAATGACAAAAAGACAGTATTTGTCATTACTGCGAATATAATTGATGTAGGATATGATAACGGAATAGAATATATTAATTCAGACATTAATTTGAAAAAATAATTTGAAAATAATTTAACCATAGTTATAAAAATGTGTCATGTTGTCAATGGCACATTTTTAATTTTTTCGAAAGAAAGGAGATTGAATATTAAAAATGACTACAATTATAAAATACCAAATAAGTAAAGGAAAGGGAGAGGTAAAATGAAAAAGAAATTTTTATTAATCGCAGCTTCGTTTTCAATTTTATTATCGTCAATGTTTCCAACATCTGTTTTTGCACAAACCGAAAGTGGTTTAAACCTTTTGTCAATGCATTTTAATACAATTGACATCACGAATACTACTTATTGGGAGTTTAAATTAGTTAATAATTCCTTAAATGCAATTGATCTTACAAAGGTGACGCTAAGGTATTATTTAACAAAAGATTCTTCTGCGAGTCAAACATTTTATACTGACTGGTTTTCTAAAGGTTTAAATAGTGATGTGACTCATAATTTCGTAAATATGCCCAACGTAACAACAACTGCTGACACGTACGTAAATATTGGTTTTAAAGTTGGTACATTAAGTGCAGGAAAAGAAGCAGAAGTTCATACTAGGATCGCTAAAGGTAATTGGACTCTTTTTAGTAATTATGACGATTATTCTTTTAATAAAAATAATAATTTGGTATATGAACCATGGGATAAAGTGACAGTTTATTATGAAGGGATTTTGGCGTCTGGAACAGAACCAGTAGCTCCTGTAATAGAATCAACTCCTACAACTGTAACTTCTGTAACTGCTATTGCAACGCCTATTATTAATAGTCCTGTGCAAATATATAAACACATTGACTATGCTGGTTATAAAATAGATCTTAATAAGGGCGAATATACTCTTTCAGATCTTGTAAGCAAAGGAATGATCAATAACGACATATCATCGGTCAAAGTAAGCGAAGGGTATAAAGTGATTGGTTATGAGTTCGATAATTTCCAAGGTCGTTCATGGATTTTTGAAAGTGATACCAGTAATTTTGTTACAAAAGGATGTAATGATGTAATAACTTCAATAAAAGTAGTAGAGTCTACAGCTACAGTAGAACCTACAGTAGAACCTACAGTAGAACCTACAGTTACAGTAGAGCCGACAATAAAATCCTCAATAGAACCTACAATTACACCAACCGCAGAGCCCACTCCGATAGTTGAAACTCCACTGGCAGAACCGACTTCAGTCCCAGATTCAGTTTACAATAAATACAACTTCACTTATATGGCAAAAATAGAACCAGTAGAAGTGGATGAATTAAATGTTCAATCAAATGATATTTATATGGATGATAATAAAGCTTATATAGCATATAATACAGCTGGCGATGTTTACAGAGGAGCAATCCAAGTAATTGAAATTATAAACGATCAATACGCTGTTGTGACCAGGAATTTTAAATTTAGAGAAATGGATATAAATGCTATTTACTTTGATAAAGATAATCAAAAAATTATCTTTGGTGGAGCTGCTAACGAAGACATATTTGGATTTAAATCATTTATAGGAAGCATCGATGTTAGTCAAGTGTTGTCAGCGACAGAAGACGAGATATTGAGTACTTTAAAACCTATGTCAAGTAACTCCGTGACATGCATAACAAAAATGGGAAGTAATTATATTGTATCTACAGGAGCTAAAGACGGAGAATTGATAGAAATGGATACAAGCTTTAATAGAATAAGAAGCAATCAAATATCAGACATTAGAAATATTAAGATAGTTGGCAATGAGATTTATGCTCTTGCAGGAGTATCAAGCAAAGCTGAAAACGAGCCAAATTACGGAAGAATAATTAGAAGTATTGATAATCCAGATACAAATATAAATATAGGATTTTTCGAATCTTTTGGTTACAAAAGTACTATAGATATAGGAAATAAATTTACTTATTTAGCTTTAGCAGAGCAAGGATTAAGAGTATTTGATAATGATAAACTCATTTATACTGTTGATAATCCTACTCAGTCTGGATCAGAAGCAAACAGTGCAACACTTGATAATGGAATGCTCTTCATATCTAATGGTGGCTACGGATTCAGAGCATATGAAGTAGATGAGAGCACAGCAACATCACCGCTTAAATTTGCAGGAGAATACAAGCAAAGTGATGGAAATGAAAGTTATTCCACAAACTATATTAAATTCAAAAATAACACACTTTTTGTCGCCAGTGGAGCTAGTGGAGTAAACATATATCAACTGAAATAATAAGTTGTAATTGAATTAAAAAGCACATAAAAAAGAAGCTTCCTTTAGATATAATTCGAGGGAAGCTTCCTTTTATGTTTTAAATTCTTTTTTAAGTTAATTATCATCATCGAAATTATAATCGTCATAATCATTGTCATCATTGTTGTTATGGTGATCATTTTCGTCATCATCACCAAAGCATAGATCATTGGACACGCACCATGAGTGAAAATCTTCGTATTCATTATCGTGTGTAGAATTTACGTTATTTTCTTCAGCTCCGTTATTGTGGTATTCTTCTAAAGTGTTATTATCAGATTGTTCTTCAGACTCTTCAATTTCTGTATCTTTGCCACATTCTGGGCATAAGCATGTTACGTAGTTAATATAGATTGAATTTTTACCGCACTTTATGCAAATCATATAAATCATCCTTTCTGAAATATTAATTCAAATATGACACATGATTTACAAATATGACAACATGTAAAATTAAAAGGAGGCTCAATAACTCAGTTTCCTTTTAATCCTTGAATAAATTTTCTTTGAAAGAAATTCGTGTTGCGTTATCAAGAGCAAACATTGAAGATGCTATGAAGGCTATTGCTGCACTTCCAATTATCCACCACATATTATTTCTCCTATAAATTTATCTGGTTATTATTTTATTCTTATTTGATCCAGCTCCGACATATCTCCTACGCTTATAATCTTAATATATCTTTTATCTTTTTTATCTAATATAGCACATGTTATATATCTTCCTCTGAAGAATGCTCCAGTGATTAATATTTTGTTTTTTTTCAACTTCGTTTCTTTTTCTTGTTCAACTAAATATTTTTCAAGGTTAGTTGCTGCATCTTTATTTATTTTTTTCATCATGAGATTAAATTTTGCTTTGAATGACCATTTTACAATTATATTCATTTTATTATCTCCCTTGATTAATTATTAATTTATAATTATATATGACACAATAAATAAATTGTGTAAAGTTTTTTGATAAAATAAATAAAAATAAGCAAAAAATAAAAACCTCCTAAATAAAGGAAGTTTTTATTGTTATGATTATAAGTTGTTAGCCATTTTTATAATACTGAAATCAATTTCGTTTTCGCGGAACCATCCGTGGTTCCATATACCTAAAACGATGATTGTTTCTGATTTTGCATCAATTTCAACTGAAAAATCAATAGTTACCGCAGAGATATTTATAATTTCTTTACTTATAGATATATTTTTTAAAGAAAGATATATCTCATTGATATAATTTCTCGCACCCAAAAACTTCGCTTTAGGCGAGAAGTCAACATCCCAAACAATACCATCAATTTTTATAGTGTAATTATTATTTCTCATAACAACCATCCTTTCATATAACTAGAAACCTAGTCATTAACATAATATTCGTTATAAATACGTATGACATATAGTAAAAATTTTGACAAAACTTTTTCGGATATTTTTTATAATAATAAAATAGAGCTTCCCTTAAATTAAAAGGAAGCTCCGTACATTTTGTTATATTATATTGTTTTATGAAGAGTGTTGCGTTTCAAAAGTGCTATGATATCTTTTATGTCGTTAGGTAGTTCTTTTAGAATGTTTTTCCTGCATTCTGTCTCTTCATCCCATTCTGTTTCACCAGTTTCATACTCAATGATACCATTTTTAGGGTCTGTTAGTATTAACTTTAGTTCGAAGTGATCTTGATAACTGATTGGCAAATCCTCGTTATTGAAAAAATAAACATATATCCTATTTGCTGAGGCTCCGAATGGTCCATGAATTTGATGTAATAAAGCATTTTTATCAGATAAAAAATGAATACATTTTAATTCTTTAGCTATTTCTCCAGCCAAACCCATAACAATGTCATCTATTGGAGAGAGGCACAATTGTTGTCTGTCTTTTTTTAATTTATCAATATTTTCCTGAAGTTGATTGATTTTATTAAAGTTATCAATCAATTCTTTTTCTATTTCGTTTTCTCTTTCGGAAATTAACTTATGTTTTTCAACATATTCTTTAACGTGTTTATTCATATAATATCCTTTCACAAGTTTTAAACTTTTAGTTTTGGATTAATAACAAAACTTATCAATCCAGAATCTTCTTTTACGTGATTTGCTCCACATTTATACCAAAATTCCCAGACATCAGGCCATGCCTCGCCATAGATTGGTACATTATATGTTTCTAGTAAAAAATTGATAAATTTCTTGCTGTAACCTTTGCATTGATCAAAACATACAATATCAATTATAAAGATACTGGTATCTGCGTATATGATATTGCCGCAAATTATATCTTTATTAGTTTCTTTTAATTTCCACACTTCAAATGAATTCTTAGCAACAAATTCTAATGAATCTTTGAAATCGTCATCATAGTAATCATTTAATTTAATAAACAGATCTTTTTTATTAATATTAACCATTCCTTTCGCAAGTTTTTAAACTTTTTTAAAATACAATTTTAAATCTCATGACATATGTTTTTACATTTGGAAAGTTGACAAAATAAATAAAATGTGTCATGTGTAAGTAATTTTTAAATTAAAGGAACGTGATGTAAAATGCGTAAAATGTTATTATCTATCAATCCAGAGCATGTACAAAATATATTAAATGGAAGCAAGAAATTTGAATTCAGAAAAGTTCAGTGTTGTCCAGATGTTAAGAAGATTATTATATATGCAACTTCACCTGTTATGAAGGTTGTTGGGGAAGTGGATATTATTAATGTAATAGTTGATACGCCAGAAAAAGTATGGGAATTAACATCTGGAATTTCAAAACTATTCTTTGATAAATATTATCAAAACAAAGAAATTGCTGTAGCGTATCAGCTTGGTAATGTAAAACAATACGACCAGCCTTTAACTCTTGCAGATATTGGAGTGGGTTTTGCTCCACAGTCATTTATATATATTGAAGATTGATTTACCGCATTTTAAAAAATGTGTCATAGATTATTATAATTTAAACGAATGTTGAATGACTAGTTTCTAGTTATATTGCGAAAGGAGTAATATATGAAAAAAATCTTTTTATTAAACTCATGTAATCAATGGAAAACATATTCAAGTATGTCATTTATAATGGCATCGTCATCTTTTGGAAAAATTAAAAAAGAAATAATTGACAGAATAAAATCAGGAGATTTTGAATACACAAGAGGTAATATCGAGTTAACGAAAAATCAGCAAGTGAAGCTACTTAAGGAAGATCTTAAGTGTAATGATCTGCAATTTGTTTTTGATAATTTGGATTTTGGCTTCGTTCGTGTAGTTAACGATGGAGAAGTTCAGTAACAGATGAAAGGTTGAGTTTATATGATAACTATCAACAACTATAACGAAATTGAATTAAAAACACCACAAATTGGAGAAAAATTCGAGATTCAGAAAGGCAAAAGAAAATCCATATACAAAATAATTGAAAGTGCTAATTTTGAAGGTTGTTATGAGCTTGTGCGTTGTGAAAATCTGGGACGTTCTTGTGGAACTTATATATGGAAAGAAAAATCCTTAACTGGTAGTGGGAGTATAGAAGGTTGTATAAAACAAGCTTATGATATTACATGATACGTAAAAAAGGAAGCTAATTATTAATTAGCTTCCTTTTTTGATTTTTTTCAATTTTCAGAATTAATCGTCATACACGAAAATTTAGCAATCTGAATCATCAATTTCTTCTTCCTTATCTTGAACCTTACCATCAACAACATCGAAAAATTCTCCACAAATGCAGACTTTCCCAGATGAAGATATAGGTGAGTTGAAGTCTATATCAGTATTTTCTGACACATAGTCCAAAACATAATCCAAAAGTTCCTGATTTGACATTTTGATAAATTTATCAAAGCTTTGTATCTATTGTAACGCAGTCCACTGTTACCGAGTTGTGATCATCATAAGCAACAATATAATACGTTACACTTATAGGAGTGAGATTTCTATCAAGATCTTGAGTTCTTTGAAAGCTTATATGGAAATTATTTGACATATTAGTATCTCCTTTCATGCCATATCTGGCTATGTAACAAAATAGTTATTTTCAATATGACGCAAAATAATGAATTTGGAAAGAAACATAGCAAAAAGGAAGTTAATTAATAACTTCCTTTGTTATGATTCATTTAGGAATTACTATGGTGTCAGCCATTTTCCATCCGAGTCTTGATTTAGATATGATAAATCTTTTTTGTAGAATATTCATTAATCTATTAGTTTTTTCTCCATAGATCAACTCATTTACTTCGAAGCCCATTGTAACGCTTTCACCTGTCAATTTGTTTAGAAAATTATAACTCTGTACCATAGCATTCATCCTTTCACATTCACATATTCATTGAATTAAAAAATAATTAAAATTTACAAATTCAATATGACATCAAAATATAAAAATGGCAAAAGGTTTTTAAAAGTTTTTTAAATAAATTATGATTATATGCTTAGGTAAGTCAAATCAGGCTTTGCTGTAACCTTGTATACAATTCTGTTATGTTTGTTATCCTTGCTCAAATCATGGATAGTCAAAATATTCAACATGATCATCATACTCCCGTTGCATTATCGTTTTTGAATTATTTTCTTTGCAACCGCAGAATAATTGATATTCTCTTGATACAATATTCTTATTAGTTACAACATAACCGTTTGAAAATTTGTACAACGCTTCGTCAAGTGCACGTTTTTCATTATCCGAAAGAAATCCTATCTCATTAATCGCAGGGAAGAAGTGTGCTGTTTTTATAATTGGAAACGTTTTCTCTTTTAGATCGTTTAATATTGCCTCAATTTGCTTATTTAACGAATTAGTCAGATTGTCATATGACACATTTAATTTGTTTTGTAAAATTAAAAGAAGGGTTATAAATATTTTGTTTTGACATATTATCTTTTTTGTGTCATAAGAGATGGTGCAAATACGGTTGTAATCCATTTATGGATTGTGAAAGGAGAATTATATGTTGAAAAATAATGTTATGCCATCAAAAAAGGAGCTTGAGAATGCTTTTCCCAAAATTATAGGAAAATTATTCAGGGTTTCTTTAAATGGAATAATAGCTAATATGGAAGATAAATATGAAGATTATCAGGTATTGCAAGATGTCGTAGTGTACACTAATTCAAGTTGCACTGATGGATTTGGAATTATACTTACATCGCATGAAAATAAAGTATCTTATGAATTGATCAATATTTCGGACTTTACTGATAAGAACAGTGATCGTTATGTGTCTAGTATAAGTGAATTGCTAGAGGTCATCGAAAACGGCAATTGGGCTTATGAAGGGCTTCATTTGATGGGTTTTTCTGATTTTGAGAAAATAAAAGAAGCGTTCTATGAACAGCTAAAAGAAAGAAAATTGACCGAATGCGAAATTTCGAATCAAAAAGAGCCCAATTATCCATTGAGAGAAGAATTTAAATGCCCTCATTGTCATAAGTATGATTTAGATAACCGCGAACCTATTGCGATGTATGAAACGCCCCAAGACAAAGAAGATAATGAATCGAGATGGCAAGAAGGAGATCCTGGCTACGATTGGACTGAGGATCGCAGATGTAAATCATGCGGGGAGCTGTATTCGATGAGAAATAGCTGTTAGGAGGTATTAGAATGAAAGCATATCAATGTAGCGAGTGTGTCAATTTGCAAGATTGTGACGAAACTTGTGGATGTTCAGCAGGGATTGATCCTAGACCTGGACACAGAGAAAAAGATGATGCAGAACTTTGCAAAAAAGCTTCGAGCAAATAAAGAAGGATAAACACTGGCATGAAAAGTTTTACTGGGAAAAATAATAAACACAAAAGAAGCTTCATTCAAAACGAAGCTTCTTTTTAATATTAATCTTATAGGTTGTCTAATAATGTTTTAAAAATATCAAAAGCTATATCTTTTTTTTGTCTTTCTCTAACTGAATCATCTATTAAGAAAAATACTCTTCTAATTTTGGATTTTGTTCCATCTTCGCGTTTTATGACGATGGTGTAATAAACAACGCCAGGCTTACTATCTTTCTTGCCATCTCATCAGCACATTCGACACTATATATACTCCATATTTATTGATTATTTCCTTTTTAACGCCAGCTCTTATTTTTTGCTCATTGCTATAAGTAACATAACCACCTTCAGTTATTTGACTTGAGCCTTGATTATTATTGAAAAGAATATTAAAATATCAACCATGGAGAGCTGCACGGGAGGTTATTTGGTGAATCACTCCCATCTTCTATAAGTGGGAGTGATTCACTTCAGGCATTTTTAAATTCTCCTTTAAAACTTATTATTTTTCAATCTTCTGTTCCATTTGACTTACGGATAGGGGTTTTCGATCTCATTGCTTTTATGTGATCGTCATTACATTTCTTTGATATACATACAACTACTCGGCTGCCATAGTTCCAATATATTTTTATCTCTGAAATCCTTTCTTTACAATATTCGCACTCGTATGGATTATTTTTGTTTTTCAAAATATCACCCTCTTTTCAAGAAACCAAAAGCTTCTTTCGATTTCTTATTAATTGAATTAGATTCATTAATATGACACAAGAAATCAAAAATGTAAACGCAACAAAATAAGGCATCTACCGAGACGCCTTATTTAAGAAATATATTCAAAAATTTTATTAAAAACTGCTCAAAAGATGTTTCGAATTACATCTAGGGTGAAAAATTGGATAACATGCTAATACTGGTTGAGTTTTAACAGATGCAGAAGAATTTATTATCTCATCTAACTGTATTTGATTATATTTATTAATTGCATTAAAACTAGCTGAATATGCATCATTTTCTTTTCTTATGATGACGCCAGATAACGAGAAATTAAACTCAGATAGCATATTATATATATGCAAGTTAAAAACAAGATTTTCTCCTACGAGAAGGTCTTGATTTGAGTCAAATTTGAGTCCACCAGCAGAAATATCTTCGAGCTCCACTTTAGTCCAATTTCTTAAGTCTTCGCTTACAAATATGTCACAAACTACATTGTGACTGCGTTGGTATTTACGTTTTTCGCCTATACCATTCATACTAAATCACACTCCCTTTTTTACTTACATATCTAACCTTTTTAAAAATAACCATAACTAGCCTTATACATCTTATGACATATTTTTTTGCATATGGAAAAGGAAATTGCAAATTTTGTGCAATTTCCTTTAAAAATTTTTAATTACTTGTTGTAAATTTTTCTGTTCATGATTCTGTAAGCTTGTCGTAGTCGTGACAAAGAGTCATAGGCGTTATCAAATAATGAAAGTTGTTGCTGAAAAGAAAGATCAATAATTATATTTTCCAGCTCCGTTTGAGTAATAAAATCACGACCCTCAACCAGCCAGGGATACTTCTCGTGAAGTATATGAAATACATTGATGCCTAAATCCTTTAAATGCCTTGTTATTAATATACTTCTATGACATTCAAGAGGGTTTTTTTCTGCACACATTATAGCTATTTTGAATCCTTTTTCTATTCCGGAAAGTAATCTGTTAATTCCTTCGGAAAATGATGGGGATTGTGAATATAATTCAAAATCTAGATATCCATCGGAACAGTATTTGAGATCTTGCCGAGCTCCTAATTCTTTACCAAGATACACATATTCAATATTATTCTTTTTTAAATGCAGTTTTAAAGTATCTACATTAAATTGAAAAGCATACTTGGAGTAAGGGACGCTTCGTACATCGACAATACAATTAATTTCGAATTCTTTAATTAAATTAATAAATTGATTAACTTCAATATTGGAATGTCCAACAGTATATATGGAATATCCAATAGTATGTATGTCTTTCATTAATATTTTCAACTCCTTTAAATATGTTAAAGAACGAAAATTTAGTTTTCGTTCTTTTTTCAATCAATTCTTCATTGCTTTCATCGTACACTCCGACGATTTCGCTATTTACCTCTTTGATATGCCCATTCAATGACCATTTAAAAGAAATCATTGCCTTGTAGATAAACTTTTCCTTTTCTTTTCGAATTTCTTCTTTTTCAAACACTAGATCAAAATGATTAAAATCTCTACTTTTTGATTCCACGTATTCATGAGCAGAGTCTAAAGCTTCTTTTGTGTCCGAAAATGTACTCCAAAAATCAGAGATATAATCAAAAATTATTGTTTCGTCTTCAATCTCCCAAATTTGATGAATACCAATACTATTAATTGCTACGTAAGACATAACGGCTTTGAAAACCTGTTTAGGGGTGTAAGGATAATCCTCCATTCCATCAACTAAACATCTAAAATATTCATACCATTTTGTTTTTTCTTTTTCACTCAAAAGATAAAATGCTTCATTTATCATAGGCAAAAAAGCTTTCTTATATCCTTCTGATATTATATTACTCATTTTATTTTTCCTTTCTCTTGCCAAACGGCGTCTATATTTCTTCTTTTATAACTAGATTAAATCTTAACGCGGTCTTGTTTAAATCTTTTCTTAAATACTCAATTAATCGATTTTCAAGATAAGATTTAATCTTTTCCTTTTCGTTTATGCCGCGGCAATCAATTGCTCCATTATTCATCCAATCTAGATCAAAACGACCATTGATATCAGTATTTACAAAGTGGCATATATAATTCTTAAATTCCTTATAAGAAGCCCAGTATGGAAGATTTTTGTTGTATTCGTGATCCTCTTTTGTGTAAATTAGAACAGTATTATCATCCTGCTTGTCTGCATGATAATTAGGATAAAATACAATCAAGTCCAATTCTTCACACACTTCTTTGATTGCTCTTTGTTGCAATGTATATCTGACATCTAATTCTTTACGACAATTTCTATTCATATTAAATTGCTCCTTTCACGCCATTTAAGGCAACACAAAACTTATAGTTGCTTTGTTATGACACAAAAAAATAAAAGTGGAAGGAAAGATATTCTCCATAATCGAAATATTATGTCATTAACGCTTTGATTGTATTTTTAAAAAGTTTTAACTTGTGAAAGGAATAATTTTATGGTTAAAGTTACAAATTCAAAAACTGGTGATATTTTATATTACTTGACTGAACAAGAAAGAGTATCACTTGCTACAGATAGTACAAGACAGTTTATAGCTGAAAAACTGAAAAATATAGAAAAATATAGAAAAATATGCGGAAACAAATATTGATTTCTTTACCGATAAAACGGTTAACGAAGGAAATGAATTGTTTTTTAATGTTAATGTAGGTGGTAAGTTGTTTACCTGTATCTATGATAATGAAGACAGGACGGGTTATGTTGACATTTCCCTTAAGGCTTACACCACACTATTGTGGAGGTTATGTCATATTATTTAAAATTGATTTTAAATAATTAAGATGTGAAAGGAATACAATTAATTTGACTAAATTTTAAGTATTCTTGAAGTTACTCTATTTCTTCCATTATTCTTAGATTCATACAAAGCTGCGTCTGCTTCATCGGTTAATCGGTCTCTTGATACGAAATTTTCACCACATTTGAGGCTTGTCATTCCAACACTGATTGTTATATTTATTTTTTCTTCTTTGTAAATCAATTCACTATTTTGAATAGTTAACCTTATTCTCTCTGCGACAGCTAAAGCGTGTTCGTGATCAGTATTTGATAGTATCAAAACGAATTCCTCTCCTCCGTATCTGGCTAAAACGTCATCATCTCTAATGCATCCTTGAATCAGTGATGAAACTTTTCTAAGTACTTCGTCTCCTGCCAAATGACCATAAGTATCATTAAACCTTTTAAAATGATCTATATCCATCAACAAAACATTTACAGTGTCTGTTTTTGTTGAATTGAGTATGCTTTCAAACTTATTATCAAAGTAATTCCTATTATACATTTTTGTCAAATAATCTCGATTGGCAGCTTCCTCAATATATTGTCTTAATATACTGTGCTCTATTGTGGTACTGAGTTGATGAGATATTAACTTTAGAATTTTTACATGGTCTTTTGAGAAGAAATTAAACTCTTCATGTTCTAACATTAAAATACCGTAATTTTTGCCTTGGATATATATAGGTATATACAATAAAGATTTAACATAACGGTCAATTATCAAAGGAATTTCTTCGTTAGTAGTATTATTGCTAAATATCTCTTTCTTATTTTCGAATATTTTATCTATATATTTTTCATGTTTAAGCGTATTAAATGCTATAACTTCTTTATCTGGTGCATTTGTCAGGTGTATGTCATATTTTTTCTGTCTATCTTCCGATAATTCTAATACAGTCAAATAAGTAGGTTTTACAAATTTAATTATTAAGTCAGTTATATTTTTTGTAAGGATATCATTATTGTCGACATTTTCTACCGCTGTATTTATTCCATCCATCATTTCTGATATTAATAACAATCTATCAGAATCAGACAAATTGTCTTTCACTACACTTTTGTTACTGAAGTAAATCAAAATATAAAAGAATAAAACTATATTTAAAGCTATTGTGATAATGTAATAAACAGACCATTTATTTATCAAGATAAATTCGTGATTTACTGCCGGAAATACAATGAGTGATAATTCAGACATAGTGATAAGTATTGATGCATATATGTTTTGTTTGTTTGATAATACTGTACTGACTTTGCTTAAATATTTTTCCTGTTTTATTTTCTTAATACCTAATAAAACTAATATAGATATAATTCTCAAAGGAACAGATATTAAAAATATCACATTAAAATTATTTAAATAATCATAAATACTTCCTTTTGTAATAAAAAGTGTTGATACTAATTTCATGTAAATAAATTGAATAATTAAAATAAAAACAAGTCCTGATATAACTGACAGGGAAACTTTTACGACATTTATTTTTATCTTTTTTGTTTTATACCAAAAATAAAAAATTAAGTAGACCCAAGGAACAAATAAAGAAATGATGCCATTAAATGCTACATTTATTTCGAGTATTATATTTATTCTTGTCGCTAAGCCAATCACTGCTGATAATATAAAAACATGTTTTGCGATTACTTTTTTATTTTTAATTTCCAGATAACTCTTAAAGTTAAAAATATAAAAACCATTGATTATAAAAAGTAGACAAAAGAGGGTGTCGGGAATGTCTATACATATTAACCATTTAATAATGTTAAAGATCTCCATAATATCACCTTTCTTTTAATAGGAATTATAGTTTATATGACACAATAAATATATTTTGTAAAGTAATTATGAGATTTTTAATAAAAATACTTATTTTCTTTTTTCTATTTGATTTTTTTGTGTCATATGTTTTTGATTAGATTTTTAAATTAATCTTAAAAATAAGATGTGAAAGGAAATATTTTATATGAATAGTGCGGAAATAATATTAAAACAATTAGGTGGAAATAAGTTTCTTGCAATGACTGGATCAAAAAATTTATTATCCGATAAAAATACTTTGAGAATGGATCTGGTTAAGAATCGAAGTGGTGCGAATAAATTATGGATAACCATAGAAGAAAATGATACATATACTATGCGGTTTTTTAGATTCACTTCAGGAAAAATGAATCTAAAGACATTCGAATTTTCTGAAGATCAGATTACTGAAAAAGGAATATATGAGGGAATCTTTGCTGATCAGCTTCAAGAAATATTTACAAGTGTGACAGGACTTGATACTCATTTATAATTATTGGAAGGTGATAATATTGAAAATGAAAATTCAATTTTTGTGGTATGATTTTTGGATTGGTTTGTACTACAGAGGCTTTAGAATTTAATGATAGTGAAAATGAAAACGAACAAATAAAAAGAATTTCAAGCTTTGGAGAAAGTGGACTATTAACAAGCAATAAAGGTATAATTATTAAAATGAATGATGGATCTGAATTTCAAATAACAATAGTACATGAATTATGGTCAGTTGACGAAAAAAGAAATATGATAGAAATACTAGATATAAAAAGCAAAAGAAAGTATTTAAAAATTATATAAACCAAACAATTTTAAACCAAAGTAACAATTCATTTAGAATTGAAAGGAGAATAATAATATGAGACCACTTGATATTATTTTATGTGATGCTTCGAAAACTAATATGGAAAAGATGGAAGAAATTAAAAACAAAAAACTAAGTAATGATATTGCTGAAGGATTTTTAATTAATTTTGGATTAGAAAAAATTAATGATTCAGATGAATTTGTTGATTTTGCAAAACAAGTAATATTAGATAATAGTATTAATATTTATACATTATTTTATATGTTACATAAATAACAATTGATTATAAATATAAAAGGATGGTGTAATATGATAACACAAAAACATAGAGAATATGAAATTAAAGAAGGCGAAGGATTTTTAATAGTATCTACAATTGATGAAAAACAACTTTTTAAAGAGTTAAAAGAATATGCTGAATTACATAAGGATCAATCAATTGATAATTGCAACTTTTAAAAAAAATAATAACTCATAAATCAAAAACCTCTGAAATTTAACTCAGAGGTTTTTGATTTTTATCTTTCCTGATTAAATTATCTGGCGAATTACATCTGTTTAATTCTAATAAATATAGAAATTTGTTCTATTTGCGATTCGAGCGAATTTAATGTTTTTATGCTGCTAAAGTAGTCAAATCCTGCTTGTAGTATTGCATTTTTGTGAATTTCTTCATCATATATACTATAACTAATTACAACAAGAGGTTTTATTGTAGGTTCATTTTTTAAAATATTTACAAAGCTTTCATCTGAAGTATTATCGGCCTCCATGAATTCTTTCATGTAAATATCCCATTCTTTGTCGCATTTTTTTAAATAAGGAACAACAATAGTTGCAAATTCATCTAAGGATGGTTTCTTTTTTTGGGTTGATAAGTATTCTGAACTTCATAGACGTAAATCGTTCCCGTTGATTTAACTAAGATCAAAAATTTACAATTCTGATCTTTTATCAAAAGGCAATCGAAACTCCCAATATCTTCATCCTTGCTATAACCTTCAATATTTTCATACCACGCTGTTAGATCTGAGTATCTTAGATAGAGTGCTTTGCTCCTGCATATATCATTTGCTTTACAATACTCAACAATACCGAGTTGTTTTACCATATTGCGTTTTTTGTGTCATACGATCTTGTGAATATGTGTGGGAAGCTGTAATACTATTATGGCGTGAAAGGAATGAAAATATATGAGATTAATAAAGTGGGAATTTGGAATAAATGAGAAAATGTATTCGACTGAAATTTGTGGAAAGAAGTGGTGTTTAGCTAAAGGACAATGGGACGGTTTACTTTTTCACATTGCTGGAATGGGTTTAACTAAAAGTGAAAGAAGATTCTTCTCCAGAAAGTTTTTGGAATATGGGGGACACTTGAATATTTATCTTGGAAAATGGATGTTTTCATGGCACGAAAAAGGTGTTTATTATAACTTTAGAGCAGTTGATATTACGTTCGATAGGAAAATATATTTAAAAAGAACTATCTTCGGAATCCCTAGTATAATACGACTGGCAAAAGAACAGGGTTTAAAATTTGCTATTTTGTATGAATTGGGGCTGGCTGAAGTAGAAGGAATATCAAGTATAATCAGATAAGATGTCAAAAATAATTATTAAAGAAGTAAAAAGGAAGCTGAAAATTATTAGCTTCCTTTTTACTTCTTTATATGTGATTTTTTCTTAGAGACAAGCGACTTTTAAATATAGAATAAATATTAAACCTACGATGGGGATTATTAAACACGAGTAAGTTAAAATCGTTGCCCATTTCTCAGCTTCACGTTTATGAGCTTCGTTTATATCTATAGTTTCGTTTATATCTATAGTTTCATTATTTTCATTAAATAAATTTCTATCAACACATAATATTCTTCCTTTATCATCAATAACAAAACATATTTTGTCGCCTTTATCAGTATTGATATAGTTATATGTTTTACCCGCTGTTAGATCACGTAAATCAGGTCTTTGTTAATTGATTTGTATTTGCCTTCCAATTTTCATTTCTCCTTTCAGACTATTCTGTACAAAGACTTATTGTCTTTAGATATAGATTCAAACCCACTTTTCTCATACCATTTAATCAAATCTTCTTCACTTATATCTCCATCAACTGGTACGGCGTTCAAAACTACGCCAGCTCTATTAATGGAATTTAAAAATTCATTTAATAATATTTTGCCGTATCCGTTGAATTTTTCGTTGACTCGTATCATTTTTATTTCATACCATGCAGAGGTTTTTTCCCAAAAAATACTATTTGCTTCTTCGTATTCATATCTATTATCTACTTTAAGCTCAGCAAACTCAATGGAACCAAAATTATTTAAAAATATATTATCCATACTACTCCTTTCATAGCTTCGTTCTTAATGAAGCTTGTTTATCTATAATAGTTATAATTGAAATTCATATGACACAAAAATATAACTTCGTCAAACTGCGGATGTTGTTTTCGGATGAATTTGTTCTTTACAAAATCAAAATTATGTGTCATATATGTATCCTACTGTTATAGTGTAAATAATGATGGAGGATTTTTAAATGGATGAACAAATACTAATTGATAATATTAAGCTTTCATTAAATATCATAGAAAACGCTATTCAAAACAATGTATTACTCAAAACGGCATATCATCAATGTTTGGGTGATATGAATGAAGCAATTTTTGCCTTAGTGGAAAGTGTACAATATGATAGAGATAGCAAAGAGGATTGTGTTTCGTTGTTCAAAGAAAACACGGATGAGCGTTTAAAAAAGGCAGAGGAAAGACTAAAATCCACTGATTCATATACTGTTATACCATTCACTGTGCAGTGGATATATGATGTAATTAATAAATGGTGGGATGATTTAGGTTTTAATCTTATAAAAAATATCTTGCACCACCTAGTATTTTATTTACATATGACATAAATTATTCAGTGCGTCAAAAATACTCAAAAATATCGAAAAAACAAGTAAATATGTGCCCAAAATATTTTACTTTATTCAAATAATATGTCATATAGAATAAGGCGAAAATATATAAACAATATCAAAAAGGAGGTAAAATGTTTAATTCGTCAAAAAACACAGAGAGGAGTAAAGATTGTGTTTAAAGTTAATAAACACTTTTCATTTTTAATTGCGTTTTTAATAGCTATAAATCCTTTTTTAAGTAGTATTACTTACGCAGAGGACAATGAAGGAACGTCATATGTATTAGGTTCTGTTGAACCGACAATTGTAAGTTTTCAAGTTCCAATGGAAGCTTCATTTGCAATTAATCCAAACGAAGAAAATGGATTTGTTGCATCAGACATCAATATTAAAAACTTATCTACAGCTCCATTAGACGTGGGTGTAAAAAGTTTTAAATATGTGGGTGGACTTTTAAATGAGCCAGTAAAAACAACTGATTACACAAATGAACAATGGAAAGATATGTCGGTTACTGACAGTGTAACAAAGGTATCATTATCTTTAGCAAAAAAAACATTATCATCATGGGATTTATACAGCGGAGAGGTATACGAGGCATCAGATGACGAAGAAGCTAATATGAAAAATATGGGTGTATTACTACCTAGTCAGGAGACGACACTATCAATTTCAGGTAAGCATGGAAGAGCTTTCTCTACTACTATTACATCAAAATACAGAATTACATTTGTTTTTGGCTTATCAGATTATACTTCTTTACCTACAGATATAAATACACCAACTACTGAATCTACAAATACACCTACAAATGCACCTACGAATACACCTACGAATACACCTATCCAAGATTATGAAGTAACTTTTAATTCTCAAGGTGGTTCTGATGTATCAGCAATTACAGCACAACAAAATACACTTATAGAAGTTCCGACAGATCCTACAAAAACAGGATACGCCTTTGCAGGATGGTATAAGGAAACAGAATTATCAAATGCATGGGCATTCGATACAGATACAGTTGCTAGTAATACAATATTGTATGCTAAATGGATAATTAACAGTTATACTGTAACATTTGATTCCCAAGGAGGAAGTGAAATAGATCCAGCTAATGTAGAATACAATTCCGAAATAATACCTCCAGTGGCTCCTACAAAAGAAGGACATACCTTCGCAGGATGGTACAAAGAAGCAGAATTGACAAACGCATGGACATTCGTTACAGATAAAGTTACTGCTAACACAACATTGTACGCTAAATGGACAATTAATAGTTATACTTTAAACTTTGATTCCCAAGGAGGAAGTGCGGTAAGTTCTGTTAGTGTAGTTCATAACACAGTGGCAACGGCTCCTACAGCTCCTACTAAGACAGGATATACTTTTGTAGGATGGTACAAAGAAGTAGGATTAATAAATACATGGGCATTCGCTACAGATAAAATTATTGCTAACACGACATTGTATGCTAAGTGGACAATTAATAATTATACTGTAATATTTGATTCCCAAGGTGGAAGTGCGGTAAATAATATTAATACTTATTATGAATCTATGATTACCGCTCCTATAATGCCTACAAAAACAGGATATACTTTTGCGGGATGGTACAAGGAATCAAGTATTACTAATCCATGGATATTTGGCAACGATAGAGTAGTGTCTGATATGACATTGTATGCTAAGTGGACCATTAATACTTATAAAATAACATTTGATTCCCAAGGAGGAAATAATGTAAATTCAGTTTATACAATATACAATACAATAGCAACTGTCCCAGAGACTCCTACGAAAACAGGATATACCTTCGCGGGATGGTACAAGGAAGTTGGTTTAATAACTCAATGGGTATTTGCCACAGATAAAGTTACTACTAATACAACACTATATGCAAAATGGACAATTAATAACTACACCGTAAGTTTTGATTCTCAAGGAGGAAATTCAATTAGTCCATCTAGTATAGTTTATAATACAACAGTAACAGCTCCAGTAGATCCAACGAAAGAAGGATATACCTTCGCAGGATGGTATAAAGAAGTAAACTTGATAACTCCATGGGTATTCACTACAGATACAGTTATATTAAATACAACACTATATGCTAAATGGACAATTAATGAGTATACTGTAACCTTTAATTCTCAGAACGATGTAAGCATGAATAATATAACTAATGTAACTTATAATACAAATATAATAGCTCCGATAGATCCTACAAAAACAGGATATACCTTCGCAGGATGGTATAAAGATGAGTTTTTTGTAAATCAATGGGCGTTTAATGTAGATACAGTTACCAGTAATACAATATTGTATGCTAAATGGATAATTAATAGTTATACTTTAACTTTTGATTCTAATGGAGGAAGTTTTATTGATTCATCTAATGTAAGTTACAATACAATAGTAACAGCTCCAACAGTTCCTGTAAAAACAGGATATACCTTTGCGGGATGGTATAAAGATACAAGCTTAACAACTCCATGGATATTCACTACAGATAAGATCACTACCGACGTAACATTATATGCTTCATGGTTAATAAATACTTATTATATAGTATTTGATTCTCAAGGAGGAAGTAACGTAGCTTCGACCAGTACAATTTACAATACTGCAATTACAGAACCAGTGTCTCCAACTCGTGAATACTATGAATTTGGTGGTTGGTATAAAGAATTGGATTATATAAATAAAGTTGATTTTAATAATAATCTAATAACTGAAAATACAACACTTTATGCAAAATGGATATCGACTGGCATTAATTGGACTTCTCAGTATGTTGATGATGTATTAACAGGTGTCGTTCCTATATATTCAGTAGCATATGGAAATGGAATATTTGTTACAACTGGTGTTATGGCAGGAGCTGGAAAATTATTAATATCTTCAGATGGGATTAATTGGGAAACAATAACATTAGGAACAACAAATACGTGGAGGTCTGTAACGTATGGTGATGGATTATTCGTAGCAGTAGCTGACACAGGCACAGGGAACAGAGTAATGACATCACTCGATGGTATTAATTGGACAGCAAGAATATCAGCGGCTGATAACAGTTGGAAATCAGTAACATATGGTAATGGATTATTCGTAGCAGTAGCTGACACAGGCACAGGAAATAGAGTAATGACATCTGCTGATGGCATAAATTGGGCTGTAAGAGAGTCAGCGGCTGATAACAGTTGGAAATCAGTAACATATGGTAATGGATTATTCGTAGCAGTAGCTTCATCAGGTACAGGAAATAGAGTAATGACATCTGCTGATGGCATAAATTGGGCTGTAAGAGAGTCAGCAGCTGATAATGCGTGGAGTTCAATAACATATGGTAACGGATTATTCGTAGCAGTATCTTCATCAGGCACAGGAAATAGAGTAATGACATCAATTAATGGTATAATATGGACAGCAAGAATATCGCCTCAAGATAACTGGCTTTCAGTATCATATGGAAATGGAATTTTTGTTGCAGTAGCATATTCGGGAGTGGGGACAAAAATAATGACATCAACTTCCATTCAAAATAATTATGTTGTAACATATGACACTCAAGGAGGAACTAGTATTCAACAATCTATAGTAACTTTTAATTCAGTTTTAAATGAATCTAGTAAACCAATTAAAGAAGGATATGATTTTGTTGGTTGGTACAAAGATTCCTTGTATAGCTATCCTTGGAATTACTCAACTGATAAAATAACTCAAGATACAATTTTATATGCTAAGTGGCAACCTCAGTCATCTTTGCCTGGAGAAGTGTGGAATGTTGGATCATTATCAGTATCTTATAATTCAGTAGTTTATGGCAATGATAAGTTTGTAGCTGTTGGTATAAACGGATTGGCATACTCTTACAATGGTAAAGATTGGTTGCAAAGTTCTAATTATCCTAGTAACACATGGAGATCTGTAACGTATGGAAATGGGTTATTTGTTGCTGTCGCTTCATCAGGTACAGGAAACAGAGTAATGACTTCATCTGATGGAATTAATTGGACTGCAAGGACATCATCAATAGATAATAACTGGGTATCTGTAACATATGGAAGTGGGTTATTTGTAGCAGTTTCATCATCAGGCTCATACAACAGAGTTATGACATCACCTGATGGTATCAATTGGACAACAAGAACGTATTCATTAGCAGATGCGGTTTGGAGCTCGGTAACATATGGCAATGGATTGTTTGTTGCAGTATCATCAGGGCCAACAAATAACATAATAATGACATCCCCAGATGGTATTACTTGGACAACAAGAATATCAACAGTTGACAATGTATGGAACTCTGTAACATATGGAAACGGATTGTTCGTGGCAGTATCTTCATCAGGTACAGGAAATAGAGTAATGACATCCTCAAATGGTATAAATTGGACTGCAAGAACGTCAGCAGCTGACAACACATGGAACTCGGTAACATATGGAAATGGATTGTTCGTGGCAGTATCTTCATCAGGTACAGAGAACAGAGTAATGACTTCACTCGATGGTATTAATTGGACAAGTAGAAATACAATAAATAATACATGGAACTCGGTAACATATGGTAACGGATTATTTGTGGCAATTTCTACATCAGGTATAAATAACAAAGTTATGACATCAGGTCTACAATAATTATCAAGTCAATTATCAAACAAATAAAAACCTCGTTTTTTATCAAAGACTAAGAGGAAGACGCCCATCTTCTATAAGTGGGTGATGAATCGCCTTAACACAATCAAAAAAATGTGTCATATATAATTATGGCACATTTTTTGTGTCACTTTTAAAGACTGGAGGTGAAAGCATGAATAATATAACCTATGGCTGTCAAAGACAACAATTAAACCATCTTAGTAAAAGAGAATACCTTATTCTTCGAACATTATGTAGATTGGCGAAAAACATGTATAACGTTGGACTATATAATATAAAGCAACATTTCTTCGAAACTGGCAATTATCTTAATT
>Ga0209800_10001486_pt1 | contig 24225 bp, 21 predicted proteins | sample Higcelweek8metaG_FD_187174 | JGI IMG/M metagenome (GOLD analysis project Ga0209800, IMG submission 187174) | Freshwater pond sediment microbial communities from the University of Edinburgh, under environmental carbon perturbations - High... | ecosystem: Environmental > Aquatic > Freshwater >...
TATCTGTGGACAGGGAGAATCAAGTTCGCGGGTAATTTTATAGCAAAATGACCCGATCACCTCCTGTTTGGGCCTTTTGACCAGCTTCATGAAAGCATCATTTGCATCAAAAATGGTGTAATCTGTATTTAATACTACTACAGATGCATTAGCCTGCTGGAAAAGGGGGTTCCATGATATCTTTTCAAACATGGACTTCTGATCGCAATTTTCCATAAAGAGACCTCTTAAATAATTAAGATTTCAATCTCTTATATGACCAGAATTCAGACTGTATGTCAACCTCAATCCTGAGTGACACGAACCACCTCCTCCATGCTTGTAATTCCCTCCAGCACCTTGGAGATTCCCTCCTGCCGCAGTGTGCTCATCCCCTGCCCCATGGCTGCCTTTTTGATCTGGTTTGCGTCAGATGTGGTAAGAATGATATTTTTTATAACATCATCAATCTCCATGATCTCAAATATTGCCTGCCTTCCTGTGTATCCTGTGCCAAAGCAGTGGCTGCACCCCTTTGGTCTGAATATCTCTTTTTTATTTAAGTTCAGAAGATCGCCTGATTGAGAATCAGCAACTGCACCTATTTTGCCATTGCAGAGGGTCTGATCTCCTCCATTGATCAGGAAGCGCTCTGCCTCATCTGGCATATACCCGGATTTGCAGTGGGGACACAGCACCCGTACAAGCCTCTGAGCCGCAATAGCCTTGACTGATGAGGTGATAAGATAGGGTTCAACACCAAGATCGACAAGCCTTGTGACAGCCCCTGGAGAGTCATTTGTATGAAGAGTTGAAAAGACAAGGTGACCTGTAAGGGCAGACTGGATTGCAATTTCAGCAGTCTCAAGATCTCTTATCTCTCCTACAAGGATAACGTCAGGATCCTGCCTTACAATTGATCGAAGCCCTTTGGCAAAGGTCATGTCAATCTTCCGGTTTACCTGGATCTGTCCTATCCCCTTTAGATTGTACTCAACAGGATCTTCAATGGTTATGATATTCTTATCAGGTGAGTTTATGGTGGAGAGAGCTGCATAAAGGGTTGTGGTCTTGCCGCTTCCTGTAGGGCCTGTCACAAGCACTATACCGTTATTCAAAGTGATGAGCCGGTTGAAAACTGCAAGATGGGCAGGAGATATTCCAGACTGGGACAGCTCAAGCAGAGTGCCAGATTTATTGAGAAGTCGCATCACAAGACGCTCTCCAAATGAGGTGGGAACGGTTGAGACGCGGATATCAATCTTCTGCTGCCCCATTCTAACCTCCAGTCTGCCATCCTGAGGAGTACGTTTTTCCGCTATGTTCATATCTGCCATAACCTTTATACGGGAGATCAGGGCAGACTGAATCCATTTTGGAGGCTCAAGCAGATCGTAAAGAATTCCATCAATTCTGTACCGTATCTTGATTGTATCCTGAAACGGCTCAACATGGATATCGCTGGCATTTGCCTTGACAGACTGGGAGATCATGTGGTTCACCAGACGGATCACAGGTGCATCGCTTGTGTCATCAAGCAGATCTGAGGTCTCTTCAATGGCCTTGATTATGGTGGTGCCATTCTCCTCCATATTCTCCACAAGCTGTCTGGCACTCTCTGTAGTCTGGTGGTAGAGGTTGTTGATGGCTGACATGATCTCTCCCCTTGGGGCAAGAACCAGCTCATATTCACAAGGGTTGAATCCAAAACGGTTGAGAAGTGATGCTATATCATCTGCTGGAGAGAGGTCGCATGGATTGTTCAAGGCGATAAACAGGGATGAGTCTTCACGCACAACTGGCACCATACAGTATTTTTTCAGAAAATGGATCGATACATTTTCTGTAAAGCCACACTCAATAAGAGAGTTGGTAAGAGAGAGATTGCCCTGAAAAATTCTCCGGGTGGTTGGGATTGAGTAGATGGAGCCGATAATCTCAAGTAGGGTCTCCTCTTCAAGTACCCCGGATGTAACAAGAGACTCCGTGAAATTAACCCGGTCACTGTGGTATAACTGTCTGATCTTTTCTCTCTTCTCTTCAGGGAGATCAATTCTATCAGAGAGTGCATGTAAGAGTCTGTTCAGCAAATTTTTAAAGCCGATCTGTTCTGTTTTTTACTGTCTGTCAACAGCCATGATTTATGATTTAAGGCATCCAAGCAGGGATGCCCAGATAATACTAAGTAGGGGGCAGGCCTCTGTGCCTGCCCTTTGCGAAGGCACCCACACGGGGGTGCCCCCCTAAGCTTTACTGAAAAAAGAGTGCATAATGAATTTTCTGAAGAGATCCAGAGGAATAATCAGAAATGCAAGCGAAACTATCAGAAGCCACTCATTGAACACAAGGCCGTAACTCCTCAGTATCACTCCGCCAGCATAGGTCATTATAACCTGTATTACAAGAATGGAGGACATAACCTTTACAAACCCCATATTCTTTGTGATATGTTCAAAAAGGTTCATGGTATCTGTCCTTGCATTGAGTCCGTTCAGTATGCTTATGAATACAAAGAAAGAGAAGAATCCTGTATAGAGGTAGATGTCATGAGTTCCATCAGGAGCTGTTCTGAACGAATCTGCAATCCAGCTGGCCTTAAGAAAATAGAGACTCAGCACAGAGATGAAAAGACCACCTGTCAGAATTGAACTCCACATATCGGTCGATACAATCTTCTCGTCACGCCGTTTGGGAAGCTCGTTCATGTACCTCTTCAGGGCAGGCTCTCCACCAAAGGCAAGGGCTGCAAGGGTATCCATGACAAGATTGACCCAGAGCATCTGAGTGATGGAGAGCGGCTGAACCAGCCCCATCAGAGGGCCCATGAATGAGATGATCACAGCGCTGACATTGATGGAGAGCTGAAATACAACAAACTTTCTGATACTCTTGAAGATGGTACGGCCGTAGAGTACAGCCTTTTCAATAGAGATAAAGTTATCATCAAGAATAACAATATCTCCAGCCTCCTTGGCAACCTCTGTTCCGCTGCCCATGGCAAAACCGACATCAGATTTCTTAAGTGCCGGGGCGTCGTTTACACCATCGCCTGTCATTCCAACCACCAGATTGAGTTCCTGTGCAACCTTGACAAGACGGCTCTTGTCTGTTGGAAGCGCTCTGGCAATGACCCTGATTTTCGGGAGCATCTTCTTAAGTTCATCATCTGATATTGTCTGGAGCTCTTCAGATGTCAGAACCATATCTTCCCCATTCTGAATCAGCCCTGACTCCTTTGCAATGGCAATGGCGGTCTCTTTTCTGTCTCCTGTAATCATAACAACCTGAATACCAGCGCCCTGCACCTCTTTTATGGCAGATACAGCTTCAGGTCGAACCTCATCTCTTATCCCCACAACTCCCACAAGGGTCATCCCTGTCAAGCTCTTATCTTCTTCAAGCGCCTCCTGTGATGTGGCAAGGGCTATGACCCTTATGGCTCTTGCTGCAAGGTCATTCATGGTCTTTTCAAGATTTGATATATCGCTCTTTGTAAGCTCTCTTATCTCTCCGTTATTGCCATAATAGCTGCTGCACTCTCCAAGGATCTTCTCTGGAGCACCCTTGATAAGAGTCAGGTCATTGGTACCGTTGATCTTGGCAACAGATCTGATCTGGGTTGCAGAGAATTTTCTGTCACTGCTGAACGGGATTGAAAAGATCTTCTCCACCTGATAGTCAACATCTTCCCCCATATTTATAAATCCAACCAGAGCCCTCTCTGTGGCATTTCCTCCGATAATCTTCCTCTCACCCTTATCACCGGAGAATAGGGCATTGGTATTTTGCATGATTGAGATGTGCAGCAGCTCTTTAAGCTCTGCTATGATCTCATCAAACCTGTTGAACGGCTGGTTGTCACCACTGATAAATGTGATAACTTCAAGCTGCCCTTTGGTGATGGTGCCGGTTTTGTCAGAGAAGAGAATGTTAAGACTTCCTGATGTCTCGATTCCGACAAGTTTTCTGACCAGGATGTTATCGTTGAGCATCTTTCTCATGTTCATGGACAGAACCATGGCAATCATCATGGGAAGACCTTCAGGAACAGCCACAACAATAATTATAACTGCAAGGATTACCGCATTGACAATATCATTTACAGGGTTCTGCCATATGGCAACATACTCAAGGATTCTGGCCATGTTAAAGCCGTTTTCCAGAACAATCTTCTTAAAGATAAATGCAACTGCAATAAGTGCTCCGCCAATATAACCAAAAGTGCTGATGGAGTGGGCAAGATCTCCAAGCTTCACCTTTAACGGGCTGTCACGATCTTCGGTCTGCATCTCAAGGGCGAGCTTACCATATTCGGTACGGTCTCCAACGCTTTTAACCACCATGGTCGCCTCACCTGAGCAGACCACAGTTCCACGGAACAGCCTGTGCGGGTCAAGAAAATCAACACCCTTCTCATCCTCTCTGTAGTCAGCAGGTGGTTTGACTTTCCTTGCCTCTGCCGACTCTCCGTTAAGGGTTGCCTGATCAACCTTGAGATTACCTGTATGGATAATGCCATCTGCTGGAATCTTGTCTCCTGATTGCAGAACGACATAATCTCCTGCAACAATGTCGTCAATATAGATTTCAGTGACATCTCCATCTCTGAACACCTTGCACTTTATTTTTGAGGCATCTTCCTGCAACTGCTGAAAGGTTGCCTCATTCTTATGTTCAGACCATGTGCCAACAAGGGTTGCAAGAAGAACTGCAACTGCAATTCCAACAGATTCATACCAGTGTGCCTTTCCAAAAAAGACAAAGAGAACATTGATCGCAAGTGCGACAAGCAGTATCTTTATAATGGGATCATCAAAATTTCCCTTATACTTATCCCAGAAGCTCTCAACCTCCTGTTTTGTTAACTGATTTGACCCATATCTGTTTCTGGCTTCAAGAGCAGCCTCAGACGATAATCCCAAAATTTTTTTATCCATTAATTCCTCTTTTTAGATTTTATGTGTACTGTTTCAATATTACAAATTTTTCAATTTCTTGATTATGGATTTTGCCAACTCTTCATTTAGTTCAGCATGGCGAGGTACTGGCTGAGACTGTTTTGTTGCTGGATTTGTGTACCAGTCATGTGCTACACCATGCCTGACAAGAATACATCCCATTTCCTGAAGCGTTTTGATCAATTTTCGCCTTTTCATTAAACAAGTACCAATTCCTCTACTTTACGAATATATGGTATCTCATCTGATGTGATATCTTTCAGTAAATCTTTCAGATTATCAATCAGCTCTTCTTTTGATAATCCCTGCGTATGATAATCTGGATAATCATTGAGATATCCTATATAAAATTTTTCATCTTTCCAATATGTATATTTTATGACCTTCATAGCATAATCTCCAATTTAAATCCGGCCTTTTATCTTCACATTATCTTATCATCTTTGTGGGGAAGAGTGCTACCTGCAATCTCCTTAACCATTTTAAGATTCTCCCCGCCTGCCTTATCCAGATCCAGTTCAAAACCGATAATATCTCCATCACTGAACTCTCCTTTCAAAAGAGCAATGGCAAGGGGGTTCTCCATATACTGCTGAATAACCCGTTTGAGGGGCCTTGCACCAAAAGCTGGATCATACCCTTTATCAGCAATAAACTCCATGGCTCCCTCTGTGGGGATAACTTCAATTTTTCTTGAGGCAAGCCTTCTGTTCAGAGCGTTTATCTGGATCTCGGCAATAGACCTGATATTCTCCTGTGAGAGGTTCTGAAAGGTTATTATCTCATCAATACGGTTTAAAAATTCAGGTTTGAATGATGCCTTAAGAGCCTCAGCTACACCTTTGGAAAAAAATGCATTATCCAACGGCTGGTCTGATACCTTTGATAGTCTGTCAGAATCCTGCATAAAGATGGCTGAATCCTGTATGAAACGGCTTCCCACATTTGAGGTCATTATGATGATGGTGTTGGTGAAATCAACGGTTCTGCCATGCCCGTCAGTCATTCTGCCGTCATCTAACACCTGAAGCAGAATATTGAAAACATCAGGGTGCGCCTTCTCAATCTCGTCAAACAGAATTACTGCATAGGGTCTGCGTCGGACAGCTTCAGTGAGCGCCCCACCCTCCTCATACCCAACATAACCCGGAGGTGCCCCTATAAGCCTTGCCACAGAGTGCTTTTCCATATACTCTGACATATCAATACGAACCATGGCCTGTTCGCTGTCAAAGATAAATTCCGCAAGAGCCCTTGCAAGCTCGGTTTTACCAACACCTGTTGGCCCCATGAACATGAATGTACCGATCGGACGATCTGCTGACTGCAACCCTGAACGTGCCCGTCTTACAGCATTGGCAACCGCATCAATGGCTTTTTTCTGACCGATCACCCGTTTTTGTATATAAGATTCCATCTGCACCAGCTTCTCCTGCTCACCCTTCAACATTCTGGATACAGGAATTCCTGTCCATGCAGAGACCACATCTGCTATATCAGAGGCTTCCACATCCTCTTTGAGCATCTTTTTCTCCTGCTGGAGCAGGTCAAGCTCTGATTTTCTTGCGTTCACCTGTCGCTGAAACTCTTCAACAGTACCATACTTTATCTGGGCAACCTTTGCCAGATCACCTTCCCGTTCAGCAATCTTTGCCTCTGTCTGTGCCTGATCAATCTTCTCCCTGATAGATGTGATCTCCTGAATGAGCCTCTTTTCACTCTCCCAGTGCTGTTTCATAGGCTCAATCTCTGCTCTCATCTGCTCAATTTTTTTCTCCAGCTTACTGAGCCGCTCCATTGAAGCAGGGTCTTTCTCTTTTTTCAGCGCCTGACGCTCAATCTCAGCCTGAACCATGCGCCTTTGGATCTCGTCAATGACCAGGGGCATGCTGTCAATCTCAATTCTGAGGCGGGATGCTGATTCATCAATAAGATCAATGGCTTTATCTGGAAGAAAGCGGTCGGCAATATAGCGGTTGGAGAGGGTTGCGGCAGCAACAATGGCAGAGTCCTTTATTCTGACTCCATGATGTACCTCATACTTCTCTTTAAGACCCCTTAATATGGATATGGTTGCTTCAACTGAAGGCTCAGCTGCAAATACAGGCTGGAAACGCCTCTCCAGAGCAGCATCTTTTTCAATGTACTTACGGTACTCATCAAGTGTGGTTGCACCCACACACCTCAAAGTTCCCCGTGCAAGTGCAGGTTTCAGCATATTGGATGCATCCATTGACCCCTCTGCCGCTCCTGCTCCAACAACAGTATGGAGTTCGTCAATAAAGAGCACCACCTCTCCCTGGGAAGCCTCAACCTCTTTAAGAACCGCCTTGAGCCGCTCCTCAAACTCTCCTCTGTATTTTGCCCCTGCAACAAGTGCACCCATATCAAGGGCTATCACTTTTCTGTTCTTAAGGCTCTCTGATACGTCACCTGCCACGATACGCTGGGCAAGCCCCTCAACAATGGCGGTCTTTCCGACCCCCGGTTCACCGATCAGCACAGGGTTGTTCTTGCGTCTTCTGGAGAGCACCTGGACAATGCGTCTGACCTCCTCATCACGGCCGATTACCGGGTCAAGTTTACCAGCACTTGCAAGGTCTGTCAGATTTCTTCCAAATTTTTCCAGAGCCTGATACTTCTCTTCAGGATTCTGATCTGTAATGGTCTGATTGCCCCGGATATCTTTGAGCACAGTAAGTACAACATCCCGGGTAAGAGCGCTATGTCTGAGAAGATCCTGATGTGGGCCGGAAACATGAATAAAGGCAAGCAGCAGATGTTCAAGGCTCACATATTGATCCTTCATCTCCTCTGCTTCAACAAATGCCCTGTCAAGGATACGTCTGGTATCCTTGGAGAGGTAGATCTCTCCGCTGCCAGTCACCTGCACCATTTTGTCCAAAGAGTTGTCAATAGCCTTGAGCAATTGCTCAGGAGATCCACCAGCCTTTCTGATGATAGAGAGTGCAAGTCCCTCTCTATCATCCATCATGGCCTTCAAGATATGGATAGGTTCAATTGCCTGATGGTTTTTTCTCAGGGCAATCGACTGTGCTGTCTGAATCATCTGCTGTGATTTTATGGTAAACTTATCGAATTGCATATTTTTCCTCCATGAGTTTTTTTATATTCAATCCAAAAGTAATACAACTCATGGTATTGTCAATTCGATATATTATGCTCAATCCATCACGGCAACCAGTTCTCCATCAGAATGCTATCCATTGGCCACAGACACTCATCAGGGAACTTATCAAAATCAATCTGAGTCTCTTTTTCTGCGGCTAACCTTGCATCCAACCAGACATCTGCCAACCACTCATAATCATATAGCGAGGATTTCAAACTTGGTGTATTTTTTAATCTCCGGAGAATTGATCTCCGCTGTTCTCTGATGGTGCGCTCCCAACTGCTCCCCTGGCGTGCGGGCTGGAACTCCCATTTTAACAGATGTGTCATAAGAACTGCCATTCGATTTGCCAGTTCACGCTGCTCACTTTTACCCACGTCCTCGATTTCCTCTGCAATATGTTCTATATCAATAGCCGACAAATTGCCCGAACGCAGCAGTTCAGCCTGCTCTTTTGCCCACGCGACAATATCAGTTTTATAAGCAGTCAGCATATTCTCCTCCTTAAACAAGAAGTTTCATGCAATAATCTGCCGCAGCACATAGGAGAGAATCCCGCCATTTCTATAATAAGCAAGATCTACGTGGTTATCCAGACGGGAGATCACATCAAATTCCACTGTGGCAGCACCACTATCCGGTGATTTTACTGCCCTTACCCTCATAGTGCAGCCAGGTTCCATACCTGCAATACCTGAAATGGTAAAGAGTTCCCTGCCTGTCAGTCCAAGGGTCTCATAATTTTCACCATTGACAAACACCAAGGGGAGTACTCCCATCCCAACGAGGTTGCTTCTGTGTATCCGCTCAAAAGATTGCGCAATCACCGCTCTGATACCAAGAAGTGTGGTTCCCTTGGCTGCCCAGTCCCTTGAAGAGCCTGTACCGTACTCTTTGCCACCCAGTATAATAAGAGGAACCGATTCTGCCGCATATGCCATGGCAGCATCAAATACTGAAGTTACTTTATTCTCTGGAAGTTTCAATGTAAAGCTTCCCGTCTTATCAACCAGTCTGTTCTTAATGCGGATATTTCCAAAGGTTCCTCTCATCATCACCTCATGGTTACCCCTTCTTGAGCCGTAGGAGTTGAAATTTTCATGGGCAACACCGTGTGCTTGAAGATAGATTCCTGCAGGATACTCCTTTGGAATGGCACCTGCAGGAGAGATGTGGTCTGTGGTGATGGAGTCTCCGAGCATCAGCAGAGGCCTTGCGTTCTCAATATCACCGGGTAACGATGGCTCCTTTGTAAACCCCTCAAAAAACGGAGGTCTTCTGATGTAAAGAGACTCTTTTGCCCACTGAAAGGTTTTGCTTTCAGCCACATCAAGCCCCTGCCAGAGCTTATCTCCTTTAAATATGGTCGAATACTGCTCTGAGAAGTACTGCTCTTTAACGTGCTGTGCCACAAGTTCTGCAATCTCACTGTCAGATGGCCAGATCTCTTTCATGAAAACCGGATCTCCTGTAGTGGTGGAGATGCCGACCGGCTCTGTATCAAAATCAATATCAACCCGCCCTGCAAGTGCATATATAACAACAAGGATGGGTGACATGAGGTAATTTGCCTTGGTGCTCTGATGAACTCTGGCTTCAAAGTTTCTGTTGCCAGAAAGCACTGAGGCCATCTTGAGATCATTGGCTTTTATCGCCTCTTCCACGCCAGGGTAGAGAGGCCCACTGTTACCGATACAGGTCATGCAGCCAAAACCTGCTGTATGGAACCCGATCTTCTCAAGGTATGGAGTAAGTCCTGCTGCATCAAGATAGTCCATTACAACCTTGGAGCCTGGAGATAGAGATGTCTTTACAAAAAAAGGAACATCAAGACCAAGTTCAACCGCTTTTTTTGCTGCAACTCCAGCTCCGATCATGACACTGGGGTTGGAGGTGTTGGTACAGGAGGTGATGGCGGCAATGGCTACGTTGCCATTTGTGATAGTTGCCCCATTTATGGCCTGATCATATTTTTTTACACTATTATCCTGACTGCCTGCACAGAGAGCATCAAGCTGCACTACAGGGTTTGAACCGGATTTGAACTCCTTTACAAATGAGGCTTTGACATCTGTGAGATAGATTCTGTCCTGAGGTCTGTAAGGCCCTGCCACAGATGGCCTGATTTCAGACAGATCAACCTTAACAGTTCTGGTAAACTCAATACTCTCACTGCCTGTGGAGAAGAGAGAGCACTCCTTACAGTAGGTTTCAACCCGCTGAGTCAGATGAGCTCTGCCAGTCATTGCAAGGTAGTTGATGGTGTTTTCATCAACCGGGAAAAAACCCATAGTTGCCCCATATTCAGGAGACATGTTGGCTATTGTGGCTCTGTCTGTCAGGGAGAGAGTTTTCATACCTGGGCCTGTGAACTCCACAAATTTCTCGACCACACTCTCTTTTCTTAAAATATGGGTTATGTGAAGAACGATATCAGTTGCAGTTACACCAGCAGCAGACTTACCAGTCAGATATACGCCGATAACATCAGGCAAGGTCATGAAATAGGGCTGTCCAAGCATCACAGCCTCAGCTTCAATCCCACCAACACCCCAACCCAGCACTCCAAGTCCGTTGATCATGGTTGTGTGAGAATCAGTACCAACCAGAGTGTCGGGAAAGGCAATTTTAGAACCGTCATTGGTTTTACTGGTCACAACCTGAGCAAGGTATTCAAGGTTAACCTGGTGGCAGATACCAGATCCTGGAGGTACGACTCTGAAATTGTCAAAGCTTTTCTGTGCCCACTTCAGAAGGCTGTAACGCTCCATGTTTCTTCTGTACTCCATATCAACATTGAGCGCGGCAGAGTCTGCAGTTCCGTAAAAATCGACCTGAACAGAGTGGTCCACCACAAGATCTACAGGAACAAGCGGATTGATCTTTTCAGGGTCTGCACCGGTCTCCATGACAGCATCACGCATGGCAGCAAGATCCACCACTGCCGGAACACCGGTAAAATCCTGCATCAAAACCCGTGCCGGATGGAAAGGGATCATAACAGGTTCATCAGAGGGGTGCTGCCCCCAGTTGAGGACATTTACCACATCCTGTTCTTTTACAATATCTCCATCCAGATTCCGCAGAAGATTCTCAAGCAGTATCCTTATGGAAAAGGGTAGCCTGTCGATATCTGCAATGCCTTTCTGCTCCAACATTGAGATATTGCAAACTGTGTATGATTCACCATTAATATTGAGTATTTTTCTGCATTCTGGAAGGCTCATTGTGATATGTTCCTTATATCTTTGTTTTTATACAAAAGTCTCGCTGATTGTCTCTCTATAGAGACTTTAATCTTCCGCTGTGGCAGAGCAAGCTGCCATGTAGGTTATATGAAACTGTAGGGAGCTTTCCCCTCCGTACCTGCCCTTACGAGGGCACCCACAGGGGGGTTGTGGTGCCCCTACGTTTCAATCTTCGTTGTGCCTTATCAGGCCATGACAGTTATCAGCCTACAATTTCCATGCTGTTAAAAAAGTATGCTATCTCAAAGGCTGCTGTTTCCGGTGCATCAGAACCATGAACCACATTTTTTTCAATATCTGTTGCAAACTCTCTTCTGATGGTACCCTCTTCAGCCTCTTTAAAATTTGTAGCCCCCATCAGTTTCCTGTTCTTTGCAATAACATCCTCTCCCTCCAGAACCATTGCAACAATGGGGCCTGATGTCATGAACTCTGTGAGACTTCCGAAAAAGGGTCTCGCCTTATGAACTGCATAAAAACCCTCTGCCTGCTTCTGACTCAACTGAAGTTTCTTCATGGCAACAACTTTAATGCCAGCAGTTTCAAAGCGTCTGATAATTTCACCGATGATATTCTTGGCAACACCGTCAGGTTTAATCAGTGATAATGTTCTTTCCATCTATTGTTATCCTTATGTTTTATAAATTTCAACATGAAAAACAGATACCCCATGTTATGGTTTTGGAAACCGTGTCAGGTAAATGTTTAATACAAAAAACAGCTGTTGTGTTATCATACAACCTGCTTTCAAGTCAACCTTTCCGTCATTATGATAAGCTGCATGTACAATGGAGCCATTCTGCCATTATGGTAAAAATAGCTGTTGGAGCTTGTGTTAGACCACTGAAAACTATCAGGCTATTTAAACAGCAGAAAGATGATGTGGTGCAGAGGAGATGACAAGCTTGACAAGAGAGATCAGGGTGGTTAAGATAATCCCATATCAGCGCAAAATATCTTTACAAAAGGTGCTGGATAAAACATTAATACTTAAGGAGAGTCTATATGATTGACATGACAAATGCTGCAAAAACGCAGATAGAGGAATATTTCAGTGGCAAGGAGATCTCCCCCATCAGAATCTTCCTGAACTCAGGCGGGTGAGGTGGTCCATCTCTTGCTATGGCTCTGGATGAGCCTAAAAACAACGATGATATATATGACATTGACGGATTCAAGTTTGTTGTTGACAAAGAGTTTATGAAACAGGCAAAAATGATAAAAATTGATTTTACCGGAATGGGATTCAAACTGGATTCCAAAATTGATTTCGGTGAATCCTCCTGCTCAAGCTGTGGAACCGCAGGCTCATGCTGCTCCTGATCTCTTACTGATATTTCACAAGTCAGTTTTAAAAGGGTATTTCTACGGAGGTGCCCTTTTTTATTTAAAAGCCACATATCATTTTGCCCACATACTCAACCATTATATTGCTATCCGACCACATCTGCCGGATGCTTTTCTTTACATAATATGTATAAATATTTTGGCACTATTGTTTCAAGGTAGACTATGGACAAAAAAATATTTTCTCCAGATCGCCTCTGTGCGGTAAAATCATTTTCGGCAATCCATCTCTGCTTGGCAATTCTTCTTATGTTCTGCTCAATAGAGAAGAGTCACTGTAAAGAAGATGACTCTCAGAAGCATCAGATCTCCCCAACTCAGGAGCTTCTTATTGGTAGTTGGATTCGTTACAATAACAGAGTGCACACCCTTCTGATTATCAGAAACAATGGTAATTGGTCATCTGACTTGAGAGTTGAAGGCGCTACGTCAAAAATTATTGAGCGCAAAGGGGAGTCCTCTGGCACATGGAGCCTTGATGGGCACAGTTTGACTATAACTGTCACCTCCTCTCAGATGGAAGATATCTGGCCAATTGGCACTTTTACACTTGAGATTATGGAAATAGATAAAAAGCCATAACGGTTAAATATCCAAATTTCAAGGCTCATAACATGGACAAGAGCACGTAGTGATAAGGCTGACGAGGAAGAGAAGAAAAAAGATGAGGAAGGAAAGGATGGGGAGAAAGCTGTAACTACCATTAATCCTGTGATCACCATGAAACCCTTAGTTGTGAACCTCAATAAAATCAGCTCCAATGACAAGGATCGATACCTGTGTCTTGCCCTCGATCTTCAGCTGGAAGAGATGAAATCCAATGCAGCTGTACCCAAACTGCCCCCCCGTGCCTGGGATGCGGCTATTATATTTCTAAGCTCTCTGCTCTATAATGACGTTAAAACATTTGATGCAATGACAGTGGTCACAGGAAAGCTTACAAAGATACTCAATCCATACTTTGATGGGATGCTTATGGAGGTTACCGCCACCCATGTAATGATCTCTTCAAGCATGGAGAAAGTTGAAGAATTTATTATTGAACACTCACCACCACCAGTACTTGACACTCCAGAAGGGGAGAAGCCAGCAGAAGGCAAGGCAGAGCAGAAGAAGGGGGAGAAAGAACAGGGAGAAAAAGGTGTTGATAAAGATAAAAAATAGGAAATAAGAGAAGAGATGGGTTTCATAAAAAAGGGATAAACAGAAACAGAAAAAAAACTGCTAATAAGTTTAAGGAACCAAATAATGGGTAAAACAGTTGCTGAAAAAATATTTGATGCACACCATGTGGATTGTCCATCAGGAGATATCCATGTCATCAGTCTGGATGCGGTCTTCTGCCATGAAATAACAACCCCGATTGCCATTACAGATCTCATGGCACGTGGTAAAGACAGGGTCTTTGACAGATCAAAGATCAAGGCTGTCATTGACCATGTCACACCGGCAAAAGATTCAAAAACAGCCATGCAGGGTAAAATCCTGCGGGATTGGGCAATCAGGCATGGGATCAAGGACTTTTTTGATATTGGAAGAAACGGTGTGTGTCACGCCATCTTCCCTGAAAAAGGGTTTGTGAGGCCGGGATTTACCATTATAATGGGAGATTCCCACACCTGTACCCACGGTGCATTTGGAGCATTTGCCGCAGGCGTTGGTACAACAGACCTTGAGGTGGGAATTCTAAAGGGTGTCTGTGCATTTAAAAAACCTGACTCTATGAGGATTGAGATTTCAGGTGCCCTTCCAAAAGGAGTCTATGCCAAAGATGTGATCCTCTCTGTTATTGGCAAAATCGGGGTTAACGGTGCCACCAACAGGGTTATGGAGTTCTGTGGAGATGTAGTTAAGTCAATGACAATGGATCAGCGTATGACCCTTTGCAACATGGCGGTGGAAGCTGGTGCCACAAGTGGCATATGCCCCCCTGATATGGTGACTGTGGAGTACCTGTGGAGATTCATACAAAATGAATATGAATCCAGAGAGGCTGCACTGGAGGACTTTAGCAGATTTGCACCAGACACAGATGCAAAATACAGCGCAACTATCCAGATAAATGTCTCAAACCTTCAGCCCCAGGTCACCTTCGGATACAAGCCTGATCAGGTAAGACCGGTTGCCGAGATGGAGGGTACCCCGATTAATCAGGTCTATATCGGTTCATGTACAAATGGCAGATTGGAAGATCTGGAGATCGCAGCATCAATTCTTAAGGGGAGAAAAATTGCAGATTCAGTCAGAGCCATTGTCTCACCTGCAACACCTGATATCTACTCCAGCGCACTGGACAGAGGGCTTATAAAGATATTCATGGATGCAGGATTCTGTGTCACAAACCCCACATGTGGTGCATGTCTCGGAATGAGTAACGGTGTCCTTGCAGATGGCGAGGTGTGTGCTGCAACCACCAACAGAAATTTCAACGGCCGTATGGGTAAGGGGGGGATGGTTCATCTTATGAGCCCTGCCACAGCAGCAGCATCAGCAGTCAGAGGGGCAATCACAAACTCAGAACTCTATTCAGCATGATGGATCAGAAGGTATTAGAACAGCGTCAGAAGATAAGAGATCATGAAAAATTTTAATAAAACAGTCAGAAGGTTAAATAAATATGAAAAATTTTAATGGGAAAGTCCTTTTTCTCGACAGGTCTGACATAAACACTGATGAGATCATACCGGCCAAATATCTGACAGAGATTACAAAAGAGGCGTTAAAACCCTATCTGCTTGAGGATATTGTACTTGAAGGGTTTAACCCCACTACAGATATAAAAGAGAGAACAGTTGTGCTAACACGGGATAATTTCGGATGTGGTTCATCTAGAGAACACGCCCCGTGGGCATTTGAGGTAAATGGAATCAACCTTGTAATTGCATCAGGGTTTGCAAGAATATTCAGACAGAACATGTTCAACTGTGGAATGATGGCAGTAGAACTGCACAAGGATGTGATTGAGAGAATCTTCTCCCTCTTTGCAGGTAAATCTACTTTTATTGAGACAGATATGGAGAAGATGACATTTACATTCAGCAAAGAGAGTTCAGATGACAATTCAGACGCATTGCGTGAAGTGATCTCTTTTGAAATAAGCGAATATGATTTTGCTCTTGTAAAGGCTGGTGGGTGGGTCGATTATGCGGATCTGAACTATTGAACTGATCAGTAGCGAGGCAAAATATTGACTCTCTACATATATTTTTATGATTAGGGCAACCTAAAAAGTTGCTCTACTGAATCTATCATCTCTGTTTTTATGGTAAGGCGTCATGAAAATCATTGAACCCTATTTTGAAATATTGCACATGGCAGAGGCAGATGCTATTTATCGCCATCTGGAGATTGCAGCCCGTAACTGTTACAAGTCAGAAGAGAACATTGCAAAAGGAACGGCAGAGCAGTTTCTGGAACGCATTCTTAAATCAGGGCATGAAAGCGTCATTGAACACATATCCATCACTGTAAGAATAGTCTGTGACAGAGGTGTTCTAGCAGAACTTACCCGCCACAGGCTCGCCAGTTTTTCGGTTGAGTCAACCCGTTACGCAAACTACTCAAAAGATAAATTTGGTAATGAGATAACCGTTATCAAACCTATATTTTGGAAAGAGGAATCAAAACAGTATCGCGAATGGGAAAAGGCGATGGCAGCATGCGAAGAGGCATACATGGCTCTCATCGAAAGTGGAGCAAAGGCTCAGGAGGCCAGAAGTGTACTGCCCAACAGCCTGAAAACAGATATTATAATCACAGCTAATATCCGCGAGTGGATACATATTTTTAATTTGCGCTGTTCAAAAGCTTCACACCCCCAGATGCGTCAGATAATGCTCCCCATGCTCTCTGAATTTAACAGACGGCTGCCAGTGCTCTTTTCAGCTATTCATAAAAAATACAGAGATGATATTGTGCTCCACTTATAACCTCCATGCCCTTATGGGCAGAACAAAGATTGAAATGTAAGTACCCCTTCTACACCCTCCTCTCCTGTTGCTCTCCTTTTAAAGAAGAGCAACAGAGGAGGCTTCTCCCTCCCCCCACCACTACAGTGTTTTATATGAAAGTCTGGGGATACAAACTGGTGGGTACCCCGTAGAGACGCAAGATCTTGCGTCTCTACAACTTTTAATCTTCATTGTGCTCTGTCAGGGCATGGCTGTTATATAGGAATCAGTGAAAGTACAGACTATCTATCCCAGAAATATCACTGAGTTCTCAACTGGCTCCCTGTCTGTTCTGGTGCTGTTGACAGCTGCTTTTTCATCTGCATACCCAAATGACATGCCAAATAGAATGCCGCGCTCCTCAGGAATATTTAAAAACTCCCTTATTGGATCAGGGAATTGCCCCAATGCTCCCTGAATACAGCTTGAGATCCCCTGTTCAGTCATAAGCAGAGTGAGTGTCTGGGCATAGATGCCCATATCAACAGCCCCCATGATGTTGAGATATTTTTCCATGGTGCAAAACAGTACATGCGGAGCATCAAAAAAGCTCCAGTTCCGCAGCATGGCAACCATTCTGCCCTGTTTGTCACTGCGCTCAATACCCATTGCACTGTAAAGGGCATTGGCAGATCCAAACTGGCGGTCTCGATGAACCCCCTTATAATTTGTCCTCCAGTTGAAATCTGGATTTGGCTCTTTCCCACTCATCACTGTCTGGAGAAGCTTCTCTTTCAAGGCATCTTTTTGTGCCCCAGAGACAACATGGATCTGCCAGGGCTGGACATTACAGTTGGATGGCGACAGTTGGGCCTGTGTAAATATCTTCTTTAATGTCTCTTCAAGGACAGGTTTATCCAGGAATGCGCGGACTGAGACCCGTTTTCTTAACAAATCATTTATTGACATGGCTGATGAATATCTCCTGAATCTGATATTGGCTCTATTTATATGCGTCAAAGAGTTTCTCTGTCTTCTCAGAGAGACTTTTCTATTTTCTTACAACAACAATACCTATCTGCCACCCAGCAGATTGCTGAGCCCTATACCTCCCAGAATAGACCCTTCACCCTGGCTCTGGCTGCCAGCAGAGGTTCCCGGAGGAGCGCATGCAAGCATCCTTCCGGCAAGCCGTGAGAAGGGAAGACTTTGCAACCATACAGTTCCAGGGCCTGTAAGCTTTGCAAAAAAGAGACCCTCTCCTCCAAAGAGCATTGTCTTTATTCCACCTGCCTGCATGATATCAAAATCAACTGTTGAGGTCATGGCTGCAAGGCATCCGGTATCAACATGCAGAGTCTCACCATGGCTTAAATTGATCCTATGGACAGCCCCTCCAACATGCATGAATACAAAGCCGTCTCCCTCTATTTTCTGCATTATGAAACCCTCGCCGCCAAAGAGCCCGGTCAATATCCGCTTCTGAAAATGGATACCTATCTGTACCCCCTTTGTACCTGCAAGAAAGCTGTCCTTCTGGCAGATGATCTTATTGTTGTAGTCTCTGAGATTAAGCGGAATCACAGTTCCAGGAAAAGGTGCTGCAAATGCCACACGCCCTTTGCCCTGTCTGCTCTGGGTGAACATTGTTATAAAGAGACTCTCTCCGGTCAAAAGCCTCTGGCCAGCCCCCATGAGTCTGCTCATGAAGCCACGCTCCTCACCTGTGCCGTCGCCGAAGATGGTCTTCATCTCAACACTCTCATTCTTGTACATCAGCGCACCAGCTTCAGCAACCGCACTCTCTCCATGGTCAAGCTCAATCTCCACATACTGCATCTCGTGACCATATATCTTGAAGTCCAACCCCTCGGTAACAGCACTGGCTCCAAAACCTGCTGAGCTTGTTCCTGCTTGAGATTCAGTTGCACTCTGATTAACATTAACACTCTGTTGAACTGCCTGGCTGTGCTGCACCTGAATATTCTGCTGAAGTATCTGATCCTGCACAACTGGCAACCGGTCAGGCTTTCTGGACATCATATTATCCGGTGGTGTTGGAAAAGGTGTTACCCCATCTTTTTTAAATCTCCATATCTCCATAACCTCATGCGCGGGTCTCCATTCCGAAAATCCTGCCTGCCAGCAGTAGGAACCCTGATTTTCACGAATAAAGGCTTTTGCCTCATCAGTTGAGAGTGGGCCTTGTTGCAGGCCATCTGTGAACAGATACCAGTTTGACATTCTTCACCTCAATATGTTTGGTATTTTTATATACTCCCACCATATGAGAGAAGATGGGAGTAAAATTCTAATAGCTCCTGGAGCGATGCTACTTAAAAAAGAGTTTAAAGATCAAAGTCTGCCGGATCAATATCTAGGGATCTGCAGATCTCACGAATCACAGCCTTTTCATCAGCATCAAAATCTCCATCAGATCCGGCGATGATTACAGCCACCTGAACAGCTGCACGTGCCTGTGGTGGGCTCTTCTTCAACTTTGAAACCACCTGAAGAAGGTCAACCTTGCCAAAATCAAAATCCTTTACAAGTTTATCACAATAGGTGTTAAATGTCTGCTGCAACTGACTTACATCAAACACGGCAAGTGTATCGTTTGAACTGATGAAAGAGGCTGTTTTTTTTCTCTCACTTGAGTCAATAGTGCCGTCTGCTGCTGCCACTAGGGCACAGACAGCCATGGTGGCATCTGCAAAGTTCTTGTTCTGAAACTGTTTTACCTGGGTTACAAGCTGGCCTTGAAGCTCCATTGCACCCTCTTTTAATTTACTCAGAAATCCCATTGTGATTCCTCCTTTAACTGAAATTGATTTTTAAACAGAAAACATCTCTTAGCCAATTGCCTTGATCTTCTCATATGCAAACTCAAGCATTTCACAGGTAGCGCTGTGAGAGCTTTGTATTGAGCAGAATCCATTTTTTTGCCTTACAATCTCTTGTAGCTCCGGGGCACCTGAGATTAACCCCACAGGACAGTTACTCTGCTGAAACATCTCAAGATCATTGCTTCCGTCACCCATTGCAATATATGGATGAACACCAAGAAGAGCAAGCCCTCTCATTTTATCCACACTCCCAGGGTATATGAAGAGCTTCCTCTTCTCTTTATATACAAGATAGTCATATCCATTTTTTATCAGGATTGTCTCAGCATACTTTGCTCTGCTGTCAATATCCACCTTATTGATCTGAGAGTCTGCCCTACCTGAAGAGAAGATAAAACCTGCACAGTTCTCATAAAACGGAAGCCTCTCCCAATCCGGAAAAAGTGCTGCAACCCTCTCCCACTGTGAAGAGAGGGTGATCTTATCATCAATCTTCTCTCTTACCACAAAACCGTTCTCAAGTACAAAGCCGCTGAATCTGACATCAGGTAACTGGCTGACAAGTCTATCTACACTCCTTGCATTTCTTCCAGTTGCAATGACAACAGGAAATATCCGGCTTATCTTTGCAAGAAGCAGCGCTGCATTTTCCGAAAGAAAGCTTGAGCGTGTCCTTCCAGGAACTGGAATAGCCTCCTGCTGTGGGTGGAGCAGCGTACCATCAAGATCGCATACAAGCGCATCAAGCGGCTTCAAACCTGAATTACTATCACTCTGCATAATCTGCGCAATCCTAATAATAAGCCTGCTTATTCAAGTAGATCTCTCTCTCTGGATCCAAGCGGGTCTGAAATGTAAGTTGATAGGGCACTATTAGAGATCAGGCTGCACGCAACTCTTGTCTTAAGCTCTTTTAAATGGCCAACATCAAACTCTGCCTCAACTCCTCTTTGATCTGCAAGCTGAAGCAGAAGTGGAAAATGTTCCTGAGCATAAAGTTTATCATCTGAAAAAAAAAGAGTGTCAGGTGCAGCATTGATAAGAGCACGGCACACCTCATTGCTGTGGACTCTAAGGGGTGTCTCTGCATGAAATCTTCTGATCTGAGATCGAGCACTGTCTGTTTTGAATTGCGCACTATATGTTTTGAATTGAGTGCTATATAATCTGGATTGAGTGCTATATGGCTGAGTAACACAATATGGTCTATATTCAGGAGAGGATAGCTGCCACTGTTTTACAACTTCAGGTCTTGCAAACTTTTCTGAAAATCTGTAAGCAGAGAAGAGCCTATCTGAGTCAACAAAAAAAGTCCTTGAAAATCCAAGAGTTGCAAGACCTGTAAAAGAGGCTGACGGGCAGAAGAGGTCCTCTCTTGCGCCTGAAAAGTCTGCCCACCCCCAGGGGTCGATCAGTACAGCCAGGGGGCCTCTGTTGAGCTTTGCAATCTCTCTTGCCACACCTCCTCTGCCTGTCCACCCATCCACAAAGATGATATGACGATCAGGAAAATCTCTCTCTACTGCCGCAAGTGCAACCTGATCAATACCAATGCCGACAAAGAGCGACAGAGCTGCCCCAACCGAACCAGGAAGCATTGTGCAGAGCCACTCTGTAACTGGCACACCTGCCCTTAAAATTGAGACAAAGATGATTTTTTCTGGATCAGGCTGCCACTGCAAAATTGATGCTGCAAGTTTCTGAGCAGCTATACAGATCTGAGAACTCCTGGTCAGATCAGATTGAACCTCCTGCCAGAATGCGTCACTCAAGTGAGGTTCAGGGGATGGGGTTGACCAGAATGTACTGTTGCCATCATATGCTCTGTTCAGAGGTCGAAAACGGGATGGTTCATCAAATGGATGAACCTCCTGCTCAAGATTGAGATAAAACATCTGTCTCCAGTCAAGGTTGTTGACTGATCTTATATATCTGTCCCTGCTCTCTCTATCCTCTTCAGATTTCACCAGACCCTCCGTGGAATCAACCATCTTTTTAAATTTCTAGCACCTGTTTCAATCATATTTCATATGTTAATTGCAGAGGGTTTTGACAGTAAAATTTCCAGAACTCTCTCTGGGCAGAAGAGAGGGGTTAAAAGCTTCTACAAGAATATCATGCTCTCCAAGCTTTCTCACCACCTCCTGTTCGATCTCTCTGTCAATTGGATCACACAGTATGAAAAGAGGTGAAGATGCCTCTTTGAGCCTCTCATAATTATAGAGATGGTATTTTTCACCAAAGATGATTCTGCTGAAAATTGACTTATGATCCACCTTCCATGGACTCAATGAGATCTGTTGAAACTCTATATTCTCATTTGCAATGGCAAAGCAGGCAGAGAGATCAACAGCCTCTCCAATTGTAAGGATAATTCCCCTACTGAGTTCAGGGGGTAATTTCCATGACTCCAGATCCAGAAAATTACCTGATTTCATGGCAAGTGCCGGCCTCTTTTCAGGCAGATGCCAGTCCTTGAATCTATATTTTTCAGACAGAGCCTCTTCTGGTGAAATATCGTTGGAAGAAAAATGTACCTTTTTTCTACTGTTCTGAGAGCCACTTCTCTCTATCGTATCTCTCTTATCCTGGCCTTGCTCTTTTGTATCCTGACCGCTAGAACCCGGGATATGGTTAAGAGTATGAACAGTACACTCAATATTATTATATGCTGTTTTTAAATAGAGTTCTGATTTCTGACCACTCTCTCTGAAATCGGCAAAGGCAAAAATGCGCACACGGCTGATATTGAGATAGGCACAAAGTTGAACCATTAAGTGGTAAACAGTGTTGCCAGTTGTGATCTCATCCTCCACAATCCAGATCTCTCTTATTGTGCAATCTGGCAGGGGCAGGATATGGTCAGGGCCGTGAGAGTGTCTCTCCTTAAAAGAGATACCAGACAAAGGTCTTCTTGTGGAGTATAGAATATGAGTATTAAGATTGCGTCTTAAGGTCTCCATGTACATCAGGAATGCAGGTATAATGCCAGATTCAGTAAGCCCCACAATCAGAACCTCCTCACCAGCCTTAATATCTGAATCAGCTCTGCAGCAGACCAGACCATCATGCACAGCTCCATCACTTAATGTTCTGTCAGAAGCTGATCTATCAGATAGAGCGTTTTCAAGCAGGCCAGCCAGATAGCCACTACACCTGATAAAATCTGAAGATGATGCAGGGTTAAGCTTGCCAAGACAAGAGAGTGTAAAAGCATCCTCTCTGAGTGGGTTGTTATCTCTTTTAAGGTGATAGAAATCTTTGAGCAATTGGGTTTCCTTGTGTTGTTCTTACTTTATCACTGTATTGACTTTTTTCCTGATTTTATAGAGTGTCCCTTTAAGAAAACCGTCTGGTATCTTCTCTTCAGGTAGAGTCAATCTCCGGGTCAGCTCAAGAGAGGGTGCCAGAGCATTGTTTACACTCTCTATTATATCTTTTTTCTGCTCTTCAATCTGTTGAATACCAGTCTCCTGGTTAACGCGATATGAAACATACAGAGATTCCACCCTTTTTTCCAGCTTTTCATATGTCTGCTTAAGCTTGGTCTTCTCCTTTTCTAAGCTCTTCATCTCTTTTTCTGAAATTTTTATCTGATCTGGAAACTGTTCACCCAGAGCACTCAACCGCTTTATCTCATTTTCAAGGAGAATAATCTGGTTATTGAAGAGAATCATGGAGTTGTAAACTTCAGGAATAAAATCATAGGAGAATCTGATCACCTCTTCTGCAAGTATGATATTTTGAAGATCCTGTTTTATATAGACCTTCTCATCACTCTTCTTTGTAAAATATATCTTATAAACAACAGCTGCTGACACCCCCACAGCCAGGAGAACAAGGAGGATGAAAATCATCTTCACAGAAAAAAATTTCCGTTTTTTTTTAACAGATGGTGGAGGTTCAACAGAGGGTATAATCTCCTTGGTCTTCCCACCTCTCTTTTCCCCCTTTTTTTTACTCTCCTTTGTGCTCCCTTCAATGGCAGCAGGTTCCGGAGCGGGGGGGGTATTTTTTTTCTTTTTTCCAAACATAATATGGTAGAGTCGTCTCTATTGCTGATAGTATTTTTCTTGCACTCAAAAGCTGCTGATTATATAACATCCATAAATCAATGAGATGGTAACATCAATTGAGGACGTTTTAGCACAAGAAACCCTGAGTTGAAATATAAAAACGAAAATATCAAGGAGTCTCTTTATGAAATTTCTACCAAAAATCAGGTATATAAAATCCACGCTCAATGTTATTTTACCCATACTTATCTTATCTATTCCAACACTTGCTGCAAATGAATCCTCATTTCTTAACACCAGGAGCCACAGTGCAATGCCAGCCACCGCCCCTGGTTATGACTCATCTGGCTCCAGAAACGAAGTAATACCCTCTCTTGTCAAAAGCTCAAGCTATTCCGGCTCTCTGGATTTCTGCGGAAGCAGGATACCCATTCATATTCAGGATGTCAGGGAACGTCTTGAAAAGGAGATGCTTCTGGTTCTGTGGGACAGAGCACAGGTGATCCTGTGGATCAAACGGGCATCCCAATATTTTCCCCATATGGATAGAATTCTGAAAGAGTATGGATTGCCACTGGATCTGAAATATGTGGCAGTGATTGAGAGTGGGCTCAGATCCCAAGCAGGCTCAGATAAGGGGGCTGTTGGAACCTGGCAATTCATGCCTGGCACGGGTAAAGAGTATGGGTTGAGACTTGATGACAATATTGATGCACGCAAGAACCTTATTGAATCTACAAGGGCAGCATGTGACTACTTCAGGAAACTCCATGCCCGTTTTAACTCATGGCCACTTGCCATGGCTGCT
>Ga0209800_10001487_pt1 | contig 24213 bp, 14 predicted proteins | sample Higcelweek8metaG_FD_187174 | JGI IMG/M metagenome (GOLD analysis project Ga0209800, IMG submission 187174) | Freshwater pond sediment microbial communities from the University of Edinburgh, under environmental carbon perturbations - High... | ecosystem: Environmental > Aquatic > Freshwater >...
GTTCCTGAACTGGAATCTGAGATTTTAGATAAAAATCCCGCCAGGCTTCTTGAATTTTTTCCCCGTTTTTTGTTTCAGCCGGATTTAGGAAGACTTGCTCTGAAAAATCCACATAACGAGTTGAAGCTTCTTGTCCAGAGTAGAGTCGCCAATCTTGAATAGCCTTGGCTGCCAACATTGAAACACCCTCTACGAAAACCGTGGCACTTCCACAATCTCCAATTGATTTATGTCCGTAACCCACATAAAATCTTTCCATAAAATTTTCTGCTCCTTTTTCTTCCAAAATCTTTAAGTGGTGATGGATTCCTCCGGTAGAACGAGAATGTAGGGCTTGAAGCATTGCCTCGGCTTGGGCATCAATCTTGGCTTCATTATTTAAAACTAATACAAACCCGCCGTTTTTGAGTTTTTTGGTCACATGCTTGTTTTTAATATTCATTTCTTGTTTTTATTAATTTTTATAAAAATTCTTTGGTTTTTTATTCTAGCATACTTTATTAAAAATTTAAAACTTAGGCTCCGAGAGCCCAATTGGGCTCTCGGAGCCTAAAAAAATAAGCGAAGAAAGTCTGCCTCTTTGGAATAAATTATCCCTGAATTATTTTATCAATCTGTAAATACAAATCCTCCAAACTACCATCATTACCAACTACAAAATCAGCTATATTTTTTAAATCCTTTATTTGCAATTCAGCCTCTCGCTCATGATCTTTCTTAAAATCTTCAAATGTTTTACTTTTATCATCTACATTCTCCCCTCTCTTCGTAATTCTCTCGTAACGATTTTCCATAGTAGTATCAACATAAACCAACTTAAACTCTGGAATTTTCTTTAAGAATTCAATATCCGCCATCCGACGCACCCCATCAATAGCAATTATCTGATTATTATCATTTTCTACATCCTTATAGATTACCATCGATAAGATATTATCATCAAAATTTTCTCTCATCATAGTAGAGATTTTTTGTAAATTTTCTCGACTCTCCTCCAGATACATTCTATTAGCTATATCCCTTAGCGCAGTAGAAAAACGATGTGTCGACGCACCATACTCATCTATTAAATATTTTGCCGTTGTTCCCTTGCCTGACGCAATCTCACCAGCAATTCCTAAAATTATTTTTTTCATAATTTAAATTATTTATTTTTTTCCAAAATCAAGGTATATTTGGGCTTATATTTTTTTAATTTAACGCCAGCCATCTTTAGCATTTTACGTGAGGCTTTAAATATATCCACCTCTTTATATTTATCTGATTCATAAATGACTTCCTTAATTCCACTTTGAATTATCACCTTAGCACACTCATTGCAGGGAAAAAGATGACAATACAACCGACAACCTTTTACATTAACATTAGAATTCATTATAGCATTGGCCTCAGCATGCACCACGTAAGTATATTTGACATTCAATGTATCACCCTCTCTACACCATGGCAATTTATCATCATGACAACCTCGCGGAAAACCATTATAACCCAGACCCACTACCACATTGTCATCGTTTACAATACATGCTCCCGTTTGAGTACTGGGATCTTTTGATCTTTTGGCTATTAAATTGGCCATTGAAATAAAAGTATCATCCCAATTTAAATAATTCTTATTTTTATCACCTTTCATAATTTTACATAGTTTATTACAATTTCAACAACTTGCACATTTACAACATTTATTCTTCCCTGCTTAAAAAAATCAACTCTATCAAAAATATTCCAGCCACCACCAATAGTCCCACCCACCAAATCAAATATTCATTAGCCCGCAAGATTACCAATAACAAAAGTAGTAAGGACAGCAAAAAACCCTGACGAAAACTGAGACTCATAGTTTCAATCGCCTGATCTGCTCCTAGAAATTTAAGTCTAAGCCAAACTAATACATTCACAAAGATACCCGTCAAAAACAAACCCAGACTAGAATAAAACAAAATCTGACCCATTATTCCAGACTCGTATGGATCAATATTAAACAAAACAAAAACCCAAGCCCCCAGAGCTAGGGCTGATCCAAATATTAAACTCCAAATATATGTTTTTAAAGACATTATTGGTAAATATTCAACAATTAATATGCAATAATTAAATGAAAAATATTTAAATATAAATTGAAAATTAATTCACTATAAATAAATATTACCCCAATTTATCAATCTATACAACCTTGCCAAGAGGCTATTTTACCTTTATAGTTTAAATATGAGAGACGCTAAAAATAATTACGACTACAAATTTTTTATTTGTTTATCAATTTTTTGGATAATTATTGGCTGGGGAGCTTATCTTTTGGCCTTGGTTGGCTTTTTTTATTGGTGGTCAATCTCTTTATTTATTGCCATTGTGACAGCCTTTGGAGCCAGATTCTTATTTTCTAATCTGTTTAAAGCTTCTAAATATTTCTTATTATTCAACCTATTTTTTATAGTTACCGCTATAATATTTACCTATTTTTCCACACCAACTATTTTTTCTGGTCGCGATCAGGCCTCTATCAGTCAAGCAGCTATTCGATTATCTCAGAATGGAAAACTAACCTTTTCTAATTCAGTTAGTAAAGATTTTTTTGACATAAACAATATTCAAAAAGATAAAACCAAAAATTGCCTAATTGATAATCTTAATGACTTTCAAAATATTGGCTTCTTAAAATTAAAATATTACCAAGCCTACTGTCAGGCATCTTCAGCAACAAAAGCCCTTAACTTTCCAGGATTCTATTACACTATAGATGGCGCACTAATCACACAATTCCCCATTGCTTATATCGCCTGGCTAAGTCTCTTTTATTTATTTTTAGGATTACCTGGTTTAACTGTTGCCAATGGACTTCTGTTATATTTTTTCTTTTTAACGTTCTACTTCCTAATAGATGCTTTTAATAAAAAAAGGGATGAGGCAAAAACAAGACTAATAACTCAAATATTGGGAATGTCTATCTTAATCTCATCTTTTTCTTTTATGTGGTTTAGCAAATTTACCTTAACTGAAAACATGGCCACGCCATTAATCTGGATGGGAATTTTAGCCACTATTAAACTTACAAGCGCACGTATAGAAAAATTAAAAGATAGACAACTTGAATTATGGCTATTTTTCCTAAGTCTGGGTCTTTTAATTTTTACTAGAATTGAGGGACTGGTTTTTTTCATCCTCGCCCTATTAATCTTATTTTTACATAAAAATTCCAAAAAATACTTTAAGAAAAACTTTATAAAAATAATTCTTCCAAGTCTTATACTTTTAGCAACTATTTTTATTTTGAATTTATTTATCGATATCTATTTTTACAAAGCAATTCTAAAAGCCACTTTAGAAAATATCCATGAAACCCCCAATGACTTAAATACTGGCAATAATTTAACTGCTATCTTTAATTTATTTAAAATATTTGGCGTTTACGGAATTATAGCGCCTCTCTTTTTTGGCACATTGGGCATATTATATTTAATAAAAAACAAACATTACAATAAATTAATTCCGCTTCTGATTATACTACCATCACTATTTTATATCCTGAGCCCGCAAATAACCCCCGAACATCCTTGGATGCTTCGTCGTTTTACTTTTTCCATTTTGCCAGCATTTATTTTTTATTCAATAATTTTAATCAATGAATTTCTGAGGAAAAAAGATAAGGCCCCTGGAATTTTAATATTAATAATAATAGCTTCTCTCAATTTAAATATCTTTATCAGATACATAACCTTTATTCCCGGAGAAAATTTAATCCAAGAAACTCAATCACTTAGTCAAAATTTTTCTAATAAGGACTTAATTTTAGTTGACCAATTGGCCAGCGGGGATAAATTTGAAATGATAGCTGATCCACTCAATTCTGTTTTTGATAAAAATGCCGTCTATTTTTTTAATCCTCAAGACTTGGCAAAAATAGATAAGACAAAATATGAGCGAATTTATCTAATTGTGCCTGATTCAAAAATAGACTATTATGAAAAAACTAGCCTTTGGAAAGATATGTTTTTTATCAAAAACTATTCACTTAATTCCACAAAACTAAGCTTAGACACCCTGCCAAAAAAAGAAAAATTAATCACCAACGGTTCAATTTTTGAAATTATACAATAATATAAATATGTCAGATAAAATAACCTCACTAAAATTAAATACCAAAGATAAAAAAAAATATTTAATTCTAAATACAATCAGCTTTGGTATTATTTTTCTCTTGGCTATTTTTATTATTTTTAGAGTACTTTTTCCATCTCAATACTTTACCTACTCTTTTAAAAATGTTAACAGTCTAAAAAATACTATTACTGACGTATCGCTGGATAAAGAAAGCCTGAGTTTCTTTGCATCTACTCCATTCAACTTTTCTCACCTTCAGATAAAAGTAACGCTAGAAAAAAACAGCTCCCCAATTCAAAATAAAACCATTGAAATCCAAAAATCATATAAATCATTCTTTTATCCCCAAGGAGAAGGTCTAGATAGTCTAGATGGAAAACAAGAAAACATCCTATCCTCCCTAGATGACTCGGTTTTTATCGTAGGCAATGGCAAAAAAACCCCCATCGACAGCACCCAGACATTTCAAGCCCTGGGTTACGACTGGGCAAATATCTCTGAAAACAAAGAAGATTTAAGTAACTTTGAAAAGCAAAAATTAGCTGATATCAATGCTGCTCATCCAGATGGCACTATTTTTAAAACTACTGAGAATTCAAAACTTTATTTCATAGATAATAAAAATAAAAGAGAGTTGGCCAAAAATGAATCTTTAATAATAAAAAACCCGATTTTAGTAAACGAAAAAAGCCTAACCTCAAAAGAAACATGTTTCCTGAAAAAAATTGCCTTTTCCAATAAATATAAATGCACCCAAGATATATCTAAGCTCAATAATTTATTGGGTAAGGACTACCAACTGAGCTTGGCGGGTTTTTCAGATGACTTAAAAATTAGTAAAATTGATTTAGAATTTAAAAAAGCTACTAGCTGGGAAAATTTTAGATTGTTTTTATTTGAATTAAAGAAGAAAGTATTATATCGTTTTGGAATTAAGGATTTTTAGTACAATGACCATTATGATAAGTTATTCCCATAAAAAATATCTATGAAAATATCGCTTAGTAATAATCAAAAAATAATCCTCTATAAAATATTAAAAAATATTTTAAACACTGCCCTAATTGCCTGGCTTGGTGCTCTTCTGATTGAAATATTGATTCCGGGATTTATCTCTAGCTATCTCAGCTTTTCAAAAATAATTGTAATAATCTCTATTATTATTTTTGCCATTTATTGGCTAAGTAAAGATTTTGAACTAGCTCCAGATAAAACCGATACACTTTCAAAAATTGACATCTCTCTTGGTATAATATCAACTATTTTTATAGCAGACATAGCTTCGATAAATTTCCCATTACCTATAATATTGGTAATCATATTTACTAGCCTCATTATTCTATTTTATTTTTACAAAAATTTATTTATTAAATAATCCAATCATTTCCCAAACAAAGCACCATTGCTTTTAAAACAAAAAATATGGAAAATAACAAAACTCACACCCTGATAATTTCAGATTTTCATCTTGGCTCCAAGGTAAGTCGCAGCGCAGATTTAATCAAATTTCTAAGTAATTTTAAATTTAAAAAACTAATTCTTTTGGGAGATGTATTTGAAAGCTTGAATTTTAAAAAATTAAGCAAAACTGACTGGGATCTTATTTCCCTAATTGGTGAAATTTCTAAAAATTCAAAAGTAATCTGGGTAGAGGGCAATCATGACATTGGACTAACTGACTTCTTGGGAAGTCTGACCGAAATTAAAATTCGTAGCGTTTATAAATGGAAATATCAAAATAAAAAGTACCTAGCCATCCATGGCCATCAGTTTGATAATTTTCTAGTAGATAATGCTATACTTAGTTTCGTAGCTAATCAAGTTTATAATATTATTCAAATTTTTGATTTCAAAGACAAGAGGATGAGTCGCGCAATTAAGCGCAAAAGTAAGGGTTGGTTAAAAATTTCTCACAAAGTTGCCACGCGAGCTCTTATTTATGCCAAAGTCATGCAAGTGGATTATATTTTTTGTGGACACACCCATAAAGACATGAGACTGGACAAAAGAGGCGTTCATTATTATAATTGCGGATGTTGGACTGATGACCCAGCAACTTATATAACATTGGACAAAGATGATATAAAGATATGTGAATACAGTAATTAATTTTTAATTTAAAATTTTGAATTTCGAATGAATTTCAAATTAAAAAATGAAGAACGCTGTTTATTTATTGCTTAGTAAAAAAGATTTAAAAACGTATATTGGATCAACTAATAATATAGACAGAAGATTTCAGGAACATAATTCAGGAAAAGTGAGGTCTACGAAAAATCGTAGACCACTAGAATTAATATATAAAGAAGCATTTTCAACCTTAGGGGAAGCAAGAATGAGAGAAAAATATTTAAAGACGAAAGGTGGAAGACGCGAATTAAAAATAATATTTGAAAAATTAAATTTAAATAATTTGCAATTATAAAATTAGAAACACCACACTGGGGATTAGCCAAGCGGCCCGTCTCGCTGAGGCTTGCCGAGGCGGATAAGGCAATAGGTTCTGATCCTATGATCGGGGGTTCGCCCTGCTATACAACAGGGCGCCATGTTGAATAACATGGCGAATCCATCTATAATAAATTACATGTTTTACGTTTATATTTTATTACTCAATAACAAACAAATCTACACAGGCTTTACTACTGATTTAAAAAGAAGGGTAAGGGAACATAAATCTGGAAAATCTAAATTTACAAGCAAGAGATTGCCTGTAAATTTAATACATTATGAAGTTTATAAGAACAAAAAAGATGCAATAAGAAGAGAAAAATATTTGAAAACAACTGAAGGTAAAATATTTATAAAAAAACAGCTGAGAGAATTATTTATAGATTGTGGCATTATTAATTAACAAGATAATTAAGTCAATGAATAACATTTATCCCTCTTAAAGTTCCGAGGTCGTCTAATGGTAGGACAACAGGTTCTGGTCCTGTTTATTGGGGTTCGAGTCCCTACCTCGGAACTTTGCGCAGGATAAATCTCTTTATCCTGAAATTTATTTTATGAAAATAGCTATTCAAGCGGCAGATTTGGACAATAAAAGAATTGATGGAACTCGAGTCTATCTTTTGAATGTGCTTAAATATTTGGGTAAAATTTCATCTACTGATGATTTTTTTATTTATCACAGAAAGGATTTTAATCCAGCGTTAACTCCTCCAACCTTTATCAATTATAAACTTAAAAAATTAGGATCTTTTAAGCTCTGGACCCAGACTAAATTTGCTTGGAATATTTGGTCAGACAAAGCTGATATACTATGGATGCCGATGCATAATTTACCCATCTTAAAACGCAGTAGCCTAAAAACTGTAGTCACAATTCATGATCTAGCTTTTAAAAATTTCCCTCAAACCTTTCCCAAAAAAGACTTGATTCAACTAAATCTACTAACTGATTTAGCAGTCAAATTTTCAGATAAAATAATTGCAGTATCAGAATCAACTAAGCGAGATATAATTAAATTTTATCCGAAAATTAAAACGGATAAAATAAAAGTAATCTACCATGGCTTCGACAAAGAGCTATTTCAAAATAATATTTCCAGTGAAAGAATAAATACGGTTTTAGAAAAATACAATTTAAAAAATAAACATTACCTACTCTACGTTGGTGCCATTCAGCCTAGAAAAAATTTAGAAACTCTTATTAGGGCCTTTGAATTATTTAAAAAAGAAAACGATGTTGATTTAAAGCTAGTCTTAGCAGGTGGTAAAGCTTGGCGCTGGCAAGGAACAATCGAGGCTATAGAAAAAAGCTCCCAAAAAGAAAACATTATTTTAACCGGTAGTGTTCCATTTGAAGACTTATCAGTTCTATATACAGGAGCTAAAATTTTTATTTTCCCCTCTCTCTATGAGGGTTTTGGAATTCCAATTTTAGAGGCTCTTGCCTCAAACATTCCAGTTATTAGCGCAGACAACTCCAGCTTGACTGAAGTTGGCGGGGATGCGGTAGAGTATTTCAAAAGTGAAGACTCTGTTGAACTTAAAAATAAAATTGAAAAAGTTTTAAATAATCAAATCTTACAAGAAGAACTAATCAACAAGGGTCGCGCGCAGTTAGAAAAATTTTCTTGGGAAAAATGCGCCAAGGAAACATTGGAATTCATAAAGTCATAGCAAATATCCCATCTCCCCTGTACTCGGGGGAGATGTCACTGTACTCAGTGACAGAGAGGGGGGGGAACTTATAAATACTCATCAATTCTTAAAAAAACACCCAATAAATTATTATTAACATCATTATTCCAAAATCTTATAACTCTAAATCCACTATTTTCTAAAAATTCAGTCCTCTTTTTATCATATCTCTCTATATCTTCTTCTTTGTGTTGCCAGCCATCCAATTCTATAATTATTTTTTTATCCAAACAAATAAAATCCACTATATATTTCCCGATCGGATATTGTCTTTTGAATTTTAGATTTTTGAATCTTTTAGCACGTAATCTAGACCAAAGTATTATTTCTTGTGGGGTGGAATTTTTTCTTAAATTTCTAGTTCTTTTTAGAATTAAGTTTGGTGTTTTTGTTTTTTTCATTTTGTTTTTTTCTCCCCCATTGGGGGAGATGCCGATAGGCAGAGAGGGTCTTAATTCTTTCCCTCTCCTGTCCGGAGTACCGAACATCCCTGCCTGCCGGCAGACAGGCTCTCCCGGAGGGCGAGGAAGAATTCCCCTATCTCCCCCCTTGGGGGAGATGTCATTGTACTCAGTGACAGAGAGGGTCCTAATTCTTTCCCTCTCCCCAGCCCTCTCCCGAGTACAGGCGAGGGGGGAAGAAAATAATTTTACTTTATAAACTATTTCTTATTCAAACTTTATATTTCCTTCCATTTTTATCTGCGTACCTTCAAGTTTTGTTTTTGGCGCATCGAGGGCTTCGCAGGCGCCAATGGACCAAGCGTCGGGAGATTTAGGACGGGATTGTCCGCGAATATCATCAGTAAAAGATAAATTAGCATCAGCAGATAAATTTAATCCCGCGCCTTTAGCGGCAGTGTCATCCGAGCTTAATCGAAAGTCACTATTAGCTTCATCCATGAATAAAACATTGGTTAGGTTTTTAGAATTCGCTCCTGGGGCATCAGCGGCAAGGTCGGATATATTATAATTAGAAGATGCGTCAAAAGGCCCGCTATAACCATCCGTGCAATTTTGAACAATATTGTTTTTTACAACAACAACTGAATATCCATCATTTCTAATACCAATATAATTATTAAAAAATGTATTATTATAAATATATCCCGTATATGGCAACGTGAAAACCGCAGCACCATTGGTGCCCAAAAATCCATATGCAATATTATTCCATATCTCCAAATTAGTCTCTCCTCCTCCAGATAATTTTATAAAATTATTAGGACCATTATTAGTATTAACAACGCTTCTACCTATATTATTAGATATTTTTATACCAGCCATATTATTAGCACTTGAAAAAATTCCCGCATATGTCACAGTTGAGCTTGTATTTTCTAATTGCAAACCATCTAAATACACATATGCAAAATATAATCGCACATTTAAACCACCAGAAACACTATGTTTATACTTTGCATCATCCCAAGTGCCAATATGCCTTTGAGAAATTCCAACTTCATTTAAATTTACTGGTGTATATACTTTTATAAAATTCTGCGCTCCGGTATTCCAACCATTAATTTCTACTCCTGTCATATCAGCTGTCGTTCCATTTGCATAGCAAGCGATATTCCATTGTTCGTTATTAGTGACGAGATCACGATTACCACCATTGAAAGTGAAACCAAGTCCACTAAGAGTGGAGTTGATAGTGCCAGCTTCAGCATTAGCTAAAGAAGTATGGGCTCGATAAATCTGATAAGTATCGTTACTAGTTATATTAGTAGGGATAGCGCCGGTGTGAGTTTGTAGTTGGTAGGTAGTAGAAGAATTGCGAGCTTGGATAAAGAGAAGAGTATCAGCAGAGGTTATAGATTCATCATTATTAGTATCAATCAAAACTGCATCTCCTACTCCGACATTATCCGGCACGCCAGCCGAAAAAGTAGCCACACCATTGTTCAAAGTTACATTTCGCGTATGAGAACTGTCGCTATCCAAAAGTCCCGTCGCGCTTGGTCCGACTGAGCGATAGATGACAGTAGCGGTTTCATCAGCGCCGATGTCCCATGAGCCAGTTCGCGTTTGTCCGTCGATATCAGTAGTAAACGCTGTGGCACTGTCGCTCGCGAGCGACGTGCCTGCGTCAATGGCAAATTTATCATCCGGCGCTAAATGAAAATCCTCATTGCCAACTTCAGTAGAAACAAATTCAACCTCGGCATTAATCTTGGAGCCAGATGATCCCGGAGCAGTGACGTCGGAGGAGATGTTGTTGGAGGAGGAGGTGTCAAAGGCAGCACCAGACAAAAGAACAAAATCACTATTATTATTTACCGCAATATTATTTTTTAAAATTGGATTTTTAATATTCCAATAATTAGTTGCTATTCCATTATAACATCCGTAAACTGTATTATTATAAACATATACATTCTCGGTTGCGTTAATACTAATACCAGTTCCAAAATTATTGCAATTTAATCCATAAATAATATTATTATAAATTTTATTAATGCCATTGTTGCCATAATTAAAATAAACAAGTATACCAGCGCCAGCGCTAGACGCTCCACTAAAAGTCCCCGTTATTATATTATTGGAGATATCATAAGAATAATCAGTATATTTCGGACTAACATCTGCTACAACAACAGAATAAACATAATTTGTCTTATTTAACTTAATTTGCAAACCGTCAATCTTAAAAAATCTTACATTAACATATAACGCACTAACAAAATCATTTGTTACCTCTAATCTATATTTCCCATCATCCCATTTACCCTTGTGCCTCGCTGTTGGGGTGGTATAAACTTTCACATAATTATCTGCGCCAGTATTCCACCCATCGATCGTGACTGCGGTCGTATCTGCCGCTGTCCATGCTCCATCAATTTTAGCCACTGCTGAGGCAGGGTTGCCGTTGTCAGAAATAGTTACGCTGTTGCCGGCGGTGACTTGGATAGTTTCGCCACTGGCAAATGTGCCACTGATAGTTTCTAATAAAATTTGGTTAGTCGTTGCGTGAACGACTGTCGCAGTTGCATTACTAGTCAGTCCCGTAACCGATGCATTGTCGGCGATTGTGCCGGTTTTTCCACCATGCGAGAAAACTCTGGTAGTACTAGCCACTAAATCTGTCTGAACTCCCGCTTCCCAAGAACTTAGGGTGCTATAATCTCCTCCAGTTTGCATCACAGTCGGAGTAAATTCCACTGTTCCTTCATCAGCTCCGATGTCCCAACCAGCACCAGATGGATTTCGAAGTTGGCCATCAATGTCAGTAGTAATTGGAAGATTGGCATCCACTGTTAAATTCGCTCCAGCTCCACGCGCGGCGGTGTCGGATTGAGAGAGATGGAAATCATTGTTCGCAGTATTAACAAAAGAAACGGTTTTATTTTGGTAACTAGCTCCATTAGGAGAAGTCACGTCTTGCGATATATTATTAGAATATTGGTATACACTAAGGCTATCCGTAGCATAAAATGCATAATTAGTATTTGATCCCTGCACTAAGTTATTTTTTAAATATAGTTCACCTGCGCTCCCAGCATAAGTGCCATAAAAAAATCTAATTCCTGTGTTTTTAGAATTAACAACAGTGTTGTTAAAAACATAAGATTTTTTATTTGGGCTACCACCCCATGGCGCAGCATTTATCCCTATAAATGCATCTAAAACAATATTATTATATATTCTATATTTCGTACTGTCATTATCACGAGAATATGCTGAACAAGTAATTCCATATTGACCACTATAGCTGTAGCTAGAAGAAAGGCGAACAATATTATTAGAAACTTGAAATTCACCTGCAATTCCATTAATATCATTAATCCGAACTCCACTAGGTTGATTTGCTGTAGCTGTATTGTAGACTTGTAAACCATCAAGTTTAATAAATCCTTTAGCAATATTAACCATAGGAAGCCATTGTACAGATGTCTCCAGTCTATATTTCCCCTCATCCCACTTTCCACTGTGTCGTTGGGAAATTCCAACTTCACTAGAAATAGTTGGCGTATAAATTTTCAAATTATTCTGATTAGCTGTATTCCAACCTTCCACGTCTACATTAGTTGTATCCGCCGTGGTTCCATTCGCATAACAAGCGATATTCCATTGTTCATTGTTGGCGACGAGGTCGCGGTTGCCACCGTTAAATGTGATAGGGATGGAAGTATTTTTCGTGCCAGCTTCGGCGTTGGCCAGGGATGTATAAGCGCGGTAGATTTGGTAAGTGTCATTGATTGTGATATCGGATGGTGTCGCTCCTGTGTAAGTTCTAAGTGTGTAAACTGTTGAACTTGTTCTACTGTGGATAAATAATAATGTATCAGCGGAAGTAATAGAATTATCACTATTAGTATCGATGAGAACTGCATCACCCACTCCAATATTATCAACCAGAGCGTTACTAAAAGTCGCTACTCCGCTGGTCAAAGTAACATTTCGTGCATGAGATGTGTCGCTTTCGAGAACTGCAGTCGCACTTGGAGCGACACTTCTAAATATTTGCGTGGCAGTTTCGTCTGCACCGATGTCCCAAGCATTGATACTAGCGTTGCGTGATGCCCCGTCGATGTCAGTATTAAATGACAGATTAGCATCAGCAGATAAATCGACTCCACTATTTCTAGCCGCGGTGTCGGTGGAAGAAAGATGGAAATCTTTATTGGTGGCATCGACAAAAGAAACAGTGGTATTTATTTTTGCATTTAACCCAGGAGCAGTTGCATCTGAAGAAATATTATTAGTCGAAGATGCACTCCACATATTTGGTCCAGAAGCATAATCCACATATGCTGCATTGTAACTTTTATTTAAGGATATATTATTCTTTAATAGTCCAAGTGAGTTCCAACCTATATTGAAACCGACCCTGGAATTTATAATAGTATTATTAAAGATAATATTGCCAGCACGATAAGAACTATCACCCATGCCATTTCCATTGTCGGATGTTACATTGTATATGATATTATTAAATATTCTTAAATTATTTCCACCAATAACTATTCCAGAGCCATTATGAGTCACGATGTCATGAATCAATGAATTGCTAACCGTAACATTATCAACTGAGATATATACACCACTCATTCTATTTATTCCAACATTATCTATTTCTATGCCATCAATTACAACATTTCTATTACTAACATATATTGTACTATTCCACTCCGTACCTGCCATATAATATCCAGAGTGTTCTTTTCCCTTGTGCCTTTGTGAAACATTTACTTCAGTCGTGGTATTATTAGGTGTGTAAATTTTAATATAATTTTGTGCTCCCGTAGTATAACCATCAATAGTAACCGCAGTAGTATCTGCGCCAGTGTCATAATAGCAAGGGATGTTGAGTTGATAATTGCCTGCCACTAGATCTGTCGTATTCAAATGTGTGGCGTCGATCGCTCCTGCTTCAGCAGCAGAAAGTGAAGCATACGCATGTGCGATGGAGTTGACTGTTTGTCCCGTAACATTGGCGGGAGTTGCTCCGGTAGCGGTGATAAGTTTCCATTGGGTGGTAGAAATTTTTTCTGAAATATAAGCAATGCTGGAAGTGTTGTAAGTCACTTGATCACCCACTCCCATGTTGGTTGCAGTCTGCGCCACTGAGAAAGTTGCGGTGCCATTAGCAATGTCAATAACAGTTGGTGCACCAGCCATATGATTAGTGGTGTTCTGTCCAACGCTATAGAAAATCTGCGTCGCGCTTTCGTCAGCTCCGATATCAAAGGCATTGATTGATGCGTTGCGAGTTTGTCCGTCGATGTCGGTTGTTACAGGGAGATTAGCATCCGCACTCAAATCCGCACCAGCATTTCTCGCCGCTGTGTCGGTGGGTAAAAGATGGAAGTCTTTGTTGGTGGCGTCGACAAAAGAAAAGTTTTGGGAAATTTTATTATTTGATCCAGTGCCAATATTATCTGTTCCATCTGTAGCATTATAATCTGTACCAGCTGAAAATGTTCCGACATAAGCACCACTATCGCCACAACTTTTAACTAAATTATTCTTAGCTACAATATTACTACTTGTAGTTCTTATTCCAAAACCACCATTACAACTGCCTATTGTATTATTATAGACATAACTGGGACCACCCCAAGTATCAGTAAATATTCCGCTAAACGTATTATAAATAATATTGTTATAAATTTTAGGCCTAGCAGCCGAACCACCCATAAATCCGATAGCCGAACTTATCCCACTATTATCATCATGGATCAAGTTCTGAGCTATCACTACATCTGTAGTATCTGAACTTAAAATACCCAAGTAACTCTGCCCAGATGCGCTATATCCAGTAATTTCTATACCAATAATCTGCGTATAATTTTCATTAACCGTAACTGCACTATCCACCACGGAAGGATCTATTTTGTAATTTGTATTCCCAGTTTTCCCGCTGTGTCTTTGTGAAACATTGGCTTCGGTAGCAGTGTTATTGGGTGTATAAACTTTGATATAATTATTAGCTCCCGTAGTATAACCATCAATGGTGACTGCGGTAGTATCAGCTCCACTGTCATAATAACAAGGCAGATTAAGAACTACGTTAGCTGCCACCAGATCAGTGTTATTGATATGAGTTGCATTGCTAGCAGCGGCTTCAGCTGAGCTAAGAGAGGTGAATTCTCGAGTGATTGAAACCACCGCTGAATCAGTAATGTCGGCTGGCAGAGCTCCTGTAGCCGTTACGAGGCTCCAGTGCATGCCGTCAGCATTCGTCTTGGCGCTAATATAGGCGATTTGAGAGGTGTTATAAGTGACCCGGTCTCCTACACCGATGTTACCAGTTTGAGCCACAGTAAAAGTCGCAGCCCCGTTGGCGATGGTTACAGAGGGTGTTCCGGTCTTTAAATCGGAGACGGATTGTCCGACGGAATAATAGATTTGCCTCGGTTCAGCTTCATCCGCTCCAATATCCCAAGAAGCGCCAATTGGTCGCCCCTCGCCGTCGATATCAGTGGCAAATGGAGAATTGGCATCCGCACTCAAATCCGTTCCAGCATCTTTGGCCGCGGTATCAGTAGGTAAAAGATGAAAATCTTTATTGGTCGTGTCGACAAAAGAAACAGTTTGATTTATTTTTGAATTTGAACCAGGAGCACTGCTGTCTTTTGAAATATTATTTGCCGAAGATGCATCATAGCTACCACTGCTGTAAACTGTAAAATCTAAGGAATTATTATATGATAGAACATTTTTTGCATAAACAGTTGAGTCTGTTGTTGCAATGATACCAGTAGCATTACCATAGAGTGTTGTATTGGATATATAGGCACTACTAAGTCCAGCCACAATTCCAAAATTATTAGAACCGGAAAAACCATAAACAACATTATTTGACAAATAAGCTGTTTTTCCAGCTGAAAGATATGCACCAATTCCAGTTAACCATTCCGTAGATGCTGAGCTAGTATGAACAATGCAATTTTTCACGACATAACTGCCTGCGACATTACTGCCAAGGGAAATACCATTAGCATTTATCGTTTCAACAACCAATCCATCAATAACCAAGTGCATTATAGCCCATTGAACGCCTGCGTGGTTTGCGTCAATTCCAGCTCCACTTGCTGGCGCAAGAACATAACCGCCAGAAGTTGCCGTGCCTTGATGTCTTTGACTTTGATTAACTTCCGTCGTGCTATTGGTTGGAGTATAAATTTTTATAAATCTAGTAGCATCTGTAGTATAACTAACCATCTGAGCTGTAGTTGTGTCAGATCCACTGTCATAATAACAAGGAATGTTCAACTGATAATCCCCTGTTACCAAATTATATGTATTAAGATGACTAGCATCTGAAGCGCCTGCGATAGCAGTATTTAGAGAGTTAAAAGCATGCGTAATAGAAGTTACTGAAGCATCTGTCACTGCAGTTGGAGTTCCACCGGTTACACTTACACAACTCCAAACTGTTTGTGAAGTTTTACCAGAAATATAACAAGTGCCACCGGCATAAGTTACCAAGTCACCCACCCCCATATTGGTCACGGTTTGCGCCACGCTAAAAGTAGCCGTCGTACCGGAGACAGTCACTGTCGGATTGCCAGTTTTATGATCAGTAGTGTTTTGTCCGACGGAATAATAAACAGGGGTGGCAGCTGACGCAAAAGAAACACCGGCAAAAAAAGTTAAGATAGTGAAGAAGAAAAGGAGGATTGTGTTGGGGAAAGATTTGGGGGGTTTAGGGGTGTTGGATGGGGTTGGGTGAGAATTGCGATAGGCGATTCTTTTTTTGTAAAGATTTTCTGTGAAGCCCCCTTCTTCGACGTGTTTTTTCTTCAAAGATTCAGCAAGTTTGAAAAGCAAAAATCCTTCCATCTGACAAAGAGTCAGGAGGAAGTTGGCAGACTCTTCGGAATCCTCTGGAAGCGTTGGGGTATTTAAAGTATTTTGGGAAACCCAAACAGCCCGAAAACCCCTAAATTTGAGAACTCTCGAATCTTCTTTCGCCCAAATCGGCAAATTTCTTTGACGCAAAAAATCCTGGAAATCTTTGGTGAGTTCCTCATTTGAACCGTGTGCCACACCTGTCAAAAAAATGTAACTTTTAAGCGACTCAGCCGTATAACCTTCGGCAACATTTTGTGGATTGGATCTCGCCGCCTGCACCATTTGATCGTGGGTACGGCTTTTTTTGTCAATAAATCGATCGCAAAATTCCACAGTTAAATCTTGGATTATTTTCCCCAATTGATAGGCTGCCAGATGTTCATATCCTGGCCGTGAAAAATTTTTATTTGTATCCGTTTTGAGCATTTTATATTAAAAATTAGTCTATTTTCTTTACAATATCAAAATCAAAAACCTTGTCTCCAAAAGGTTGTCCAGATAGTAAAGAGTTGGGATCACTAAAGCCGATTTTCTCCAGATCAATTTTATATTTTCGCACTGACACAATTTCTTTTTGTTCTTGATAGTTTTTTTCTTTCTTTTGCTCTTTGATCATTTTTTGCTGCTCTTCGGTCATAGTTTTAGTATCCACCTTCGCTTCTACAGCTTCTACGATTTTACTAGTTTCTTTTTCATCCAATTTCATTTTTAAAATCAGATAGCTCGTTTTTTCGGTTATGGACCACTCATGATTTTCGCCGTAAACACGAGCTATCTAACCTTTTTTCATCGAACTTTTTTTGTCCTCCTGGGGATTGGAATTTTTTTCATCATAAACCGATACTAAAACTTGGTATGTTTTGGTCTCTCCACCACCCCATTTTCCTTTGATTAAATATTTATTTATCGTCCAACCGATTCCATAAAGCAAACCGATTACCGCCAAAACAAAAATTATCAATCGCCAATATCGCATTAACATAATTTTATCGATTTAACCTGTCAGTCACGACTGACGGGTTTTAATTGTTATGTTTTTATTATAACACGTTCTTAAATATTCAATAATCAATAGTCAATATTCATTTAATAAACAATAAATCAATACCTAATTGAATATTTAAGTATTAAACATTGATTGGTTATTGAGTATTGTATATTGATTATTATTTACCGTTTTTACTAGTTTCTATAGACTTAGAGAAAATCAATAATAATTCATGAGCTTCTTTCCACAAAGTCTGACATCTATCTTTTTTATCATCATGTACCTTTACTAATAATCTCAACCAGTGCTTAGTTTCTTTTATTTCTTTTTTTGCAATACCCATTTTATGTCTAAAGTCTTTCTTGCTTTCCGCTTCACAAGCCTCGCAATAATTAGCACCGATTGAACCGCTGGAACCTATTAATTGATCAATTATTCTTCTATTTAGCGGAGTTATTAGCAATTCTTTACATAAATCTATAACTTCCTCGGCAAATTTAGCAGTTCGATCTTCAAGATCAAAATTATTCATAATTGATTATTTTATGTTTTATATTGAATGTGTATTGACTATTGAGTATTGAACATTATTATTGTTATTCAAACTTCACTGCTCCGCCGTTGTAGTCAGCTTGGATTTGCTCGGGGGTGAGGGCGTAGTTGTAAATTTTGGGGTCGTCGATGTAGCCGTTAAAATAGTTTATATTTGAAAAATTATATCTCAACGATCCAATAGTGACTCGGTCCAAATTACTAAATGATGCTATTTTACTATATGAAAAATCTGCAGTATCCCTGATTCCATCAATATACAATTCACCGACACCAGCATAGTCTTTCCATACTATATGATGCCAATTATTATCAAAAACAGCCTTATTTGAATCCCTTGCTAAAACCCAATTTGAGGCGCTGTCTCTAATAGAAACAGTCACCTTGTTGCCATTTTTTGCAATCTTGAACATTGGATTAGTTAAATCATTTTTGCTCTCGGTAAAAATATCGCCATTTCCCACACTATCTCCCTTCACCCACATCGAAACTGCATATGCATCGTCATAAGGAGTAAAATATTTCGGTGTTGTTTGAGATAAATCTACATAATCATTCACTCCATTAAAATAAAGACACTTCCCATCTTTACACTCACTTTCATCTTTCCAAGTCGCGCCGGTGATGGTGCCGTGATTTTTACCTTCACCAAGGTCGTGAGCAGTAATGCCAGCGCCTTCGTCAAAAGTCCAATTATCAATTGGGGCTCCTTGGTTATAATCCCAAGCGATTTGCGCCGGAGTGCGGGCGTAGTTGTAGATTTTGACTTCGTCGACTTGGCCATTGAAATAACTTGAACTACCAGCAGTCCCTCCTAGTTGCAAAAAATCACTTACACTTGCTGGATTACCAGACGGCCAAGAATTATTTGTTATTAGTACTCCATTTTTATATGCATTTAAATTTTCACCATCATATGTTCCTGTTAAATAATACCAAGTATCTGCATTTAGTGTTCCAAATTTAGCACACGCCCAAGAAGAAAATCTTGAACAAATGGCTGAATCAAAAGTAGAGCTTGTGCTATTCCAAAACATTCTATAATTTTGATTTCTATCAATAATTAATGAATCACTTCCTACAATCGGTGCAGAAGGACTTTTTACCCAGGTAGATACGGTAAATTTTGTTAAATCTGTATTATAGTTTGTACTCACATAATCATCCACCCCATCAAATTTTAAGCCTCCACTAATCTTGCCTCTATCCCAAATTGGTCCGCTATTAAGCGTTCCATTATTTCCATTTCCGCTTGTATCCTTGGCTGTGGTGCCAGATTTTTCATTTAAATTTAATTCTAAAACTGGTTTATCGCATTTGGCGGTGTCACCTGGGACACAATAATCTTTATTAGCTCCTGTCACTTCTGAACCGTTATTATCTCTGCTTTCATCATTACCCATTGCCATGGCTGAACTTCCATTGTAGAGAGTTTTTATTTCATCTTCGCCAAGGGCATAATTGTATATTTTTACTTCGTCAATTTTTCCATTAAAATAACGCGTTGTATAACTACCACTTATTGCTCCAACTTCAACAATTGAGGATGTGTTTTGCATTATTTCAGTTTGGGCCCCGTTGCCGTGTTTCACTCCATCAACATAGATATATCCATTATTTCCATTTCCTGCCTGAACACCACAAACAAAATGCCATCTCCCTTGTACTAAGGCAGTATCGCTAGTTATACTCAGTGCAGTTACTGTGTCGGTTTTCCACGAAGAAAACGATGGGAAGCCATCTGCAATAGTCAACGCCCATTCATTTTGACCATTAACAACACCGCTACTATTTCTCTTTAAAACAACATTTGCTACTGTCTTAAAAGAATCTTCTTTTACCCAAGAGCATACTGAAAAAATATCACTATAAAATAAATCTCCCATTTCCACATAGTCATTCGTCCCATCAAACTCCATCGCTCCACCTTCTTTACCGCCTTTGTCCCACATCGCCGTCGCAGTGGTGTTGGCGCCAGTCGCTCCTGGCACCAATGTTCCATGATTATTATTACCGCTCTCATCATTCGCTGTCGCGCCTTGACCTTCATTGAAATTTAAATCAAGTATTGGTTTTTTGAGTGCGCCAGCATTACTAGATAAACTTGCTCCTTGGGCATTCATATCTTCAAGGATTTGTTCTTGCGTTCGAGCGTAGTTGTAAATTTTTACGTCGTCGATTTGACCGTTGAAATTATATATATTGTCGGTAGACTCGGCTGCTCCGATAAAAAAGTCATGTGTATCACCACCATAAACCCCAGTAGGAACTACAGAGCCACTCTTTTTTCCATTTACATAAATACTAAGATTAATCCCGTCATAAACACCTGTAACATAATTCCATTCGCCAGTAATAATACTATTAGCTGACGAGGAGACCCTATCGTTTGTTGAAAAACTATTTAAAATCCATTCCGCAGAATTATTGGCATTATTAAACCTTAATGCAATCTCAAAATTTTGACCAACAATCCAAGTGCCAGCACTTTCTTGAATACTTAAAGGATTAATCCAAGCTGAAACTGTAATGAGATCATTATTGTCAAATTTTAAATTATCTTTGTTATAAGTGTTTCTAATATAATCATCCACCCCATCAAATCCCGTCGCACCACCAATCTTCCCATTCTCCCAAATCGGACCATTGGTCAATGTCCCATTATTTCCATTCCCACTACTATCAAACGCCGTGGTGCCAGATTTCTCATCCATCTTCAAATGCAAGACCGGTCCAGGAGCGTATTGGTAGAGTTGTTTGATTTCGTCGGAAGATAACGCACGGTTGTAAATACGAGTTTCGTCAATTTGACCATTAAAATAAAGTCCAGTACCATATCTTGAACCAATTGAAATTTCATCACTATTATTAAATGACATTGTGTCATAATTACCACTTCCTGATAATTCTCCATTAATATAAAACGCGTAATCATTTGAACTGTCATTAAAACTGAGCGCCACATGTGTCCAAACATTTAAGGGTACTACTCCGGTTGAATAACCAATAGTATACATTCCTGCTGATTGGAAAATTAATCTTCTATCAGTGTAAACAGCAAAGTATGGGGTAGCAGCACCTGATTCAGGTCCAATTATAGAATATGTGGTAGTTAGAGTAGCTGGTATTTTTATCCAAGCAGAATAAGTATAGGTTGGATTTACATTAATTTTAAGTGGAGTGTTTACATAATCCCCTGTTCCATCAAAACTTCCGCCATTGCCAAATTTACCAGCTCCAGCATTAGCATTGCCATTTCTCACCCCATGATTATTATTCCCACTCGCATCCCTGACTTCATTAGCTGTGCCGTTCCAAGAGGCTTCATCCATTTTCCAATATCCCACCAACCCATCAGACAAAGTTGAAGATTTGTCTCCGATTGCTACGCTTACCCCTTCAGCAGCTCGACTAGCCGCTCGTCCTGATGAGCCTTGGGTTTTATCTTTTTTTATTTCAGTTTCAGTGCGAGCGTAAGGATAAATTCTTATCTCATCCATAAAACCTTTAAAAGAATTTTTGGAATTAGTATTATCTGCTCCGAGATAGAGTTTACCATTGTTGGTTTTTAGGAAATTACTGATAGCTCCACTGTCTTTTTTAGAACCATTGATAAATATTTCTTCTCCGCTTGTAGAGCGTTTATAAACTAGATGAGACCATTTGTTGGCTTCTAGATTTATATCTCCACTAGAGAAATTATCTTTATCATTTTCGCTAGTTGAGAAGTTGGTTTGAGGGTAAGAGGTTTTTAGGTTTAAAGAATAATTATTATGAACTGTATTTGAAATCTGGTCAGCACCAATGTCGAAAGAATAGCTAGTAGGTTGCAGCTGGTAGTTAGTAGTTAATGACGGCATCGCCTCGCCGTAGCCTTGGCGGAGGCTGGGTCTTTTTTCTCCTTCAATATCATTTGTAATTGGCAGATTTACATCATTAGATAAATTCAACCCTGCTCCCTTGGCCGAAGTGTCGGTCATCGCGAGGCGGAAGTCATCGTTAGCTGCGTCGCGGAAAGTGACGGTGGTGGAATTTTTGGAATTAGCACCGGGGGCGTCTCCTGCAAGATCGGAGATGTTGAAGTCGGAGGCGGTATTAAAAGTGCCGCTATATCCATCTGTACAATTTTGCACAATATTATTTTTTGATAAAACCTGCTCACCATTTGCTTGATAAAATCCCACTGTTGAGTTTACCGTCACATTATTATAAGCGTATGCGAAATTATCGACACCACCATTAAAACTAACAGCTCTTGATGAAGCACCTTTTATATCGTAAATCACATTGTTCCAAATGTAAAAATTAGCGCTACCACTGGTGCCTATTTTTATTCCATTAGCATAAGTTCCCGTAGTTGTTGCATTTCCTTTAATAATTGAATTTGAAATATATGCGTTACTTCCGTTATCCATTCTTATTACATAATTCCAATCGCCAGTGCTGGCAGAATTATATATCTGCAAACCGTCAACTCGCACATCGTGGTTTAATCCCAAAACCATACTACCTGAAGTAACTAAACTATATTTTAAATCATCCCATTTTCCACTATGCCGTTGCGAAATTCCCACCTCATAACTATTTATTGGAGTATAAATATTTATAAAATTTTCTATTCCAGTAGTCCATCCGCCAATAGCTACACCATCCGCATCCACCCCATCCCCATAACAAGCAATATTCCACTCCTCGTTATTGAGGACGATATCACGATTACCACCATTAAAAGTCATTGGGATAGAGGTATTTTTAACTCCAGCCTCTGCGTCAGCTAAACTTGTATACGCTCGGTAAATCTGATAAGTACTATTATTAACTACATTAGTAGGAACAGCACCAGTTTGTGAACGCAGACTATAACTGGTTGAAGAATTTCTACTATAAATAAATAAAATTAAATCAGCTGAAGTAATATTTCTATCTCTATTGGAATCAATTAATACCGCATCACCCACACCAATTCTATTTGGTAATTCTTTTTCAAACGTGGCTATTCCATCTATTATACTCATAGTGTTTTCGTGGGCCTCATCAGTTGCCAAAGGAGATGTATTTCCTGGGCCGACACTGCGATAAATCTTGGTCGCGACGGATTCATCAGCGCCGATGTCAAAAATTTTTCGCTCTTCACCGTCAATGTCGGTTTTGATTGGAAAATTCGGGTCAGTGCCTAAATCCACTCCAGCATTGCGAGCAACAGTGTCAGTTTTGATAAGATGAAAATCTTTATTGGTAGCATCCACAAAATTAAATACCTGACTAATTTTATTATTAGTTCCCTGCCCGATGTCATCTGTTCCATTAGTAGCATTATAATCTGTACCAGCAGAAAAAGTTCCTACATAGGTATTGGCACCACTACTTCCATAAACAATATTATTTTTTGCAATCGCTACCCCTGAAGAACCTAAATATAATCCATATGAACCTGTTTCATATAAAGTATTATTATAAATTAACATATTAACACCGCTATAACTTCCCGTATTAATTCCAGAAGATAACATATCATATATAATATTATTATATATCACCATCTCAGTATTATCCCTTACACCGGAAATGCCCCTTAAACCATTACTCAAAATTGAATTTGAAACTACTTGTTTCCCACCCCCTGATCCTCCATTATCATAACTAATGATATTATTGCTATTATTGCCTCTGAACTGAATTCCATCAATTACCACATTGGCTTCATATACATACAAATTTGTAGTACTTTCAATCTTGTACTTATTATCATCCCATTTACCAGCATGACGTTGTGTAATACCAATCTCTTCACTATTGGATGGGGTAAAAATTTTTATTATATTATTTACACCTGTAGTCCAACCCGTAATCGTAGCTGCGCCATCCGCTGTCGTCCCATTGGCATAACAAGCGATATTCCATTGTTCCTTACTAGTAACTAAATCTTTGCCTCCTGTCCAAGAGTCAAAGTTTCTTAAATCTGAGTCAATGCCAGTATTTTCTGTTCCAGCTTCTGCATTAGCTAAACTTGTATAAGCTCGAAATAAACTCCAATTATTATCGTTAATTACTGAAGTTGGAACCCCTCCGCTGGCATTCGTAATTCTGTATTCATAATTCGTAATTCGCTCTACGATGAACGCCA
>Ga0209800_10001490_pt1 | contig 24191 bp, 14 predicted proteins | sample Higcelweek8metaG_FD_187174 | JGI IMG/M metagenome (GOLD analysis project Ga0209800, IMG submission 187174) | Freshwater pond sediment microbial communities from the University of Edinburgh, under environmental carbon perturbations - High... | ecosystem: Environmental > Aquatic > Freshwater >...
GCCCCGGGCTGACAGTGTTCGGTCCTCGCGGGGCTCGGACCTTGGAGAGAGGGGATGGCGTCGTCCCCGGGGCTTGCAGCCCCGGGCTGACAGTGTTCGGTCCTCGCGGGGCTCGGACCTGCCCCTGATCCCGTTCCTGTCCCTGTTCCTGTACCTGTTCCTGTACCTGTTCCTGTACCTGTTCCTGTACCTGAACCTGCCGCAGGCGGCCCGCTTGTTCCCGCGTGTGATTCCTGATACCATTCGCGCGCCTTGGGAGGTGCCGGATGACTTTTCAGGACGTGATTCTGCGGCTGCAGGACTTCTGGTCAAAAAAAGGTTGCCTGATTATCCAGCCTTACGATCTGGAAAAGGGCGCGGGTACGTTCAATCCCGCCACTTTCCTGGCGTGCCTGGGACCCAAACCCTGGAACGCCGCGTATGTGGAACCGTCGCGCCGCCCGACAGACGGGCGTTACGGCGAAAACCCGTTCAGGCTCCAGCATTATTACCAGTTCCAGGTCATCATGAAGCCCGCCCCGGATAACATCCAGCAGCTTTACCTGGAAAGCCTTTACGAACTGGGAATCGACCCCCACGAACACGATATCCGCTTCGTCGAAGACGACTGGGAATCGCCGACGCTGGGCGCCTGGGGTCTGGGCTGGGAAGTCTGGGTGGACGGGATGGAAGTGTCCCAGTTCACGTACTTTCAGCAGTGCGGCGGTTTCGACCTGAACCCGATTTCGGTCGAACTGACGTACGGCCTTGAGCGCATCACCCAGTACCTGACCGGCGTCGACAATGTTTACGATCTGGAGTGGGGACACGGCGTTTCGTACCGCGACGTCGCGCACCGCCAGGAAGTCGAGTTTTCAACGTACAACTTCGAACTGGCCGACGTACCGCTGCATTTCGACCTGTTCCAGAAGTATGAAAAGGAATGCGGGCGCCTGCTTGAAAAGAAGTTCGCGCTTCCCGCTTACGACTACTGCATGAAGTGCAGCCACGCGTTCAACGTGCTGGACGCGCGCGGCGCTATTTCGGTTTCCGAACGGCAGGCCTACATCGGCCGCGTCCGGGCGATGGCGAAGGGCGTCGCGACCGTGTGGATGGAAACGCAGGGCTTCATCGATAACGGCGGGGTGAAATGACGATGGACTGCCGTGATTTCCTGCTTGAAATCGGAACCGAAGAAATTCCTGCCAGGATGGTGGCGCGCGCCGCCGCGGACCTGGAAGTGCTGCTTGTCGCGTCCCTGGACGCCGCCGGACTTTCGCACGGTCCGTCCGAGGCGCTGTTCACGCCCCGCCGGATTGCGGTCGTCGTGAAGGACGTGCCCGCGTCGCAGGCCGATCGCGAAGAAATAGCGTACGGCCCGTCCGTCGCGATGGCGAAGACCGCCGATGGTTCGTGGTCGCCCGCGGCAGCCGGTTTCGCCCGCGGAAAAGGGCGCCAGGCCGACGATCTGGTCGAAGTCGACGGTCCGAAGGGGCGCGTGGTCGCACTGAAGGTCGCGGTTCATGGGCGTCGCACGCTTGAGGTGCTGGCCGAAACGGTGCCGGGCCTGCTGGCACAGTTGAAGTTCCCGAAATCGATGCGCTGGGCCGACGGTCGTGGACCGTTCGTCCGCCCGATTCACTGGATCTGCTGCCTGTTCGGCGATGAAGTCGTCGATTTCCGTTTCATCGGCATCCAGTCCGGCCGCGAATCAACCGGGCACCGCTTCATGGCGGGCGACGCCTTCACGGTCGCGTCCCCGGCCGGGTACGTGGACCAGCTTCGCGAAAGGCACGTTATCGTGCGTGCGTCTGAACGCGTTTCCATGATTCGCGAACAGATGGATCGCGTCGAAACGGAAACGGGACTGAAGTTCATCCGCAACGACGACCTGTTTGACGAAATTTCGAACATCGTTGAACTGCCGATACTGATTACCTGCGAATTCGATCGCGACTTCCTGCGCCTCCCGGTCGAGGTACTGACCACGGCGATGGCCGCTCATCAGCGGTATTTCGCCATGCAGGACGCCGACGGACGCCTTTCGTGCACCTTCGGCGTGGTCTGCAACAACCGGGCCCGCGACATGGCCGTCGTGGCACGCGGCAACCAGCGCGTGCTGGCGGCGCGTCTTTACGACTGCCGGTTCTTCTGGGAACACGACCTCGCGACCGGCCTTGAAAAGATGGGTGAACGCCTGGACGGACGCCTGTTCCTGAAGGACGCCGGGACGATGCACGACAAGATGCGACGGATCGTGCGGATCAGCGAGGACATCGCGAAGGCCGCGGGATTCGACAGGGAAGTCAGGAAGGATCTCGTGCGCGCGGCGGAACTTTGCAAGAACGACCTGATGTCCTCGGTCGTCTGCGAACTTCCCGAAGTGCAGGGCATCATGGGCAGTTACTACGCGGCAGCGGCCGGTGAATCGCCCGCCGTGGTGAACGCGGTCCGCGATCATTACCAGCCGCGCTTCGCTGGCGACCGCCTGCCCGGCGCGGATGTCGCGGCGGCGCTGGCGCTGGCCGACAGGGTCGACAGCATCGCGACATGTTTCCACGTTGGCGCGATTCCGACCGGTTCCCGCGATCCGCTGGCGCTGCGTCGCCAGGCAATCGCGGCGCTTCGCATAATGATCTCCAACGCGTCGCTGTCCCGCCTGACGATACCGCAGCTTCTTGACATGGCGGCCGACGCCCGCGGGCTGATGGATGGCGCGAAGTCTTTCATGGCCGGCGCCGTCGCCCGCGTTTCCGGCAAGGGAAAGGACGCCGCGACGGTCGAAGAATTCCTTTCGGAGCGTTTCCGCGGCATCCTGACGGACGAATACGGCGTCGGGCAGGACGTGGCGAACGCAGTGCTGCCTTTCCTTTGCGGCGAATCGGCTGCGTCCCCGGCTGATCTGGTATCGCGCGCCACGGCGATCCGCGACGCGCTGGCCGACGAATCGTTCAGGCAGTTCCTGGATAACGTGTTCAAGCGCGTCGGGAACCTGGTCCGCAAGGCCGATGAAGAAATACCGGACTGGCGCGACGAGGTCGGTCCGGCGAAGGCCATGGAAAAGATCGGCGCGTTCCTGGCCCAGAAGAAGACACACAGGAACCTGCTGGACCTTGACGAAGACTACACCGACACGTTCGAAAGCCCGCTGGAAAAGGATCTGGAACTTTGCCGGATCGCGGGCGCCGTTCAGTGCGCCAATGCGCGGGAACGTCACGATTACACAGGCGTCCTGAAAGTCATGGCGTCGTTCGAGGGCCCCCTGGCCCGGTTCATCGGTTCCGGCAAGGATGGCGTGCCCGTCCTTCTGGAAAAGGATGAACAGAAGAAGTTTGCAAGGCTGGCCCTGCTCGACAGGGTCTTTTCCCAGTTTAACTGGTTTGCTGATTTTTCAAGGATTTCCACGAGGTGATGCAGATGGCGAAGATGGTTTACCGGTTCTCCAAGGATTTCGTCGAAGGCGACAAGGATATGAAGAACCTGCTCGGCGGCAAGGGCGCGAACCTGGCCGAAATGTGCAGGATTGGTCTGGCGGTCCCGCCGGGATTCACATTCACGACCGAATCGTGCGTCCATTACTTCCGTAACGGCAACACGTGGGCCCCCGGCCTTGAAGCCGAAATGGATTCCGCCGTCGAATGGCTTGAAAAGGTCAACGGCAAGAAGCTGGGCGACACCGCCAATCCGCTTCTGGTATCGGTTCGTTCCGGCGCGCGCGCGTCCATGCCCGGCATGATGGACACGATCCTGAACCTGGGCCTGAACGACACTGTCGTCGAAACCCTCGCCGCCGCGACCGGCAACCGCCGTTTCGCCATGGACAGCTACCGCCGCTTCATAAAGATGTTTGGCGACGTCGTCCTGGGCATCAAGGGAAAGAAGGGCGAACACGACCCGTTCGAAGCCGCGCTGGAATCGGTCAAGCACCGGACCGGCAAGAAGCTGGACACAGAACTGGACGCCGCAGAACTGGAAGAAGTCGTGAAGCTTGAAAAGGCCGTGGTTCTTGAAAGGACCGGCAAGCCGTTCCCGACCGACCCGCGCGAACAGTTGAAGCTGGCGATCGACGCCGTTTTCGATTCGTGGATGAACGCCCGCGCCATCGAATACCGCCGCATCTACCGCATCCCGGAAGACTGGGGCACGGCCGTCAACGTCCAGACCATGGTGTTCGGCAACATGGGCAACGACTGCGGCACCGGCGTCGCCTTCACGCGTGACGCCGCCACCGGCGAAAACGTGTTCTACGGCGAATTCCTGATGAACGCCCAGGGCGAAGACGTGGTCGCCGGCATCAGGACGCCCCTGAAGATCGCGGAAATGGCCAAGGTCATGCCGCACGCCTACGACGAACTGGTCGAAGTCCGCACGAAGCTGGAAAACCACTACCACGATATGCAGGACCTTGAATTCACGATCGAAAAGGGCAAGCTGTTCATCCTGCAGTGCCGCAGCGGAAAGCGTACCGGCCTTGCAGCCGTCAACATCGCCATCGACATGCTGGAAGAGGGCATGATCGACGAAGAAACCGCGATTACCCGCATCGAGGCCGGCCAGGTCATGTTCCTGCTGCGCCCGATTTTCAACACGAAGGCCGTCAAGGCCGCCGCCGACGAAGGTCGCCAGGTCGCGAAGGGCCTGCCCGCCGGCCCCGGCGCCGCAACCGGTCGCGTCGCGTTCTTCAGCGATGAAATCCAGGCGCAGGTCGCCGCGTGGGGCGACAAGGCCATCCTGGTCCGCATCGAAACGTCCCCCGAAGACATCAAGGGCATGGAAACGGCTGAAGGCATCCTGACCCAGCGTGGCGGCATGACGTCGCACGCGGCCCTCGTCGCCCGTCAGCGCGGCAAGGTGTGCGTGGCCGGCTGCAGCGAAATCGAAGTCGACTACAAGACCCGCCAGATGAAGATCGGATCGCACATCGTCAAGGAAGGCGACTGGATCAGCATCGACGGCTCCACCGGTATCGTGTACCTGGGCAAGATCGAAACGGCGCCGTCGGAAGTCATCCAGGTCCTGCTGGACAAGACGCTGGACCCGAAGGACGCCCCGAACTACCGTAAGTTCGCGCGCCTGATGGAAATCGCCGACAAGTACACCCGCATGTCGGTCCGCACGAACGCCGACAACCCGCTCGATTCCGTCCGCGCCATCGCGTTCGGCGCGAAGGGTATCGGCCTGTGCCGCACGGAACACATGTTCTTCGAAGGCGACCGCATCACGTCGATGCGCAAGATGATCATGGCCGACAACGAAGCCGATCGCCGCAAGGCCCTGGCCGAGCTGCTGCCTTACCAGCGCGAAGACTTTTACGGGATCTTCAAGGCGATGAATGGATACCCCGTCACCATCCGCCTGCTGGACCCGCCGCTGCACGAATTCCTTCCCGGTGACGACAAGAACCAGAAGGACTTCAGCGAAAAGACCGGCATTTCCATCGCCGCCATCAAGGCGCGCAACGAAGACCTGCACGAACTGAACCCGATGCTGGGTCACCGTGGCTGCCGCCTGGGCAACACGTACCCCGAAATCACCGAAATGCAGGCCCGCGCGATCTTCGAAGCAGCCTGTGACGCAGCGAAGGAAGGCACGCCGGTCAATCCGGAAGTCATGGTTCCGCTGGTCGGTCACGTCAACGAACTGAAGATGCAGGCCGACATCATCCGTACGACGGCTGACAAGGTCTTCGTCGAAAAGGGCGTCAAGGTCGATTACCTCGTCGGTACGATGATCGAAGTTCCGCGCGCTTGTGTCACATCGGCGCAGATCGCGGAAGTGGCTGAATTCTTCAGCTTCGGCACCAATGACCTGACCCAGATGGGCTTCGGCATGTCGCGCGACGACTACGCCAAGTTCATGCCGATTTACATCGAAAAGGGCATTCTGAAGCACGACCCCTTCGCCACGCTCGACGACGGCATCTTCGAACTGCTGAAGCTGGGCGTCAACGGCGGCCGCCAGACCCGTCCGCAGCTCAAGTGCGGCATCTGCGGCGAACACGGCGGTGATCCCGATTCGGTCGAACTGTGCCACAGTGCCGGCCTGAATTACGTGAGCTGCAGCCCGTTCCGCGTCCCGGTCGCCCGTGTGGCCGCGGCGCAGGCTAACATCGCCGAAAAGAAGGGCCTGAAGATGGCCCAGTGATGATTCGGGCGGACATCCGCCCGGACGTCGACCCGATCGATCATTCAACGCGGGATGCGGATCCCGTGCCGGAGGCCTTGGTGGATAGAACCCCTGTTCGACATCCGGTGTTTCGTCACGGGATCCGTTTCCTTGCGTTGTCTGTTTCGGCCGCAGCCATCTTTGCGGCCGGCTGCGTCGAAAATCATCGACAGATCAAGCCCGACGCCGATCGTTTCGCATGGCCGGTGACGGTCGTTGCCGACCCGTCCGGCGACTTTGTCTATGTCATTTCCAGCAACTTCGATTCCGAGTGTACCGGCGGCACAATCATTCCCGTGTCTGTCGATACGCTAGACAAGATTCAGGTCGGCGCCGTCGAAATCGGTTCGTTCAACGGTGAAGCGGTCATTACCCGGCTTGCCGACGGGCGCAACCGGCTGTGGGTGCCCAGTCGTGACAGCGACGCTCTGCAATTCGCCGACATATCGCGGCCATCCGGATATCCGGTCCTGTTCTGCGACGGTGATTCCGAACCTGACGATGCCGACGGCGAAGACGTTGCCGCCGGGGCCCCGGTGCCGGTCGACGCGGCCGCCGAGCCATGGCCCGAAGACGCCGTTTCAACGGACGATGTCGTCGCACCGGAACTTCCCGGTTTTCACGCGTGCTCGGGACGCTACTCGATTGGCCTGAAGGATTTCAAGGTAACGCTTGACGACGGGACGACCGAATTCGCCGACAATCCGTATGGCATCGCCGCCGGCGGATGGACGGTGCTGGCGGACGGGCGCCGGGTCCAGCCGATTTACGTCGCGGGCATCGTCGGCGGCGCGATCGACGTGTTCCTGGCCGATGACACCGGCAACGTCGAACACAAGGCTGTCGCGCTGCTGGATGAAGGCTGTCACACCGTCGCCGAATACATGGTTACCGATTCGGAGCGCGTGGTCTGGATTTCCAACCGCAGCATGAATGAAATCATCATCGCCCACGTCAGGATCCACGCGTCTGGCGAAGTGGATCTGGTTGTCGACGACCTCGCGGCGGCCGACATACTTGGTTCGACGGGATCTTACTTCCGCGGGATGGCGCGGTCGCTTGACGGGCGCTTCCTTTACGCGGCCTACAGGTCCCCGGCCGGTCTGGCCGTGTTCGAAATCGAGGCGGGCGGCGGCCTTCGTTACAGGCACCTGATCGCCCTTGACGGAGATCCGTCCGGGGTTGCTGTTTATCGTGGCCTGGATGGGGCGGAAACGGTTTATGTCACCGAAACCGCGCATGACGGCGTGTACGCGGTCGACCCGCTGTCACACACAGTGATCGACACCATTTTCGTCGGCGCCGCGCCGTACGGCATCGCGATTGCCGGCGGACGCGCCTTTGTCGCGAATTTTGAAGATTCCACCGTCAGCGTGTTCGGCGTCGAACCCGGGTCGGACGATTACCACGTCGAAACCGTTATCGAATGACGCCGTTCGCGGCACTGGAGGCCTTGTGGCGCACAACAGAATCTTCAGGCTGTTTCCCGCGCTGGCCGTCATGCTGGCGTTCGCGGCCTGCGCCGAAGAAACCGAATACGTCACCGTCGTGCTGCAGCGCCCGGTCGATTTCGCCGTGACCTGCGTTGCGTCCGACTATTCGTTTCTTGATATCGAAGAATGCGGGGCGTCGACCTCGACCGCGATTTCCTGGGTTCTTGACGACGACATGGGCGGGGTTTTCGTTGGAAACGCCCGCAGCGGCACGCTCGTCGACACTGACGCCTATATCCCGGGTTACTCCCCGATCCAGGTCGGTGAAAGGCTGACCCGCATCATCGCGTCTCCTGATTCCCGCGACGTTTTCGTGGCTGCAGGTATCGGCAAGGGCGGCGGTTCCGAACTGGTCCGCATTCCCGCCGATTTCTACAACATCGTGGGCGTGTCCGGCCGTCAGCCGATGCCGTGCCCGATCCTGGACATGGTCATGGTTCGCGATGAAAACGCGGCGTCCGGCTGGTACATCGCCGCGCTGCTGGACTGCGCCGAGGGCGACGAATTGTGGCGCTTCAGCCCGCGTCCTGCCGCCGAGGCGACCGCGGATGATTTCATGGAAGGCCTCCAGCTTGCCCCGATTCCCGGCAACGCCACCGTGGTGTCTGCGGGGGCGGGCAGGGTGGTCGTGGTATCGCGCGATCTTCCGGCGTCGCTCGGTTACCTCCCCTGGGACTACCTGGTGGTCCTGGATAATGTCGGGGGCGGCGACGGCGCGTTCACGACGGTTCCGGTCGTAAACGACAGCGGGCTCGTGCCCGTCCCCGGTGTCGAGGGCACATCGGGCGACTGCCTTGCGTCTGATCCCGCGGTCCCGTCCGGATACGTCGGAGGCCGTCCAGCAGTATCGCCGGACGGGGAATTAATTTACGTTCCCATCACCGTCCCCGCCGGGATCGCCGTTTTCGACAAGACACTGAACAGGGTCGACACCCACGCCGTTCTGGACGGCGACACGGTCGATTCCACCGTTGAAACCGATTCGTGGCAGTTCGCGAACAGTTTCTTCCGTTATGTCGGTTACAAGGACATCCGCATGGACTCGCCGGTCCTGGGCGTTTCGTTCGTCGAAATCCCCGAGGTCGGCACCCGCGCGCTGGCGTGGCTTTATGGCGGTCAGATAGTCAGGGTCGTCGTCGATCCGACCGAAGAATTGCCGTGGCCCCATCGCGCGGAAAACGACCTTGATGACATCGAAAGCTCCGCGTACCAGCCGGTCGTGTGGTACCAGGGCACGAAGCTCGATAACGGCATCAAGACCCGCACCGATCTGCCTTCGTTCGGCTCGACGCAGATCGTGCTTCCCGTGACCGAAGAAGATCACTACGTTTACTACGGGATCCAGTTCAACGGCGACATCGAGGCCGAAGCCCCGGAAACCTGGACATTGACATTCGAGGGCGTGATCCCGGGGGCCACCGGCGAATGCGGCACTTTGGTGTCGGGCGACAGCGACGGCTGGCTGACCGAGTTCGTCCTGTCGACCGGTAACACGGACTTCTGCGCGTTTGGCGTCGAAGGTGAATCGGATAGCTACGCGGGCGACATCGTCGACCTGGTTCTCCCCGACGCCGAATCGTGTGGCGAATATGCCGGCATGGCGGTTTCATTCCGCGTCCGCGCCAACTGGGGCGGCGCGCTTGCCCTGCGGCCGCTGGATGCATCGACTGCGCTTCGTCCGATTCCGTCGGCCTGCGGCGGCGACCATGTTCAGTGGGTTGTGCGCGCCAGTGAACAGTGGGTCGTGACGGGATCCCGGACCGGGTTCCTTCACCCCTGGGTGCGTCAGGGTGGCGGCTGCGTTGTGCGGTCCGACTTCGACCCGGTGTTCACCGCGCGCGCGAGGACGGCGATGCCGGTGACCGACGACCTTGTCGTTGATTCATGCCCGATCGCCAGGGACCTGGACTCCGGCATCGACTGGGAATCGACATGGTTCCGGAACCCGGTTTTCGGACTGTGGGTCATTCCCGGTTGCCGGTTCGACGACCAGTACCGCCCGGTGGTCGTTCCGCCGGTCCGCGACACGGCCCTGAAGTTCGCGATGGAAACCGGCCGCATTCCAAACCAGAACGATATCGGCGGCCTGGCGTCGGCGGTGGAAATCCACGGCGGCATCCTGTTCGCGCTTGATTCGTCCAACGGCCGCCTTGTCATTATTGACCCCGCCACCATGGAAATCACCTATTCCTGGTTCTAAGGAATTCGTAGTGTACCTGGCCGCGATATCCCACGGCCGTTGTTCCAGGTTTGAGCGAAGCGAAAACCGTCCACCGTAAGACCGGGGCTGCAAGCCCCGGGTTTGAACGTCCCTCCCGATGGTCGGGCCTCGGAGATTGATGGGACGATTGGTCCCGGGGCCGTTGGCCCCGGTCTGACAGTGATCGGTCCTCGCAGGGCTCGGACCTGTCCCTGAACCTGTCCCTGAACCTGTCCCTGAACCTGTCCCTGAACCTGTCCCTTGACCCCGGCCTCCTCCCCCTCGCGCGCACGCGCAGAAAATATTGATGAATACCTTCGTGCGTACGGCCAATTATCTGTTGACAAACGGCGGCCCCGCATGGGTAAACTACCGGCCGAAGCATTTCGGCGTTCATTTTCGCCTGATCAGGCCTTGAACAAGGGAGCTTGACATGACGCGCTCTGGGAATCTGCAGCGGATACGGGGAATTGTCTTCCTGGCTGTCGCCGCATTGACGCTGCTTGCGGTGCTTGGCGGGTGCAATTACGACTGGACCTTCTATCGTAATTCGTTCACCGGCAGCAAACTGGAATTCGTTTCGGTTGTGCCTGCCCACAAGGAAGACGACGGCACGTACACGCGTCAGTGTGTTTACGATCCGTCACGCAAGGTTGATTCGGTCCTGATGTCCTTCGCCCTCGTCGGCGCCGGACTCAGCTCGGACGCGACCTCGAAGGACACGGACACCGCCATCCGCCCCGGCGACATGGTGAAGGCTCCGGACGGCGATCGCGTCATCGTTGAACTGGCGTCTGACTCGGAAGAGCCGCGCGCAGTCAGCGAAGACAGCTTCAACGTGAAGATCAGCTGTCTTGACCCGTACCCGCTGGCCTACGAAACGAAGACGCCGACCAGTTCGGAAATCAAGTGCGGCAAGTCGGAAAGCATCGACGGTTCGCCGGACCAGATCGGCTGGTCGAACAACCTGTCCGACGGCACGCTGCGCCTGCGTCCCGAAAAGTCCGGTATCTCCGTTGCCGTCATGGTCGACCAGAGCGGTTCCATGAAGGGTTACGTCGAACCGAACTCGTTCGCCGAAATCAGCATCGACTCCAAGGTCAACATGGCGAACTTCGCGACCCGCGCGACCGACTACGCCGCGTTCAGGACGACGACGATCCAGGCGCTGATGCGGCAGCTCAATGCCGGTGATCGCGCTGGTATCTTCCAGTTCAGCGAATACGTCAGTGATGCCGAAGCGAAGATCCTCTGTGACGGAACGTACGCCACGGAAGCCGAAGCCCGTTCCGCGTGCTTCGGTATCAACCGCGCCATCCTGAATTCGTCCCTGCTCAGCTCGCTCCAGTCGGAAGCGAAGGGCCGCACGCCCCTCTGGCAGTCGGTCAAGGACGTTTACAAGTTCCTGAAGGAAAATGAAACGACCAGCCTGGCAAGGCACATTTTCATCATCACTGACGGTCCGGACACCTGCGCCCGGAATTCGCCGAACTTCCTGCCGTTCGTCCGGTGGGCCCGCGCGACCGGACCCTGGCTTTCGGAAGATCAGGACGATTCGTGCTCGGACGTGGGGTGGGAAGATTTCCGCGACTACATCTGGGACGACGTGATGAATGAAGACGGAACCCCGAAGACCTACGACCAGATTCCCGTCCACGTCAGCATCGTCCAGATGCAGGCGCGCGGTTATCCGGAAGTCGACCCGGCCCAGCAGGAAATCGCCTGCCTGACCGGCGGTCACTACAGGTTCATCAACGCCAGCGATCTCCCGGGATCCAACATCGTCATCGAAGACGGCAACCATCCTCTGCAGGATGCGCTGACCGCCGCGGCGACCAGGTTCCGTCTTTCGCTTTCGGGCGTCTGGCAGGCAGCGAAGAAGGTTAACGACCTTTCCGACGGCAGCCTGACCGCCGGCTCCGTTATCGCCGTTGACGGCGAAATCGGCGTCGTGGGCGGCGAAACATCGCTGTTCTCCGATTCGATGAAGACCACCATGACCAAGAAGACGATCACCGACGTCGACACACGCGGTTCGTTCGTCATCCCGTCGGGCGGCCAGGACCTCCAGTGCGAGTGGATGCCGCTGATGTGGGCTGACAAGGACGACGCGAAGGCCGAAGAATGCCGCGTGGCGTTCCTGTCCGACCAGACCGACGTCTGCTCGACGGCCGACGCCGATTTCGGCACGGTCTGCTCGACCGGCACATGCTGCTACGGGCTCTGCACCGCGGCGGCGCCGGAATGCCAGGTCATGGATGAACTGTGCAACTACGACCCGGTTGAAGACGGTACGCCGTGCACGGGTGGAACGTGTGACGAAGGCATCTGTGTGGCGGCTGGTGTTTAGTGCGGGGATTTTCCCCGTTTGACAATGGGAATTGGCGGCCGGAAGGCCGGTTAACCAACAGCAATAAGCGAGGGCTTGTCATGAACGGACGGTGGGCGTTGCGGACCATCATCAGCTTCGTAGTTCTGGTTGTGGGACTTCCCGCATTTGCGCAGGAAGCTACGACTCTGGACTCGAATCTGGACAAGATCTGGGGTAAGGAAAGGGAACTGAAGGTCATCGAAAAGAAGCAGTTCCTTCCTGATTACCGGCACGAAATCGGGCTGTTCGTCGGGGTCATCCCGAACGACCCGTTCTTTGTGTATGTTCCGATCGGACTCAGGTACGACTACCACTTCATGGAAGGCCTGGCCTTCGAAGTGGCCGGCGCGTACATTCCGTCGGCGAACACCGGTCTGCTCGACGAAATTGTCGAAGGCACCAAGCAGGCGATCTACAAGGGCGAACTGCTTGAACGCGTGAACTGGTATGTTGATTTCAACATCCTGTGGGCTCCCTTCCACGGCAAGTTCAGCGTCATGAACAAGCACATCACGTCGTTCGACGCCGGCTTCCTGATCGGTCTGGGCGTCGTGGGCTCGCAGTACTACGACAAGAAGGGCGATCTGAAGACCCGCTGGTCGTACGATGGCGCGATCCCGTTCAACCTTATGGCGAACCTCGGCGCGTTCATAAAGTTCTGGGTGACGGATTACCTGGCCGTCAGCATCGACTACCGTCACTACATTTTCCCGAAGTACCCGGGTCCGGGTAACGGCGAATGGTCCGACGGTGTCAGCTCGATGGCGGAACTGTCCGTCGGGATCAGCTACATCACGCCGGCGCCTAAGTGATCCTGCGGGGTGTTTTGACATCTTTCGCGGCCCGTTGGGCCGTCGGGACTTTTAGAGACGGTGGGAAAATGAGCCGAAATTCAATTTCGAAGCTGCTGCTTGCCGCTGTGTTCGCGGGGGGCGTCCTTGCATCGGGGACGGCCAGCGCGATCACGAAGGAAGAAGTGGTCACTCTTGCGGTCCAGTTGATGGTTCCGGAAGCGGACATCATCGCGCAGATTGAAAAGGACCGCTCCGTGTTCAACCTTGCGATCGGCGACATCCTGGAACTCCGCAAGGCCGGTGTTCCGGACGGCGTCATCAAGTTCATGATGGGCACACCGCAGCGTTACGCGACCCCGGCTCCGGCCCCGGCCGCGTCCGACAAGCCGACTGCCGTGCAGACCCAGCAGGCCCCCGTGGCACCCGCGGCTCCTGTGGTCCGTGAAAAGACCCCGGAAGAAATCGAAGCGGAACGCGTGCGCCTGGCCGAAGAAGCCGAACGCCGCGCCATCGAACAGAAGGCGGCGGAAGAAGCCCGGCGCAAGGCCTATTCCGAAGGAAAGCTCCGGAAGGGTCTTGAACTCGCCGAAGCTGGACAGTGGGTCCCGGCGCTTCAGCTCTTCCAGTCGTTCCTGAAGGAAGAAAACTACGCCGACGACTCGATCGAGGTTTACAACGCGAAGTACGGCATGGCCGCGGCTCTGACCAACGCCGGCCTGTACCAGAGCGCTGCCCGCCTGCTGGTCGAAGTTCTTCTGCAGGGCACCGAACGCCCGTTCTTCCAGGAAGCGTTCAAGAAGCTCCGCGTGCTCCGCCGCGAAGTGATCTACAACCCGCACGAACTGGAAATGCTGACGGCCTTCCCGGTCGTCACGTTCTCTGATGAATTCCAGTCGGAATTCAATTACGTGATGGGCGAATACTTCTATGACATCGGCGACTACGAACGTGCAGTGAACCACCTGTCGCGCGTCGGCACCGCAACACCGGACAGCGCGAAGGCGCGTTACCTGGTCGGCCTTGTCCAGGTCCGCAACAGCATGTTGAAGTCCGCGGTCCAGTCCTTCCAGGACGCCGTCAATATCGCTGAAGGCGAAAACGGCGACCCGGCGGTCCTCGACCTGGCGTACATGGGCCTCGCCCGTATCGCTTACGAAGCAGAAAACCACGACGCGGCAATCTTCTACTACAAGAAGGTTCCGGGAACGTCGACCCGCGCCGGCACGGTCTTCTACGAACTGGCCTGGACGTATCTGATGAAGGGCGACTACAGCCGCGCGCTGGGCGCCTTCCACGCGATTCGTTCACCGTACTTCCGCGACGCGTTCATTCCGGAACTGTGGATCCTTGAAGCGCGCGTTTACGGCGACCTCTGCTACTACGACAAGGCATCGAAGGCACTGGACATGTTCGATCAGGAAATCGCGGTTCACCAGGTTCCGCTGCGTCGCTTCATGGACGCCCAGCCGTCGCTGGAAAGCTACTACTACGCGTTCCTGAAGTCGGTCAACTCGCCGGATGACAAGTCGCTTCCGCGCGAACTGACGCTGCCGGTCATGTCGAATGTCGAATTCTACAACCTGTACCGCACCGTCCGGCAGATCGAAAAGGAAACCGCGCTGATCAACGCCAGCGCTTCGCAGCTCGGCGATTTCGCGCCTGAAATGCTGGGGCGCCTGGACGTGCTGCACAAGGACAACGTGGTCCGCTGCGGCGTCACTGTTCAGCGCATCCTGAAGGGCGTTGAAGCCGACATCGAACGGTCCCAGATTCACCAGACCGAAATCCAGGTCGACATCAGCGGCGCCGAAATCGACGCGCTGAACCAGGAACTCCGCGTTCTGTCGGGCGAAGAAGAAGTCGTCCAGGACACGAAGGCCCGGCGCAGCGACATCGTCATCGGCGGCGACACCGAAGTGTGGCCGTTCAAGGGCGAATACTGGCTCGACGAAGTACCGTACTTCCGCAGCTCGCTGGTCAGCAAGTGTGTTGAATACTGACGTAATTTTTGGGGTGCGCGACGCCATTTGCGCCGTGGGCCCAGTCATTGAATTCTTGCGAGGTATGAGGGACGAATGAGAAGCAACATCACGTCCATCGCCGGGATCGCGGTTGTCACCATCGCCATGCTGGCGGGTCCGGTGGCCGCACGCGCACAGAGCCCGGAAGGTCAGGGTGCGGTGGAAAGCGCCGCTACGACGGCCGAACCTGAACAGAAAGCGGTTCAGGGCGGTAAGTTCACCCTGGAAGACGCCGAAGTGATGGTCGGCGAAGCGGTCAAGGAAAAGATGGCCGAAATCAGCCTGCGCAGGCAGGAACAGATTGAGCGCCTGAAGGCACTGCTTCAGAATCCCGACTACAGGAAGGACCCGACGCGCGCGCCCGGCGTTCTTCATCGCCTCGCGGAAGCCTACTGGGACGAATCGTTCTACCAGTACATGAAGGCCCGCGACGAGTGGGACAAGGCGTACGAACAGTACGACCAGGGCATCCTGAAGGAAGTCCCGCCTGAACCAACCGAAGACTACGTCGCGTCGCTGGAATACTACCGGATGATCCTGAAGGACTTCCCGGAGTACAACCGGTTCGACGAAGTTCTTTTCTACATCGGCAAGGGCGCGATGAAGGAAGGGAAGGCGAAGCGTAACGTCCAGCTCCAGAAGGAAGGCGTTAATTACCTTGACCGCCTGGTCAAGAACTACCCGGACAGCAAGTGGCTGGCCCAGGCCCACCTGGCCATGGCCGAATACTACTTCGAGTCCAACAAGCTTTACTACGCCCAGGTCAACTACGAAACGATCCTGACGAAGTTCCCGAAGTCCCCGATGTACAACTACGCGCTCTACAAGCTGTCGTGGGTTTACTTCAACATGGCCGAAATGGACAAGGCCATCGACGGGTTCAAGCGGGTCGTTTCCGCCGTTTCCGGCGGGAAGAGCAAGGGCGTCATCGAATTCCGCAACCAGGCCCTCAACGACCTGGTTTCCTGCTTCGCGGAAGTCGAAAATGGCTGGCAGACGGCGCTTGATTACTTCAAGGGCGTCCTGTCGGAAGAAGAAGCCTATGTGAAGATGCGCATGCTGGCTGACCTTTACGTCGGCCAGGACAAGGTCATCGAGGCAATCGAGCTGTTCCGTCACTTCATCGATCGTGAAAAGACTTCGAAGAACGTCGTCGAGTACTACACGATCATCATGTTGCTGTACCAGAACACCAACGACATGCCGGCTCTTGACAATACATCCATGGAGATCATGGATTACTTCGATCCGAAGGGAACCTGGTACACGGCCAACAAGAAGGACGCGGACATAACGAAGGAAGCGGATACGCTGGTCGAAAAGTACGTGTACTTCCTGGCGAACTTCTATCACTCGGGCGCCCAGAAGGCCGACGAAAAGAAGGACAAGGGCTCCAAGGCGCTGTACGCCAAGGCCGCGGAAAAGTACCGGATTTACCTGACGCGCTTCTCGAACTGGGATCGCGCGTACATGGTCAACTTCTACTACGCCGAAATCCTTTACACGCAGCTCCAGGACTACCAGGCCGCCGCCGACCAGTACAACTCCGTCATCGAGCGCGACAAGAAGGGTGACTACATGGAAGACGCCGCACTGGGCGTCATCTACTGTTACGGCGAACTGATGGTCAAGGAAGGCCTGCAGGAAGTTTCGAAGTCCGGCAAGTTCGAAGTGTACAGGGTCGACCCGAAGGCCAAGAAGCAGACCTTCGACAAGACGGATCTGCACCCGCTTGAAGCCGGTTACATCAAGGCCGCCGACAAGTACGTCGAGCTGCTGACGGACCTCCTGACCGATCCCGAAGTCAGGAAGAAGAACCCGAAGCGCGGCGAAGCGATTCCTGAAGTCATGTTCCTGGCTGCCGACGTCCTTTACAGGCACGGCCAGTTCGAAGACGCGGTCAAGCGTCTGCAGGTTCTGTTCTCCTACGACAGCCAGTCGAAGTACGCCGCCTACGCGGTCTTCACGCTGCTTGACTGCTACCAGCGCCTGAACAGGTGGCCGCAGGTTGAAGAATGGGCCCGCAAGCTGATTGCCGCGAAGAACTTCACCGTCAAGAAGGAACCCGAACTGCGCAAGATCGTCGCCATCGCGATGACTGAAAACGCGCGCGTTCTTTCGATGGAAGGTAAGTCCGACGCAGCCGGCAAGGAAGCCATGCGCGTCTACGAGGAATTCAAGGGCGACAAGGTCATGGCGTCGTCCGCCCTCTACAACGTCGCGGTTCTTTACGAAGATCAGCGCAACATCGACAAGGCGATCCAGACTTACAAGCGCGTTGTGAAGGAATACCCGGATTCCGAAGTCGCCCCGAAGGCGGTTTTCGCCATCGGTTCGATCCAGGAAAGCCAGACCGAATTCCTGGATGCCGCCGCCACGTTTGAAAGCATGGTCCAGTTCAAGAACAAGAAGAAGCCGACCGAAGAAGACAAGGTCGCCAACTGGAACCAGCTCCAGACCGACATGGCCGACGCCCTGCAGAACGCGGGCCTCATCCGTGAAGCGCTGGGTGACTGGAGCGGCGCGGTCAAGGCTTACGACAGCTTCGTTCAGATTTTCCCGAACCACGTCGAAACGGCCCGCGTTTCGATGAGGATTGCGCGCGCATACGAAGAGGCCGGGGACGCGACGAAGGCGCTGGCCGCTTACCAGAAGTGGTTGACGAAGAACTACAAGGCCCCGGATCTGGTCGTCGAAGCGTGGGTCCGTTCGGGCGCCATGGTCAAGAAGATCAACAAGGAAGGGCGGCGCACGGAAGCCACCCGCATGTTCAACACGGCGATCACAAAGTTCAACGAAATCGGCGACAACCAGACGGCGCTGGCAACCGCGAAGAACTTCGCGGCGCAGGCGATGTTCGAACTGGCCGACTACGCGTATGACGATTTCGCGAAGCTGACGATTCCGTCGACGCTGAACCCGTACAAGCTGAAGAAGGCGCTGACCGACAAGGCCGAAGCCCAGCAGAAGGCCGAGGCGATGTTCAACCAGGTCCTGGACTTCAAGTCCGGCCCGTGGTCCGCCGGCGCGCTGTTCAAGATCGGCCTCCTGTACTACTCGTTCAAGGAAGACCTCCTGAACGTCCCGGTACCGGAAGGACTCGACCCCGACACCGAAATCCTTTACCTGGCCGTCATCGACGAAATCGCGGCGCCGGTCGAGGCCAAGGCGTTGAGGGCGTTCGAAAACGCTCTGAATCTCGCCCACGACAAGAAGGTTTACAACGCCTTCTCGAAGTCCTGCGCTGAATACGCGGCCAAGGTCAACCAGGATACGTTCCCGGTTTCCGGCGATGAACTCGTGAAGTCGAACAGGGAAAAGGATTCCGTGACTTCAACCAGCTTCATCAACAGGCTGAAGCGCGGCGACGTCGAAATCAAGTACATCGAGGAGGACGCGAAATGAAGAAGGTTCTCGTATTGATGACATCATTTGTCCTTCCGATCGTCGCGATTGCATGCGTTTCCGCCGACAAGGAAACCCGCAAGGACAGCAAGCCCGCCGCGCAGACAGCGCCGGCGCCGCAGAAAGACACCCGCACGGCGGCCGAAATCCAGGAAGACCTGTCGTACCGTGAAATCATCACGAAGGAATTCAAGTACGTCGAAGGCATCAAGGAAGACGCGCAGGATTCGTTCGGGCAGGGCGTACTGTTCCTGCACCAGTTCCCGCCGAATTACGAACGTGCCGTCGAATCCTTCAGGAACGCCATCGACAAGGACGCGACCTTCCCGGAAGCGTACTTCAACCTTGGCCAGATTTATGAACGCCAGGGCAAGCCGATGGATGCCATCCGGATTTACGAAGCGGCCGGCCAGAAGACCGACGCGAAGCTGGATTCCCAGGCTTACGTGGGCAAGGTTTACCTGGGCCTGGCGAAGAAGGCGCGCGACACCGGCATGGTGACGGAAGCCGATTCGTACGAAACGAAGGCGAAGGCCATCTTCGACGAAATCATCTCCCAGGATTCGGAAAACCTGCAGGCGAACAACTCGCTGGCGCTGTACTGGCTGTTCAAGGGCGACACCAAGACCGCCGAAGACTTCGTCCGGAAGGTTCTGCTGAAGGCCCCGCAGGACGTCGTCGCGCTTAACACCCGCGGCCTGATTAACCTGAAGGCCGGAAACCTTAAGATCGCGAAGTGGGTTTTCGAACAGAAGGCGTTGCGCTTTGACCCGAACTCGATCGAGGCGCTGACCAACCTTGGTATCACGTACCTGCGGATGGGCGACACCCCGATGGGCGTCACGTCGTTCGAAAAGGCGCTCCAGATCGATCCGAACAACTACGAAGCCCGCATGAACGTCGCGGCGATTTACCTGAACTACCTGCACTACGACGCGGCGCGCGCCCAGTACGAAGCGGCGCTGGAACTGGTGCCGGACAGCAGCGAAGGCATGATCGGGCTCGGCTCGTGCTACCTCGGCCTGCTTGACGCTGAAAAGGCGGTCGCGAGCTGGGACAAGGCGATCAAGGTGACGCCGAGCCTGCCCGAACTGTACCTCCGCGTGGCCAAGGTTTACGAAACGCGCCTGAACAACCTGGACAAGGCGATCGAGTACTATGAAAAGTACCTTGAAGTCGCCAATCCGCCGGATAACGACCCGATCCGCGGCAGAATCCCGGTCCTGAAGGAAATGGCGAAGAACGGCGGGATGCTGATGCCGATGGACGAGCCTGCCCCGGAAGTTCCGGCTGAAGCGGTCCCGGAAGCCGTCCCGGCTGAAGCGGTCCAGCCCGCGGCCGAACCTGTTGTGGAACCCGCGCCTGAAGCAGCCCCGGCTGTCGAAGAACCGGCACCCGCGGTTGAACCGGCCCCGGAAGCGGCGCCCGTGGTCGAAGAAGCGGCTCCGGCCGTTGAACCGGCCCCGGTCGTGGAACCGGCGGTTGAAGTCGCCCCGGTTGTCGAAGAACCGGCCCCGGCGGTTGAAGTCGCCCCGGTTGTCGAAGAACCTTCGCCTTCGCCAGAGGCTCCGGCGGAACAGGGTGCCCCGGCGGTTGAACCAGCTCCGGTCGTTGAACCCGCTCCGGCCGTTGAAGTGGCCCCGGCGGTTGAACCTGCGGCTGAACCGGCCGCCCAGCCGGCCCCGGCCCCCGTCGCCGAAGCCACGGAAGAAGTGGTTGAAGCAGCTTCGCCTTCGCCGGAGGCTCCGGCGGAACAGGGTGCCCCGGTCGTGGATGCCGCCGTCGATGCCGCGGCCCCGGTTGTTGAAGAAGCGGCGCCCGTGGCCGAATAGTTGATTTGATTTATCGCGACCGATAACATTCGGTCTGGCTCCCATGGGGGTATACGGAATGAAGAAGTTCGTATTCACGGTTGTTGCAGCGGCGTTCGTGGCTGGCGTGTTGGCACCGGTTTCCGCGCTGGCGGAAGGCCCGGTCAAGTCGAAGTTCTACGACTTCTCCGACCAGTTGATCGACGGTGACATCAAGAAGCCGACGACACTGTTCACGGACGCGCGCCAGAAGGTTAAGTTCGACCGCCTGCTCCGCCTGAAGAAGTCGTTCATCGAACCGATGCTGGATACCGCGAAGGAAGATACTTTCAAGTAGCTGCGGGCCCGGCCACGGTTTCTATTTTCTGTCAGCAGGCATTTCATCAATCACAAGCTTGCCGTCGATAAGCGGGAAGAAGAAATTGGCTACATGACCATCAGCCTTTTCGACATCCCTGACGTCGTCGCCAAAGTACACGGAAAGAACATAAGCGCGGTTCCGGCCAAACGCGCGGCCTTTAACAAGGCGGAGGTCGAAATTGCGTCCTTGCTGCGGCAGACACTCTATCCCGGCGACAAAAGCTGCCCGTTCGGCGGACGACTTCGAAAGGAGGGTGGGGCCCGACATAGTCTTCAACCAGTCGTCTGTAATTCTTCCGCTGGCGCGGGACCCACATATTCTGGTGTAAACACTGAAAGCCTCATGGCCGAGGTTGCGTTCCAGATGAATCAGAAAGGGGACGGCGGCCATGAGCAGGGCGAAAAGCAGGACGACCACGATTAGTACAGGGTGGCGTCTTGACACGACTTCCCCAATCGCGGGAATTCGGTACTTCGCGAGAACACCTGCCGGATTCCGTTCGCCTGAAATGTCGGGCTCGTCCGATAGGTTGTTATAAACGTCGGCCCCGCCCGGTTCATTGCCGTCATCGACGCCCGCCAGTTCCCAGGGCGTTTCACCGACCTGTTCGCCGTCGGCCGCGCCTTCGGGGGCGTCACCGCAGCCGCAGCATCCGCAACCGCAGGCGTCGTCGAGGTTCGTATCGTCGGGCTTGCCCTGGTTTTTTCCTTCGTTGTCAGTCAATTCAATTCTCCGTTGAATCGGTATCCGGTTTCGGATGCCCGAAAATATCCCTGGAAATCATGTCGGCCAGGATCCGGTGAACCCTGCCGGCGTCGGCATCAAAAGCGTCCGTGGCTGCCTGGTCCGCGGCGACAGCCTGCGCGTCACCCCTTGCGGCCGGGCCGGAAATCCCGAAAAGCCCGTTCGCCATCAAGTTCTGAAGCATCGAATTCATCAGGTCCAGCGACGCCGCGTCCGGATTCGGCACGCCGCAGGACCTGAACATTGCCGAAGCCTTCCATGCCAGCGCGCCCGGAAGGTTTGACGCAAGCACGGCGGCCGCATGGTACGTGGCAAGGAGGTCCGGCGCAAGCTCGAAGCTGGTTGCGCCGATCACGCAAAGCGCGTCCATCACGGGCCTGGAAACCGACTGGATCGCGAACTGGCAGCCGACGGGAAGGGGCGATGCATGATCCGCGGGCGGGAATGCGCGCAGAGGATGCGCCCGGCCGACTGGCAGATTTGTCCGGTTCCGGATCGAAGCCGTCGCCGAAGTGACCGAGCAGCAATCCAGTTCGGGGTCTGCCACCAGATCGATTTCGGCCAGCGCCCCGGCAACGGCGTGGTCGCCGGTGCATACGAACCAGGCTGCCCGGCCCGGTGGGACGGCATCGGCGACACTGGCGTGGCGGACAACCTGTTCCGGCAGGTTCGTTCGGGACCGGATGACGTCTTCACGGTCGATGACCGTCACGGCGAGCCCGCGCCCGTGGAACGAAAGGGCCAGCGAAGTCCCGACACGGCCACAGCCGCAGATGACGATCGAGGTGTCCGCACAGGTCGGGCCGTAAAGGTCTTCCCGGCGGATGAATTCAGCAACGTCGGGCCCAACCAGGCCGTCCGTCACGACGCCGGCAGCAAGGCGTCGGCGGACATTTGTCGATGAAACGCGCGGAAACACCGGAGCGCCCGGCTGGATCACGAGCCCGCCGCGGTTCACGAAGATGGGCGGCGCCAGTTCACGCACCGAATCAAAATCCTTCCACTTCGAAGTTTCGGCGGGGATGTCCGACCCGATCACCAGGCGCAGGTTCGATGAAGGACTGGCTGCCTTGATCGCGCGCAGCGTGTCGATGGTGAAGGAAGGTCGGGGCAGGGTACCTTCGATGTCGCTGACGACAACCCGGTCGCCAAGTGGACAAAACGCCAACCGGCACATCGCAAGACGGTACTCGAACGTGGCCATGCGCTTGTCGAATGCGTGGGCCAGGCAGGGCACGACCATCACCGTGTCCACGTCGTCCTGTTCAAGCAGCCATTTCACGACGGCGACGTGTCCCGCGTGCGGGGGATCAAAGCTGCCCCCGAAAAACGCGACGGTCCGCCCGGCTTTGCCAACCTTGTCGGTATTCATGCGCCCCCGGGCTTGTCGCCGTAAAGCCGGCACAGTCGGAACCGGTCTTCGAAAGGCCGCGCCTGTTCGTTCATCATGCAAAGGACGTCACGCGGGTCGGCCCCTGAAAGCAGCGCCGTCGACGATTCCCGATCGCCAAGCAGCAGATCGAGCGCCGGAATGTCGGTGACGAATTCATACGCGTCGGCCCGCAGCCGGAAGTCGTCCGGGAACATCCGGGCGGCTGTGGAAACGACCGTCAGGCCGGTCAGCAGGGAATTGAAGGCGCGCGGGTCGGTCACGACCATGTGGATGCCGCCGCACGACGTCCCGGCGTGTTTATCGAATTTTGGTGTGAAGCGGACCGGGCGAAACACGACACCGGGCAGGCCGGCCGCGTCAATCGCGTGACAGAACCCCCATGGGTCGCGGATCCATGGCGCGCCCGCGAAAAGGAATGGCGAGGCTGTGCCGCGTCCCTCGGACAGGTTCGTGCCTTCCAGCAGGCACATGCCGGTGTAAACCAGGGCAGTCTGGACGTCGGGGATGTTGGGCGACGGCGGTACAAATGGAAGGCCGGTCGCGGCCCAGTCCATCTGCCTTGTCAGGCCGTCGCAGGCGACAACCTTCAGGTTCAGGTCAAGCCCGGCCGTGTCGGCGTGGTAACGCGCGATTTCCCCGACCGTCAGTCCGTGCCGCGATCGAAGCGGAAGGTGGCTTACGAACGAACGGACATCGGGCCCGCAGACGTTGCCTTCGCAGTGCTCAAGCCCGACCGGGTTCGGCCGGTCCAGCACGATGAACGTGATGTCACGTCCGCTGCATGCGTCCATGGTCATCGCCATTGTGGCGACGTACGTATAGTAACGGGACCCGACGTCCTGGATGTCGCAGACGATGACGTCGACTTCGTCCATCAGGCCTTCCGGCGGCTTGAGCTGATCCGAGGTGTCCCGATAAAGACTGACGACCGGAACGCCGATCGGTTCCAGCCTGAAGTCTTCGACGCGTTCCATGTACGGAATTTCGCCGAACAGTCCGTGTTCAGGCGCAAGGATGAAACGCAGATCGACCCCGCCGGCGACCATAAGGTCGAAGGCGTAACGAAGGCGGCGGTCCACCGACGCGCCGTGACAAAGCAGTCCGACGCGGCGTCCCCGGCAGTCGGGAAATCCGTCAGCGACGAATCTTTCAAGTCCGCTTGCAACCATTATGAATTCCGGATTGGACGGTACAAGGTTAAGGCCAAAAGGGCGATGTCGGAATAAAAAAAAGCCCAGCGCATGGCTGGGCTTTTTTCTGGCGGGGTGGACGGGACTCGAACCCGCGGCCTCCGGCTTGACAGGCCGGCGTTATAACCGACTTAACTACCACCCCAATTTTCAAAAATCAGTCAGGAACAGTGGGCGAAACAGGGTTCGAACCTGTGACCCTCGGCGTGTAAAGCCGATGCTCTCCCGACTGAGCTATTCGCCCCGGGCAAAAGCAGGGAGAAT
>Ga0209800_10001495_pt1 | contig 24099 bp, 34 predicted proteins | sample Higcelweek8metaG_FD_187174 | JGI IMG/M metagenome (GOLD analysis project Ga0209800, IMG submission 187174) | Freshwater pond sediment microbial communities from the University of Edinburgh, under environmental carbon perturbations - High... | ecosystem: Environmental > Aquatic > Freshwater >...
CCTTCGCTTAAAATAAGTTCCGTTTACCAAATGCAAATGATTTGCATTATCATTTAGAATAAATTATAGGATTGGAGAAAAACATGGCAAGACCAAGCAAACCCATATCAGTGTTGACAAGTGAAGCAAGGTCACACATGACAGCAAAACAGAAAGCAGATAGAGAACGTGCGGAGAAAGAAGTCCTTGCAGGTGGTAAAATTTTAGAGTCCTCTTCCGTGAAACGTGATCCTGTTGCGCATAAAGAATTTTTAAGAGTGTGTCGGATATTATCGAAGATAGATAAAAATGACGCATCGTATGAAACAGTTATTAATCGTTATTGCGAATTACTAGCAGAATGTATCCACTTAAAAGAGCAACGTGATTATTCATGGGAAACATTTACAGAAATAAGATCCACTTTTAAAATGTTGGCTGCTGACAATACACTTGAAGAGCGCATCGAAGTATTATTGGAACTCACAAAAAATTTATCAAGCCTTACAGATGCTATGAATAAAATTGATAAGATATTAGACTCAAAAAGACAAATGTTATTTGCGATTGAGAAAGAGAATCTGTTTACTATCGCAGGCGCATTGCGTTCTATACCGAAAAAAGTTGAAAAAGAAGAAGATGATTTGATGAAGGTCTTGAAAGGTGGTTGATTATGCTACTTGAAAAAGCCACGCAGTACGCAGAAGATTGTATAAGTGGAAAAGAAATAACAACACCGGAAGTAATAACACAGTGCAAATGGTTTATCTCGGATAGGGAAAAAGAAAACGATGAAAGTTTTCCGTACAAATTTCATGAAGAGAAGTTAAAAGTGATTGAAGGAATTTTGAAGTTGTTGAATTTTGCGACAGGGTTCACGAGTGGAAGTATTTATAATGGACTTGATCCGATGCAAGCATTTTTTATTGTCGGTATTTTTGCATGGAGATTTAAAAACGACGAAGAACGTTTCCGTTACCGTGAAATTATTTTATTTATAGCCAGGAAGAATGGAAAGACATTTGATGCAGCATTAATAATTATAATTCTTATGTTGACAGAGCCGAACTATTCAGAATTTTATTCTATTTGTCTTGATCGTGATTTAGCAGGAGAAATAAAAAAAGCAATCAGACAAATTCTTGATGTTAGTCCACTTGTAGGTAAATATTTTAAAATTCCAAAAACATTATCAGGTAGAACGGAATGTATATTGACAAAAAGCACATTTCAACCACGAACAGCACAGGCAAACTCGAACAATTCAATCAGAAGTAGCGCATTTATTGCAGATGAATACGGTGCAATGCGTGATACTTCAAACGTAAATGCAATGAAATCAGGACAAAAGTCAGTTAAAAACCCATTAATGTTTAAATTAACAACCGCTTATGCAGAAGATAAAAGTCCAATGTTGGAAGAGTTAGACTACTTAAAAAAGATTTATGCAGGAACAGAAGAAAACGAAAGGCTATTTGCTTTAATATATTATGCACCTGAAGAACATTTATGGGATGATATCGGAATGTATATGGCAAATCCTTTACGTATCGAAAGAAATTATGAAGAAATACGAGATGCAAGAAAGTCAGCACTTGCGAAGCCTAGTGAACAAGAAGAATATCTAACAAAGTGCATGAATCATTTTGTACCATCATCATCAGGCGAAAGTTTTATATCTATTGACCAGGTGCGAAAATGTAAAGTGGATAATATTGAATGGTATGGACGTGACGTGTATCTTGGTTTAGATATGGCAAAGACAGACGATAATGTATCAGTGTCCATGGTATCTTATGATTTTGAAACGGAAATAATACTTGCAAAATCATGGGCATTTATTCCGACCGATAGGATCACGGAGAAAAACAACATTGAACGAACAGACTATAACCGTTTTATTCGGGAAGGGAATTGTTTTGATTGTGGTAATGATGTTATAAGTTACACTTATGTTGAAAATTTTATCATGGAGATACAAGAAAAGTACGGAGTTAATGTTATTCAAATAGGTTACGATTGGATGAACTGTTTAAGTACGGCCGGTAAACTTGATGAAGAAGGAATGACAACAGTAGAGGTAAAACAGCATTCAAAAATTCTTCACAGACCTACAAAGTTACTGCATGAATATATTCTACAAAAGAAATTCATGTATGAAAAAAATACATTGTATGAACAGAACTTTCAAAATGCAAAATGTACCTATGACACTAACCAAAATAGGTACTTGAATAAAAAGAAAAGTAGTGGTAAAATAGATATGATAGCAAGTACTGTGAACGCAATTTATTTATTACAACAAGAATTAGACGGTAATAATGGCGGTTTTTCACAAGTAATTTAGTCGGAAAGGATAATATATAATGGCGTGGTATAACCGTAAAAAAAATATAGAAGAACGATCCGACTTAATCGCACCTGATAATTGCGGTGTGTTGCAATCGTTAATCGGAACAGAAACAATGACAAAACAAAAATCACTTGATATTCCTGCAGTAAAATCTGCAATAAAATTCATATCAGAAACAGTTTCAATGATACCGATAAAATTATATACAGAAAAAGACGGTATTGTATCTGAAAAGGTTGGAGATAATCGTGTTAGATTGTTGAATGATGAAACAGGGGATACATTAGATGCGGTTCAATTTTGGAAAGCAATACTTGAAGATTACTTTCTCGGTAAAGGTGCTTTTGCGTATATTAAGAAAAAAGGAACAAAAGTTGAAGCATTATATTACGTGCAAGAAGAATATGTTTCTGTACTGAAAAATTCCGATCCTATTTTTAAAGATTTTAAATATCAGGTAAACGGTAAAGAATATCAGACATTTGACTTCTTAAAATTCCTACGCAACAGTAAAGACGGTGCAAGTGGTACAAGTATTATTGCGGAATCAAACTTGATTTTATCAGTTGCTTATGAGTCGTTGAAATTTGAAGAACAGTTAGTAAAGAAAGGCGGTAATAAAAAAGGCTTCCTTCTTTCAAGTAAAAAACTTATTCAAACAGTTATTGACGATTTAAAGAATGCTTTTAAACAGTTGTATAGTAACAACACGGAAAACGTAGTTGTCTTAAATGATGGTTTGACATTTCAAGAATCTTCAAATACATCAGTTGAAATGCAGTTGAATGAGAATAAACAATCAAATGCAAAAGAAGTACTTGAATTATTCTCACTAACACTTGAATTCATGCAAGGTAAAGTTGATGAAAAGACTTATAATTCTACTTTTAAAGTAGCAATACTTCCAATCTTGCGCATGATTGAGTGTGCATTGAATAAAGATTTGTTATTGGAGAGTGAGAAAAAAGGCAACGAAGTACTATTTTATTCATTCGATACAAGAGAAATTCTTAAAGGAGATATTAAAACTCGTTACGAAGCCTATAAACTTGCGATTGAATCAGGACTTAAAAACATTGACGAAGTAAGATATATGGAAAATGATCCTGCATTTGGTATTGATTGGATAAATTTATCGCTTAATTCATCATTGTATAATTTGAAAACAGGGGATATATATACACCTAATAACAATTCTACAACAAATATGAACAATCTCAATGCTAATACATCGGGAACGGAAAATAATTTAGAAGGGAGCATGGAATGAAAATTGAAGTAAGAAGTGATGGAGTGCATATCAGCGGATATGTAAATGCAACAGAAAAGAAATCAAGACCTGTTGTAACTCCAAGAGGTAAAGTAGTTGAAGTAGTTGAAAGACGTGCGTTTGAACAGGCATTGGGCAGGGCAGGAAACATCAGCGTAACAGTAGACCATGATAGTGGTACTACTTACGCAAATACGAATGATGGAACATTGAATCTTTATGAAGATGAAATTGGATTACACGCAGACGTAACCATTACCGATCCCGAACTAATCGAACAGGCTAAAAAAGGTAAAATCAAAGGGTGGTCGTTCGGAATGTACAATGTCATTGATGAAATGGAAGAACGTGCAGACGATTATCCGATTAGACACATTAAAGGCATGGATTTAGACCATTTAACACTAGTTGTTAAACAAACACCTGTATACGCTGCCACATCGGTAGAAGTAAGAGCAGGAGTTGATGTTGACATAGAATCAAGAAGTACTGAAACGGAAGTAAAAGTATCGGTTGAAACACCATCTGCGGAAAAAGAAACACCAAACAATTCAAGATATGAAAATCGTTTATTAGAAATCACACACAACCTATAACAAATCAAAGAGAGGGTACAAAATGAATCGTTTAAAAGAATTAACAGAAAAAAGAAATGCGATTGTAGAATCAATGAAAGCAATCACAGGAAAAGCAACTACTGAAAATCGTGCGGTATCTACCGAAGAATCAGCAGAATTTGACAAGTTCGATGCAGAATTAAGAAGCCTTGATGATACAATCAAGATGGAAGAAAGAGCAAGAGATTTATCGCTTGAAAAAGTTCCTGCTGAAGCAGAAAAGAAAGAATCAAAAGAAGAAGTAGAAATCAGATCATTCGCTAACTATGTAAGACAACAGGCAGGTGTATTAGTAGAAAATCGTGCAGGCGAACAGAATTTAACTATGGGTAATAACGGTGCTGTTATTCCTACCACAATCGCAAAAATGGTTATTACTACAGTTAAGGATATGTGTCCTATCTTTGCAGAATCAACACTTACAAAAGTAAAGGGTACATACAAAGTTCCTGTATGGGGGTTAGCAAATACTTCTCACGATATTACGGTTGCTTTTCAGGCAGAATTTACTGCAATTACTGCTGACTCAGGACAGTTTACATCAGTTGATTTAGGCGGATTCCTTGCAGGTGCATTGACATTAATCGGAGAATCAGTTGCGAACAACTCTGAAATTGATGTTGTTAATTTCGTAGTACAGGAAATGTCGCAAAAAATTGCATTGTTTCTTGAAAACAAATTGCTCAATGGACAATCTTCTTACAATGAAGGTGCGTTAGCAACAACCAACACGTTGAACGCAGGTTCTATTTCAGCAATTACCGCTGATAAATTAATTGCTTTACAGGCTAAAGTTAAGAAAGCTTATCAGAAGAATGCAAAATGGACAATGCACAATGATACATGGACCGCAATCAGACAGTTGAAAGATGGTCAGGGCAATTATTTAGTGCAACCAGGACTTGCGGAAGGATCACAGTTTATGTTACTCGGCAAACCTGTTGAAATTTCAGATAATATGCCAACAATTGCATCTGCTACAAAAGCAGTATTATACGGAGATTATTCTGGTCTTTCAGTAAATATGAGAGAAGACATTTCAATCAAGATTTTACAGGAAAAATATGCCGATCTTCATGCTTTGGGAATTATTTCATGGTTTGAGTTTGATTCAAAAGTAACAAATCATCAAAAACTTGCAACTTTGGTAATGTCAGTATAATAAAATAATTAAATAGGGGTAGTCGATTGATTATCCCTATTTTTATGAAAGAGAGGTAATAAAATGTACAACGCATTAAATTATACAAAACAAGGTGGTGCAGAAACCGTAATTGGTGGAACTCTTTCTGTTAGTGGAACAATTAAAAATGGAAGTGGAGCAGCATTAATCGCAAATCAAGCAGCAAGCACAGCAACAGATGTCGCAGGACTTAAAACAGACCTAAACGCATTATTAACAAAATTAAAAGCATCAGGACTTATGGTTGCTGACGTGTAATAATTAGAAAGGTGGTACATTTTGAAAATTAGTACTATCACGGTAAATGACGTAGCATCATTTTTACGATTAGAAGGAACAGTTGATCCATTATTAACTCCAATTTTAGATGCTGCAAAAAGTTATATTAGTTCATATACAGGTATTTATAATCAAAACATTACAGACTCATTTACCGGAAACGGACAAGATTCTATTTTTCAAGTCAGTAAAAGACCATTTGTTGCAAGCACATTGGTGGTAAAACAAAATGGAGTAACTGGAATTGTCGGAACTGATTATAATTTCGATTCTGTAACCGGACAGATTACTTTTATCACAGTACCTGCCGAAGATGATGTAATTGTTGCAACTTATACTTATGGATTAGATGCGTATGAAGAATTTTGGATTGTGGTCATGATTTTATGCCAAGATATGTATGATAACCGTATTTTTTCAGTTGATAGCGAAAATGTAAATGTTGTTGTATCTTCAATTTTAGATATGCATAGAACTAATTTATTACCATCAGTTAGTGGGGTGTAATTATGAATGTAAATCCTGGAGAATTAAGACATAAAATACAATTTGTAACAGTAATTAACGGAACAGATGTGGACGGTTTTCCAATACCTGACGAAGACATACACTACAGTTGCAATGCGAAAATAACTAACACATCGGGAACGGAAAAAATAAAGTCAGGCGCAGAAATGACAGATAAAAATACACGCTTCCTAATCCGATATACAGGCGCAATCAATGAAGATATGCAAATTAAATTCAATAGTAATTATTACGATATTCAATTTATCCAAAATTACGAAGAAAAGAAAGAGTATATCGAAGTATGGACTGTTATGAGTAAGCAGGTGTAATATGGCAAATTTCCAATTTGATTTTGATGAATTAGAAAAACAAATATTAGGACTTGATAATTTTGACGAGATTGCACCAAAAATTATTGAAGCAAGCATTCCGACATTGAAAAAAAATGTAATTTCTGAATGTCAAAAACATAAAGATACAGGTGCAATGGTTGGATCAATTAAAGAAACAAAAAGTAAAAAAGGTAAAAGTGGTTGGTTTTCTATTGTAAGACCAACAGGAACAGATGCAAAAGGTGTGCGAAATATGGAGAAACTCGCTCATGCAGAGTACGGAACAAGCAAACAGGCGCCAACTCCAATCTTATCAGCCGCAGTCAGCAAATCAGAAAAGCCTATTGCAGAAATTATGCAAGAAGTTTATAATAGAGAGGTAGAGAAATGATAATCACAGAAGCAGACGTAAACAAAATTGTAATAAATGCAGTTACTCCATACGTTCCTGCTTGTGTATATGGTGCTTATACAGGCACAAATCCAATCTATTGCTACTTTCTATTACCTAGAACTGAAACAGTGCAAAATGGGGATGACGATGCTATTATAGACAGTGTTCCATTGCAGTTACATTTGTTTACACAAAACAATTTTATTACATTAAGAAAGAAAATAAAATTAGCATTAAAAAAGGCAGGATTTACAAAGCCATATGTTACTTGCCTTTATGAAACAGACACGAAACTAAATCACATTATATTTGAATGCGATATATTGGTCGCATCAGAGAAAGAAGAGGTATAAAATGCAAACAGGTTTAAAATATCCTTATATTGCACAGTACAATGAGTCAACAGGCGCATATTCAAACGGATTTTTAGCAAGTAAAGGAGTTGAATTTGTAAAAACACCTGCTTATAATTCAGTTTCATATCCTGGAGATGACGAAGTAGTAAAACAGATTGATAAGTTTAAAAACTCTGCAATCTCGTTAAAAGTAACGAAACTTCCAATTATTGCTGCATCTACTGTTTTTGGTCATACAGTTGTAGGCACAGAAGTAAAAAGAAACACAGCAGATGAACCTAATTATGTAGGTATCGGAACAGTTACAACAGTTGTAAATGATGATGGAGCAAATACTTATATGGCCATGATCACCCCTAAGGTAAAATTCATGGAAGGCGCAAATACTTTTACGTCAAACGGAGATACAATCACAATTACTGCTCCACAGATTACAGGAACAGCATTTGCTGACATTAACGGAGATTGGGATATTGAAAAAACATTCAATACAGAAGCAGAGGCACTCGCTTATGTAAAATCTACATTGAATATTTCCGATCAGGTTATTAATCCTGTTGCTTCCTTATCAGGTGGTACTTATGTTGGTACTCAATCTGTAACATTATCTACAGTAACAGCAGGGGCAACCATTAAATATACACTTGATGGAACAACACCATCTGACACAGTAGGTTTAACATATTCAACCGCACTTTCAGTGGCTGCATCAAAAGTAATTAGATTTGTTGCTTATAAGTCAGGAATGGCTACATCAAATGTTATCACGGAAGAATATGTAATCACAGCGTAATCAGTAAGATAGTAATTAATTAATACAGTAAAGGGCATAGACTTAAAAGTTTGTGCCCTTTTTAAAAGGAGAAAATAGAAAATGAATCAATGTACAAAAATAAAAATAAGTGGTAACGAATATCCTGTTAGATTCGATTATTTTGTTTTGAAAGAAGTTTCTGAAAAATATGATAGCATAAGAAAATTTGAAATGGAGTTATTGGGGTTAGGTGTTATTGGTAAAAATGAAAATGGAACTGAAAGACTCGGAAAAGTAAAAGATCCTTCCATATCATGTATTATGTTTTTATTGCCAAAAATGATTAACTCTGCACTAGATTATTTAGGATTTGAGCAGGTGGAAGAAAAACAAATAATAAGAGAAATTGATATAAATTTTGCGGAATTATCCGATATTTTACATGATGAAATGAATAAATGTTTTAAAAGTACGGTAGAAGTAAAAAAAAAGTACAATCCGACTCCGAAGAAAGTAGTTTAAAAAACTTTCCATTCACTGAAATATTATTTGTTGCTAAGGCAAAATTAAAATATACACATAAAGAAGCGGTACATATTTACATCGGAGAGTATACAGACCAATTTGAAATATTTAAAAAGTATCACAATATGGAAATGACCAAAACACTATTCTCGGAAACGGAAAAAGAAGAAGTAGAAAGCGAAGAAAATCCACCACAATGGGTTATTGACGCACAGAAAGGAAAATAAATGGCCAACAAAATAAATATAGGTGCATCACTAACACTTGATGGGGAACAGGCTTATAAACAATCATTAAAAGAAATTACTTCAGAGCAAAAATTATTAACTTCCGAAATGAAACTTGCGTCTGCGCAATATGACGAAAATGCAAATAGTCTTGAAGCACTTGAAAAGAAAAATGAAATTCTGACCAAACAGATAGATAATCAGACCGATAAAGTAAAATTATATTCAAAAGCAGTTGAAGATTCTATTGACAACCAAAGCAAAGCTGCTGAAAATGTAGAAAAATACAAAAATGAGTTAATAAAAGCACAGTCTGAAATGAATGATTTGAAAAATTCATCTAACGCAACTGACGAAGCACTAGAAAAACAAGCCAAAACCGTAGCGGAATTAGAGAAAAAACTATCATTATCAGAAACTGCTTATACAAAATCGACTGATAAAATAACGTATTATAAAACGTCTTTAAATAATGCAGAAACACAGTTAGAAAAATTAAATAGTGAACTAAACCAGAATGACAAATATCTTAACGAAGCAAAAAACAGTGCAGATAAAACCGCTAATTCCATAGATAATATGGGAAAACAAATTAATCAATCGACAAAAGAAACGTCTGATTTTGGCAGTTCAATTAAAAATAATATAACATCAGCGGCTATAATTGGTGGAGTTGTTGCATTAGGATATGCGATTGAAGGAGTTGCTACAAAAACAATAGAATTAGGGACTGCCGCCGCAAAATATGCAGACGATATGCTTACAATGTCAACACAAACAGGCATTTCTACGGATAAATTACAAGCATATAATTATATGGCAGAATTAACTGATACATCCATGGAAACTATCGAAAAAACAATGATTAAAAACATTAAATCCATGACTTCAGCGCAACAAGGAACTGCAACATATGTAGATGCTTATAAAGAATTAAATGTTGCGTATCAAGATGGAAATAAGAATTTGCTAGATTCTGAAACGGTTTATTGGAATTTGATCGATGCACTCGGACAAATTGAAGATGAAACAAAAAGAGATTCGATATCTTTAACTATTTTTGGAAAATCAGCACAGGATTTAAACACTTTAATCGCACAAGGCTCAAAAGGTGTAACAGAATTTACAGACGAAGCAGTTAAAATGGGCGCAGTGCTAGACAATGACACACTTCAAAAATTAGGTGCTACAGATGATGCAATTCAACGTTTTACGCAGTCAACAGAGATTTTAAAGCGGAAAATTGGCGCAGAATTATCTGACGAAATGACAGAAGCAATGGATAAAATAAGCCAAACAATCACAGATTCTGGTGATGAAATAACCGAACTTGCAGAAGGTGGAGTCACATTATTAGCAGATGGTTTTTCATGGATTATTGAAAATTCAGATATTTTAATTGCAGGTCTTGTGGGAATTAGCGGAGCGGTATTGACATCAAAAGCAGTAGATGGAATTATTGCAGGAGTTGAAGCATATAAAACATTAAGCAGTGCATTAAAAACCGCAACCGCATCACAAACTGCATTAAATTTTGCACAGGCTGCAAGCCCGATAGGTCTTATTGTTACAGCAATCGCAGGAGTTACCGCCGCATTAGTGACATACAGTATAACATCAGACTCAGCAACTACGGAAACGGAAAAATTTATAAAAAGTACTCGTGATGTAAATACTAGTTTGTCGGAAAGTATTACAAAAAGAGAAGAAAACATATCATCCATGAATTTAGAAGCAGGATATATGAAAACTTTAGGAACTGAACTTTCAAAATTAAACGAAAAAGAAGTTCTTTCAAATTCAGAAAAAACACGAATGAAAGAAATTGTAGTAAAGTTAAATTCTGAATTGCCAAATTTGAACCTTGCCATTGATGATCAGACAGGAAAATTAACAGAAAATACAACCGAAATTGAAAAATCAATAGATGCTAATTTGGAATGGTATAAAATTCAGGCGGCAAAAGAAGAATTAATTAAATTATATGAAGAACAAGCAGACGCAGAACTTGAAATCTATAAAATCAATGAAAAAATAGCAGAACAAGAAGAAACGAACGCAGGTTATGATAAATTTAAGAATGTTGCTGAGTTAAACAATCAAAAAGAAGCATTAATTGAAACACAAAAAGAAGAATTAGCACAGGCAGAAATATTAAATGGATATATAAAAGATAATACCGATATAGTAGGGGAAAACACAGAAGCAACAAGTGAAAATACCGAAGCGGTAAATGAATCGTTAGAAGTTTATACTATGTATGGCGATGCAGTTGTAGGTGCTTCAGATGAAATGAAAACATCTATTTCAGAGTTAAATGAAAAATTTAGCGAAGCGCAAATTGTAGCAAGTGAAAGTTTAACATCACAAGTTGGATTATTTCAAGAAGCCGCAGAGCAATCAAGTGTTTCCGTTTCCGAAATGGCCACAAATTTGCAATCACAAACTGACGCATTCAATCAATATAAAGAAGATATTTTACTTGCTTCTGACTTAGTCGCAAAAGGGTTAATGGATGAAGGTCTTTTAGGTTATATAGAATCGTTTGGTATTCAAGGTGCAGGAAGTTTACACGAATTAGTGAGTGCAGCAGAAACTGATAAAGAATCTTTCAATAGCGTTATGGCTGAATGGACTGAAATGCAAGACGCGAAAACAGGACTATCCAAATCTATGGCAGAAATTGAAACTAATTATATTGAAAATATGAAAAATATTGGTGTAATTATTGAAGATGGAAATGAAGAAATCAAACAAAGTACAGTTGATTTATCTAACGGAATCGGACAAGAAAATAACAATTTATATGGTAAATTCATATCAACATATGATAGAATGATGGTAGATGCAAATTCAAGAATGAAAGACGGTTCAAAAGAATTACAAACTGTAACATCTGCAGGTATGGAAGGTGTAATTTCTGCAATGAATACCACACTAAACGTAGTAGATGGAAAATCATTAGAAGCAGAAAAAGCAGGCACCGCATTTGTAAAAGGATTTACACAAGCATTATCTGACGGTACATCGCAAGTAAGTGTTGCAATGCAAACAATGATAAATGATTCAATCAGTAATGCGGATTTTAGCGGATTTAGAAGCACATTAGACAGAATGCTAGGCGATGCGTTAGATTAAGAGTAAAAGGAGAATGAGAAATGTCAATAAGAAGTTTTACATTAAAAAACAGTAATGGAATTATATGGGATTTAAACAATACGGATTCATTTTTTACAGAAATAGATGGCATGGGCCATGAAAGGGATTATAATTTTGAATCTGTTGGAAATTACCATGTAGAAATAGCAAGCGAATTAAAACAGGCTGAACCAAGAGGAATTATAAGGTTTAGTAATTATCAAAAATGTAATGATTTTATAAAATTTATTCAAGCAAGTCCGTTAATTTTGTCCTATACAATGCCAGGAGTTAGTACGGTATATTCTTTAAAAGTTAGAATTAGAAAATTTGAGAAGAAAGAAATTGAAGCAGGCAACCTACCATGTGATATTTCATTTCTTGGGATCGGACAGTATTATAAAACGCTCACAGTTGAAAAAGAATCGACAATTACCACAGGGAAAGTATATACATATACATATCCATATACATATTCCGATAACGCAAGCGGAGAAGTAACATTACAATCAGATTCTATTTTAGATAGTCCATGCAGATTAATTATATTCGGACCATGTATAAATCCATCATGGAGCCATTATGTAAATGACATAATTACGACTAGCGGAAAAGTAAATTGTACCGTATCGACAGGAGAACGATTGATAATAGATTCTACATCTATACCTTATTCCATTAAAAAATATGACGGTTTTATGAATTTAATTAGCGATTGTTATGCAGATAGTGATTTTTCTACAGGTCGATTTGTTAATTTGAAATTAGGTGAAAACAAAATTGCATTTATGCATGAAGGATCAGATGAATTAAAAGTAACAGTTGAAGCATTAATACAATATGAAAGTGTATAGGTGATAATATGAAATATCCAAGCAATAAAAAAGAACATTTTTCATTACAAATTTACAATGCGAATAATAAAGAAATGGAAGATTCTATTGCGAATATAATTGAAAGCAATCAAGGTATGACAAAAAATATTGCTGATTTATCTAAATCATTACAAGATTTTTCACAATATGAAGCATATGAACGTGCTATAACATCACCAGATACAATTGAAACTCCTGGAAATATATCTTCAGTTACCGCTCATTTTATAACAAAAAGCAACAGATATGTTGAATATATTTTAGCAGGTACGTGCACGTTAACAGCAGGTACAGAATACACGTTTGAAACAATTAAAGAAGGGTTTAGACCTATAAAAGAATTTAAAAAAGGTTTGCAAATTGGTGTCAGTGCGTTATGTAATGGATATTTGACTATTTCAACAACAGGAGTTGTAAAATTTAAAACATTAACAACTATATCCGCAAAAACAATAGCAATTAACGAAATATATCAGTGTTAGGATGGAGAAATTATGACATTTGAAACTATAGAATCACTAACATGGGAAGAATTGGAAGCGTACAGTTATGAAGAATTGACACAAAGTACGCAACAAAATAATTCTAATGTTCAAAAAAAAATATATTTAATCGAAATATTTGAGCCTGATTTTACATATCGTAGCAGTACACAGGTATCTGATATTGATTTAGAGATTGATTATCTAAGTCTAGTAAAAAATAAGATAAAATTAAACAATATTGTTGCATATGCAGGTGATTATATCAGAATATCGACAAGTGAAATTGAAATTGATGGAATTATAACAGGGACACAGGACAAAAAAGATTCTATCGTTATTTCATATAAAACATTTTTTGATTTATTTGACATTGATATTTTATGCGATCCAACTGATTTAACAACCACAACAATGGAAGGATTTATTTCAAATTTAATTACAGAAAATTATATTTCAAATAGTGACACATTACAAAACATAACAGGTCTTTCCGTTTCCGTAATGAGCGGAACTAACGGAACAACACTTGACATCACATCTAATATTGTAAATTTTTACAAAGATATTGTATATTCTGCGTTTTTGCAATATAATATAGTCATAAAGTTTGCAATTAGTACACAGCAAAAAAAAATATTATGTACAATAGAAAAAAATATTAATCCAATCAAAGTAATTGAAACAAGATTGCCGAATATTTTAAATAAAAATATTGATTTAGGAGTTACAAAAGAATCATATAATAAATTGATCGTAATAAATGAAGCAAGTCAGACGGAAAACGAAATATATTATTTGCATCCTGGCAATACGATTAACACAACAAATTCAAATAGAATCACACCTGTAATTTTTACCACTGATTTTATTACAATTGCAAGCGGAAAAACATTTTCAGAATCTGCATACGATAAAGCAGTAACGGTATTAAAACAAAATGAATACAATAAATTAATAGAAATTGAAACAACGATAAATGACGATTTAATAAATCCACTAACTCTCGGAATCGGGCAAAAAGTAATTGTAATTGATGGAGAGAATCAACACGAATCAATTTTGACAGGAATAAAGATTGGAAAAACTTCTACATTGATATTCGGAGCGGTCAGAAAAGAATTAAGTAAAAAAATGAAAAGGAGATTATAATGGGAATCGTACTAAATAGATTTAACGAAAGACAAATTACACCTATAAAAGATGTTATGTTATTTGAAAAAATATTTCCAACAAACGGAATTATTCAAGGGTGCGCATTAACACATTTAGGAAGCAATCAAGTAAGTATCGCCGCAGGAACTGGAATTATACAAGGTAGAGATTTTACAGTTACGGCAGAAACATTATTAGTCCAATTAGCATCAGCAGGAACAATGCCAGGACGTATCTATATTAGATATAATTTATCAGATACAGTGACTCCTGCTCAAATTTTATCAGTATGCGCAAGTTCATTACCTGTATTGATACAAGATTCAGATTTTAATATTGCAAATGGAATTTGGGAAGAAGAATTGGCAACATATTCTGCAACTACAACTGTAATTAGTGGATTAACAACTACGATTAAAACAATTACAAATCCATTGATAAATTTTATAAAAAATGTCAATACAATAACAGAAGAAGGGTATGTGGTAGATGCAAGACAATTGAATCCTGATGTATCTGGAAGTTTAGCAGATAGGATCGGAGTATTAGAAGAACAAATTAGCGATGAAACTGTTTTATGGACAAATCCAAATCCGACATCGGCATTTTTGGGCGGTAACATAACAATATCAGAAACAATTGCTAACTTTACAAAATACGAAATATTATATAAACCATCGTATAATGTTAATTATATACAAACCACAGGGAAGTTACCAATTGCGTTTATAACACATTTGGTTGCTCCGTATAATAAATTTATCAGGAGAAGTGTATCTAATATAAGCGGTACTACCTTTGTATTTACAGATGGAGTTGGACTTCCAACATACGATGGTACTCCCTTAACAGATAACAATTTGTGTATTCCGTATCAAATAATTGGATATAAATAAATTAAAATAAACATACAACAGTGGAGGTAATCATGAAAATAAAATTACTAAATAACGCAGAATATCAAATAGCAAAATTACCTAGTTTTAACGGCAATATATTACAAATACATTTTTCAAATTTAACATGTGAAGAAGTTGCGGTAATTTTTCAAGACAAAATAAATATCGCAACAATAAAAGTATATGACGATTCTAATAATATTTTATCTGTTTTAAATGGATATACTGAAGAAATTAGTGTTGAATTAGTCAGCGGAATTGTTATTGTAAATTTAAAAAAAGAAGCTGATAATATCGTTGCGGAAATAAACGAATTAAAGAAAAATGATACACTAATGCAAAAACAAATTGATAACACAGTTGCAGCAGTCGATTTTGTTTTGACGGAAGGATTATAGAAAGGTAAGAAAGGAGATGGATAAAATGGTAGGATTTATTACAATGGTAATCGAAGATGATTTTGACGCAAACGGATTAACGTCAGCACAAGCAAAATACAGAGCATATTTTATAAACACAACTAGATATGCACGTTTTAAAACAGATGTTGATACAAATTTACAAACAGACGGATATGGCGATTGCATCGTAACAATTTAATAATTTAAAAAATACCACCTATGCTGATTGTGTAGGTGGTAAAGTTAAAAGGTGGTTGATATGGATTGTGAAAAATGTATAAATGAGCAAAGGCTTCTTGTAATAGAAGATTCTTTAAAGAAAAATTCAGAAACGCATGAAAAATTTTATAATAATTTTGAAAATTTGCGGACTACTAATGCAGTTAGGGAAGAAAGAGATAAATCGATAGATAAGTCATTGTCTATGATAATCGAATCACAGGGAGAATTAAAAGCAATTGTAACTGAAATGCAAAACAGACCATTAAAACAGGTTGATAAGATTTGGGATAAAGTAATTGACAAAGTTGTTACATTTGTATTTATGGCAGTTATTGGATATGTATTATTTGTATTAAAATAAATTAATGTGGGGGCATTTATGGGGGAATTAGATGATAATATTGCAGAAATATATAGGTCAACTAACGCAGAAATGAAAAACTTGTTAAGAGATTCACATGAAAAATTATATAAAAACAATATAATTCTCGCAATTATGTGTGTTGTTTTATCCGTTTCCGTAATAGTATTATCTGTTTTGAATTATTGGAATAACCAAAAATGGTTAGAGGTATTTAATTCATACGAATATGTATCTGAAGAAGTCACATATGAACAAGATGGTAACGGAGTAAATTCATGGAATGCAGGAACGATGGGGGATATAATAAATGGGACAGACGATAGTAATTAAAAGAAGAACTGCAAAGAAAAAAGATCCTACAAGTAAAAGTGTAAAAGCAGTAAAAGTTGCAAAAGTAAAAAAGACAAAGAAAGGATAGGTAAGAAGATGGAAAAATATTTATCATGGTTAAAAGCCGCAGGAATTAGAGCAGTTAAAACAGTAGCTCAAACAATTATTGCAAGTATCGGAGTTAGCACAGTTATGGGACAGGTTGATTGGAAAATAGTTTTATCAACCGCAACATTAGCAGGAGTATTATCATTATTAACATCAGTCGCAGGACTTCCAGAGTTAAATTAAAAGAGAAAAGAGAGGAAAATAAAATGAGTAAATACATTGTAGATTTATCACATCACCAAAAATCATCAAAAATTAATTACGCAACATTTTGTCCACAGTTAGAATTGGCAATAATCCGTGTTCAGTATGGAAAAGCGACAATTGATAAAGAGTATAAAAACCATATCGCAAAGATGAAACAATTCAATGTTCCATATGGTGTGTATGCTTGGACTAGAGGAAAATCAATCCTATTAATGGAAGAAGAAGCAAAGTTATTTTACGAACGCGCAAAAGACCAAAACCCATCATTTTACGTTCTAGATGTGGAAGAAAAAACAATGGCTGATATGCGATCAGGAATTTCTGCATTTGTAAAACAATTGAAAAAATTAACAGATAAGCCAATTGGGTTGTATGTGGCTAATCATTTATACAAATCATTTAATCTTAATGTTTCAGAATTTAATTTTGTTTGGATACCTAGGTATGGCATGAATGACGGTGTACCACACACTAAACCAGACTTTGATTGTGACATGTGGCAATATACATCTAATGGAAGGATAACAGGTTATACAGGCGCATTAGATTTAAATATGTTAGTAAATGGTGCAACTATGGATATATTCAAAGTAAAAGCAATTACTACGGAAACGGAAAAGAAAACAAATCTTTACCCTGTTCCGACAATTGTATTAAAAAGTGGTTGTTCAGGCGAATATGTAAAATGGTTACAAACAGAATTAGTTTTTGCAGGATTTAATATTGTAGTAGATGGAGAATTTGGAAAAGGTACACTTGCAGCAGTTAAAAGTTTTCAAAAAGCAAACGGTTTGAAAGTAGATGGAATTTGCGGAGCGATTACAAGAAAGTATTTATTACAAAATTAATTGACAATAACACAAAAATAAAATATACTAAAGTTGTCATAATGTTTCTCATTCTCCTTTTCTCCTTTTTAAAGACATTCGATTAAATTCGGGTGTCTTTTTTAATGGAAAAATAATTTAAAAATATTTAAAATAAGTATTGCATAGTCATATATAGTATGGTATAGTCATATAGAAAGGTGGTGAAAACATGGATATTTCAAAGGAAATGTTAGATTATCGGGCAAGGAATAAGTTAAGTCAAAAAGATTTAGCGGAAATTATGGGACTGACAATTTTAGGAATTTACAAAATTGAAAAGAAAAGATTTAAAACAGAACCTAGAGCAACAACAATTAGTAAGATGCAGACGCTATTAAATGAAGAAAAGAGAAGAGAGGTGTAAAATGTTAAAAACTGATTTAGTAGAAATTGCAAATATTAGATGCAGAAATAACAAAGCGGCATTATATTCAGCAAAAGTAAAAACAAGAAGACGTTTCAAAAGCAATTTATTTTCCATTATTTTAGGTTGCGTACTCGGTTTTATTGTTGGAATGTTTTATATTATGTCCGTTTCCGCAAGTGATGTTAAATTTACTAATTCTGAATGGATAGATATTTGCTACATATCACGCATGGTCGAAGCCGAAGCTGGTAATCAAACCGAACTAGGGAGGCGATTCGCAACTGATACAGTACTTAATCGCTTGAAAGACGGTAGATTCGGAAAAGACATAGAAAGTATCGTCTTAGATGAAACGCAGTACGCAAAAGGCATCACAGCAACGCAGGACACTATAAGAATTGTTATGGAAGAATATCGAAAGCAAACGAATACAGAAGTATTGTATTTCAGAACAGAAAAGTACCATGATTTCGGAACTAGGTTATTTGTAGAAGATGACCATTATTTTAGTAAATAGTAAAAACGAAAAGGAGAATTAAAATGGGAACAGTTATGAAGTTGTTAGGAATGGAAATAACAAATTTCAAGGGAATTAAATATTTAAAGATTGACTTCACACACAGGACAAGTATTATAGGTAAAAACGGTACTTGCAAAACAACAGTTCCAGATGCTTATAATTGGGTTATGGAAGGAAAAGATTCACAAGGAAATACAAAATTTGATGTTCGTCCGTTGGATGAAGAAAACAATCAAATTGATTTTATTGACATTTCCGTAAAATTATTTATGGAGATTAACGGAAAACCTGTTGAGATTGAGAAGGTGCAAAAGCAGAATTGGGTTAAAAAAAGATGTAGTGAAGAATCTGTATTTGAAGGAAATGTAAATAGTTACGTTGTCAATACAATTCCAAAAAGTGAAAAAGAATTTAAGAAATTCAAAGACGAAGTAGTAAGTGAAGATATTTTTAAATTTGTCAGCAATACAAACGCTTTTATGAATTTACCAAGTAAAGACAGAAGAAAAACTTTATTTGAATTGGTGGCAGATATCGACAATGAACAGGTATTTGCTGCAGATGAAAAATTAAAAGCAGGACTTGAAATTGAATTGTCAAAATATACCTATGATGAAATTCTTGCAAGAGATAAAAAAGCATTGTCTGAATGGAAGAAAAAAGAAATTGAGATTCCATCACGAATTGATGAAGTTAGCAGAAAAATTGTAGAAGTTGATTATACGGAAACGGAAATAAAACTTGCAGGACTTAGAAAAGAATTAAGTGAAATATCAGAAGTTGGTGCGGATCAGGTATCTAAATATCAAGAAATTGCAGATATTAAAGGCAAGATTATTGCTGAAAAATCAAAACTGCAAGAAATTGAAATGAATGGTAAGCAGGCAGCAAGTAAGGATAAAAATGAATTATCAATTAGTTTGTGTGACAAGATTTCATATCTTGATGATATAAAAAGAAAAAATTCAAAGCAAATATCTGATAGATTGGAATTAATCAGCGCAATAAATTCCAAATCTGACGATCTTAAAAAATTGCAAGCACAATATACAACGTTGAAAGAAATGCAATTTGATGAATCAAAAACTGTTTGTTCTGCTTGCGGTCAAGATTATGACGCAGATAGAAAAAATGAAATGCGTGAAAGTTTTGAAAAAGATAAGACCGCTAAAATGCTAGAAGTAAATAAACAGGGCGCATCTATATCAGCAAGAATTAAGGAATTAAAAACAGAACTTGCAGAAGTAGAAAAAATTATACCTGATTTGGAAAAAGAAGTTTCCGATAGTCAAAAACAAGTTGATGAAATCAAATCAAAAATTGATCAGTTACCGAAAAAAGATTTTGACGTTATGGAATGTAAGGAATATCTTGACGTGTTGGCAGTTATTGAGCAATTACAAAAAGACCTTTCCATTTCCGAAGAATCTGTTAAAGATGTTGGATTGCTGAAAAATCAGGCTGCTGAACAAAAGAAAGTTATCCAGAAGCAAATTGACGAGTGCAACCGTACATTAAACGGTAAAAAAGAAATTGAAAACGCAAGGCTGCGAGTTGAAGAATTAAAAGAAGAACAACGAAGTATCGGCCAATCAATTGCAACTACGGAAAAGGAAATCTTTTTATTGGAAGAATTTAACAAAGCAAAAGTGAATCTTCTTTCCGATAAAATCAACGAGCATTTCAAAGTTGTTAAATGGAAATTGTTTGAAAGACAGATTAACGGTGGTTACAATGAAGTTTGTGAGCCTATGGTTAAAGGAAAATCTTATACTACTGCATTGAATTCGGGCCATAAGATTTTAGCAGAGCTAGATATTATCAATGCATTACAAAAAATTTATGATTGTAGCGTACCTGTATTTTTAGATAATGCAGAAAGAATCAATAGTTTTAATGTACCTGATATGGATTGTCAGTTGATTACGTTAAGTGTTGCAGATAATGAAGTGTTAGAAGTGAAAGAGGTGTAAAGGATGGTTAAATATGTATTGATTATTTCGCAATATCATCATTCATACGTGCAATCAATAAGTGAAGTCAATGGAGATTTTATTGAAAACGCACGTAGTATGGTTGAAGAATTGGAAAAGCATAAACGCTATAATGATAACGAAAGACCTTTTTATTATGGAGATTTGGATGAAAAATACATAGAAAGAATTGTAAACGTAATCGAAAAAGGCGGTAGAATTAATTTGAATGATGCAGGAGATATTTATTTTGAATTCAGTAATTCAATAATGCAACTTGCGAATGAAATGAGTTGCTATGAAAATAAATCAAATGCTTGCTTGAAATATAACAAGAAAGACAAGAAGATTATGCTTGATTGCGCAGAATATCACGGCCATAATGCAATCGCAGATATTATTAAAAAATATTTTAAACCAGCATAAAAGAAAGAGGTGTAAAATGGCAAAAAACGAAGTAGTAGAACAACAACAAACGCAATTAACAGAATCTGAAAAATTCCAATCATTTGTTATTCGTGAATTTGGCAATCAAGTATCAGGAATCAACGAAGTTTCTGACTATCAAAAGAAATTAATACAGGGTTATTTTATCGGAATTGATCGTGCGTTGAAAGTGGCAGATGAAAACAGAATTGCAAAAAATTCAAAATGCACGCAGGCAAGTTATAAAAATGATTTGCCTATCACATGGAATACAGTTGATTTGGGGCAATTAGCACTTGATGTAAAACATTATTCAAAGATGGGCCTTGATATGATGCAGACAAACCATTTAGTGGCTATTCCATACAAACAAAAAGATGGTAAGCATTATTCCGTTACATTCATCAAAGGGTACAACGGTATCAAGTACGTAGCCGACAAGTATGCACTTCATCCACATAAAAACGTTATTACGGAGTTGGTGTATAAAAACGATATTTTCAAACCAATTAAAAAATCAGCAAGTAACGATGTTGAAAATTATGAGTTTGAAATCGTGGATCCTTTTGACCGTGGAGATTGTGTTGGTGGATTTGGCTATATTGTTTGTGATGATCCCACCATGAATAAATTAATTATTTTAGATATGGCAGGGATTTTGAAACGTAAACCGAAATATGCTGCTGCTGAATTTTGGGGCGGTAAAGCAAAGGGATATGAAAACGGTAAACAGGTTGACATTGAAACAGATGGTTGGAAAGATGAAATGTATAAAAAGACTTTAGAAAGATATGTGTATGGGGAAAAACATATCGAAATTGATCCTGAAAAAGTCGATGAAGATTTTATTTACATGAAGCAAGCAGAAAACCGTTATATGGAAATTGAATCCATGGCAGAGATTGAAGAAAATGCAAATAGCGAAGAATTTGTGATTGATGAACCTATCTCGGAAAAGGAAAAAGAAGTTATTGAAACTGTAGACAGTGAAGTGGTCGACGAAGGTTGGCAGAAAGAGAGTTGAGAATGAGTAAAGAGCAAATGGAATGGATTGAAAAATCAATTAGTGTTATTGAAAGCGGAATAACAAATAAGGTTGTAAGTGCCGATAAATCTATGCAGGTTTACCAATGCGGTTCAATTATCAGAATTGACATTAAGAAATAAAAATAACAGGTCCTGCACAGAAAGAAGGTGGTTTAAATAAAATTTACAGTTTTAGCAAGTGGTTCAAAAACAAATTGTTACATCTTGCAAAATGATGAAGAAGTAATAATTCTAGAAGCAGGAATACCATTTTTAGAAGTCAAAAAGTTTTTAGATTTTGATATAAGTAAGATTAAATGTGTAGTTCTAAGTCATGCGCACGCTGATCATTCTAAGCATATCCATGAATATGCAAAAGCAGGTATTCCGATTATTGCATCGGCAGGAACAATAGAAAAATTAAATCTTTCCATTCCCGCATATAAAGGTGGTTATTGGTATCAATTTGGCGGTTTTAATATTACTCCATTCCGTGTAGAACATGATTGTGCTGAACCGTTTGGATTTTTAATCAGGCATGATGAAATCGGTACCATGTTATTTGCCACAGATACACAATATATCAGATATGATTTTTCAAATTTACGTCTAAACCATTTAATGATAGAATGTAATTATGACACGGACAAGATAAACGAAATGGTGCTAAATGGTCATCTGCATGAATCATTACGGAATAGGATAGTAAAAAGTCATATGTCATTAGATACGTGTAAAAAATTTATTGAACATAATATGTCTAGTGCTTTGCTAAATGTATGTTTATTGCATTTATCTGATAGTAATTCGTTGGAAAAATTGATATTAAAAGAAATAAGAGAAACTGTTGATAATACTGTTTGCGTAACGATTGCAGATAGTGGATTGGAAATAAACGTTGATTTGTTTCCGTGGTAGAAAAGGAGAATTTAAAAAAATGAACAGAAACAGACATTTATCAGAAAAGAATTATGAGAAACACGTACAACCGCACATGAAAAAAGAATGTGCAACAAAGAAAAGAAGTAACAGCCACCATTTAGATAGTGGTAAAGATTTTATTCAGAAAAGCACATTACAAAAAAGTGCGGAAAGTATCGGATCAAAAATTAAAGGTATTTTTAAAAAGAAAGCAGGTAAGTAAAAATGAACAAAGTAAATTTAATTGGTAGATGGTGTAAGGATCCTGACGTAAGATATATGCAAAATGAAAATAGCACGTGTGTAGCAAGATGTACATTAGCAGTTGATCGTAAATTTAAAAAAGATGGAGAACAGCAGGCTGACTTTATTAATTGCGTGGCATTTGGTAAGGTCGGAGAATTAATTGAGAAATACACAAGCAAGGGAACTAAAATTGGTATTGTTGGAAGATTGCAAAGCGGAAAATATACCGACAAAGACGGTAAAGACGTTTTTACTACGGATATTGTAGTTGAAGAAATTGACTTTCTGGAAACCAAACGTTCTGATTCCGATAATGTACCAAATCAGCAGGCGAGTGGAAATGATGGATTTATGAATTTGCCTGAAGGAATAAATGAAGATTTACCATTTAATTAAGATTGTAGTTTGATTAATTTAAAGCCTTATATAGCTACCTATTTACACAAGACGAACATTTTACCGTTAAATGTATTTAGGTTGGTTATTTAAGGCAAATAGAAAGGAATTAAGGTATATATGGATAATATATTATTAGAAACAGAGATAGAAAAAGGAAATATAAAACATAGTCTTAAAATATTGCCAGAATATTTTGAAGATGTTACTCTAAATGGAAAAAGATTTGAATTGAGAAAAAATGATAGAGATTTTAAGATTGGAGATTTATTCGTTTTAAGAGAATGGAGAAATGAAGAATATACAGGAAGATTTTTTATTCAGTCAATTAAATACATTTTAAAAGATTGTGAAAAATTTGGTCTTGAAAAAGATTTCTGTATTTTTTGTTGGTA
>Ga0209800_10001497_pt1 | contig 24069 bp, 17 predicted proteins | sample Higcelweek8metaG_FD_187174 | JGI IMG/M metagenome (GOLD analysis project Ga0209800, IMG submission 187174) | Freshwater pond sediment microbial communities from the University of Edinburgh, under environmental carbon perturbations - High... | ecosystem: Environmental > Aquatic > Freshwater >...
CGAACTGAAACACAACACCGGCCTTCTGCAAAACATATTCAAGCGAAATGTACGCCGGCGCAAATATGCAACAGGCCAGTTCTTCGCGGTTGTATGGGGGTTGCGCATAAATTCCTTTGCGGAGATTGAGCAATCGTCCCGTCTTTACATAATAGTTCAATCGCTTGCTCAGCGAAACAAAGTTTTGCTCGTTCAGCAACAACGCGGTTTCAGGTAAAGTAAATACCGTTTTTGGATTGCCGTAAAGTGCCGCAATAATGTCCATTATAATGAAATATGAACCAAAGATACGAAAATATCGTATTATAGGTTCACAAAAGTAAACATTTCACATTTTTGAGGATAGCATCTTTTTATACCGCCGCCGTTAGCAGGCCAAGTCAAATCCACTTGGCCAGTTGGACAGGCTTCATTTATTCATCATTTCTGAATCACTTCGATTAACAACAAACAAAATCTTTAATCTTTATGATTTTTTTGTATTTTTGTGGGAGAACGATGAACAAAACGCTGCGGCGTTTGACACCCATTTAAAAAAAAGGCAACCCAATGACAGACACGAAAAAGGAAAATAGAAAGAAAGTAGCAGTAGCACCATATTTTAGATTCTTTTCACCTATGCTGCAAGTGTTAAAAAAACTTGGTGACTCTGGGACACGAAAAGAAGTTGTTTCTGAAATTATTTCATTAATGAATATTTCTGAACAAGAACAAGAAGAGACATTAAAAAATGGAGCATCACGAGTAGAAAACTTAATTCACTGGGCTGAAATTTATCTTTCAAAAGGCGGATTAATTGACTCCTCAGAACGTGGCGTTCTTACACTCACAGATAAAGGGAATGATAAAGATTATACAGACTCAGAACTACTGGAGGTTTATTTAAACGTAAAAAGAAGTTTTACTCAGTTAGGAATAGAGGCTAAAAAGAAAAAAACATCAGTTGCAGAAGAATCTGAAACCATTGAAGAAATAGTAGAAATTAGTGATTATAAAAAGGAACTTTTAAATATTCTTAAAGCGATACCACCTTTTGGATTTGAGAAACTTTGCCAGCGACTTTTAAGGGAATCAGGATTTGAGGAGGTTTTTGTTACACGCAAAACAGGAGATGGAGGCATTGACGGACATGGAACTTTACTAATTAATCCATTAATCAGTTTTAAGGTGGTTTTTCAATGTAAACGATATGATGGAAGTATATCATCTCCACAAATAAGAGATTTTAGGGGAGCCATGGTCGGCAGAGCGGACAAAGGAATTTTCATCACTACAGGGCGATTTACATTAGATGCAACTAAAGAAGCTAATCGAGACGGCGTACCTCCTATTGAATTAGTTGATGGGGAAAGGTTGGTGGAATTATTTAAAAAGACAAAACTTGGTCTTAAAGAAAAGCATGACTATGAGGTGGACAATGCTTTTTTTAATGAATTCATTGAATAGTAATATGATAAACGGGTGCTAATAGACTGCTGCTTTCAGAGGTGGCGTTATGGCTCGTTGGATAATAAAGTATAATTTAATAGCAGTGCAAAATGAAAACGGCAGTAATTAATATTGCTACCGAAAAGCAGCGGCCCACCTTTAGCAGCCTTATTTCCAATCCACCTGGCCAGTTGGACAGGCTTCATTTTTTTATCATTCCCAAGTCGCTTCGATTAACAACAAACAAAATATTTATTCATTATGATTTTTGTGTGGGAACGATGAAAAAAGCGCTAAGACGTTGGCAGCAAGCTGAAAAATTGCCGAAATGATGCTTTTCGCCTTGAAATGTTTTATATTTGCAGAAAGAACTAAAGACATGAACATTCAAGCAAGAAAGTTGGTTTTAATTGAGGAATTCCTGCGAATTAGCGATGAAAGCTTTATCGCTAAACTTGAATCGTTTATCAAGCAAGAAAAGAAAGTTTCTCACGAAAGGAACTTAAAACCTATGTCCTTAAACGAATTCCATGAAATGATTGGCCAGGCGAAGCGTGATAGCGAAGAAGGTCGGGTTATCTCTCACCAAGAGCTGAAGAAGAAAGTCAAATCATGGAAATAAGGATTGAATGGTCTGAGTTGTCGGAAAGACAACTCAAAGACATATTTGATTACTACGCCTTTGCTGCAAGTCCAGGAATTGCTAAAAAAATAGTCAATAGAATCCTGGAAAGAGTATCTGTTTTAGAAACCAATCCCTTAGTTGGCCCGAAAGAAGAACTTTTAGTTGAATATCCTGAAGACTTTAGATACCTGGTTGAAAGCAACTTCAAGATTATTTATTGGAAAAAAGAAGATTTTATCACTATTGCATCTGTCTTTGATTGTAGACAGAATCCTGAGAAAATAAAGAAACTATAGCCAGCCACTAATAACTAAATCTTTATATGGCTGAGGCGTGTCCGGCCACTGGCGGAAACGAAGCCAAACAGCTTGTCTGCCTTCTGATGGATGAAGCCATGTTGCGCGGATTTGGAGGCAGCCTTACTCCAATCCACCTGGCCAGTTGGACAGGCTTCCATTTACTCATCATTCCCAAGTCGCTTCAATGAACAACAAACAAACTTTTTATTCATTATGATTTATTTGTATTTTTGTGGGAGAAGGATGGGTGAAACGCTGAGACGTTGACGGTTATACAAACCAGTAATCGTATTTGAAACGACATATGAAAATAAAAATTAGTATTGTTTACCTTTTGCTATTACTTGGTTATTCTTGTAACAACAATAGAAATGATGACAGAGTAAAAACTAAGAACGAAAGAAATGTAGACAGAGGGATATCTATGAACGAACCAAGTAGACCAATGAGTGAATTAGTATACCTTGTTTTTGAAAAAGGTGATACAAATGCTTATTATGAATTGAAAATTGCCTACTTAGACTATGAACACGGAGAATTTTTCAAGTTTGCAAAGGTAATGGCAGATAAATACGATTATACTCAGGCATATTTTGATGTTTATTTCCAAACATTAAAATCAACTCAAAGAGAAGGAACAACACTTAGTTTAGACAGTTGCACTCTTGAAGAAAGAAATCTTGCTATTAAATACCTGAGAATGGCTGAAAAAAAAGGACACCACCAAGCAAAAGACGAAATAGAAGAATTGAGGAAAGAAGGATTTATTAAATAAAGAAACCTTGAATCGACACATAAATAAAAATGTACGAACAGCACCTACCCAAACATGGCGGTTCAGTAGTTAAATCAAGCTTTGTGCTTCTATCAAAGTATCTGCTTGGTTGATATTGAAGTGCTCCGAAATCGCCACCTTCGGGTAGCTGCAAACCGTTAAATAAATATATTACGAAAAATATCGCATATCGCGATATGCGATAATAGAAGTTTGCAATGTATTCCGGTAGCTAAACCAAAATGAATAATAAAACTGACCGATTCTCTCTACCACGCATGGTATCATCCTGAGAGTAATATTCTGAAGAATCGCCTGCAAAAAATAAATCTCCTTTTGATAATTTATAACTCAAAAAATTATATCTTTGAAAATATTATGCACCTGAAAAATGACAAATAGTGTACAATACTTTCCGGATTGGGCGGATATATGCACTTTTTGGGGTGTTGGGGTGGATATATAAACGAGTTACAGGCAAGCTCAAGAAACATTACGCAGCCTATTTGTCAGTAAAACTTAAAATACTAATTATGCAACTAGAACCAATTATCGCTTCAAAACTCAAGACATTTCAAGACAAATTTGAAATTAATAATCTTAATGACGGAGTTGCTTTTGGAATGTTCGTTAATCATTCAATTCTTTCAGCTCATCAACCGGATGCATTTTCAGCAGATTCTGAATTGCTAGAGAAGATTTGCGTTGACGGAGAATGGGATACAGGAATTGACGGTATGGCAATATTATTAAATGGTCTTGTAATCAAAGACAAATCAGATATTGATAGCATAATGAAACAGTTCAGGTATGTAACTGTTGAATTTATTTTCATTCAATCAAAGTATTCCCCAAGTTTTGAATCTGCCGGTTTTCTAAAATTTGTTGCTGGTGTTAGAGACTTTTTAAATGAATCCTCTAAACTTCCTCAGAACGATAAAATTAAGGAGGCAATTGATTTAAAAGATTACATTCTAAGTGAAAACTTTATTTCCAAATGGGATAGCAACCCATTTGTGAAACTCTACTATGTTGCAATGGGTAGATGGCGAAAAACAAACACACACCTTTTAGGTTTAGCTTCACAAGCCCAAGAAGATATAGCTGCGTTAGGCACTTACGAGAAGCCTGAAATCAATTTTATTGACAGCGAGATGCTGAAGGTGACCTGTGACTTAAATGATAATAGATTTGATGTAACAATAGGTGCTTATGACATAATGGAACTTACACCTGTTGACAAAGTTGAAAATTCATGTATAGCTGTTTGCTATGGGACGGAATTAATGAAAATGCTTAAAACTGAATCAGGAGAAATCCGCAAATCGCTTTTTGACGACAACGTTAGAGATTTCCAAGGAGAAAACGCTGTCAATAATGAAATCTACATGACTATAAAAAATGAACCTTCAAAATTTATACTTCTTAACAATGGAATTACAATAGTTTGTGATGAATTTAAAACAAGCACAAAAAAAATAACTATAAAAAACCCAATGATTGTAAATGGATGCCAGACTTCTCATGTTCTATTCTTGGCAAACAAAAAAGGGCTTGATATTTCAAAAGTTCCGATTAATATCAAAGTTATTTGGACACAGGACATTAATATTACAAACGATGTCGTTAGAGGTTCAAATAGACAAAGCCAAGTTCTTGAAGAATCTTTTGAAACCACTAAGCCTTTTCATCAAAGACTGGAGGAATTTTTTAATGCATATTCATCAGAAGTTATAAAGCTTTATTATGAACGTAGGGCTAAACAATACAGACATATACATACAATTAAAAATACTCAAACAATTAATCTTCAAGTTTTATTACATTCATTCGTAGGTATGATGCTTAATTCACCTCATATGGTAAAAAACTCTACGCTTGAAATGCTGAAAGATTTCAAAGGAGAAATATTTCTTGATAAGCAATCTTATTTACCATATTATACCTCGGCTCTCGCATTTTATCAAATGGAGAAATTATTTAGGACTAGAATATTATCCAAAGACATGAGGTCATATAAGCCACATTTGTTAATGATGTTTAGAGAGGCTGTTGCTGGCTCATTACCGCCAATTAACGAGCCTAAATTAATTGACGAGCATTCAAAAAAACTAATTGCCATTCTCAACAATAATGAAAACTGCAAAAACCTTTTTGTTCAAATAGCAACTATCTTTGATAAAAGTCGGCAAATATGGATTAACGATTTAAATAGAAATAAATTCGGCATGAAAGATATTGCAGGCTATACCGACCTATTACTTAAAAACACTAGAAAAGAATATTCTGTTACATCTGTAAAATATGAGCAAACTTCGGCTGTGTATAATAGTTCTGTAGCCTACACAAGAATTGATAAAAAAGGGAATTGGATTGGTTTTATTGTTGGTGATAAAGACAAAATATTTTTCCATGAGTTTTATAATAAGGGATTGGATTTTAAAAACTTAGCAGGTAAGCCAGTTGAGTATAAAATTTTCAAGAGTAAAGATGGCGGAATCTCTGCTTGTGACATCAAGGTTATTGAATAAAGAGTATGACAGTGGCAAAAAAACCAGTTGCTAACACATAATATAGCCAATAAGGGTTTCATAGGTTTGCGAAGGTCAGAAGTCCGCTTTGAATTTTGGTGTAACTTGATAGGAAATCGCCCGCAATCCCCTACTGGCCATATTGTCAAACGTTGGGCGTCAAGAGTAAAAAACGGAAGCGACAGACAGAAAATTGAAAAGTAAGCCATTGTGAAATGAATAATTTTGAAAGCATGATAATTGACCCAATAGCCCAGACATTTGGATTACCAAATTGTTTAATTACTCCGATTGCTGCTAAATCAGTTCTGAGTTTAGAAAAATATGTCGGCAAAGTTGAAAAGTATAATGAGTGTGTTTTAATAATCCATTGTAATAATTATGCTCCAAATAATGAGTTTGATATTTGGAATCATCCACGTGCAGGATTATTAAATTCAGAAAAACAACTATGGGTTGACGTTGAATTTAAAGGCTATAAAAAGGCATATGAAACGATTTTTTCGGAATATAATATTTCTCAAGACATTTTTATTGATCACATAATGAACAGAAAATTAGCTCGCATTTTTGATTATAAATATGTAAGGTTAATTCATGTGAAAAATACAACTAATACAAGTAGTGGAAGAGGCCCTGAAACACTATCTGTAAAAGGGAATAGTAATATTGAAAAGGTTAAAGAAATTCAAAAAGATCAGGAAATTAATTATGCTGATCCATTTGATTTGATAAAAATGTTAGATATTCCTACAGGTGGAAGACCATTTCTTGACGTAAGAGATGTTTTACCAGTTTTTTATGATGGGGAACTATTGGAAATATTTTATAGGGAAAGAATAATAAATCTGTTAAAGGATATTTATGGTTTTAATGCTTATAAAAAAGACCCAGTATTAAGAAAAGTAACAAAAGAAAAGCTCTTTGACCTAAAGAAAAAAATAGATGCGATAGAAAATGAAATTCTTATTTACAAGAAAAATAAAAAACAAAAGATAAGTGAATGACTACTATGGTTTACAAAGCTGGACGACAGAACACCAAGCGTTAACTAAGGCAAAAATCAAGCGGGTGGATAGTGATAAATTGAAAGATATTGCATCTAATAAACTTCAGCGCTGGTTGACAGTGACTATCTCCGAAATGCCCGCCAGCTTTTAGCCTCAGCCGTTATTCTGTCAACCGTTAGCAGCTTACTCCAACTTTATTTTTTCCACCATTCCCAAGTCGCTTCAATTAACAACAAACAAAATCTTTATTCATTATGATTTTTTTGTATTTTTGTGGGAGAACGGTGGGTGAAACGATGAGTGGTTGGCGGGTAGTTTAAAAACAGACAGCAACACGATTGATATGGAATCACAGATAAAATATATCGAATTAAAGACGGGATTTGCTGACAATGGACCAGCATGGATTGGGAAAGTAGAATTCTCAAAATCCGGGAAAACAATTTACTTTAATGGACATGCTTTTAAAGGGAATGGCCACGGAGTAAGCAGTGATTTGGAAACTGGAGAAATTTATTGGATTTCGGGTGTCAAAAAGAACGGACAAGACAGACACTGGGCTGGAAATGGGAAAATCATGATTGATAGAATGGTCGTTGATGAGTATTTAAAACTAATCGATTTAGAGAGTCTTGACCCCAAAAAGTATGTCTTGGTTGATATCGAAAAAACTGATAAACAGCGATTCGTCGACATTGAGAATGGGACGATTGATTCTGTCAGCATTTTAAACAAATATCAAGATTTAAGTGGATTATCAATTGATGATTTGACAAAGATTATTCAAGACTTAAAAAGAGAAGAGAGCTATACAAATCCGAATAATGATCAAAAATATTTGACTATAAAAAGACTTGAAGCTGAAAAACTTTTAGAGAATTTACGAGCTGATAACTGATTTAAGAACAAACAAAACCGTCCACTAACACGTGGTATAGCCAATAAGGGTTTCAGTGGTAATCGAAGGGTTGTAGCCCGCTTCAACTTTTGTGTAACTGGATAGGAAATCGCCCGCAATCGGCAACTGCATATAGTTCCGTCCGTTATAGGGCATTTTAAAAGACGAAATCAGAAACAATAATGACAACTTTGGGAAACATAGAAAAGCTCATTCTGACTACAATAATCAATGACAAAGTTGTTGACAGCTCAAGCATTTTGGACGAGAAAACTAAAGAAGCGTTTAAGAACTTATCTAAAGACACAAGAGACCTTTTAGAAAAAGAACCGAAGATGAATTCATACGGACTGAACTCATTAAAAAGCGGACTTTTGACATATTGGAATGAGAGTATAAATCCTGACACGGAAAGTTTCTGGAAAGAATTAAAAGATAACGGAATTGATTATGAGAGAAAAGAACCGTTAAAATTTGCATTAGAGAAAAACCAATTCAGACGAGCTGATCAAGGAATGGACGCAAGAAAGCATTGGACTGAACTTAAAAAACGAAAAGAAATCACAGACAAATACTCAAAAACGGAAATTGAAAAAATAGAAACAATAATTGCGGATGACGAAAATCGAAGACTTGAAATTTTGAAAAAGTGCTTGAGAAAAAACGAAATACCACAGACACAATATTTGAAATTTGGAGAGTGTATGGCTTATATGAGTAACTGTGAACTTTGGGACAAGTATTTTAACAAAGAAGAAGTTCAACAGCTTTATGACATTTGGACAAACTTTACAAGCAAATGACCGAAGAACATAGAAAAAAGCCCTATAACAGCACCTACCCAAAAGGCGGGATTTCGTTTTCCAAAGACAGTTTAGGTTAATCAAACATTAGTTTTTCAATTAATGTTTTGTGGTAAAAGTCCCGCCCTTCGGATAGCTTAAAAACGTTAGAATAAATAGATTTCAACAAATATCGCATATCGCAATATGCGATAATAGAAGTTTGCATTTTATTCCGGTAGCTAAACCAAAATGAATAATAAAACAGACCGATTCTCTCTACTACGCATGGTGTCATCCTGATAGTAATATTCTGAAGAAACGACTGCAAAAATTAAATCTGCCTTTGATGATTAATAACTCAAAATAAATTATATCTTTGGAAATAATATGCACCTGAAAAATGACAAAAAGTGTACAATACTTTCCGGTTTGGGCGGATATATGCACTTTTTGGGGTGTTGGGGTGTATATACAAAGGAGTTAGCGGTAAATGTAAAACAGTGCACGGTACATTAAAATGATTATAAAATGGGATTAGCAGAATTAATATTCGGTAAACGGATAAAATTACAACATGATTTTTGGGGACAAATGCTTTTTGTAGGTAAAGCAAACAAGCCTAGTCCAAATGATTATTTTGAATGTCGACGACATTTTAACCCATCAAACAAACAAATCGAAATTGGAATTGATTCAGATAGTTCAGGGCCTACCCAAATTCAGATTGATTTTTTTAATGACATTGAAACATCGTATGATAAAATATCAAAATCAGTGATTCCTTTGATTGAAAGTGAATTTAGAAATTGGAAAGATGACTTTAAAATTAGCAATTTTAATAAGGAATTTATACCAGTTTATTTAAAGATTCCAAGATGTCAGGATAAACCGATTGAATGGGAAATTGCTTTTGAAACAAGTCATGATGAAAATCATACAATTACATTGACTATGCATGATTTTGAAGCAAAAGAGGTTTTAATTGATGGATAAAAAATAAACATCAGCCGCTAACACGCGGTCATAAAACATAGTGGTTTCAATGCAATTTGCAAGTTCAGTCCCCGCTGGCAAGGTCAGTAACGGGGGATAAGTTCGCAGCAACGCACTCCGCTACGTTTCATACCACCAACCGTTATGCAATCACATCCATGGTATCACCCCGATCACCGCAGTATCAGATTATCCGCGGCTGCGCGCCGGATCATCTCATCGTGCGTTGCGCAAACAATGGTGTGGCCTTGTTCGACAAGATGCTCAAACAAATTCAGCAGCCGGAGCGTATCGGTTGGATGCAGGCCGCCACTGGGTTCGTCGAGGAGAAAAAGTGTTTTTCCTTTGGCGGAGGCAATGCCCTGAATCAGCTTCAGCCGCTGCAATTCGCCGGTGCTCAGGGTGCTCAGATTTTGTCCGGGCGAAATATAATCCACCCCGCAGCGGGTGCATAAATCTGCAATAGTCAGAAACGATGCGGCTTTTGCTGCCGTTGTGTTTTTTTGTACAAATTCAGCTGCGTCCGAAATACTCATATTCAATACATCGGAAATGGAAAATCCATCCACCACAACATTCAGAATGTCGCTCCGGAAGCGGGCTCCGTTGCAGCTTTCGCAAACGGTTTCGTTGTCGCTGCGAAAATCCATACTGGTTTTTATCACTCCGGTTCCGCCACATTCGGGGCAACGTCCTTCTTTTGAGAACACCGAAAAATGGGTCGCTTTCAGAGGTATTTTCAGGCATGCAGCTTCTGCGGCAAAAATATTTTTCAGTGTATCATGCAGTCCAAGCCATGTGGCAGGAATGCTGGCCGCGCTGCCCGAAGGAACATCCTGCTGAATGAAAACAACGGAATCAAAGTTCTCAAAGCCGCTGATGCTGCGGCATTTCACAGGTCGTCCGGCCATGTGCGAATCATACATCACATATTGCAGCAGACTCGTTTTTCCGCTGCCGCTGTTGCCGGTAATTACGTTTAATGTCTCGCCGGAAAATTCAGCGTCGATGTTTTTCAGGTTGTTGGCACTGGCGCCTGTCACCTGTAAAACCGCGCCGGATGTGCTGTGCAGTGGTGTTACTTTCGAATAGGTTTGTTCAATTTCCGAAATATATTCCGTCGAAGAAACTTCTTTCACCAGCCTGCCGCCTTGTTTTCCAGCTCCGGGTCCAAGCACTTTGATGCGATCGGCCAGTTGAATCATTTCGGGATGGTGATCGGTCATGACCAGCGTATTCCCGCGCTGAACAATGTTTTTCAGTAGTTGCGAAATACGCGAACAATCGCTTTTGCTTAATCCGAACGAAGGTTCATCCATCACAATCATGACGCCCGAAAGTTGTGATTGTAATAATGCCGACATACGCAGCCGCTGAAACTCACCTCCCGAAAGGGTAGCTGTCATGCGGCTCAGCGCAATATAACCGATACCACTTTCCATCAGATAATTCAATCGTTGCAGAATTTCCGCTACTATATTTTCGCTTCCCGTTCCGGGTTGTATGTGCTGAAACCACGATATGGCCTCGCTGGCGCATAGGTCGGTTGTTTCTCCGATATGTCTGTTGTCAATTCTGTATTGCAAACGTTCGTGATGAATACGATAGCCACCGCACGAAGGACAAGTCATGTCGCTCATGACCGGTAGAATCTGCTCTGCGCGATGATCGTTGTGTACACGATGATACTCTTCTTCCACATGTCCGCAGAAGCCCGGCCATTTTGATTTCATTTTATGAACACCGCTCACATTGCCGCGTTTGTAATTCCATTCCACATCGAATGTTTCATCGCCGCAACCATGCATCGCAATGGAACGCGCATCAGCACTGAGTTCGGAATAAGGAACCGAAAAATCAATGCCGTGTTTTTTACCAACGGCGTGTAAAGCGGCCACGTATTGTCCGTCGGGTTCTCCATAAAACTTTCCGGGCTTGCTGCCGTCAATCGCGCCTTGTATCAGCGGTTTCGAAGGGTCGCTGACTAATTTTTCTGCGTCGCATTGGGTGATAAATCCAAGTCCGTGGCAATCGGGACAGGCGCCTGCTTCGTTGTTGAACGAAAAAGCATTGGAATAATGCGGACAAGTTGTTTCACCGTTTTTCGAAAAGCGGCTGTAGAGCAGGCGATACAGATCGTACAATCCGGTGTAGGTGCCAACAGTAGAGCGCGGATTGCCCGATGCACTTTTTTTCTCCAGCGCGATGGCCGGCATCAGGCCTGTGTATTCATCGAGTGCGGCATTGCCTGCTTTTTTCAGCTGCGAGCGGATGCGGAACGAAAGTCCGTCCATCAGTGCATTCTGCGAAGCAGCATATAAGGTGTCGAAAACCAGCGATGACTTACCGCTGCCACTCAGCCCGCAGACAGCGTTTACAACGTTTTCGTGAAATTGTATTTCCGGTATTTCGAGATTGTTTGTATGAACCTGTTTCAGTATAATGTCACTGAAAGCTGATTTTATTGTTTGCAATGAAACCTCTGAAGCCGGCTTTTGTTCAGCAATTTCAGTAAGAGCCTTTGCAGTTGTTGAATTCTTAACTGAAACTAAATCGGCGGGAACGCCCGAAAAAACTACGTTTCCCCCATGTGTGCCGCTGCCTGGTCCGAGTTCGCAAACATGATCGGCCTGTGCAATCATGCGCAGATCGTGTTCGGCAGCAATAACGGTATGACCTTTTTGAGTGAGTTCGCGCAGGGCCGAAATCAGATTGTTCACATCGTGCGGATGCAGGCCGGTGGCAGGTTCATCGAGCAGAAACAAGACCGATCCGCTTGTGCCGCGCACCAGTTCCGAAGCCAGTTTCACGCGTTGTGCCTCACCACCCGAAAGCGTGGTGGATGACTGTCCGAGCTTGATATAACCCAGTCCTAAATCGAGCATCGGCCTGGTATATTTTAAAACTTTTGGTTCGGCTGAAAAGAATTCATGTGCTTCGGCTACGGACATTTCAAGCACATCGTGCATGTTTTTTTCACGAATCTGAATGTGCAGCACAGTCTCCGAAAAGCGCATGCCACCACAGGTTTCGCAGGGAATTTCCACGTTGCCCAGAAAATGCATACCGATTTGTTTCAGCCCTGCACCCATGCAATCCTCGCAACGGCCGCCAGGTACAGCCAGTGAGAAATGTGTTTTCGTGAGTTTGTTTTCTTTGGCGCCGGCGGTCGATGCAAACAGATCGCGCAAGACATCCGACAATCCGGTGTAGGTGGCCGGATTGCTGCGCGGACTGCGTCCGAACGGATCGGCATCGATGTGAATGATTTTGCTGAATCCGGCCTGTGTTGCCTGATCGTGCACCACGCTCAGCAAACTTGTTTTACCGCTCCCCGACACGCCGCAAAGCACATTGAAGGCACTGCGTACAAAGGAAACGGAAATATTTTTCAGGTTGTTTTTCTCTGCTTGATGTATTTCAAAAGCTTGATTGGAGAGCTTTTCTGATTTCAGCTCCGTAATATTGTGTAGCCATTTCTGTGTAGGACTGTCGGAAATATTCTGCGAAAAATAGTGCGAAGCGATACCTGAAAACAAAACTTCGCCACCGTCATTTCCCGCACCGGGACCTATTTCTATGATGTAGTCAGCTGCAGCAATGTTTTTTTCGTGATGATCGACCACGATGACCGAATTGCCATGATCGACCAGACGACGCAACACTTTCATCATGCTTTGCTGTTCGCTGTCGTGCAGTCCGGCACCTGGTTCATCGAGGATATATAAAATGTTCCGGATGCCCGAAGTGGTGTAAGCCGCCAGCCGCAGCCGATTGAGCTCGCCGGTGGACAGGGTGGAGGATTCGCGGTTGAGTTGCAGATAGCCCGCACCCAGTTCAAGAAGGGTTGTTGTGTTTTTGAGTATCTGCTCCGAAATCTGCATCAATCCTTCATTTTCAGAGGTCAGTCCGGAAAAGGTCTGATGAATTTCTTCGATGCTCATCCGATGAAAGTCGTCGATGCTTTTGTTGTTCCATTCAAACGACATGGCTTCATCGCGGAGGCGTGTGCCCTTGCATGACTGGCAGGTGAAGGAGCGTGCGAATCGCAGGATGTTCGGATTGCGGTCGCGCTTCAGTATTTCTTCCATCACCGGAACAATGCCTTTGTAAAATCCTTCCTCGCGCGGTTTTGCGGTGATTCCTGACCACTTCAGGCGCGACTCGAGGGTGTGCTTACCAAAAAGGATTTTAATCTTCTCTGAGCCGTTTAAAACGATATTTTTCTGTTCATCGGTCAGGTCCTTCCACGGAATATCGACCGAAAAGCCTTCGGCGACACAGACTTTGTTCAGCTCTTCCATGGTGACCTGAGAATAAATGATGTAGCCATTCGGCGTTGTCAGCACCGATGCGCCTTCGCGCAGGGTTTTGGTGTCATCGCCGATGAGGAGCTTTGGATCAATATGATCTTCGACGCCCAGGCCCTTGCATTGCGGACATTGTCCTGCAGGGCTGTTGAATGAAAACAGACTGCGGTTGGCTTCTGCAACGCTGTCGCTGTGCGCATAGCGGGCAAACAGTAAACGCAGCAGATCCCACAGCCCTGTGATGGTGCCGACTGTCGAGCGCGGACTTGAGGCATTGCCTTGCTGATTGAGCATCAACACGGCGGGCAGTCCTTCGATCTGATCGGCTTCGGGCCGGCCCAGTTTGATATTCTGATGATAGCTACCCGGTAGGAAATGTTCGTAAAAAAGCCGCTGGCCTTCTTTTCCAATGACATCGTATATCAGCGACGACTTGCCGCTGCCGCTCACACCACACACCACAACCAGCTTCCCGTGCGGGATTTCGAGGCTGATATTCTTCAGATTATTCGCCCTCGCGTTGCGGATGATGATGTTGCGGTTCATGATGCAAAAGTAAGAAAATGTGTAATGAGACGCCGAAGGCATATAAAAAGCTGCGAAGCACCATCAGATGCGCCGGCGGCGCTATAGATGTTGGCCCTTGGGCAACGCCCCAGGGACCTGTCTGCCAGTTTAACTGCAACAGGCAGGCCAGGCAGGCAAAGCACACGTGAAGCACCTTTGAGTTGAAAAATCAAGCGGCTTGCCGCGCATTCCCGACCGGTCATCGAGCTTGTCGAAATGCGGTCGGGACTTGCAGCACGCGAAGCACCTTTGAAAAAACGACATTAAATCACCTATTACAAAACAATATTTTGTCGCCGCAGGCTTTTGGCTCCTGAGCTGATGTTCGGCGTAATCTGAAAACAAATATTTGTTGAGGCTGTCTCAAAATTCAAACTTCAGAGCAAAAACAACATTCCATCGTCCGATGCGACAAAGGAGCAAAAGGACATGGAACCGTTGTTTTTGCTGATGTTACGACGGTTCCATGTTCCGGCAGTGATGTCAATGAAGAGCTCAAAAGCCTGCCGGAACGGTGGAATGTCGTAACATCAAGGTGTTTTGAGACAGCTCCAGCATAATTACATAAAAAGACTACGCCGAACATAGCTCAGAAGCCGCGAAGCAAAAATGACTATAGTTGGTTCCTTTGAAGCGATCAGCGTGCTGCCAGGTTTGTTTGTGATGTTTTTCGTTTCACATCAATCTTACTTATTATCAACAGTAAGATAGAATGAATATTGACGCGTCTTGCCATTACGGTTAAGAACAGTTACATTAAAATCGGCAAACAGACGACGATTTGGCCTTATGTTGTTCCGTATCTCCGGTACAATTGAGTTCCCTATTACAAATAAATCTGAGATCAGCAGACCGTGGCAATTATAGCATGAAACCTGATTTTCAGTTGTATTGAGATCAATTGTTTTCAGCGAATCCATCTGTGCTCGGGACAACGTAAAATAATGATGAATACTATCATTCCACAAACTTACTCCTCCCTCATTTCCCAGCAAATTAATTCGTGTGCCGAAAAACGGATCTTCGCTTTTCATGTAAGGATAAATGTCATCACGAAGCTGATATGCGTGTTTGAGAATGGTTTTAGCGGCGGGCAGCTTGTTGCCTTTTGTTTTTTCGTACGATACCAATGAGTCTTTCAGATATCGGAATGTCTCGCCGTCCTTAGTGCTCACCTGCACCAGATAGTCGTTGCGGAACCAATACGTGTAGTCTTCTGTTTTCACTTTTACTATGTGGTCGGAAATGGAATTTATTGTTGTGTCCGCTTCTCCCATAATATTATATGAGGGAGGTCTGACAGTTTTATTAACCACATTTACCCAGTCATCAATATCGCCAGTTCCTTTGAATGCACAGGGCGACCAGCGCAAAATTTCATCAGAATATTCATAGCTGATATTTATAATTTGATCTTTTGTCCGGATGGTGTCGGGCAAATTATCCTCATTAAATGTACAACCATATATAATGTCTTCTTCGGAAATTATTTTTTCCAGAATATCATTTTTATTCCAGCGGTATGTGTGTGTCCACCGCACTCTTGGACCAAAGTATTCATCGCTGAGACCATACAATGTTTCAGAAATTTCCAGACCATTGTTATCCTTGAAAACGCAGAGCTTTCCTTCCGGCACATCTTTCAGAAACACCTCGGCTTCTTTTTGTTCAGGAATAAAAAATTCATCCGGCAATGTGAGGATATAAAATTGCGGATCTATAGTATCCTGGAAATTTTCCGTTTTTGATGAAACTCTTTCAACCATGTTTTTTTCTGAATTCAATATATACTTTGTGTATAACCGCCCTTTACTGTAGTCCAGCACTGTCATATAAGGAATTCCATCTTTATACAGGATGTGGAAATTATGTATGGTTGTTTTATTCCACATCGGATACCGGATGCTTTCCAGTGTGTCGTTCCGGTAGCTGAATGCATACCAATCCTGAATATCTTCAAATGTTTTTAAACTATCCGAAAGCGTGATGATCAGCGAGTCCAGCAAGCCTTCTTTGGTGAAACGGAAATACACATGATTAATCAAATGCTCTTCGGAATCTTTCTTTTCATAAACTGAGCATTCCTGTACATGAATGGTTCGAATATGTTTTCTTTGAATGAGATCAGCGTAAGTGCAGGGTGCAAGCCATTTGCTGTTGAAATCAGTTATGAAAATTTCGTCATCATCAGAAACCAATCCATTGTACAAATATGGAAACTGAATACGCTGCGGATCAGTCTGTGACCAGCCTTTCAATGATGCTGCCAGCAACAAAGCCGAAATAAATACTGAAACAATAGTGTATTTCATAGAGTATTATTTTCGGTCAATGATCAGTTGAAATCCAATAAGGGTGCGCGTTTCGCCATTGCTGCCGGTCAGTACGACATTGTCGAAGCGCTGGCCCCACTGCTTATAGTTTATCATGTAATTCATTTCTTGCTCTCCAATGGCGGATGTTTTGCATTCCCACGACATGATATCAAACCCGGGGTTATTGGTTGAAAAGGTATATTGTGTCACCGATACGTTGCTGCGATTGGTTTGCAGGCTTTTCAGTTTTTCAAGATCCGATTCAGCAATGTGTAAAGTATATTGCAGCAAATCGTTTTTAATTCCACGGAACTCCGGCTCTTTGCCCAGCAGCGTAACCCGCACACCAAACAAAGGTTGAATATTTTTAATTTCAGCATACACCGATTTCAGTTTTTCGTCAGATCGTTTTTGTATGGTAGCCTCTTTTTCCGTAGGACTGGTGCCGGTTTTGGAATAGCTCACCAATGTGTCATTGAGGTAATAGAATGATTCGGATGTATTTTTTGCAAGCAGCAGTTCATCGTTAATAAACCAACAGGTGTCGCTTCCGATCACGGCTTTCAAAATATAATCACGCAGCCGGAAAACCTGCTGCACGTTTTTATTATTTATAGAATCTTTCTTCAGTGGTAGTTTTTCAATGGTATGTATCTGGTCTTCAATTTTTCTTTTGCCTTTGTGATTGCAGGGCGACCAGTGGAAAATGTCGTTGCTGTATTCGTACGAAAATGTGTAAGTACGCATCGTATCTGAAAGATTGTCGGATGATTTAATGATAATACTGTCCGGCAGATTGTCTTCGTTAAACTTGCATTGATAAATGCTTCCCATGATTGGGTCTGGCTCAAAAATGGCCATGGTGGCTGTTGTCAGAATGTTGTTGTCATTCCATGAAAAACTTGTCTGCGATAAAATGGCAGTGTCATTTTCATAATACGAAGAGAACGGCTCCTTCCCATCATAAATATACTCTGCCTGTGATAATGTCAGGCCAGCTTTGTTGCGAAGAAAAACCTGAGCTCCGTGCTGATATTTTAACCAGGAGAGAATGGCTGTATCTGGCTTGCTGTCTTCGTTGTCAATAAGAGCCATTAATCCATATAATTTTCCTTCTCTGTAATCTAATATTTCTGCTATTTCTCCCTGATTGTTATAGCGAAAAGCGTAGGATGAATAAAAAATCGAATTGAAATCGGTTTCATCACTGATGGCAAGCACCATAGAATCCAGTTGTCCGTTTTTGTTGAAATAAAAATCCTGTCCATAAATGCTGTAAGCCGGTGCAGCCATAACATGTACTGCATGGATGTGTTTTTCCTTCAGCAACGAAGCATAGGGTGATGGATCGAACCAGGCTTGTTCATCCGTATCATAATAAGAATTGTGCTCCGAAATAATATATGGAAACTGCGCCTTAGTCAGATTGATCTGCGCGTCCGCACAAAACGGAAACAACAGCACCAGTAATAAAATCACACATGTTGTATACAGCATTTTCATATCAAAGAATTACACCTGCAAATTACTAAATATACGGTTAAGCCGGATGTTTTATTGTGTGTTTTTTTGATTGGATAAATAATGTGCGTTTTTTTGTTGCGGTTTACTCAAAAGACACGCTCCACAAAAACAACATTCCATCGTCCGGAAGCGACAACGGAGCTGCAGTTCGCCGCGGCGAAATGGAACCGTTGTTTTTGCAGGTTGTTTCGACGGTTCCATGTCCGCCAGCCATGTGCTTCATCAGACGAAGCATGGCGGACGGTGGAATGTCGGAACAACCTGCTGCTTGAGACAACTACAAAATTTAAAATGACTGCCCCCAACCAAAATTCCATTACACCAGCTGCGCCACAATCTCCTTCATCTCCGCTTCATGTTTCCCGATTTCGGCCACCAGCCTGAATTGTGCGCGGGCGCGCTGCACGTTGTGTTCGGGATGTTTTATTTTATAATACACATCGCCTTCAAGATAATCGGTGAGAAAACGCAGGCCCATAATGAAGGTCATGAACTTTGCAGAATGAGGCAGCAGGCCAATTTCAGAAGGAGTGAGCACCGCTTTTGTTTCTTCGAGAAATCCTTTTGCAAAGGCTTCAAACAGATGCAGGTCGATGGTCATTTTGTCCAGATCGGTCTCATCCTCGGCCGCTGTGGATGCGCCTGTGCGAATGGCGTCGCCGAAATCGAAATGCATCAAACCGGGCATTATGGTGTCGAGATCAATCACACAAAGGACTTCGTTGTTTTCATCAAACAGCACGTTGTTGATTTTGGTGTCGTTGTGTGTAATCCGCATGGGAACAAGTCCCGATCGCTGCGCCTGAATCAGTGTATGCATTTCTGCTTCGTGCTCAAGCGCAAAATCAATTTCCTGCTGTACCAATGCTGCACGATTATGATAATTGACTTCAAGGGCTTTTCGGAAATTGCGGTAACGGAATTCAATATTGTGAAAATCGACAATGGTTTCATGCAGTGGTGGCGCAGGCAGATCGGCCAGCTGCTGTTGAAACTGTCCGAACGCTTTTCCTGTAAGCCAGGCCTGGTGCGGATTTTCAATCATCTCAAAACTTCGGCTGTTGGCAATATTCAAACACAGTATCCAGAAATTTCCACTGTCATCCTGAAAAAAATTTGCACCACTTTGTGTAGGAATGTGGGTTATTACGCGACGATCAACATCGTCCACGCCAGCATTGATGAGCTTTTCGCGAATATGTTGTCCAACGCGAACAATGTTGTCCATCATGCCGGGAACATCTTTAAAGATCAGATGGTTTTTGCGCTGCAGCACATAATCGGGTGTGTCCTTACTGGTTGTTGTAACTAAATATGTATCATTAATATGTCCGTTACCAAAAGCGACAATGTCTGAAACTTCGCCCTGAATGCGGAATTGAGCAACTATTTGTTGTAATGTATTCTCCATAATACAAATGTATTGAAATTCTGAAATGAGGCAATGACCTTGTATTACAATCACAAAAATCTTGGGTGCCTCCCTGACATTTTAGCGTCAGTAAGTATTGGTTAAAAATTGCCCTGCTGACCTGAAATCGTCAGGAAGTTTAGGTTGTAAGCACCCAACATCCTGTCCGCCCTTTGGCGGAATTCCGTGTCCGCTCTGCCTCGCAACTTTATGTCTGGCGGACACCAAAATGTTGGGTGCATTACGGACATTTTAGCGTCAGAAAAACTTATTTGTGCCTTTGTGCCTTGGTGGCAGCATTCGTCCTTCCGATCAAAAATCAAAAATCTCAAATCGGATATCTTATATCATAGTGCCTTCTTGTCCTTGTGGCAACCTTCGCAATTCCGATCACAAATTTTCATCCTGAGCCCTGCCGCTGTCATGCTGAGTCCCGCTTCTGTCATCCTGAGCCCCGCCGCTGTCATCCTGAGCGGAGTCGAAGTATGAACAGCGGGATAAACTCCGTCGAAGAGTAGACAGGCGAACTGACCTTTGCAGAGTAGCGTCAGCAGGATAAACTCCGTTGAGGGGCAAAATCAAAAATCGGATCCGCCGCTACGCCGCGGCGTAGGACGTATATCATGGTGCCTTTGTGCCATCGTGGCTACATTAAAATGAAGGGCTAAAGTTTTTGTGCCTTAGTGCCCTTGTGGCAAAATTGCATTGTCTTCGAGGCATAAAAAAAAAGGCCTTCCTTTCGGAAAGCCTTTTTATAAATTTTTTTTTCAGCAGATTATTTAACGATATTCTGGAAATCGGTAGCGCTGAAATATTTGAAGAATTCGCGGTCTTCTTTAGCCTGAGCTTTGTAGCTGTTGTCAGCTGCAATGGCTTTTTTCAGGTTGTCATACAGCATGGTGTTGTTGTTGGTGCGGGCACCTACAACAGCGAGGAGATAAGCAACAGCTGCCTGGTCACCTTTGGTGCAGTTCAGGTTTGAAGTAGCATTGGTATAGTCAAGTTTGAGAACCTGAGTAAGAGCCACATTGTATTTGCAGGTTTTGCTTCCGAAGAGTGACATAGCACCGGCATAGTCTCCTTCGCGGATTTTGAGGATACCAAGGTTGTAGCTGGTGTTTACGCCGCCGCTCTGAGCTGCATCGTAACGTGATTTTGCAGTTGCATAATCTTTATCCCATGAAGCAAGAACGCCCATGTTGTTAATTACGATAGCATTGTTTGGTGAAAGAGCGTTGGCTTTTTCAATAAACGGTTTGGCTTCGCTGGCTTTGCCCATTTGCATGAGAACATAACCGGCGTTGTTCCAGAATTTCCAGTTGTCAGAATAAGTTTTTGTTCCTGATTTGTAAATGTTTGCCTGGGTCTGTTTGTCTTCAGTCAGCGTAGCAGCAAACAAAAGTTCTTCAGCTTTAAGGCTGTCAGGAGCAGTAGTTGAAAGCATAGCGATGTTTTCGTCGGTACGTTTTGGTTCGTAGCAAACAACAGCGATTTCAGCACGACGCAGTGGTTCGAGAATATCTTCAACCTGTGCGTAGATAACTGTCATGTTTTTAATTTCCTGTTCGCGTTTAATTTTGTCAGGCTGTGATTTAATCACATTGATGATGGCTTGTTTTTCAGTAATGCTTGATTTCTGAATAGCAGACATGAAACCTTCGAAATCTTCACCGTTGGCTTTAGGATTAACAGTGTATTCGCGTTTTACTTCTTCGTATTTTTTCTTCTGGGCTTTGGCTTTTTCTTTGTCCAGTTTCTCAATATACTGATCAACATATTTCTTGGCTACTTCGCCACGATCGTTTGACAGTTCAGCGTTGTAAGCTTCTTCACCTTCAGGTGATGCCCATGCATTGATATCAATGGTTTTAACTTTCCAACCTTTAGCAATAAACTCTTCGGCTTTTTTCAGCGCATTTTTGCTGTCGTCAGCGTTGTTGAGTTTCTGTGTTTTGCTATAGTTAGCACTGTTATAATCGAAATAAAGACTGGCTTTTTCGGTTATCAGAACTTCTTTTTTGTAGCCATGTTCAGCAATGGCAAGTTCTTCATCTTTACCAACGCGTTCGCTGGTGTAAATAACACCTTCGGCAAGTTTTACTTCACCCAGGTCGATGGTTTTTTTACCCTTGGTTGCTTTTGCATTTACCACAAGCTGCGAAGCATTCATTTCGGGTTTGTAAGGAATAACATCGGCCCAGTCGAAAGAGCCACCGTTTACTTTGTTGATGGTGATGCCGTCGCCTGTAATGCTTTCACCCTGAATTTTGATGGATTTGCAGGTGTAGCTGCCACCGTCATATTTCAATACCGGAGTAAATTCCACAGTGACTTTTTTGGCGAAATACTTGGCCGGAAATACGCCTTTAACAGCAGTATTGATTTTTCCACCGTGCGTCTCCAGCATTTCAGGTTTTGCCTCATATTTGACCGTACTGTATTTCTTGGCCATTTTCTTGAGACCGCAACCTGACATCAAAGCTGCTGACAGTACAAGTGCAACAACAATTTTCAGATTAAGGTTTTTCATAAGAGTTGGTTGTTTATTGGTTTCGATTTTTTTGTTGAACTGCAAAAATAGGAATTTTGGACAAATATATAATTTTTTTTTCAGGCTGCGACATAATTTGTTAAAAAATATCTCTTATAAAACAAGGGTTTTGTTCTCCAAATGCCACTTGCAGATCTCCCAAATAACAATTCCCGCACAAACAGAAACATTTAGCGAGTGCTTGGTGCCAAATTGCTGTATTTCAACAATACGGTCGCATTGTGCCAAAACCTCATCCGACGCACCAAATACTTCGTTGCCCATCACCACCGCCAGCTTTTCGCCGGGTTGTATCCAGTTACGCTTGTCTAAAATATTGATGCTGTTGTGGGTTTGCTCTATTCCGATAATTATATATCCCTGTGCTTTCAATTCGGCCAAAGCATCCAGGGTGCTCTCATAATATTTCCAGGGAACTGTCTCTGTAGCTCCCAGTGCCGATTTCTGAATCTCTTTGTTCGGCGGCGTAGCCGTAATGCCACATAAGCAAATACTGGCAACCCGAAATGCGTCCGAGGTGCGGAAAACTGAACCAACGTTGTGCTGACTCCGGATGTTGTCCAGAACCATCACCAGGGGCAGCTTTGAAACACGCTGATAAGACTCCTGGGAGTGCCGTCCCAGATCCGACATGCTTTTTTTCATAGAATTCAATGAATGAATGAGAAAGCAAAAATACAAACATTGGTATAAAAGAAATTCCTATTTTTGTTGCAAAGACTGAATTGAGTGAGTGCAGGATCTGTTGTCGAAACGCCTCTGATGAGGCAATACAATGAAATAAAAACCAAATATCCGGACGCAATCCTGCTGTTCCGGGTAGGCGATTTTTTTGAAACGTTTGGCGAAGACGCTGTACGCGCCTCCGCTATATTGGGCATTACCCTTACCAAACGAGCCAATGGTGCTGCCTCGCATATCGAACTGGCCGGGTTTCCGCACCACGCGATTGAAACCTATTTGCCTAAACTTGTCCGGGCCGGTCAACGGGTGGCCGTTTGTGAACAACTCGAAGATCCAAAACTCACCAAAAAAATTGTCAAACGGGGTATTACCGAACTGGTGACCCCGGGTGTGGCTTTTTCTGACAATGTGCTCGACCGAAAATCCAATAATTTTCTGGCTGCCATTTTTCTGAATTCTCCAGCCACCGGTGTTGCTTTTATCGATGTGTCTACCGGCGAATTCTTTGTCGCTGAAGGCTCAAACGGTTTTATTGCTCGTCTGCTTCAAAACATGCAACCAGCCGAAGTGCTGGTGAAAAAAACCCAAAAACCGGATTTTTTAGCAGCATTCGGTCCTTTCAATGTAGTGGCTTTCGACGATTGGGTGTTTTCGCACCAATATGCGCATGATTTGTTGCTGCGGCAGTTCGGAACCGAAAATCTGAAGGGTTTTGGCGTCGATACACTAGACAATGCCGTGATTGCTGCCGGTGCCTGCGTACATTATATCAATGAAACCCGTCAGGATGCAGGAAATGCCCATATCCAATCTATTTCACGAATTGATAACGACGACTATGTCTGGCTTGACCGCTTTACAATTCGTAATCTTGAATTGGTTCAGTCGTTCAATGAGCGTGGTCAGACGTTGCTTAAAACCATCGACAGGACTTCTTCGCCCATGGGCGCCCGCCTGTTGCAGCGTTGGTTGCTGCTGCCGCTGCTTAGCAAATCGAAAATCGAAGAACGTCTCGATGCCGTTACCTGCTTTTATAACAACCGTGATCTTGCGTTTCAGGTGCAGCAAAAATTGACTGAAATATCTGATTTGGAGCGACTTTGTGGCAAACTTGCGGTGGGAAAAATCAACCCGAGAGAGTTTTTGGCACTGTCAGACTCCATTGTCAGATCGGCCGAATTGTGTGCTTTAATTCCGGATGATTCCATCGCACTGAAAAAAATTACGAACCAGATTCATCCTTTGGAAGATATGGTAGCGCTTATCCGGCACTATATCCGCGAAGACGCTGCTGCTCTTATTGTCAAAGGCGGCGTTATCAGCAATGGGGTTAACGAAGAATTGGACGAATTGCGGATGTTAA